>Ga0114916_1001069_pt1 | contig 16272 bp, 12 predicted proteins | sample MalvirAntarct_66_FD_83501 | JGI IMG/M metagenome (GOLD analysis project Ga0114916, IMG submission 83501) | Marine viral communities from the Global Malaspina Expedition - Malaspina viral metaG Antarct_66 | ecosystem: Environmental > Aquatic > Marine > Oceanic | place: West Anvers Island... | reverse complement strand
CTTCAGTTCTCAGTATTCAGTTTAAAGAACGCTGATGACATTGATTTTATGGATTGACGCCGATATTTTCTAATAAATATAAAGTTCAATTTTACAGTCCGTCGTCCTGAATCTTGGCTCTTGACTCTCTTATCTCTGCTCTTTATTCTCTTCTCTTTTATGTGATCCTCGATAATTTAAAGGAACACTGATAACCCTGATTTTTCTGATTGGCGTAGAATCTTAATAAGGTTTAAAGCCTGTCGTCCTGATTCTTGGCTCCAAGAACTTGTCTCTATCCTCTTTTCTCGTCCTGATTCTTGGCTCCTGGCTCCAGCGTCTCTTCTCTCTTCTCTCTTCTCTATTTTCTCTTCTCTACATTGTCTTCTCCTCAAAATTCAACCTTAAGACTCCAACTTCTCTGACAATTCAAACCATCGTGCTTCTTTAACCGCAATATCATCGATTATTTTCTGCAAATCTTCTGAAAGTTTGTTGATCTTGTCTTGAGACAATGAGGGGTCGAGAAACTTGGCTTCAAAGGCTTTTTTATCCAATTCGAGTGCTCTTATTTTACTGTTTAAGGATTTCAGTTCCTTTTGTTCATTATAAGATAACTTCTCAGCATCATTCTTTTTTTGATCCGTAGGTGTCGCCTCAATCTTTACAGGTTCAACATAGGGGGTCGACGCTTCATAATCGCGGTAATCAGAATAATTCCCAGGGAAATCTTCAACCTCACCATTCCCTCTAAATACAAATAAATGATCGACAATCTTGTCCATAAAGTACCTGTCGTGAGATACCACTAACAAACAACCTGGGAAATCCAAGAGGAAATCTTCCAAGACATTTAGGGTGACAATATCCAGGTCATTGGTAGGCTCATCCAGAATCAGGAAGTTCGGATTCTGAATCAGTACCGTACATAAATACAAACGCTTTTGTTCGCCACCACTCAATTTTTCTACAAAATCATACTGCTTTTTTCGGTCAAACAAAAACTTTTCCAAAAGCTGGGAGGCACTAATCTGACGTCCTTTGGTTAGCGGAATAAATTCCCCAAACTCTTTAATGACGTCAATGACTTTCTGACCTTCCTTAATTTTGATTCCGTTTTGGGTATAATAGCCAAATTTTACGGTATCGCCAATAACCACTTTTCCAGAATCGGGCGTGATGGTTTGGGTCAACATATTTAAAAATGTCGATTTTCCGGTGCCGTTCTTACCGATGATGCCAATGCGTTCGCCTGTTTTAAACACATATTCAAATCCGTCTAAAATGACTTTGTCTTTAAATGACTTGGATACTTTATGAAATTCTACAATTTTACTTCCCAAACGCGCCATGTTAATTTCCAACTGAATTTTGTGGTCATTGCGGCGTTGATTCGCTTTGGCTTTAATGTCTTGAAAATCATCAATTCTCGATTTAGATTTTGTAGTTCGGGCTTTTGGCTGGCGTCGCATCCAATCCAATTCCTTTTTAAACAATTGTTTGGCTTTTCCGGTCTCTACCGTTTCATTGGTAATGCGGGCTTCTTTTTGTTCTAGATAGTAGGAGTAATTCCCTTTATGAGTGTAAAGTTTACCGTGGTCCAGTTCGATGATTTCATTACACACACGTTCTAGGAAATACCTATCGTGCGTTACCATAAACAAGGTCATCTGTGCTTTGGCAAAGTACTGCTCCAACCATTCAATCATCTCTAAATCGAGGTGGTTGGTAGGCTCATCCAAAACCAACAGATCAGGATTGTTGATCAGGGCTGTAGCCAAGGCCAAACGTTTTTTCTGTCCTCCAGATAAAGTTTTGATTTTTTGAGTTAGGTCGTCCAACTTCAACTGCGATAAAATTTGTTTAAATCGCAATTCAAATTCCCATGCATTATGGCGGTCCATCCCTTCAAATGCTTTTTGATAAGCATCAGCATCATCTAAATTTAAAAGCGCCTTTTCATAACTCTCTATGACTTTTAAAATGGGTAAATCTGATTTAAAAATGGTGTCTTCAATCGTAAGTTCATCTTCAAATTGAGGCGATTGTGATAAAAACGACAAGCGTAAACCTTTTCTAATCACCACTTGACCATTGTCAGGCTGGTCCAATCCCGCAAGAATATTAAGGATTGAAGTTTTGCCACTTCCATTTTTTGCCACAAAAGCGATTTTATCATCCTTATGGATGCTAAAGGAAAGGTCTTCAAATAGCGGAGCATCGCCATAAGTTTTTGAGATGGATTCAACAGTTAAATAATTCAAAGTCTAATTTTTTACAAATATCGTTAATATGTATAAGAATACTGCATAGGGGGTGAGGAATAAAGATTTGGGGGTAAGAGGGTGGTGGGTGTGCTCTGTGATTAGTATTTAGAATTAAGTATTAAGTATTAAGTATTAAGAATAGAGAACAGAGAACAGAGAAAAAAGAATCGAGAAAAAAGATTCAAGAATCAAGAATCAGGACGGGAGACGGAAGACGGGAGCCGGAAGAGGGGAAATTTTGAACATGGGACAAGGAATTGGACACTGAAGACTGAACACTGAGAGAAACAAGAATCAAGAATCAGGACGGGAGACGGAAGACTGAAGACCGAAAATTTTGAACATTGAACATGTAACATAGAACTGAAGACTGCCAACTGAAGACTGAGAACTGAAGACTGCCAACTGAAGACTGAGAACAGAGAACAGAGAAAAAAGAAATAGAGACAAAAGAATAAAGAATCAAGAATCAAGAATCAGGACGGGAGACGGAAGACGGGAGCCGGAAGAGGGGAAATTTTGAACATGGAACAAGGAATTGGACACTGAAGACTGAACACTGAGAGAAACAAGAATCGAGAAAAAAGAATCAAGAATCAAGAATCAGGACGGGAGACGTGAGACGGAAGAAGGAAGACGAGAAATTTTGAACATGTCACATAGCACTGAAGACTGAATACTGCCAACTGAAGACTGCCAACTGAATACTGAATACTGCCAACTGAAGACTGAAAACTGAATACTGAGAAATGAGGTTATAATTCGCTATTTTCAAATTAGACCAAACTTAAATTCTCCTCCTTTTAAAGGAGGAGTGGATTCTGCTTCCGGAGAGAAGCAGAAGACGAGGTGGTTTGGGGTGTTTATTAGTGGGATTATATTATGAATAGAGAAGAAAAAAAGAACAGAGAGAAAAGATAATGAACTCTGTTTTTTACAATTAAATTAATAACTAAAACTATTAACTCTAATTAGGGACATCCGAATTTTAAATGCATACCTAATTGCTGCATCTTTACATATAAAATGTGATTCTATTAAAAATATTCAGAATTATTTTGATATTCATAGTGAAAACCTATATTTGTTGAAACACCTGTCGCCTTTTATGAAACAATTGTTATTGCTCCTTGGACTAGTTTTTACCTCATTTTTAACCTCCTGTATTCCGCATAAAGACATTGTGTATCTTCAGAATAAAAATACTGCTACGGATAGCTTGCAGGTAATGATTGCGCAACAAAAACCGTATCGGGTTCAAATCAATGACATTTTAAACATTCGGATTAAAGTATTGGATCAGGATAATGTGAGCATTTTTAATCCGATAGGGGAAGGGAACCTTAATGCAAGTGCATCCGAACGGGCCTATTTTGATGGTTTTACGGTAGATACCCACGGGAAGATCAGGGTGCCAGAGTTGGGCATGATTACGGTGCTGGGCTATACCACAACGGAGATTGAGGAAGAGATTAAAGCGCGTCTTCTTGAAGAACAATTCAAAGAAACGGCTAACATTTTTATAACCGTAAAATTATCGGGACTACGCTATACGGCCATGGGAGAAGTTGGGTCTCCGGGTTCCCAGATTCTATTTCAGGAGCGCGTGAACATCTTTCAAGCCGTAGCCAATGTTGGCGAAATCCCGGTTACTGGCGATCGAAAAGACGTAATGATAATTCGGCAATATCCACAAGGGCAGGAAATTCATCACCTCGACCTTACAGATCTAAACGTAATGCAATCGCCTTATTACTACATTCAGCCCAATGATATGATTTATGTCAAACCTCTGAAACAGAAAACTTGGGGCACTGGAATTACAGGTAGGGAAACATTAGGGACCTTTATTACGGTTTTAGGTCTGGTCACTACCACCATTTTACTAATTACCAGATAGGCATACCTTATGGAAGACTACGAAAACGACTTTTCAGAACCAAGAGGGACTTATTTTGACTTTCGGGGCTATTTGTTTAAAGTGCTTAACCTTTGGAAGTTTGTCGTACTCAGTGTGGCGTTCGCTCTAATCGTGGCTTATCTGATTAACGTTAGAAAGGAAAGTATCTATAAATTAAGTTCCCTGATTTCGGTAGAAAGTGATCAAAATCCGTTTTTTACCGCCAATACCAGCATCTCTTTTAACTGGGGTGGGGTTTCAGGGAAAGTTGGCAAAGTACTCACGACGGTAAAAACCCGCACCCATAATGAGCTTGTGGTAGATTCTCTCCAATACTATGTGCAGTATTTGCAACAAGGCAAGTACCGTATGGAAGATATTTATAAAAATGCCCCATTTGTAGTGGCAATCGATAAAGCGAAAGGCCAAATCCTCAACAAACCTATTGCGATTAGAATTATAAGCGACTCTAAATTTCAGATGGTTATCGATTTTGAATCGAGCGGCTTTACGGTGCAGCGCTATACCGATAAGGATAAATTCCCTGCCAATTTTAAAGTAGGCGAGTTTTCAAAAACCTACAGTTTTGGAGAGCCCATCAATCTGCCATTCTTTAACGGGAAAATCACCCAACGTCCGGGCGCGACACTGGTGCCAGAGACGCAGTTTTATGTGCGATTTCTTAATTTTGATTCGGTAGTCAGTCAATATCAAGGTGGGGTGATGATTGCGCCCTACTCCGGAAGTTCATCCTCCGTCCTGTCCTTGTCCTTAGCGGGAAGCAATAAGGCTAAAATCGTCGATTATTTGAATGCTACCACCTCTATTTTAAGTAAAACCGAACTCCAACGAAAAAACTTGTATGCCACCAATACCATCAAATTTATCGACAGCAGCTTAAATGCGGTTAATGACAATTTGAAGGATGTCACTGAAGAAATGAACAGCTTCCGAAAGCAAAACAAACTGTTTGATGTTACTGAAGAAATGGCCATTGTATCTGAAAAACTGAAAGCACTCGATTTAAACAGGGAAGAAGAACGCACCAAATTAAATTACCTCAATTCACTAGAAACCTATTTGCGTACCAAAACAGATTACACCAAAATTGCAGCGCCAACCTCAGTGGGCATCAATGAAGGTAATATTTTATCGAGTGTGGCAAAAATAACGGCGCTGGCCATTGAACGTCAAACCAAGGAATATACGGTTAAGGAAGGCAATCTTATTTTTAAGGATATCGACCGGCAGATTGATGCCGAAAAAAATGTGCTTCTGGAAACCGTCGGGAATACCAAACGGACCATAGGCCTCAATTTGGATAATATCAACAATAATATTGCCCGATTTGAAGGGCAATTGGGCAATTTGCCGGAAGATCAGCAGGAATATTTGAAAATTCAGCGCAAAATGGATATCAGCCAAGAAGCGTATAATATTTATTTGACCAAACGCGGTGAAGCGGCCATTGTAAAAGCAGCAAACGTGTCTGATATCAGTACGATTGATGAGGCTAAAGATATTGGTGGTGGACGCATAGGTCCTAACAAGAACCTCAATTATATGATGGCCTTAATGTTGGGATTTTTTATCCCCATGTTTTTAATTTTTGTCATTTTCCTGTTAGACAATACTATTCATGGGTCGGATGAAGTAGAACGCTTGTCTACGATTCCTATAATTGGGCTCATCGGTAAATACAATTATAAAAATAACCTGGTTGTTTTTGAGAAGCCCAAATCGGCTGTTTCAGAATCCTTTCGGGCCATCCGCTCTAGTTTGCAATTTATTTATAAGAAGCAAGACAAGGAAGTGGGCAAAGGTAGGACCATCATGATCACCTCTTCGGTAAGTGGCGAAGGGAAAACTTTCTGTTCCATAAACATCGCCACGGCATATGCGCTAACGGGCAAAAAAACCTTATTGTTAGGACTGGATTTGAGAAAACCCAAAATCTTTGGAGATTTCCAAATCACCAATGAAAAAGGCGTGGTGAATTACTTGATTGGCGAAAGTTCATTTGATGAGGTTAAGTATACCTCCTTTATTGAGAATCTTGATGTGATTCCGTCAGGTCCCGTGCCACCTAATCCTTCAGAATTATTAATGGGGCATCGGCTAAAGGAGCTGATGGAATATGCGCGCCAACATTATGACATGATAGTGTTGGATACGCCACCCTTAGGATTGGTGACTGATGCCTTAGAGTTGACGCAATACGCGGATGCCACCTTGTTTATGGTGCGTTTAGACTATACTAAAAAAGGGATGTTGGCCTTAATTAATGCCAAGCATAAGATGGGAGAAGTTAAGAACATCAGTTTTGTCCTCAACTTCTACAAACATAAAACCAACCACAATTACGGGTATGGTTACGGCTACGGCTACGGGTATGGCTACGGCTATGGCGTATATGGCAATGCCTATCACGAGAGCAGCAGCAGACGCACCCTACTAAAACGCTTCAAGAAATTTTTACAAACCAATACTTAAGCATTCACTTTTGATCAGCCGCCCCCAAGCACGTCTCAAGCGTGGTTTCGATATTCTTTTAGCCCTCATTTTAACACCAGTGCTCCTCCTGCCTATTTGCCTATTAATCGTGTTAGCCCGTTTTGATACGGGTTTAAGCGGACTGTTTTTACAAACACGGATAGGGCAGTGGGGCAAGCCATTTAAAATATACAAAATCAGGAGTTTGAGGCAGGGCGTCCACCGTTTAGGACATATGGATTATCATACCTCCGCCTTTGGGAGTTTTATACGCCGTTATAAATTGGACGAACTGCCACAGCTTTTCAATGTGTTAAAGGGGGAGATGAGTTTTGTGGGGCCACGACCGGATTTGCCCGGATTTGCAGACGTGTTGGAAGGTGAAGACCGGATCATCTTAGAGGTGAAGCCGGGCATCACTGGTTCTGCCACCCTTAAATATAAAAACGAAGAGCTGATTTTAGCCGAGCAGAGTAACCCAGAACATTACAATAGAACGGTTATATGGAAAGATAAGGTTGAAATCAATAAAAGATACGTGAAAAATTATAGTTTTTCTTTAGATTTGCACATTCTTTTAAAATCACTAAAAAACTCATAATGACGACACAAACAAAAATTACTGTGATTGGCTTAGGCTATGTAGGATTGCCATTGGCAGTAGAATTTGCAAAAAAGTTTCTCGTAGTCGGTTTTGATATCAATCAAAAAAGAATAGATGAACTAAATCAAGGTATAGATAGAACTCTCGAAGTAGAGAATGATCTCCTTCAATCCATATTGGTTAAAGAGACCTCTGCACAAACCGGCTTATTGGTCTCTAATAATTTAGCAGACATTGAAGATTCGGATTATTATATCGTCACTGTTCCCACACCAACAGACGCTTTAAACAAGCCTATCTTTACGCCATTGGTAAAAGCAAGTGAAACTATAGGTAAGGTATTGAAAAAAGGTGCTATAGTCATTTATGAATCTACGGTATATCCAGGCGTTACTGAGGACATCTGCGTCCCTATTTTAGAGGAGGTTTCAGGACTTAAATTTAACGTCGATTTCTTCGCGGGGTATTCGCCAGAGCGCATCAATCCAGGAGATAAAGTGCATACCGTTACTCAGATCCTAAAAGTAACTTCAGGCTCTACGCCAGAAATTGCCATAAAAGTTGATAATCTTTATAAAACGATTATTACGGCTGGTACGCACATGGCACCATCCATTAAGGTGGCGGAAGCGGCAAAAGTTATTGAAAATTCCCAACGTGATATTAATATTGCCTTTGTCAATGAATTGTCTAAGATTTTTAGACTGCTGGATATTGACACGAAAGCTGTTTTGGAAGCTGCAGGCACCAAATGGAACTTCATCAAAATGTCGCCAGGTTTAGTGGGCGGACATTGTATTGGGGTCGATCCGTATTATCTAGCGCAAAAAGCTATTGAATCAGGTTATAATCCTGAAATTATTTTGGCCGGCCGTAAGATGAATGACAGTATGGGGGGTTACGTCGCCCAAGAGACGGTTAAAATGATGATCAAAAAAGGAGCGCGCATTAAGGGGTCTAAAGTGTTAGTTTTAGGAATTACCTTTAAGGAAAACTGTCCTGACATTAGAAACTCTAGAGTGATTGATATCGTCAAGGAATTTGAAAGTTATGATGTAGAGGTTGAAGTGTATGATCCTTGGGCTTCGGCAGAAGAAGTGATGCATGAATATGGTGTAAATTTGATCTGTACAGATACCAAGTTGGCCTCTAAATATGAAGCCATTGTACTGGCCGTGTCTCACGACAAATTTTTGAATTTGGACATTCAAAACTTGAAGTCTGAAACTGGGGTTATTTTTGATGTGAAATCCTTATTACCAAAAGAATCCGTAGACGGCCGATTATAGATGATGTACACCCACCCACACCATACCGAAGATTTATCAGAATACAGCTTTTTAGTGACTGGAGGCGCAGGTTTTATTGGATCTAATTTGGTTCAGTATTTACTGCGGCACGGCGCTAAAAAAGTCAGGGTCCTTGACAATTTTTCGAATGGGTACCGTGAAAATCTTCAGGAATTTAATGATCATCCCGCCTTTGAATTGGTGGAGGGCGATATCAGAGACGCGGAAACCTGCCATCAGGCTGTAAAAGATATGGACTTCGTTTCGCATCAAGCGGCATTAGGCTCGGTACCACGATCTATCAATGATCCGGCCACTACCAACGAGGTCAACGTCTCCGGTTTTTTAAATATGATGATTGCCGTAAAAGACAATCCAAAGGTGAAGCGTATGGTGTATGCGGCTTCTAGTTCTACCTATGGTGATAGTCCATCCTTGCCCAAGGTAGAAGACATTATTGGCAAACCTTTATCGCCTTACGCGGTGACCAAATATGTCAATGAACTGTATGCTGATGTCTTTGGGAAGACGTACGGTACAGATGTGATTGGGTTTCGATATTTTAACGTATTCGGACCCAAACAAAGCCCCAATGGGGCCTATGCCGCGGTGATTCCACTGTTTATGCAAGCCTTAAAGGACCATGTGGCCCCACATATCAATGGTGATGGCGGACAGACGAGAGATTTCACCTTTATAGATAACGTTATTCAGGCCAATATCAAAGGCATGTTTGCGCCAAAGAATGCAGGTAATACGGTGTATAATGTGGCCTGTGGCGAGCGTATCGACATCAATTATTTATGGAATACACTTAAAACAGCAGCTAACTCTGAGCTCGAGCCAGAATACGGTCCCGAGCGCCAAGGTGATGTCCGCGATTCTTTAGCGGATATTTCTAAAGCCCAAAATTTATTAGGCTACCAACCACGGTATACGGTGCGCGAAGGCTTAAAAATTACTTGGGACGCTTTTAATAAATAGTGGCAAAGCGAGGAGCGCACGCCCTTCAGGCGTCTTTGCGAGGAGCACACACCCTTCAGGCGTCATTGCGAGGAGCGCCCACCCATTCCGGTGTCATTGCGAGGAGCGTAGCGACGCGGCAATCTCATCAATTTATTCTATTCATTATGAAACCCGGCTTCGTCTACATCCTCACCAATAAAAATCACACGACCTTGTATATCGGGGTCACTTCAAATATTGTCAATCGTATTAGGCAACACAAAGAAAGATACTATCCAAAATCATTTACCGCGCGTTATAATCTGCATAAATTAGTGTATTATGAAGCGTTTCAGATGATCGGAGATGCCATAGGCAGGGAGAAGGTATTAAAGGCAGGGAGCAGAGCAAAGAAGATAGCGTTGATTGATAGTATAAACCCAGATTGGGTTGATTTGTATGAAGTGGTTAGGGTCGAGTTTGGGGATGGTGAGTTAGAATAATTTCTCCATTCTAGGGTCATTGCGAGGAGCGCACCCCAACCCGAGCGTCATTGCGAGGGAGGTACGACCGCGGCAATCTCAAGGTTAGAAGTTCCGTAACTTAAAGATTGCCACGTCGCTCCTCCGTCGCTCCTCGCAATGACGATACGTAGGCGTCACTCCTCCGTCGCTCCTCGCAATGACGGTGCGTAGGCGTCGCTCCTCCGTCGCTCCTCGTAGCGACGCGGAAATCTCAAAATCAATCCCAGAAGCTCTATACAGAGGGAAAGAATAAACTACTTATCCAAATCCAGACATCAAAACAAACATCAAGAGGCCTAAGCAAACGGTTCAAAATTTCCCCATGTAACCCCACCGAAATAGTGGTGTGGATAAAAAGTAAGATTTTAAAAAAAACTTCACCCTTCACAATTTAATAAAATCCTTAATATTATTTTCGACGCTCTTAAACCCATACTCCTCTTAATTTTTTTATCTTCGCTCACTCTTAATACAAACAAAGAAATCACGGTATTTTGTTCTTCTAATTCACAACTTCTTTAGGGAATGTAAAGCCTTTGTATTAAGACTTAATTTATCATATGACAACTATTTTAATTACAGGCGGAGCTGGCAATATCGGAAGTACTCTAACTTCCAGATTATCGGAATTAGAGCAGCATCATATTGTTGTGGTTGATAACCTGTCTACTGGCCATCTGTCCAAACTTCCAAAAAGATCCAATATTTCCTTTATTAAGGCCAATGTAAACGTTTACGCGGATATTCAGGCGGTTTTCGAAGGATTTGAGTTTGATTATGTATTCCACTTTGCAGCGGTGGTCGGCGTTCAGCGGACTTTAGAAGATCCCATTGCTGTGTTAGAGGATATCGAAGGAATTAAAAATGTATTGACCCTATCAAAAGAATCCCATGTTAAAAGGGTGTTTTACTCCAGTTCTTCAGAAGTGTACGGAGAACCTTTTGAAATTCCCCAAAATGAAAACACAACACCATTAAATTCGCGGTTGCCCTATGCTATTGTAAAAAATGTAGGTGAAGCATTTGTCAGGACCTATCAAAAAGAATATGGTTTGCCCTATACCATTTTTCGTTTCTTTAATACTTTCGGACCACAGCAAAGTGAAGATTTTGTGATCCCTAAGTTTTTAAGGGCAGCATTAAAAAATCAACCTATTCAGATCTATGGTGACGGTCTGCAGACCAGATCCTTCTGTTATATAAATGATACCATTGATACCTGTATTAAAACCCTTCAGCAAGAGGGTAAAAATACAGTTATAAATGTAGGTAATGATAAAGAAATCAGTGTTTTGGAGCTCGCGCAGAAAATTATAGAAGTTACGGGATCCAAATCAAAAATTGTGCACCTCCCAGCTTTGGCAGAAGGCGATATGCGCCGCCGGTGCCCAGATGTCACAAAAATGAAACTTGTGCTAAATAGAGAATTAACCCCGTTAGATAAAGGTTTGCGTTTAATGCTCGAATTTTATAAGTCGCCCTCCGAATTTTGACTCTAACGCTATAATTTCTTTTATATTAGCTCCATAAACCGTTTTTTATTTTATGATACCACAAGATCAATGGTTATATACCATTTCTTCTAAACATAAACTTATTGACCTAAATTTTAAGGAAATTTGGCGCTATAGAGATTTGCTGATTCTTTTTGTAAAAAGGGATATTGTTACGGTCTATAAGCAAACCATTTTAGGGCCTTTATGGTATATCATCCAGCCCTTGTTTACGGCAGTCATTTTTACCCTAATTTTCAATAACCTCGGACAGATTGCTACCAATGGTGTGCCACCGTTTTTATTTAACTTGGCAGGCATCACGGCATGGAACTATTTTAAGGAATGCCTCACCGGAACCTCCAGCACCTTTACCTCCAATCAGGGTATATTTGGGAAAGTCTATTTTCCAAGGGTGATCATGCCCTTGTCCGTGACCATCTCCAACCTTTTAAAGTTTGGGATTCAGTTGGGTATTTTTATTGGGTTTTACGTTTATTACGCATTTCAGGGACAGACTTTCGGCTTTAACAGTCATATTTTTTTACTTCCTGTGTATATTGTAATGATGGCTTTATTGGGCTTGGGCTTGGGCATGATCATTTCCTCCATGACCACCAAGTATAGAGACTTAACCGTATTGGTGGGGTTTGGCGTACAATTGTTGATGTATGTGTCTGCGGTTCCTTATCCCGTAAGTGAAGCAAAAGCCAAATTTCCGAGTTCCGTTGCCCTCCTTGTCGAATACAATCCCTTGACCCAAATCATAGAAGGCTTTAGAGTGATGCTTTTGAATACGGGAGCGTTCAGTTGGTTTGGATTTGGATATACTTTACTGATTAGCATCGTTTTGTTTTTAATAGGATTGGTTATATTTAACAAGACGGAGAAATCGTTTATTGATACGGTTTAAGAAGTTGAAATTGAAGTTGAATACTAATGAAATGGGAAAAGAGAGAAGAGAGAAGAGAGAAGAGACATGAGAATAAAGAAAATCGGGATGATTGAGTTGGTTTGTTAGTATGACCCCAACCTTAGCGTCATTGCTAGCCTTATCCAACGGTCGTCATTGCGAGGGAGGTACGACCGAAGCAATCTCAAGGTTGGACAGTCATCACCTAAAGATTGCCACGTCGCTCCTAGGGTCACTTCCCACAATGACGGAACGAATTGCCGCGCTACGCTCACAATGACCGACTAAATAATAATATTAAAGATTTCATGATCATACTAAAAGCCGAAAACATCAGCAAACAATACCGACTAGGCACCGTAGGAACGGGCACGATCAGCCATGATCTCAACCGTTGGTGGCATAAGGTACGTGGTAAGGAAGACCCCTTTTTAAAAGTGGGAGAGTCCAATGATCGTAGCACCAAAGGCACTTCTGAATACGTTTGGGCGTTGCAGAGCATTAGCTTTGAAGTGCAACGTGGTGAGGTTTTGGGTATTATTGGGAAAAATGGTGCAGGAAAATCCACCTTACTAAAAATTTTGTCACGTGTAACCAGCCCAACCTCTGGTGAAATTAAAACCAAAGGTCGAATTGCCTCACTGTTGGAAGTTGGTACAGGGTTCCATCCTGAAATGACCGGCCGTGAAAATATATATCTGAATGGTGCTATTTTGGGAATGACCAAAAAAGAAATTCACTCTAAGATGGATGAAATCATTTCATTTTCTGGTTGTGAGCGCTATATTGATACGCCTGTTAAGCGCTACTCCTCGGGGATGACGGTGCGTTTGGCTTTTGCCGTGGCTGCTCATCTGGAGCCCGATATTTTAGTGATTGATGAAGTATTGGCGGTAGGGGATGCCGAGTTCCAAAAAAAGGCCATCGGGAAGATGCAGGATATTAGCCAAGGTGAGGGGCGGACGGTGCTGTTTGTGAGTCATAATATGGCTGCGGTAAAGAGTTTATGTTCAAGAGCGATTGTATTAGAGCACGGGAAAACGGTTTTTGAAGGAGCAACAGAGGAAGCCGTTGATTTTTATATATCAGAAGCAAATTATATTGGTCAAAAAGAGGTTGTTTTTACCAATGAACATCGAAGAGGACCAACTAATAAAGAAATTAATCTAATTAAAATTGTTTCTAATAATAAACAAACTACAATTCGTGGTGTTCTTGATTTTGATGTTCATCTACAACTATATCAAGAACTAAAAGAAGAGTTATGTGTTACGGGTTCCGTGTGCACTTTGGATGATATCAGAATAGGTTCATTTTTCTCTGTGAGTATGCCTATAAAAAAAGGAAAGCATATAATTAAATTAGAGATACCTAACCATAATCTTTCTGTAGGGGTGTATTATTTAAATATTGCAATTTCTAAGGGAAGTATAGAAAATTCTAATTTAGAGATGCTAGATCACGCATATCAAGCCATTGCTTTTGAGATTTTTCAATTGGAGGATGAAGGAAGTTATATTGCGAAATGGAATAAAGGTTGGGGAAATTTGTTTTTTCAATCTGATATACAACTTAACGAAAGTAGTTAAAATGTCTGAATATAACAGTTCATATATAGGATTGCGAAAAGATTTGATTAAGTATATATCTGATGGTGATAATATAATTTTAGATGTTGGCTGTGCTTTAGGAATTAATGGCAAATATCTACTCGAAAATAAACAGGCAAAGCAGGTTGTGGGGATAGAGTTTGACCATTATATGGCAATTGAAGCAACTAAGTATAATACAAAAATATTTTGTGGCGATTTAAATGATCAAAAATTTAGGGAAAGTGTGCTAGATCAAAAATATACATTTGATTATATACTTTTTGGAGACATATTGGAACATTTATACGATCCGTTGACAGTTCTGTGTGAATTAAAAACTATGCTCAAACCGAAGGGAGAAATCATAATTTCATTACCTAATATTGGACATATTGAATTATTTATTCAGGTTTTTATTAAGGGCACTTGGCCAAAGAACGAAAGAGGTATTTTTGACAAAACCCATTTACGTTGGTTTACAAGAAAAGATGCCTATAACCTTGTAGCCTCTGCAAATCTGCAAGTCGTAACTTATGAACGTAAATACAGAGCACGGGATGCTATGGGGTCAAATTTCAATTGGAAAACAAAACTTTTAAAGTTTTTAAACAAAGATCTGGTGACGTTTCAACATATTATACTTTGCAAACATGTTTAAGTCTACGTTTATAATAATAGTGACTTACAACGGCATGACCTGGATAAAGAAGTGCTTAGATAGCTGTGCAAATTATCCGGTTATAGTTGTTGATAATGCTTCAACTGATCAAACTATTTCTTTTATAGAATCTTATTACCCAGAGATCATTTTGTTAAAGCAACCTACTAATTTAGGTTTCGGTCAAGCCAATAATGTTGGTATCCGTTATGCATTGGACCTAGGCGCAGAACACGTGTTCTTATTGAATCAGGATGCGTATTTAGTAGATGATGTCTTGGGAAAACTGATAGATTTTCAAGAGAAGAATTCTAGTTACGGTATTATAAGTCCTATTCATATTACAGGAGATAAAAATAAGTTAGATAAAAATTTTTCTAATGTCATGTTGAAAGAAGATTCCGGCCAATTTTACTCTGATTTTGTGTTAAGCAATACTTTGGCCTCTGTTTATGACGTGCCGTTTGTTAATGCTGCGGCTTGGCTAATTTCTAAAAACTGTTTGGAAACCGTAGGAGGGTTTGATCCTTTATTTTTTCATTATGGAGAAGATGATAATTACTGTCAAAGAACCCGTTATCATGATCTTAAAATAGGGGTTTTACCAAATTGTTATATTATTCATGACAGAGAACATCGTGAAATTGAACAACCGAAGGTGTTCAGTGATTCCTATTACAAAAATATTGAGAAGAGCTATAAAGTGCGTTTTTCGGATGTAACAAGACCTAACTCCATTGCTAAAACCATTAGGAACTTAAAAAAGATCATATTAAAACTGCAATTACAAACAAAATTTAAAAGAGCTAAACAATGGAAGCAAGAATTAGAGATTTTGAGGAATATTGCTCCTTTAATCAAAAATAGCAGGGATCAAAATGTTCAAAAAGGACCGCATAATTTATAGTCAGATATAATTCTATATGAGAAATCGGAACGATGAAAGTAGTAATGAGCAAGCTTTAGTCTCCATAATCATCCCCACCCTTAACCGCGCGCACCTAATTGGTGAAACGCTGGACAGTGTATTGGCTCAAACCTACACTAACTGGGAGTGTATCGTGGTGGATGACGGAAGTACCGATGGGACTTCTGTTCTTATGGAGGCGTATTGTGCTAAAGACACCAGATTTCAATACCACCATCGACCAAAGAATCGCTTACCGGGTGGTAATGCAGCGCGGAACTATGGGTTTGAATTGAGTAAAGGAGAGTATGTAAATTGGTTTGATAGTGATGATATATACATGCCAAACGCTATCAGGACAAAAGTAGAATTATTTAATTCTGACATTGACATTGTTGTAAGTCCCATATTGCGATTTAATTCATTAACTGGATTAAACATAAATCAAAACTCCATCAACAAGAAACCAACCATACCACTATATTTATTGGGGGATATTGCATTTTATGTTAGTGGACCCATGTGGAAATATGATTTTTTAAAAGTGCAGAAATTATTGTTTGATGAACAATTGAAGAATTTACAGGATTGGGATTTTAATCTTCGTATGCTGTACTTAAAACCAAAAATAACATTTATGGATAAAGGTTATATTTTTTATCGTGATCATCAAAACTCCTTGTCAAAAGAAATTGAAAAACTTAATTT
>Ga0114916_1001066_pt1 | contig 16302 bp, 17 predicted proteins | sample MalvirAntarct_66_FD_83501 | JGI IMG/M metagenome (GOLD analysis project Ga0114916, IMG submission 83501) | Marine viral communities from the Global Malaspina Expedition - Malaspina viral metaG Antarct_66 | ecosystem: Environmental > Aquatic > Marine > Oceanic | place: West Anvers Island... | reverse complement strand
CGGTGTCCGCGACCGGAGCCGGCGCCTCGGGCGTGTCGATCGAAGGGAACGTCGGCGGCGCCCTGAAAATCCATTCGGCCGTGACGACCACGGGCTACCGGTACACCTCCCCGCCCCCCGTCCGCCCGACGACGGGCACCTACGACAACGCCTCGACCATATTTTTGGACGAACTGGACGCCGACGATCTGTTGCAGGGCGGTCCGGCTGTGCGCGTGGCCGCCAATGTGGCCGGCGGCGTCCTGCTGGATACGGGCCCGGCCTATTCCTCGGCCGGGATCGACGGCGACGACGACAAGGACGGCGTCAAGAACGGCGACGAGGATGACGACGGCGACGGCGTCAAGAACCGCGACGATGCGGATCGCGACGGCGACGGCGTGCCGGACGCCAGCGAAACGACCGCCTCCCTGACATCGGTAGGCGGCGCGCCCGTCCTGCTCATCGGCTCCGCGACCAATGCGGTGACCCTCGGCGCCGTAGGCGCCGGCGACGCCGCCTATGGCCTGATCAACCGCGGCTCCATCACCGGGACCGGCGTCTATTCCGGCGTCGAATCGCGCGCCCTGCAGCTGGGCGTGGCCGGCGGCCAGACCGTCACCGTCGCGGGCGGGGTGCGCAACGAAGGCGGAATCGCCTCCACAGCCGTGGACGCCAACGCCACCGCTATCTGGATCGGCGCCGGCGTCACCGCCCCGGCCATCTCGAACACGGGCAATATCCAGGCCGTCGCCTCCGGCAAACAGGCCCATACGGCCACGGGCGTGCTCATCGGCGCCGGCGCCAATGTCGGTTCGCTGACAAACACTGGCAATATCGTGGCCTCGTTCGGCGGAAACCACGGCGCCGCGACGGTCATCCGCGACCAGTCCGGCACCCTGACCCAATTGAGCAACGCCGGTTCCATCATCGGCTCGCTGTCGGCGGACTCCACCGACACTACGGCGATCGACGGCACGGTGACCGCCATCGACCTGACGGCCAACACCAGCGGCGTCACGGTTCGTCAGTACGGCATCCCGGCCGCCGCCGGCAGCACGGCGACCGATACGGACAAGGACGGGGTCCCTGACGCCAGCGAACCCGTCATCGTCGGCGCGGTGAAATTCGGTTCGGGCGCGGATGCCTTCAACGTCGAGAACGGCACGGTCATCGGCGACATGTCCTTCGGCGCCGGCGCCGACCGCCTGTCCATCAGCGGCGGCGCGGCGGTGAGCGGCGCTGTCACCGACAGCGACGGGGCTCTGGACATCAACGTCTCCAAGGGCACGCTGAACGCGACCCAGACGACCGCCACTTCCATTTCCAGCCTGAACGTCGGGGCCGAGGGCGTCCTGATCGTCGCCGTCGACCCTCAAGGCGATCGCGCCGGCGGATTCAATGTCAGCGGCGCCGCAACCCTGGCCACGGGCGCGCAACTGGGCGTCCGCTTCTCGTCCCTTCTGGAGTCGCCGGAGCGGTTCAGCGTGATCAAGGCTGGCGCCCTGAACGTCGGTGACATCAACCAGAGCCTGCTGACCGATAATTCCCCCTATCTTTACGTCGTTCAGGCGGGTGTCGATCAAGCCGCAGGGGAGGTCTACGTCGACGCCCGTCGCCGCACCGCCCAGGAGGCCGATCTGATCCCCGTCGAGGCCTCGGCCTTCGACGCCGTCTATGCCGCCCTAGGCAGCAATGAGACGATCCGGAACCTGTTCCTGAGCCAGACGAACCGGGACGGCTTCATCGACGCCTATGAGCAGATGCTGCCGGACCACTCGGGCGGGCCTCTGATGTCCCTGTCGGCCGGCGTCGACGCGGTGACCCGCGCCCTCACCGGCCGCAACGCCTCCGCCGCCCCCGGCGAGACCAGCGCCTGGGTGCAGGAGATCAACTTCTACGCCGACAAGGACAAGACCGATTCCTACGGCTTCCGCTCTGAGGGCTTCGGCGTCGCGGGCGGCGTCGAAAAGGGCACCGGCGCGGGCGCCTTCGGCCTGACCGCCGCCTTCACCTCGTCGGACATCAAGGACCCCGAGTCCGAGGCAGAGGAAGTCCTGTCGGCCAACCTGCTGGAGCTGGGCCTCTACTGGCGTGCGCAGGGCCAGTACTGGACGACCTGGGCGCGCGCGGCCGGCGGCTACGCCAGCTTCAACGCCGACCGGTCGCTGGTCGCCAACGGCGTCTATCTGAACAACAAATCCGACTGGCACGGCTGGACTGCAGCCGCAGCCGGCGGCGCCTCCTACGAGCGCAACTACGGTCGCCTGAACGTCCGTCCCGAGGTGTACGCCGAGTACTTCCGCCTGTCGGAAGGCGCCCGCTCCGAATCGGGCGGCGGCAGCGGCTTCGATCTGGATATCGACTCGCGCGACAGCCACATCTTCTCGGCCGTTGCGGCGATGAACGTCGGCTACGGCTTCGGCAAGGACGGCTGGATCCGTCCGGAACTGCGCATCGGCTATCGCCAGAACCTGTCCGTCGACGCTGGCGAGACCATCGCCCGCTTCGCCAGCGGCGGCCCGGACTTCGTCCTGTCGCCGGACGGGGTCGAGGGCGGCGGCCTGATCCTGGGCTTCCGCATGAACCTGGGCAACGACCTGGGCATGCTGTCCCTGACGGGCGACGCGGAACTGCTTGAGGATTACGTCCGCTATTCGCTGCTGCTGCGGGCCAGCTTCCGGTTCTGACCGGGGCGATCGCCAAAAGACAAAGGCCGCCGGATCGCTCCGGCGGCCTTTTTGTTTGGTAGGCGGCGACGGGTTCGAACCGCCGACCCTCTCGGTGTAAACAACTGGCTTTGAGCTTGAAAGCCAGTAAAACCGGCCTTTCAGGCCTTCCATGTTTCCGGTTTCGTTCCTGGTAATTTTGGGCGTTTCTGGAGAATAGCTGGGAAACTAAAGTCCAGCGGCGGCCTCGGCCGGCGCGTTTTCGTTCGCCGGCGTTGTCGGCCGGGGCTGCCCGATCTTCAGGCGGACACGCGGGTTAGGCTTCTGGCTGGGGACGATCATGCGGTCGATCGTCACCGAGGCGACATAGGTGCCGCCGCAGTCGATGTCCGTGCATTGTAGACGGAGCTCGCGGTAGAGCGGCGTCAGGGCCTTGCTCGAGCGCACCTTCGCTGTGGACTGACAGTGTGGGCAAAGGAGCTTCATTGTGCCGCCGTGGCGGCTGCCGGGCTTGCTGAAGGCCTCCGGTTGGTTGGCGGCGCTGAAGCGCCCAGCCGTAAGCTCACCCTGCTGCGTCTGCATTTTCGATCCTGTGACGGCCCCCGTTTGTTCCATAGCAGAAATGGTTCCAGCGGTGCTGAAATAAAAACTGAGGTTATGAAGCTCGCAACCATTCTTCCTATGTTGCCGTATGCGCCGCCGGCGATGGGTTCAGTTCCATCTGCAGCGACGTCTTCAGACCCCCGCCGGCGTCGAGCTGGTGGCGAGTTTCGGTGATCACCCAACCCGAGTTGTCGATCTCTGGCTTCCAGCCGGAGACGGTCAGCTTGCGGTCGGGGTATAGGTCGGGTCGGCCGGAGGCGAGATCGAGCGAGAACTGCGCGCCCTTCCGTTCCTGCTTGGTATTGTCCGCCTGGGCGGCGCGGCGAGCTGAATCCTCGCTGCCATAGGTGCGGCCGAGGCGTTTGGCGTTGGAGCTGGATCCGATGACCACCTCCCCGCTCGTCCCCTTGGCCCGGCTTCGCCATTTGGCGATGACGCCGGAATAGTTCTCGCGCTCGGCCGAGGACCAGGTGTGGCGATCACCGTCGCGACGGGTGATGGTCGCCTCGGGGATCGACTGGCCCGTCGCGGTGACGCCGGCGGCGATCGCCGAAAAGAGAAGCCGACCCGCCTTCACGGTCGCCATGGCGTCGTGAAGCCGTCCCAGGCGCGCCAGGAAGGCGCTGTCGCTCTCGCTGTCCTGTGTCAGGTGCGAGACGGCGATCGCCGCCTTATCAGCCGCCACGCGCGCCTGGAGGCCATTCCTGATGGCGACGTCCTCGAGAACGGTCCCTAGCGTCGTATTCGACCAGGTCTGGGTCTGCCTGGTGCGAAAGGCGCGGGTGAGGTTTGCGGAGCGGGCACGAATGGTCAGCCGGTCAGGCGTGCCGCCATGGCCCCGTTCGTCAACGGTGAAGGATCCCTTGTCGATCAGGACCGGCGATGCGCCGTCGCGGAGATCCAGCCAGCCGAGTTTGAGGGTCACGGTCGCGCCGGCCGGGGGGATCGCGAGCTTGCCGTCGGTGTCATTCAGCACCAGCTCCAGCTCATCGGCTTCCGCGCCCCGTCGCTCCGTCAGGCTCAGGCTGTGCAGCCGGGGCTTCACCGCCCCATCGATGGACTTGCCGTCGACGACGAGTTGGTAGGCGGCCTGGCGCTGGACGTGACCTGAGACCTGGCCCGTCATGCTCGCACCTCGGAACCCGTGGCGCTGGTGTCCCCTTCGTCGTCATCGACGCGTTGGAGGTTGATGGTGAAGTCGATCAGGCGCGCCTGGCCATTGTCCAGGATCTCTCGCTTGGTCTCGTCCAGGTCGAGGATGACATAAGCGCCGTAGACGAAGCCGTCGCCATCGACCACGGGCCATGATCGGCCCTGGTCGGCCATAGCCGCCAGATCCTCGAGCGCATCCTTGCGGCCGATGACGCCCGGCGCCAGGACGCCGGTGATGGTCAGATTGTCCTCACCCAAGCCGGCGAACTGACTTGCGGCGCGCGCGCCTACCCGCTCGCTGGTCGGGTGGCGCCAGCTGCGCCGGCGCTTCAGCTGCTCGAAGAGGACGTTCGGGATCTCGAACACAAACATGCCGATGGCCAGGAGCATCAGGGCGCCTCGCCATAGTCGCCGGGGTCATCCCCGAAATGTCCGCCGCCTGGCGCATTCAGCAGCTCCAGGACACGGCGCGCCAGATCTTCGGCGCTTTCGCCCGGCTGCTGAACGATCGTCAGGTTCAGCGTCCCGATGGTCACAGGCGGCGGCGCGGCCGTTGCGACGGCCGCGCGACCGCCGGGGGCCAACTGGGGCGCCGTATCGAAGGTGGGCGCCGCCATGCCGGGCGTGCCGATCGCCATTGCGCCGGCGGCGGTGATGGCCGAGGCGGCCGTCCGCATCCGACGCAGCGGATCCGCGGTGGATCGACCCAGGCCGACGCCGAGCCCCTGCATGGTGTAGTCGCCAAGCTGGGCGAAGACCCGAGACGGTGAGTGGATCCCGAGCTTATTCTTGAAGGCGGTGACGACAGCGCCGCCGGCGCGCATCACGGCCGCCACCAGCGCGGGGATGCCGCCCAGGACGCCGTTGACCAGGCCGGTCAACAGATGGCGGCCCATCTCGAGGAACCGCCCGCCCAGAGCCTGCAGGGCGGGCCAGGCGCGCATGATTGTCCCGATAAGGATCCCGACCGGGCTGAAGTTCATGAACAGCCGGCCCATGAAGCCCAGGGCGTTAGACACGCCCGTCTTGATGCCTTGCCAGATCCCGCTCAGCCAAGGACCGATCGTGCTCCAATTCCGGTAGATCAGATATGCCGCGCCAGCGAGGAGCGCGACGGCCGCCACGATGCCGAGAACGATCCAGGTGATAGGGTTGGCGAGCAGCATCAGCCCGGCCCGCGCCGCCATGGCGCCGAAGGTCAGGAAGCCCCGGCCGGCGAGCAGCAGTCCCCGACCGATCAACGGCAGGGCCTTGCCCGCGAACTGTGCGATCTTCCCTCCCAGCGGCCCGAACAGGATTCCGGTCTGCGTCAGCGTCAGCTGCAGCAGGGCGAAGGGACCGAGGACGGCGGCGACCGCCATGGCCAGGCCGCCGAACACGGTCAGGCCCACGGCGATAATGGCGACCAGCATACCGATCGCGCGGATCGCGCCGGGGTGGGCCTGGGCGAAAGCGTGGATCTTCTGCGCCATCTGTCCCAGGAACGCGGATCCCTGCTTGATCTGAGGCAGGAAGGCCGTGCCAACCTCGATGGCGACCGCCTTCACGCCCTGCTTCATCAGCAGCACCGCGTTGGATGTGGTCGCGGCCCGGCCCTCATATTCCTTTTGCATCGAGCCGGCGTAGAGCGTGGCGTCTCCAACCCGGTTGAGGTTGGTCTTCAGCAGTTCGAGATTGTTGAGCATCGGCGCGATGGCCGAGACCGACTCCGACCCGAACAGTTGTGTCAGGATCGAGGTCTGCTTTTCCTTCGACAACTTCGAGATCCGCGTCATGACTTCGACGATCGCGCCGCCGGCGTCGGTCTGCATTCGCTTGGCCATGTCGGTGGCCTCGAGACCCAGGGACGCGTAGGCGGCCTTCTGGCTCTTGGTCGCCGCCTCCCCCTTGGTCAGGGCGAGCATGGTGTTCTTGATGCCTGTGGCGGCGATCTCTTCCTCAACCCCCATGCCCACAACAGTCGAGCCCAGGGCGGCGATCTGACCGGCCGACAGACCCGCCACCTCGCCAAGGGCGCCGACGCGGGTCACGACGTTGGAGATCGACAGGGCGTTGGCTGGGCCGTTGTTGCCCAGATAGTTGATTTGGTCCGCAAGCCCTTTCACCTCGGTCTGCGTCAGCCGAAACGCGGTGCGCCAAGTGGCCATCTTCTTACCGGCGTCGTCAGCCGTGGTGTCGAAGGCGATGCCCATCTTGCCGGCGTCTTCGGCGAAGCCCATCAGCTCGCCGCGCGCGATGCCGGCCTGGCCAGCAGCGGCGATAATCGCCGTCAGCCCCTCGGTCGCCACCGGAATCCGGGTGGAGAGCGACAGGATGTCCTTTTCCATCTGCCTGAAGGCGACGGGCGTGGGGAAATCTACCACCTTCTTAATGTCGGCCATGCCGTCCTCGAACGACATGCCGGCGCTGGCGGCCGCAAACAGCGGCGCGGCCGTGATGACGCCGCCCGCCAAGGCCGAGGCTCCGGCCCCCTGCATCGTGCCGGCGAGTTGCTGGGTCTTGTCGTATCGCCCACGGGCCGCGCCCATCCGGGCCTGACGATCCTTGATGTCGTCCATCCGACGGGACTGATCGGTCAAGGCCTTGTTGGCGTCGCGGATCTCGCGAGCGAGGCGGACCTCATGGCCAGCCAGGTTGCGGGTCGAGACGCCGGCCGTCTCCAGCTTGCCGCGCAGATCCTGCAGGGTGGTGACCTGCTTCTGTTCTTGGGTCTGGAGTTCGCGGACCTTGGTTCGGGCCACCTCGAACGCCCGGGCGAGCTGCTTCGTCGGCCGCTCGGCCGCCACGTTGGCCAGCGCCAGTCGTTTCGCCTCGATCTGGGCGTCCGCGAGCGCGCCGCGCGTGCCCTGCAGGCGGGCCTCCATCTGGCGAAACGCCCCGACGTCCTTCGTCGTGCGCTGGAGGGCCTGAAGCTTTTCGCGAGTGGCGTTGAGCTCCAGGGACGTGCGCGCACTCTCGCCCTTCACCCCTTTCAGGAAGCCGACGACGTTGCCTGCCGCCTGGAGGATGATGCTGAGACGAAGGTTCTTGTCCACGGTCAGGTCTCTTTCTGGCCGTTCACGCGGTTGTAGAGCGCGATCGCGCGTTGACGCATGTCGGCGAGTTCGTCGAGGTCGAGGCGTTGCAGCTCGGAAAGCTGCCAGCCGAACACGAAGGCGATGTCCGCGTAGGCGTCCTCTACGCGGTCAGGCCAAGCGCGGCCCTCTGCGCGTCGGTGTAGAAAAAAGCGATCACCTCCCCGCTGATGGCCGCCAGATCGCTGGCCTTCATGGCCTGCAGATCCTGCTTGTGGATCACGGGGTCGCTGATGCGCGGGATGACGGTGATCAGGGCGTCGTAGTGGCCCTGGGCGACGAAGCTCAGGCTGGTGCCCTGATAGTCGCTGCCGTGCGGCTCGGTGAGGACGACGGAGCTGTACTTGTTGTCGGCGCGCTGCAGCGGCTTCTTCAGGGGCACGCGCACCCAGGCCTTGCCGTTGTCGTGGACGCCGCGTTCATAGCCGGCCTCGTCCAGGTCAGACGCGGCGGAGGTGGTGGTGGGTTGGTCGTTCATTGCATCGTTCCCCGGAAAATGTGGGCGGGAGGCGAAAACACCCGGCCCAGAAAGACGTCCTGGACGACGGCCGCCGGACGCGATGCGTCCTCGGTCGGCCGGCGCTCGAGCGCGGCCGTCGCCAGGTCGGAAGGGTCTCCGCAGACTTCGGCCGACGCGCTGAAGCCTTCCTCACAAAGGAATTGGTCCAGCGTTTGGAGATCTGAAGGGTCGCGGAATTTCATGCCGGACATCGTCGGACTAGCCTCCGATGATCCCACGGATCTGGGCGCGTCGATCGACGCCGTAGACCAGCAGGACGTTGTTCAGGACGTCGATCTCGAACTCGACCACGCCGTTGCGGGTCTGTTTGTAGTAGACGGCGTTGGTCTTGTAGGTCGTGCCGCTCTTGGACCCGACTTCGTCGTCGCCGCTGTCGATCTCGACGTGCTTGCCGCGAATGACGATCTGCAGATCGTCAAGCTGACCCGTCGCGTCGTTCTGGTAGGCGCCCGAGAAGCGCAGCTGGTTGGCGTCCAGCTCTACGGCGCCGAACCCACGGTTCAGCGTCGGCATGTCGCCACCGTAGGCGTGGGTGCATTCCAGGGCCTCGATGCGGCCGGTGCTGATCTGGACAGAGCTCAGCAGACCGCCGGCGTTATACTCCTCCAGCTTTTCGGTCAGCTTGGGACGCGTGAACTTCACGCATTCGCCGAGGAAGGAGTTTCCGTCGCCGTGGACATTCATGTCCTGGAGTTGGCGCGGCAGATTCATGGGCGTGGTCCTCGAAGTGCGGCGACGCGACAGTCAGCCGGTGGATGCTTGGAAGGTCGGGGTCGGGTCAGGCCGCGAGGGCGAAGGTGTCGGCGTAGAATTCGTCAGTGATCTCGGAGGTGATGCCGAGATCCTCGAGCGGCGCGCAGGGGGTGTAGCGGTAGCCGATCTGCAGCTTGCCGGCGGCGAGCTGGTCGGCCGTGTTGCCCGGCGCCAGGAAGGCTTCCGCGCCGATGATGCGGCCGGCGAGCTTCTCGCGGCGGAACATGGCGTTGATGCTCTCAATGATGTCGTTCGCCAGCTGGGCGGTCAGCGGACGATCCACATAGGGGAAGACGCCGTCCGAAATCGTGTCGCGCAGCACCTGGTTGGTGCGCACGGCGCTTTCGAAGGCGAAGCGCGGATCGTCCGAGCAGGTGCGGTTGCCCCAGAAGCGATAGCCGTTGCGGCGGATCAGGCCGGTCACGTCCGCGCCGTTGATCAGGCCCATTTCGGTGTCGGCGCTCTGGAAGTCCCAGGTGCGTGGACTGACGATGCCCGTGACGCCAGGCACCGCGACGTTGGAGATGGTCTTGTGATAGCCGACCTCGCGGTCCAGCCAGGCTCGCACGCCGACCGCGTGCGCGGCGGCATAGCTGGTGACTTCGTCGCCCTCCCCGTCAACGGCCATGAAGTCGCGGTCGATCAGCTCGAGCTCACGCGCGCCGAAGCCGTCGCGATAGGTCTTGACCTCGGCCGGGGTTTCGCCGATCGCGGCGGCATAGGCGAAGCCGTTCAGTTGGGGGGCGACGACGCCAAGGGCGGCGGCCACGGCCTGGGTGTCCAGGCCAGGACAGGCGAGGATGCGCGGGCGGACGCCCACGGCCTGTTCCGCCAGGCGCAGCTGCTGAAGGCCGGCGATGACCTTGGCGTCGCGGTCGGCCGCGATCTCGGCCGGGGTGTCGCCGGTCCCCTCACCCACCCGCACCACGACGCCGATCGAGCGGCCGGTGTTGCTGATGGCGCGAAGGGTGGTGGCCAGGGTGCCCAAGACGCCGGCGTCTGCGATCGCCGCCGGCAGATCCGTGACCAGGACGGCGGTGTCGAGCGGGAACGTGGCCGCGACGGCGTCCGAGGCCTGGGCGACGATGCCCCACACCGACGTCGCGGCGACGGTGAGGGTCAGGACGCCGGCGGCGGCTTCAGCGATGCGAACACCATGCGGACGGGGCGTGAGGGCCATGGGGGTTTCCTTGTCAGCGAACGGGAATGAGAAGATCGACGGCGGGCTTGCGGGGGAGATCCACACGCTTGCCGGTCAGGCGGAGCGCGCCGACGCCGGCGGCCCCTGCCTGCAGGCGGACGTGGGTGAGGCGGATGCGGGGTTCCCAGGCGAGCAGGGCCATGGCCGTCGCGGCGAACAGCTTGATCGGCAGACGGCTGGGCTCGATGGGCTGGTCGATCAGATCCGGAAGCTCGGAGCCGTAGCTGCGGCGCAGGACGCGCGAGCCCAGCGGGGTCGTCAGGATGTCGCCAATCGACTGCACCAGGTGCGCATCGGAATTCGGATCCAGGGTTTCGCCGGTGAAGCGGGACATGCCGGTCATTGCGGCGGACCCGACACGGCCGAGCCGGCCTGGACGTTGGTGTGTTTGTGGCCCTTGAGGCTCTTGCCGGCTCCGACGACATCGATGTCGGCCGATATTGTTCCGGTGCAGTTGATGTCGCCCTGGACGGCGACGTCGGCCGCGAGGGTCACGCCGTCCGGCGCGGTGATGACGGCCGAACCCGGAAGGGCGAAGTCCAGGACGTGGCTGACGGGGTCGTATTTGATTAGGGCGCCGTCCTTGAACCGGATGCCGACGGCCGCGCCCAGGAAGAGCGGTGCGAACTGCGAGGACGGGAAGCTGGCGTCGATGTAGGCGCGTTCGTCGTCGCCTTCCGGCGAGACAACGGAAACCTGCTGACCAACCGTCGGCGCCATCCAGATCGTGGTGTCGCCGACCTGCATGTTCCAGTCGATCGGCGGGGACATGGAGCCGTCTTCGAAATCGACCACGGCCTTGCCGGCGTCGAGATCCACGGACGCGATCTTGCCTTCACGCACAAGGCGGCCGATCGCACGATCGGTATCGGCTCCAGCGGTTTTAGGGCGGCGGTTCATCGGGCCGACGATGGCGCAGGCCCTTAAGCCACGCGCGGCGCGCCTGTTGTCAGGACCGCACCGCACAACAGCGAGGACGGAATTAGGCTGCGGTCGCGAGAAGCTCCGGGGCCAGGACGGGCCATTCGATTTGGTCCGGGAAACCCGCCTGGTCGGGCAGGTCGCGCAGAAGCTGGATGTGCTGAAGCACCAGGATGAAATCCTCGGCGGTCAGGGTGGTGGTCACGCCCAGGGTGATCTCGTCACGGTGACGTTCGACCAGCCACCGAAGGCGCTCGATCTCGCCGTCGCGACGACGGCGAGCCATCACCGCCAAGGTCTCGACCGGAGGCGCCGGCGCATCGACGGCGACGGGCGCGCCGTCCGGGCCGGCCTGGATGACCTGGCCCCGGCTGGCGGCTTCCATCAGGGCGGCGTGATCCTCGGCCGAGACTTCGGACACATCGTCCGGCAGGGGCGCATCCCAGAAGCCGTCGTCGTAGAAGGCGCCCGTCGAGGGGCTGAAGAAGAGGGTCATCGGGCTTTCTCGATCTGAAGGTCAGACATACGGGTCGATCTCGCCGCCGCCGCCACCGCCACCGCCGTCGCTGCCGCTGCTGTAAGCCGGGTCCGGGGAGCCGCTGACGCGGCCGATAGCCAGCCATTCGAACCCGTTGATGTTCCCCGAAGAGGAATCGGATCGATTGGCGTAGAAGACGATGCGGTCCAGGTGCTTTGAGACGACCTGCATGAAGTAGTTGGACGCCAGGGTGCTGGTCGGGTTCTGGGGAATCGCAACCGCCGCGATGCAACCTCCTCCGAAGGCGACCGGGAGGGTGGCGTGAGCCTGCCCTTCGGGGAAGTTGCCGCTCACCACGCCACATTGGATCATTAGGCCAGTGCCGGGGATCACCACATAGGCCGGCGAGCCAAGATTTCTGGCGAACGACCAGAGTGCGGCCGGGGTGATGAACCGGTCGGACGCCGCTCCTGCCGCCGCTTCTGACGAAGAGGCCGCGAGCAGGTTTGCATCGCTCCAAAGCTTGGCCCAATAGGGCTGGTGATCGCGCGTGATCGACATTCCGACCCAGAGATCGGGCTTGGAATTCGGGTCGACCGCCTTGCCGACAAAAATCCCGCCCCAGCCGTTGTCGTGGTCACGACGACCGGTCTTCATGAAATAGCCCCACCCGCCCGGTGAATGCGCACTGTCGGGACTGAGCATGGCCGACCAACCCGTCGCTACGTCGCCATAGTCTTGGAACGTATTCATCTTCACGACCGGGCCACCGCCGGTACGCCCGAGGTTGGTCTGATAGATCGAGACCTTGTCGTTCGGGTCGAAGTTCGCAGCGGTCCACACTGCTCCGCCATTTACGATCAGAGGGGCGCCGGGCAGACTGTAGTTGAACCCGTCATAGTACAGGTAGTGAGCGGCATCACCGAGGACGACGACGCCCGTCCCATTGCCCCGGAAGGCTCGGATGTCTTGGAATGTGACGCTCTCGCCAAGCGAGGCCTTTGTGGCAGGGTTGAAGTTGCCGGGGTCCCAGACGCGCCCCGCCGACGAATGCACCGGACCAGACAGCGCACGAAAAGCACCGTCATCTGCAAACTGGAAGTACTTTTCCTCCCCATCGGGGCCGGTTCGAGCGATCAGATTGTTGGTGTTCGCATCGCTGTAGAGCCGCGCGCGACCAGACCCGATCCCCACCTCCGCAAAGTAGACGTTCGCCCCTAGGGAGGCCTTCGCGGCGAGTGCAGACGCCAGGCCGGTGATCTTCTCCATCGCAAGAGCCGGGATGCGCCCGACGTCGAACACGCCGGAGTTCGTGTCGGAGGCGTCGTGCTTGTGTCCCAGGGGCGACTTGCCCGCCAGCGCCTGCACCAAGCCATCGACGTCGGCCATGACGTGACCGTGAATCGTCGCCGCCTTGTTGGCCAGGGCTGTGGCTAGGCCCGTGATCTTCTCCATGCCCAGGGCAGGGATCCGGCCGACATCGAAGACGCCGCTGTTGGTGTCGGAGGCATCGTGCTTGTGGCCCGTGGGCGACTTGGCCGCCAAAGCGTCAGCGAGACCTGTGACCTGAGAGATAGGGTGTGCGTGCACGGCGGCGGCGAAGTTGGTCGCCCAGGACTGAAAGGCCTTCAGCAGGCCGAAGGGCGTTACCGCCAGGTCAGCGCGGTTTCCGGTGACCGCCTCTTCCCATGTCGCCAACTCCACGACGCCCAGCCGTTCGGTCGTCGCCGGCGGATTGATGAAGCCGGTCCCGCCGAACTCGATGACGGCGGTGTCCAGGGTCTTGAAGGTGATGTCGGCCGACAGCAGCACCATGGCGCCGGCGCTCTTCTCCACGACGACATCCGGCGAGCTGAAGACGGCGAACAGGACGCCGGTCGAGAGGTAGAGACCGAAGGCCCGCACCGAATAGACGTCGGTCGTTTCGTCGTTGATGGTGATGTGGATGACGTCGTCCGCGACGATGTCGCCGCCAAAGGTGGTGACTCGCTTCACTTCGCCAGGAAGAGCGGTCAGCCCCTTAAGGGGACCGGGTGCGTTGACCGGACTGACGCCCACATGGGATATGGTGATGGCCGTCGTACCGGTGTTTGTTCCGTTCGGCAGGGCGGCGCGGCCGGCGTCGGTGATGGTGATCTGTAGTCCGGCCATATCAGGCGGCCTCCTCGAGCTGCAGGCGGCGGTAGTGAGCAGGGCGTGCGCCGGCGGCGACGCCGAGGCCCGCCTCGGCCTTCAGGCCCTGGGTGAAGGTGAAGCGGGACCGGACCGGCTTGGTCCGATCGACGGCGGCGATGACCTCGTCCACGAAATCGGCGCTGGCGGCTTCACCGTCCTGGCCCGTCAGGGACAGGATCAGTTGGAAGGTGTGAGGCGCGCCGGGCGGATCCTGCTGCCACCATTCGCGAAGCGCGATCTGACCGCCGAAGGCCTGCACGACCTGGCGCACCGATTCCGCAGTGCCGCGCATGCGAGCGACGTTGATGGCCTGGGCCACCACATTGCGCTTCACGGCCAAGGGCCAGTTCGAGTTCCAGGAGCCCACCGCACGCTCGAACGCCAGCCAAGGCAGGATCTCCGGCGGGCACTGATCGGCCAGACGAAGCGCGCGGAGCGGTACGGGAATGCCGTCGATCCGGCGCGTCAACGCCTCGAGCGCGAGCTCGACGCTGGTGGCGTTGGGCGGCAGGAGGCAGAGTTCGTCGCGGACCATCAGGTGTCGGTCCCGGTGTGGGCGACCTGGACGTCTGTGCAGCGCGCCGCCTGAAGCTCGGTCGTGATGATGTTGGCGGTCGGGGCGACCAGATGGACGTCCTGGACGCCCTCGCCGGCGAGGGCCGCGTAGATCTTGGCCAAGGTGACGTCGCGGCCGAGCCGGAAGCTGTCGGCGACATACTTCTGCAGGCGGGCCACGGCCTCCGACCGGACCACCTCCGCATCGGGGCCGGGAAAGGTCGTGATCTGGGCCTGGACGGCGTAGGTCAGCACCTCCGCCGGCGCGACCACGACATGGTCGGTCAGAGGGCGCTTATCGTCGGCCGACACGGCGGCGTTGACCAGGTCGAGCAGCGGCGCGCCAGGCACACCGCCGTTGGAACGCGCGAGGACAGTCACGACCACCTGGCCCGGCGTGGGGCTGGTGCAGCTGGCGTCCAGGACGTCGCCGCTGGCGTTGCGGGCGAGTGAGCGATAGGCGCCCTCTGGACCGGCGACGGACAGGGCCTCGGGCGCCAGCAGTATCCGCTCGCGGAAGTCGTCGTCGGATTCCATGACGGCCGCCGCGCCGGTCTGCGCATTCGCCGGGACCAGGACGAGGCGCGCCAAGCCCCAATCCGCCCCGCGATGGTCCAGGTCCGAACCGACGGCATAGGCGAGCATGTTGGCGCGGGAGGCGTCGTTGACCCGCTGGCGCATGGCGAACTCGCGCATGGCGTAGACCTGGATCAGTTTGACCAGGGGGTCGCTTTCGAGCTGAAGGAACGGCGCGAGAGCCGGATCGAGGACGATCAGTTCAGCCTTGGAGTCGGCGACGATCTGCTCGATGCTCAGCACTTCGACGACCGCCGGCATCGGCAGGCCCGAGAGATTGACGGCCGTGTTGCTCATGCCGAGCGTTGTCGCCGCCGGACGCCAAGGGTCGCGAGGCGGCCCTGTTGTCAGGACCGCACCGCACAACAGGCGGCCTAGGCCCTGGTTGCCTTCGCGACGTGGTCGAGGAAGCTGGCCAGGAGGTGTTCGTCATCGGCCTGGCTGAAGCCCAGCAGTTCGCGCTGCGGATAGTCGGTCTCTGGTCCGCCGGGCGTGACCCGGTCCTTCAGGCCGTAATGGTGGACGCGGGCGATGCGGCTGGCGCGGCTGGTGAAGGCGACCCAGGCCTCACCCGGCAGGGCGCCGGCTTTCAGGTGCGCGGATCCACGCAGCTTGGCGAACATCCGCTGCGCCTTGCGACGAACGCCGCCGCGCGCGCCCCGGATGCCGTCCGGGAGAGCGCCAGGATCCGCGTCGCCGGCGGGCGGCAGGTGCTGGGCGATGCGATCCTTGCGGAAGGTGCGTATCCCTTCGGCTTCGCGGTCGAAGCCGATGATGGTCCCTCCCCGGCCGACCCAGCTGCGCAGATCCGCGAGGCGCACGTCACCGCCGGACTTGCGATAGAGGAAGCGGACGGCGCGGCTGGCCGGCTTTTGGCCCTCGCGCGGTTTGCGCTTCGGCCAGGGCGAACCGTCCGGCGCGACCTGAGCGGCGATGCGCCGTTGTTGCGAGCGGCGGATGTCATGGGCGAAGCGGCGAAGGAGCTTGGACTGTTCGGCCGGGCTCATCTGCTCGAGGAAGGCCGAGGCGACTTCCTTCAGCCGCAGCAGCTCGTCGGCGCGGTCAGCCATCGAGGCCGGCGCCGGGGTGGGCGTCGCAATGCAGGATCATCTCGCCGTCCAGGAAGACGGCATGGAGCGGCGCGCCCTCGATCAGGGCGAAGGGGATGGGTTCTTCCGGCCGCGTGAGATCCATTCCGCCATCGGGGCGGCCGACCATGCTGACGACTTCGCTCAGCTTCAGCCGGACCATGACGTCCACGATGTCGTCGGCCATGAACTCGACGTCCAGGCTGAAGGCCGCCTTCAGCCGCTCGGGCGTAGCGAAGGCGTCGGGTTGCCAGCGCCGCAGCCAGGTCAGGATCGGCAGCGCGATTTCATCCGGCGAGCCGGTGAAGTCCAGGAAGCCGATGGCCAGGGTGTAGTGCCAGACATAGGCCATGCCGGGGCGGCCGTCCGCGACGGGCGTCGCGTCCTGCATGACCATGTGCAGATCGGCCGGTCGCTCGCTGAAGCGATGCTTGGCGTCCAGGGCGGCGACCAGGGCGGCACGCAGGCTTGGCGGTTTGCGCATCAGTGAGGCTCGACCAGGCGGGCCAGTCCGCCAGCGGGCGCGACGCCGGACAGCCAGGCGTCCTCGTCATCGTG
>Ga0114916_1001065_pt1 | contig 16302 bp, 14 predicted proteins | sample MalvirAntarct_66_FD_83501 | JGI IMG/M metagenome (GOLD analysis project Ga0114916, IMG submission 83501) | Marine viral communities from the Global Malaspina Expedition - Malaspina viral metaG Antarct_66 | ecosystem: Environmental > Aquatic > Marine > Oceanic | place: West Anvers Island... | reverse complement strand
TATAACATCTCGAGGCTCAACAGGATATCTAATTATGTTTTAAATTAAACAATTCGGTTTTTAAAATTAGAACTATTTATGGACACTCTTGCAAGAAGAAAAACAATTGTTATCATTGGAGCCTCTGGTCATGGTGGCATGATATTAGATTGTATACAGACTGAGAACAAGTTCTCAGTTCTTGGATTTTTAGACTCCTACAAGACCAAAGGCACAATGTTTAATGGTTATGAAATTTTAGGAAATGAGCAAGAGTTGCCTAATTTAATGAAAGAACACAATTTATATGGCGCCATAATAGCCATAGGTAATAATTGGACTAGAGGCGCGATGGTGGATAAATTGAAGGTGGTTGCGCCTCAATTAAATTTTGTATCGATTATTCATCCAAGCTCCATAATCAGCAAGTCTGCTCAAATTGGCAAAGGCACAATAATTATGCCTGGCACCATTATTAATTCTAATTCTAATATTGGTAATTTCTGTATTCTCAATACCAACTCTTCATTAGGACATGACGGAAAAATGGGAGATTTCTCGAGTATTTCCTCGGGAGTATGTACAGGAGGTAATTTATTGTTAGGGAAATTTTCCGCCATTTCGTTAGGATCAAACATCATTGAGAACATCACTATTGGTGAACATAGCCTAATTGGAGCTGGTTCTTTAGTAATAAAGAATGTCTTGGATAAATCGATAGTACACGGATCTCCGGCGCGCTTTATTAGGCATAGAGATGTAGAGGATCCGTATTTAAAAGGTGATGTCACTGTACAAAAATTAAACGGAGCGATGACGCGCAATCGTTACGAACAATGAATCATTTTTTATTTCTTCATCCTAAGAAATTTGAAATACGTTGCACTTCTTCACAAAATGTGGTTCTCTAAACCACATAAAAAAATCCATTCTAACAGAATGGATTCTTAATATAAATTATGATTGTTTCCTTATGCTAAAGAAGCAATATGCAACGCTAAACCTGATTTTAAATTAGCCGCTTTATTAGAATGAATAATATTCTTCTTAGCTAATTTATCAATCATAGCAGAAACAGCAGGAAGCATTTCTTGAGCTTCTTTTGCATCTTCTAATTCGCGTAATTTTTTGATAGCATTACGAGTTGTTCTGTGCTTATACCTGTTGGTTAAACGCTTAGATTCACTACTTCTGATTCTTTTTAATGCTGACTTATGATTTGCCATTTTCTTTCCTTCTTATTAAAAAATTGTAGCCCGTAGGGGAATCGAACCCCTCTTACCAGGATGAAAACCTGGCGTCCTAACCGATAGACGAACGGGCCATTTGTTTTATTTCAAGTGCAAATTAATAACATTTTTTATCAATATGCAACCTTTTCAAATGAACTCACAAAATTATTTGTGAACCTGTCCAACATTAATGCTGTATTAATGTCTTTCAGCGGGTGCAAAAATACAACTATTTTTAAATGTTGCAACACCTAAACAAACTTTTTTTAAAAATTTTTAATATGCCTTCGCAAATAGCACTCTTCCTAATGACGGTTTCCCAGTAAACACACAGGTTCCAGCCTCTTTTTCTTGGTCTAATGGCACACATCTGATCGTCGCTTTGGTCAGTTCCTTAATCTTGTCTTCCGTTTCAGCAGAACCATCCCAATGTGCTGATACAAAACCTGTTTTAGTGTTCAAAACTTCCTTAAACTCTTTAAAATTTTCCACTTTCGTAATGTGCGAATTTCTAAAATCTAATGCTTTTTTGAACAAGGTTCCCTGGATCTCCTTCAACAAAACATCAATTTTTTCCGCTAAACCTTCAAGTGCTGTATTCTCTTTAGATAAGGTATCCCTACGCGCCAATTCAACCGTTTTATTCTCCAAATCTTTTGGTCCGATAGCAATTCTTAACGGCACGCCTTGCAGTTCATATTGGGCAAATTTTGCTCCTGGACGCTGGGTAGTGCGATCATCATATTTGCAACTGATCCCTTTTGATCTCAAATCACTCATCAAGGTTTTAGCCACCTCTCCAATGTGTTCCAATTGCTCATCCGTTTTATGTATAGGAACAATTACCACTTGTATTGGTGCTAAATTTGGCGGCAATACCAATCCTTTATCATCACTGTGGGTCATGATCAGTGCGCCCACTAAACGTGTAGACACACCCCAAGAGGTTGCCCATACATAGTCAAGTTTCCCTTCATTATTCGTAAATTTCACATCAAAGGCCTTAGCAAAATTTTGTCCCAAAAAGTGTGACGTTCCCGCTTGGAGTGCCTTCCCATCTTGCATCAAAGCTTCAATACAATAGGTTTCTTCTGCACCTGCAAATCGTTCGCTTTCTGTTTTAACGCCTTGGATAACCGGAATAGCCATAAAATTTTCAGCAAAATCGGCATAAACCTGATTCATCAATTGAGCCTCGGCTAGCGCTTCCTGACGCGTTTCGTGTGCAGTATGCCCTTCTTGCCATAAAAACTCTGCTGTTCTTAAAAACAATCGGGTTCGCATTTCCCAGCGTACCACATTGGCCCATTGGTTAATTAATATAGGTAAATCTCTATAACTTTGAATCCATCCCTTATAGGTGCTCCAAATAATAGCTTCACTAGTAGGTCTGACTACCAGCTCTTCTTCTAATTTCGCTTCCGGATCTACACGTAATTTCCCTGGGTTGTCCGGATCATTTTGCAGTCTATAATGGGTAACCACAGCACATTCCTTTGCAAATCCTTCAGCATTTTTCTCTTCTGCTTCAAACAGACTTTTAGGAACGAAAAGTGGAAAATAAGCATTTTGATGGCCCGTCTCCTTAAACATTCGATCCAATTCCGCCTGCATTTTCTCCCAAATTGCATAGCCGTAGGGTTTGATCACCATACACCCTCTAACTGCCGAATTCTCAGCTAAATCCGCCTTAACTACCAGTTCATTGTACCATTTGGAATAATCATCCGCTCTGCTTGTAAGATTTTTGCTCATCGTCAGTCTTTTGGCACAAATATTGCGCTTATGTTAAATAAATAATTAGTTCGACAAAACTAACTATTTTTGTAATGTTCAACAATAAAAACAAATAGATATGCAATTTAAAACTTACTTATATAAAAAATTGCCATTTTTTGTTGCACTAAGCTCGATTTTCATTTTAGCTTCTTGTGGTTCATATCAGTACGCTGGTTATGACAATGATGGCATCTATAGATCTGAGGTTCCTCAGGGACAGCGCTATGAGGAAGCTCCTCAAGGGTATTATGATGATATTAGAGCGAATAATAATAGTTTTTATAAAGATTATTTTGGTGAGAAATCCCAAGAGTTCGGTCAGATTTCCCAAAATGAGAATATAATATTCACTGATATCGATTCTTATCAAGGTAATTATGGTGATGAGAATGGTGATATTGTTTACCAAGAAGGCTATGCCGGATGGGGTCAAGACAGTCAAGACATTGATATTACCATCAACTATAACATGAATAATTGGTCTCCTTACAGATACGGATATTATAGCCCTTATCGCGCATGGGGTTATGGTGGCTGGGGGTATTCAGGGTTCTACGATCCTTTCTACTCTTACGGGTATTACGGCGGTTACTATCCTTATCGTGGTTACGGGTATGGCTATAATTATGGGTATGGTTACGGATATAATTACGGCTACGGACACAGTCCATATTACGGCTACATTCACAATAATTCATATTATAGAAATAATTACTCATACAGCAACAGCAGACGGGGCAGTAGCTCAGTCAATCCTTATGGCTCTCAATCGACATTGAGCAGAAATTCAAGTACTATCATTAACAGACGTTCTTCAACGTTAAACAGATCAAATTCTACAATCAATAGAACAAATGCTAACGTGGGACGACGTAGTTCAACAAGTTCTACTCCAGCTAGAACCGGTGTTAATTCAACAAACAATACGTATAGAAGAAGTAGCACAACCCGACCTACTACGAACACTAATAACACCTATAGAAGAAGTAATTCCTCAGGCAGAACAGTGCAACCCGCTACAAGAACTAGATCAGAGAACAGAGTACAGCCCTCTACAAGAACGAGAAGCAATAGTTCAGGTACCAGAAGTAGTGGTTCTACCAGAAGTCGCGGGAACAATGTGTCTACGCCAGCAAGACCAACTAGCAATTCTAATTATACCCCGTCAAGATCTAGTTCTAGCCCATCACCTGCGGCTCGGAGCTCCAATAGTGCTCCAACCCGATCAGCGCCGGCAAGAGTTCCAACGAGCTCTTCAAGACGTGGTGGCAGATAGGAATTCAGAATATAAAAAAATAAAAAAAAGTATATGAAAAAGTTAAGTTTACTATTCATAACGGCCTTATCCATGTCCTATATGAACGCTCAGGACATCTCTGACGCCGTCAGGTATTCTCAAGACGAAGTTCAGGGAACTGCTCGTTTTAAAAGTATGGGTGGCGCGTTTGGTGCATTGGGCGGTGATATGTCCGCACTGAGCATTAACCCAGCCGGTTCTTCCATTTTCACAAAGAGTCATGCCTCCATCTCCATTTCTAATTTGAGTACTAAAAATAATGTCAATTATTTTAATGGCGTCAGTTCTTCTTCGGATAATAAATTCGATTTGAATCAAACGGGCGCGACCTTTGTATTTAATAATATGAACGCCGACTCTCCATGGAAAAAATTTGCCATAGGGGTGGCATACGATAAGGTTTCTAACTTTGATAATTTTTGGAATGTAAGAGGTGTCAATACCAATTCGCAGTCCATAGGTGATTATTTTTTAGGCTACGCACAAGGTTTAAGACTCGATCAGATTTCCGCGTTGGATAATGAGAGTTTGTCGGCTGCCTATTCTGATATCAATAAAGTTTATGGTTTTGGAAATCAGCAGGCATTTTTAGGTTACGAATCTTATATTTTGGAGCCTAACTCTAATGACGATGCTAATACAGGCTACACTTCAAATAGTACCGGAACTAATTTTGATCAAGAATACACCTACGCAACCACGGGCTACAATGGTAAATTTAGTTTTAATGCTTCCACGCAATACGGTGAAAACTTTTATTTCGGACTTAATTTAAATTCTCATTTTATCAATTATGAGAAATTTACTGATTTGTATGAAGCCAATACCAACGCGGCTTCCTTAATCCAAAATGTGCGGTTTCAAAACGGCCTTTCCACTATTGGTAGCGGCTTCTCGTTTCAAGTAGGTGCCATCGCTAAAGTTAATGAAGGTTTACGCGTAGGCTTATCCTATAATTCTCCAACTTGGTACACCATTTCTGAAGAAACTACGCAATATCTTGGCACGGTAAGAAATGAAGCTGGCTCTAATATCTCCCAAATTATTGACCCCTTTGTAGTTAATGTTTATCCAGATTACAAATTACAAACTCCAGGAAAAATTACCGGAAGTTTGGCTTACGTATTTGGAGACCAAGGTTTGATCAGTTTTGATTATGCTCGAAAAGATTATGGAAGCACCAAATTCAAACCTACTTCTGACACTTATTTTTCTGAGCAGAATGGTATTATGAGTGATGTTTTAAAAAGTGCATCGACCTATAGAGTAGGTGGCGAATACAGAATGAAACAATTGAGCTTAAGAGGCGGTTATAGATTAGAGGAAAGTCCTTATAAAAATGATTCTTTTTATGGCGATTTAAATGGCTACTCTGTTGGCTTGGGATATAATTTTGGAAACCTGAGCCTCGATTTGGCGTATGACCATTCGCAAAGAGACTACAACCAACAGTTATATTCAGTAGGATTGACCGATGCTGCAATGCTCGATACGACAGTAGATAATGTAACGCTTACTTTAGGGTTCAGCTTATAACTTTTTAAAGGCATACAACAATAAAAAAGCATCCTTATACTGGATGCTTTTTTGTTGTTTAAATGCATCTTCGACAAATTGAATTCGCGACGCTGTTTAAATCCAGAAACACCTTTTTTAAACGCTAGGCATACCAAGGTTTGATCTCGCTTTTCAAGAATCCTGAAGGGAGCTGCAATAAAATTAATGAGCTAATGCTATGATTTTATATTTGTTTATCTTTGCAACCTATTTCAACTAAAATACACCATTATCACCCATGAGACTGCTGATGGTTTTAGAAAAACGACTATGAATACAGATAATAATATCCCAAATATCGAGGCTCTAGGTGATGATCACGTGGGCACCTCTGCTGACACACCTATGCGAAGCGACGCTTTTGTACTCTCTCCCGAAGAAAAGATTGACCTCATTAAAGATGATGTAAGACATATTATGGAAACCTTAGGATTAGATCTTACGGATGACAGTCTAAAAGGCACTCCAATGCGCGTCGCAAAAATGTTTGTAAAAGAAATTTTTGGCGGATTAAGTCCAGATAGAAAACCCAACGCCTCTACGTTTGACAATAAGTACAAATATGGCGAAATGTTGGTAGAGAAAAATATTACCCTCTATTCTACTTGTGAGCATCATTTATTACCTATAGTTGGTAAAGCGCATGTTGCTTACATCAGTAAAGGCACCGTTGTAGGGCTATCTAAAATGAACCGTATTGTAGATTATTATGCTAAACGCCCTCAAGTTCAGGAACGTCTGACCATTCAAATTGTTCAAGAATTGCAGAGAGTGTTGAACACAGATGACGTGGCCTGTGTAATTGATGCCAAACATTTATGCGTCAACTCCCGCGGCATTAGAGATGTTGAAAGTAGCACAGTAACTTCAGAGTTTGGAGGTGCTTTTAAAAACCAGGACACGCGTCGCGAGTTTTTGGATTATATAAAATTAGATACGCATTTTTAAATATTGCCCTGAATAGTACCTCCTGAAATTTTAAAATCAACATAAATCGTTACAATGCATCTTTACGACAAACAGCAAATTAAAATTTACAATTCCTTATCTGGAGAGAAAGAAGTGTTCACCCCTATAAGTGAGGGCTATGTTGGCATGTATGTCTGCGGACCGACGGTGTACAGCAATGTTCATTTAGGAAACGTAAGAACATTTATGTCTTTTGATGTCATTTTTAGATATCTGAAACATTTAGGGTATAAAGTGCGATTTGTAAGAAACATTACCGATGCGGGACACTTGGAAAATGACGCTGATGTTGGTGAAGATCGTATTGCTAAAAAAGCTCGATTAGAAGAAATTGAACCTATGGAAGTTGTACAGCGCTATACGGTTGATTTTCATAACATTTTAAATAAATTTAATTTTCTACCGCCGAGTATTGAGCCTACAGCAACGGGACATATTATAGAGCAAATTGAAATCATTAAGACAATCTTAGATAAAGGATTGGCCTATGAAGTTAATGGCTCGGTTTATTTTGATGTTTTAAAATACAATAAAACCAAACCTTACGGCATTTTAAGCAAGCGTAATGTTGAAGATTTGATGCACAATTCGCGTGAGCTTGACGGCCAATCGGACAAGAAAAATCCTCAAGATTTTGCCCTTTGGAAGAAAGCAGAACCACAGCACATTATGCGTTGGCCGTCGCCTTGGAGTGATGGATTCCCTGGCTGGCATTTGGAATGTACCGCGATGAGCACCAAATATTTGGGTGATCAGTTTGACATTCACGGTGGTGGAATGGATTTAAAATTTCCCCATCATGAGTGCGAAATTGCCCAGGCCGAAGCCAGTAACGGTAAGCCTCCTGTAAATTATTGGATGCATGCCAACATGCTCATTATGAACGGTAAAAAAATGGCCAAATCAACTGGTAATTTTATTTTGCCAACTGAAATTTTTTCTGGAGACAATCCACATATCACCAAGTCATTTACACCAAGTGTTGCCCGTTTCTTTATGCTTCAAGCCCACTATAGGAGTATTTTAGATTTCACCAACAATGGACTTCTCGCAAGCGAAAAAGGATTCTTCCGATTGATGGATGCGGTGACTGCTTTAGATGATTTAAAATCGGGTACAACCTCAACATTTGATATCAAGGATTGGCAACAGAAATGTTATGATGCGATGAATGACGATTTCAACTCGCCTATTCTTATTGCCAACTTATTTGAAGCGGTTAAGTATATCAATCAAATTAAGGAATGCACTGCTAGCATTACCCAAGAGGATTTAGACATGCTAAAATCGACTGTTCATACTTTCGCTTTTGATGTTTTAGGGTTGGTAAATGTCAAGCAGTCTGAAAACGGCACGGAAAAACTTTCAGGTGCTGTAGAATTGTTAATACAACTCCGTCAGGAAGCTCGAGCTAATAAAGACTTTGCCATGTCAGATAAGATTCGCGATGAATTGGCAGCTGCAGGTATTCAACTAAATGACGGAAAAGAGGGCACCACATTTACGACAAATTAATTTTAAGGATGTCTCTTGGGGAAATCCCATGTATCATTTACGATATGATCGGCTTAACACACAACCGCTAACGCAATAGCTCAGCTTGAAAAAAATCTTAACATATCCGTTTTTATTGGTGATAAAAGTGTACCAAAACTTTATCTCTCCGTTCACCCCTGCAAGCTGTCGGTATCAACCAACATGTTCGCAATATACTAAGGTCGCATTAGAACGACACGGTCTTTTTAAAGGCGGATGGTTGGCTATAAAGCGCATTTTTAGCTGCAACCCATGGGGCGGTAGCGGCTATGATCCTGTACCGGACAAACACAAGCATTAATAGTTACTTTTGGTACAGTCGACTTATCTAGCCTGGTGTCCCATCTCCTTATTTTTATACACCACGACTTTACTAAAGCTTTTGTAAATTTTATAACCATTCACGCTTATTACTCTTCAAAATATTATATTTACCCTTCTAATTAAATGATACGGCATGCACGCACTTAAATTTGTCTGGGATCCTACCAAAGGCATCGATATTCTTGGTTTTACATTACATTTTTATAGTATGATGTGGATCATCGCTTTTATATTGGGTTTCTTTATTATGAAGCGTATTTACAAACAAGAAAATCAATCTGAAGAATCCTTAGACTCTCTATTTATCTATTCCGTGATCGGGATTATGCTTGGGGCGCGTTTAGGGCATGTCATCTTCTACCAACGTGAACTGTTTAGTGAAGATTTTTTTAGCATATTTTTACCGGTTAAATTTAAAGGAGGCTTTGAGTTTACTGGATTTCAAGGTCTAGCGAGTCATGGTGCGGCCATTGGGATGATCATTTCCATGTACCTCTATAATAAAAAAGTCTTGCACAAATCCGTTTTGTGGATCTTAGATCGTGTGGTGGTTCCTGTTGCCGCAGGCGCCGTATTTGTACGACTTGGTAATTTTATAAATTCTGAAATTGTTGGTAAACCAACCGGTACAGATTTTGGGGTAGTTTTCGCTCAAAATGGTGAAGCGTTTCCAAGACATCCCGCGCAACTGTATGAAGCGTTCTGTTATATTTTCGTCTTTATTGCACTTTGGTATTTCTATTGGAAAACTAAAAAGAGCGAACAACAAGGCTTCCTTTTCGGACTATTTTTAGTGTTACTATGGGCCATCCGTTTCTTTGTAGAATTCATGAAAGAGCCACAAAGTGAGCATGAATATATAGCAACTTCTGCCCTCAACACCGGTCAGATGTTGAGCATACCTTTTATTCTGATCGGATTGTATTTTATGTTTATGTATAAATCTAAAAAGCCGCTCGCCTAATGAAATTTCCTGCTCTAAAAATAGTTGCAATGCTGACTCTAGGCGTGTGCGTTATACCTCTTCATAGCTGTAAAGAAGAGCAAAAAACTATTCAGCCTGTCGCCATTGAATTTAAGAAAGAAGGCGAATTGCGGCTGAAAAAAGCCAATGACAGCATCCTCAAAACCATTGCTATTGAAATAGCGGATGATGACTACCAAACCCAAACTGGGCTCATGTATCGTGATCATATGGATGAAGACAATGGTATGCTTTTTATTTTCCCCGAAGAGGAATACAAATCCTTTTATATGAAGAACACCAAGATTGCCTTGGATATTATTTATATTAATGCTGATAAAACTATTGTCAGTTTCCAGAAGAACGCACAACCATTTAGTGAAGCTTCACTCCCATCTAATGCCCCTGCCCAATATGTATTGGAAATCAACGCGGGTCTGGCAGACGAATGGCAACTAGAAGTTGGCGATAAAATAGAGTATACGCGGGTTGATTAATTTGACATTGAAGTTGAATTTGAAGTTGAAGTTGAATTTGAATTTGAATTTGAATTTGAAACTTTATAAAAATAATTACATCTTCTGTCAGTCTGAATTTTTACATCATTTACTTATAAAACCTTTAGGTCCTCATCCTGTATTTAGAAATGCTAGGACGCACTTGATATACGATTTAGTTCTATTAACATCATAAACCTTTTAAAGGTACTCATCGTTCAACCTTCAAACCAAAAAATATGGCTAAATCAAACGCTTACTGATAGAGATTGCAAATTATTAGTCCGCTAGCTCACTGTTTCATATGAACAAAAAAAGCCACTCGAGGAGTGGCTTTTTCTATGAAACTAATTTATTATCGTTTAGATTTTAGAATCTTCAGTAAGGGTTTCACCTTTATCTTTTAGTGTGTCATACATTACAGGAGTTGCAATGAATATTGAAGAATAGGTACCAACTACGATACCAACAATAATCGCAAACAACAAGCCTCTTAATGAATCGGCACCTAATAAGAACATCGCCAACAATACAACTAATGTTGTTAATGACGTATTTAAGGTTCTACTGATCGTACTGTTAATTGCAAAGTTGATATTCTTACCACCTTTAAATCCACCACGCTCTAATATCGTCTCTCTAATTCTATCAAAGATAATTACCGTATCATTCAACGAGTATCCAATTACGGTCAAGATTGCTGCAATAAATGCTTGATCTATCTCCATTGAGAATGGCATAAATGAATAGGTCATAGAGAAGATACCCAATACTATGATCACATCATGGAAAACTGCTGTAACAGCACCCAATGAGAATTGCCATCTTTTGAAACGCAATAAGATATAAAGGAACACCACTACCAACGATCCTAAAACAGCCCATAACGACTCTCTTTTGATATCATCAGCAATTGTTGGACTCACTTTACTGGAGAACATTTTACCAATTTTCTTCTCGTCAGAACCTACTTTAAATTCGTCGTAAGTAAGGCCGTTTGGAAAATAAGGTCTTAACGTTTCAAAAAGCTCAGACTGGACTCTCTCGTCTGCCTCTGCCGTATTTTCATCTACCAAATACTTTGTCGAAATTTTAAGTTGGTGTGAGCTACCAATCGTTTTAACCTCAGCACTACCAAAAGCTTCTAAGACATCAGCCTTAACTTCTTCAGGATTTACTTCTTGAGCAAAACGAACTTGATACGTTCTACCTCCAACAAAATCAATACCTTCATCTAAACCTTTAGTAAACAAAGAGAATAAACTCAACACAATTGCAATGGCTGAAATGATGTAAGCCATTTTTCGCTTGTTGATAAAGTCGATGTGCATATTTTGAAATAACCCTTTGGTAACTGAGGTTGAAAATGTTAAGCCTTTACCTTTAGCAACATACCAATCTACCAATAATCTGGTGATGAAAATAGCAGTAAATAATGACGTGACAATACCAATAATTAAGGTCGTTGCGAAACCTTTAATCGGTCCTGTTCCAAAAACAAATAAGATAATGGCCGTTAATAAGGTCGTAATATTCGCATCTAAAATTGAAGACAAGGCATTACTAAATCCGTCCTTTATCGCTTCCGCTTGACTTTTCCCTTTGGCGAGTTCCTCCTTAATACGTTCAAATATAAGGACGTTCGCATCTACTGACATACCAATGGTCAGTACAATACCGGCTAAACCAGGAAGTGTCAGTACAGCTCCCAATCCGGATAGCACTCCAAAAATCAATAGAATATTCAGCAACAAAGCGATATCGGCGAATAAGCCGCCTTTACCGTAGTACATGATCATCCAAACTAATACCAATGACAATGCAATTAAGAATGAGGTGGTCCCACTTTCAATAGCTTCTTGTCCTAAGGATGCACCTACCTCATCAGCTTGCACGATAGCAGCCTTTGCAGGAAGTTTACCAGCTCTTAATACGTTAGCTAAGTCAATAGCCTCATTAAGTTCAAATGAACCTGAAATCTCTGAATTACCTCCAGAAATAGGACCTGTTGTTACCCCTGGTGCAGAATAGACAATATCATCAAGCACAATGGCAATCTGACTTTGTTGTGCATAAGCTTTGCCGGTCATTTCTTCCCAAATCTTAGCACCTTTACTGTTCATGGTCATACTTACAGAAGGTTGATTTCTTTGGTTGTAAGCTTGACGCGCGTCAGTGATCACAGCACCACTTAATTCTGGCGTGTTCTCTCTATTCCCTTTTATAGCATATAAATCTACAAATTCGCTGTTTTTTGCTTGAATACCCCAGGCAAACTTAACATAACGTTGGTCTGCTGGCAATATAGAACGAACTTCAGGTTTGTTAAGGTAAGACATGATTTTCTCTTTGTCTTTGGCTTCAAATGTTGCCACAACTGGACCACCAGAACCATAACCTCTCAACAAATCTAAAATTGGATTTTCGCCTACGGCTGTAGAATCCGTAGAGGTAACTCCGGTTAATTCTGCAATTTTACTGTCAGCATCATCAATAGTATCGGTGACAACTTCAGATTCTGCAATTTCGCTCTGTGCATTTTTGTTCACTAAAGGTTTTAAAACCTCATTAGCTTGCGCCAAAAATGGAAGAAACTCTTCTCCTCTGTAAACATCCCAGAATTCCAATTGAGCTGTACTCTGTAAAAGATTTGTAATACGCTCTATTTCTTTTGCTCCAGGAAGCTCAACCAGAATACGGCCTGTGTTGCCTAACCTTTGAATGTTTGGAGACGTTACCCCAAATTTATCGATACGTTTGCGCAATACTTCAAAAGCAGAAATAATCGACTCATCAACTTTTTGCTCAATAATTGGCTGAACATCTTTGTCAGTCATATCAAAAGTGATATCCTCACTTAAAGTTCTGTTAGCAAAAATATCTGGAGATGCTAACTTTTGATTGCCTTTAATTTTATCAAAAGCGATAAAAAAGTCTTCAACATAAGAATTCTGACTGTTTTTCTGAAGTTCAGAAGCATCGTCTAAAGCCTTATTAAAAACAGGGTCTTTACTGTTGTTTGAAAGTCCTTTTAAAATGTCCTTTACAGAGATTTCAAGAATAACGTTTAAACCTCCTTTAAGGTCAAGACCTAAGTTCATGGCCTTATCTTTTACCTCATTGTAGGTAAAACTTGCGATACCCAAATCAAATACTTCCTGATTGGATAAGGAGTCTAGATATCTTGTTTCTGCTTGAGCCCTCAGAGACGGGTCGTCAGATTTAAGCGCAGCGATTTCTTCGGCGCGATTTTCAATTTGGTTAGCTTTGAATGTAAATGATAATTGGTAAATACTCACCAATCCAAATAACACAGCAAACAGCTTTACTAATCCTTTGTTTTGCATTACTTTATTTTTTTTAAGTCAAATTTTTTAACGCGCAAATATAGAATTTACCGTCCATTTGACAATTGTTTTTTAAGAATATGTACGGATGGTGGAGTGTCATAGATATATACCTAAAGAACCGGCATTGATCTTTGAAAAAAACACTCTAAAAAAATATATAGCTAAGAAGTGGTGAAGCGTACGTTGATACTTCTAGCCCTTATACCGTGGGGCCTGCCCTGACTTCAGGGATTTTGTGTAGATCGTGATCTTTGGTAATGGCAATGTATTGCTGAACAGCAACTTTTAATTTTAGAACGGGCGCATTGGTTTCAACAAATGTAATTTCTGTTGGAATGTAGAAATTAGGGTTTACAAATCGGTATTGCCCTGACTTTAACTCTAGCGCACTTTTACCGTTTAAATCAGATACGTCATTGTGACCATCTTGAATTTCATAAACATCAAGATTATAGCTTATCCCTTGGTTTTGAGAAGGCAGTTGCAGCGGTAGTTTTGTCTTTTTATTGGCGATAAAGCCTAAAGCAAGCTCCTTTTGCTTAGAGAGTAATACTTTAATGCTTTCTACATTGGCATTGCTGTAGTAGCTGATGACCATCTTGCCGTCTTCCTGCTCACTTACTTGAATATAGCCTACGCCAATCCGCTCTAGCTGTTGTTCGACGATGGCAAGTGTTTGTTGCGCTTCGGAGGAAGAAATGTCGGCATCAGTAAATTGCAGTACAATTTCCTGATTGGGTTGCGCATGTTGCTGTTGCCCGAAGATCCCACCTAATACAGCGATAAAAATCAATGCTGCACTAAGATACCATTTGGGTTGTATGTCTATAGTAAGAAAACGTTTCAACAGATTGTATTTGTGTCCCTTTGAAGATTACATATCGGAATTTTGCTAAGGACTTTCAAGCGGCAAATATATGAAAAAAAATCCCGATAGCTATCGGGATTTTCTCTACAGTTTTAAGGTTCTATAGTTTTAATGACAATGACTTACATTCCCATTAGGTTATCCGTTTTGGTATAGCCTTCAGGTGGAGTCATGTTGAATTTGCCATCCGCTATTTTTTCAGATTTCACTTCAGTAACTTCAGTAACCATATTCATTTTAAAGCCTTGTTGCTCCAAAACTAAGGTCATGTGCATAGGGAAGCCTTTAAAAGCATCACCAAACGCGGTCGTCTGTTGAGAAATAGCATGTAATTTATCAGTAGCATAAATGGCACCTTTCACATCCGCTCCGTCTTTTTTCATAGTTACATTGTACTTAACGCACTCGTAACCAAGAATTGTTTTGGTCTCATTTGTTTTTTCGATGCTCACGTTTTCCAGGTCAGATGCTGAAGGAGTCATGTCAGTTTCCATATATTTTTTACCCATCATGGCATTATCCATTAGCATGAGCGCTTTTTTAGAAGCGTTATCGCCAATAAAAACTGTCGTACCCGTCATTGGGTTACTGGTTTCTGAACGCGTTTTATCACCCTTAAAATAAGTGGTCGTCATCATATCTCCCAACATTGACAATTGCGCATTCATTTGCTCATTATCGCTAGACATGGATTGTTTTGAAGTGACAATACCTTCGGTGATTTTTTCCTGAGCGAACATAGAGACACTCAAGCTTAGCGTTAGTATTAGAAGTAATTTTTTCATAGTTTTTTGTGTTTGTTTGAATTGGTAAGATATAAATTTATCTTATTATTTATTTAATTGGATACGGTTTAAAACTTCAAGTGCCTAAGTCATTTAACTGATGAATTTCGCAGAAACGAACTCCTCCAGCGCATCACTTAGGCACTTATTTTAATAAGTATTATGTACTAACTATAATAGGTCATTGGTCTTACGAACGCCTTCAGCACTTTCTTGCATGTGCGCTTTTTCAGCATCGTTCAATTCAATTTCTACAATTTTTTCGATTCCGTTACGTCCTAAAATTACTGGCGCACCAATGCAGATATCATTCAATCCGTATTCGCCTTCCAACAATACTGAACATGGGAACATTTTTTTCTGATCGCAAGCAATGGCTTGTACCAATGCGCTTACCGCTGCACCTGGAGCATACCATGCTGACGTTCCTAATAACTTGGTCAAGGTAGCACCACCAACTTTGGTGTCTTCCAAAACTTGATTTAATCTGTCTTCAGTTAAAAACTCACTAACTGGAACACTATTACGAGTAGCTAAACGTGTTAAAGGCACCATCCCCGTATCACTGTGTCCGCCGATAACCATACCGTCTACATCACTAATTGGCGCTTCCAATGCTTCTGCCAATCTGTATTTAAAACGTGCTGAATCTAATGCTCCACCCATTCCGATGATTCTATGTTTAGGCAAATCTGTCGATTTATGAACTAAATAAGCCATAGTATCCATAGGATTACTCACCACAATAATGATTGTGTTTGGAGAATTTTTGATCAAGTTAGAAGAGACATCCTTAACAATCCCAGCATTAATCCCGATTAACTCTTCACGAGTCATTCCTGGTTTACGAGGTATCCCGGAAGTAATCACACAAATATCACTCTCTGCAGTCTTAGAATAATCGTTAGTGACTCCTGTTATTTTGGTATCAAAACCGTTTAAAGAAGCGGTTTGCATCAAATCCATGGCTTTACCTTCGGCAAAGCCTTCTTTAATGTCCAATAAAACAACTTCACTTGCAAAATTTTTAATTGCGATATATTCTGCGCAGCTTGCCCCGACGGCTCCTGCTCCAACTACTGTAACTTTCATGTGTTTAAGTTTAAAATATTAAGATTAAATGTTCCACAAATTTAACATTTTTAAACTATAATATATTTAAGAT
>Ga0114916_1001064_pt1 | contig 16303 bp, 7 predicted proteins | sample MalvirAntarct_66_FD_83501 | JGI IMG/M metagenome (GOLD analysis project Ga0114916, IMG submission 83501) | Marine viral communities from the Global Malaspina Expedition - Malaspina viral metaG Antarct_66 | ecosystem: Environmental > Aquatic > Marine > Oceanic | place: West Anvers Island... | reverse complement strand
CAATCCAATATTAATACAAAAATACATTTTTATATATAAAAACAATTATTTAGTTTTGTCTAAAACTATTTTTAGATGGTTAAAATATTATTTTTTGCATGTACGATTTTCGCTATTAGCTATAGCAGCGGCCAAGAAGTTTCCATAGTAGGTACAGTTACTTCGAACGGCTCGCCAATATCGTTTGTAAACATTTATTTGAAGCATACAGAAATAGGTACTTCTTCTAATGAGGAAGGATTGTTTGTTTTAAAAAATGTGCCCCCCGGCAAATACACATTAGTGGCGTCTACCATTGGTTATATCCCATTTACTAAAACTATTACATGTAAGGAGGGGCAAGAACAATTATTGGACATAGCCTTAGAACCTTCTATAGAATCACTCGATGAAATGGTCGTTACAGGAACCTTAAAACCTGTTAGTCGACTAGAAAGCCCCGTACCTGTCGAGGTCTATAAACCCACATTTTTTAAAAAAAACCCGACCGCAAGTATTTTTGAAGCTTTACAAAATGTGAATGGAGTTCGTCCTCAAATAAATTGTAATGTTTGTAATACAGGTGATATTCATATCAACGGCTTAGAAGGACCTTATACATTGGTATTAATTGACGGGATGCCAATTGTCAGCGGACTTGGTACGGTATATGGCCTCTCGGGCATTCCCAATTCACTTATTGAGCAAATTGAAGTGGTAAAAGGACCTGCCTCAACGCTCTATGGTAGTGAAGCCGTAGGCGGACTAATTAATATCATTACCAAAAACAATCTTAGCGCACCAGAATTTTCCGGGGATAGTTTTATGACAGATTGGGGGGAATATAATCTTGATGTCGGTACCAAGGTCAATCTTGGTAAAAAAACTAATGTATTGCTAGGTCTCAATTACTTTAAATATGACAATCCAATAGATAATAATGGAGATAATTTTACCGACCTCACCCTTCAAGACCGTATTTCCATTTTTCAAAAATGGAATTTTACAAGAAAAAATTCCCGTATTTTCTCCTTGGCCGGGCGCTTCTTTTATGAAGACCGGTGGGGTGGAGAAATGCAATGGTCCCCAGAGTTTAGAGGTGGAGATGAAATTTATGGTGAAAGTATTTACACCCGAAGGTGGGAAGTATTAGGCACCTATCAATTACCGGTAGAAGAACAACTGATGCTGTCATTCTCCTATAATGACCACAAGCAAAATTCTGTATATGGAGATGTCCCGTATCTGGCAGACCAGCGAATCGGCTTTACGCAATTAACATATGATAAGACCCTGGGAAAACATAGTTTATTGGTCGGTTCGGCAGTACGTTATAATTTTTACGACGACAATACTCCGGCTACCTCAAGCACTGCCGGTAATCAACCGGATGAAGTATTAATACCCAGTCTTTTCGCTCAAGATGAAATAGCCCTTAATAAAAAACACTCCTTACTGGTAGGCGCTCGGTACGACTATGACGACCGCCATGGAAACATCTTTACCCCAAGAGGAGCATATCGATTTAAGTTCACCGATAATGATATCCTTCGATTGAATGCAGGAACCGGCTTTAGAGTGGTCAACCTATTTACAGAGGAACATGCCGCACTCACAGGTTCAAGAGATGTGTTCATTGCCGAAGAATTAAAACCCGAGCGTTCTTTCAACATGAACCTTAATTATCTTAAAAAGATGTATGGCGATAATGGCACTTTTGTCGGTATAGATGCCTCGGTATTTTACACCAACTTTCAAAATGTTATCATACCAGATTATGACACCAACCCAAATCAAATTATTTATGATAATCTTGACGGAAAATCAATTTCGAAAGGAGTTAGTGCCAATCTGGACATTGCCTTTTACAACGGACTTAAAGTGATGGTGGGCGGAACATTACAAAATGTAAGCAATACCGAAAATGGGATAACCCAAAGACAAATACTTACCGAAAGCTACTCAGCAAATTGGAGCATTAGCTATGATATTCGTTCTTGGGATCTTACCATAGATTATACGGGAAACTTATACGGCCCAATGCGACTACCTACACTAGGGAAAAATGACCCACGACGAGATTTCTCCCCAACCTGGAGTATTCAAAATATTCAATTTTCGTTTGATGGTTTAGAAAATTTTGAGTTTTATGCCGGTATAAAGAACCTTTTGAATTGGACCCCAAATAACGGTAATCCATTTATTATTGCCAGAGCAAACGACCCTTTCGACAAAGAGGTGACCTTCGATGCCAAGGGAAATGCAGTCGCCACACCCAATAATCCGAATGCTTTAACTTTTGACCCATCGTATGTCTATGGTCCTAACCAAGGTATCAGGTCATTTGTAGGAGTACGTTACACCTTAAATTAAACCGTAAAAACTATTCCTAATTTGTATTTTTGAAGTTATGGTTTAGTGGATCAGCCATACACCATCAAAAACGCATGAATAACTACGATTATATTATTATAGGCGCAGGTGCATCTGGTTTATTATTGGCCGATGCCATGGGAAGTGATACCTTTTTTGATCAGAAAAAAATATTACTTCTTGACAAAAATCTTAAAAATACCAATGATCGTACTTGGTGTTTTTGGGAAAAAGGAATAGGTTCCTTCGACCATATTGTTCATCGAACATGGCATACGCTTCATTTTGAAGGAAGAGATATTTCCAAAAGAACCGAAATTGCCCCCTACTCCTATAAAATGATCAAGGGGATTGATTTTTACGACCATTATTTAGATCGGATCAAACAATATCCTAACATTTCATTTATACAAGGTGAAGTGGTTCATCTTAAGGAATCCAATACCGAAGTTCACATTCAAACGGTACAGGACCGATATACCGGAAAATATATATTCAATAGTCTTTTTGATTATAGAATGGCGACCCGGCAAACGAAATACCCTGTATTACAACAACATTTTGTAGGCTGGGTCATAAAAACGAATCACCCCATTTTTGATGCTTCTGAAATCACCTATATGGATTTTTCCATTCCTCAAAATGGGAATACCCGTTTTATGTATGTTTTGCCTTATTCGAATAATACAGCACTTGTTGAATATACCCTCTTTTCCAAAGAACTGTTACAAAAAGAAGAGTATGAGGATGCTATAAGAGACTATATCTCAAAAAGATATCAATGTGAAACGTTTGAAATTATCGAAAAAGAAACTGGTAGTATCCCCATGACGGCATATGATTTTAGAGAGCATTACACCAATCGGGTTCGCTATATCGGTACTGCCGGGGGATGGGCAAAACCCAGTACAGGATATACCTTCATGAGTACGGCAAAAAAAATCCCCAAACTAATAGAATTCATTAAGCGAGGAAAGCCGATGAAGAAATTCAAATTAAAGAATAAATTCTGGTTTTATGACCTACTATTTCTTGACGTATTACATGATAATAATGCAAATGGACACAGCATATTCGAATCACTATTTAAATCTCTGAAACCTCAAATGGTCTTTAAATTCTTAGATGAAGAAACGAATCTGCGAGAAGATATCAATTATATCAATGCATGCCCAAAACAGCCCTTTATAAAAGCTTTATGCAAACGTCTGTTTTAAACAGTTCTGTTCATCAGATTCTTTCCAAACTGCTTCAACAAATCTTTCTTATCCTGTTCAATATCCATATCGAGCAATACATCAAAAGCTTTGGTAGTATAGTCCGCAATGGCAATTTGCGTTGCCTTATCTGCCTTCGTTCTTTCAAAGATGGCACGAACGGCATTTACTTTTGTTTCCGTTTCCCTTGGTTGAATAGAATACAAGTGCTCAAGCTCTTTCTTCGTCATTTCAGATTCAGAATTTAGAGCCTTTAAATACAAGTATGTTTTCTTGTTCTCGATAATATCGCCTCCTACCTGTTTCCCAAACGTTCTAGGATCACCGAAAACATCTAAGTAATCGTCTTGTAATTGAAAGGCAATACCCAGGTTTAAACCGAATGCATACATTTGCTCTTGAGCTGTTTCAGATGCTCCAGCAACAATCGCCCCCATTTTTAAAGCCGCTGCCACCAGTACTGCGGTTTTATATTCGATCATTTTTAAATATTCCGGTAACATTACATCGTCACGATTTTCAAAATCGACATCATACTGTTGTCCTTCACAAACCTCTAAAGCCGTCTTGCTAAAAAGTTTGGCAAGATCACAAAATACGTTAGGCTCATAATTTTCAAAAAGTTGGTAGGCCATAATCAACATGGCATCCCCTGAGAGAATTCCGGTGTTAATATCCCACTTTTCGTGAACGGTAGTTTCTCCCCTACGTACGGGTGCAGCATCCATAATATCATCATGCACCAATGAGAAATTATGAAATATTTCTATAGCAGCCGCTGCATCTAAAGCTTTATGAAAGTCCGAATTGAATATCTCTGTTGTCATCAAGACCAAAACAGGCCTTAATCTCTTTCCCCCTAAACCAAGAATATAGGTGATTGGCTCATAAAGATTTCTAGGCTCTTTGGTGATTTTTTTAGAGTTCAGATACCCGATAAACTCATCACGATATTCATTTATAGTGTGCATTCGCAACAATTTTTGTCAAAAATAGAACAAACCGTTTAATTAATCCGATTCATTCAGTCACCCTTCTAAAATGCTTTCAACTATTTAAAAGCCCCTTAAATGTTAATTACCGCTTAGGGTGTACCATAATTTGCTGCAAAAATCACTATACACTATGAATATGGTAAATTTCATACGCAATTATTTTCATTACGTTATTTTTAATATAATTTTTTGATAAATTCGTATCAAACCTAAATAACTCACATATGAAAATTTTTTCACTACGAACAGTTCCTTTAGAATGCAGTTCTAGAACTATTTTTCTGTTTTTTTTAATCCTCTTCACTATATCGTTTTCGTTTGCCCAAACAACCGTGACGGGGACCGTTACCTCTGCAGCCGATAATATGCCCTTGCCGGGTGTTTCGATTATTGATGCGAATAATCCTACTAGAGGGGTTCAGGCAGATTTTGATGGAAATTATACCATCTCCTTAGATGACGGTAATACTAGTTTACGTTTTAGCTATATCGGGTTTAAACCATTGGTAGTTCCTGTAAATAACCAAAGTACTATCAATGTTTCTTTAGAGGAAGATGTCGCAAATTTGGAAGAAGTTGTTGTCGTTGGGTACGGAACACAAAAGAAAGCGACTGTAACCGGTGCCGTAACAGCCGTACAAGGACCTGTTCTTGAAAGTTCGCCAGCAATTAGTGTTTCTAACTCACTAGCAGGGAGACTACCTGGGGTAGTTATTGTACAAACTAGTGGAGAACCGGGAAATGACGAATCGAATATTAGTATACGTGGTACCAATACCTTGGGTAACAACCAGCCCTTAATTGTTATCGATGGGATACCTGATAGAGATGGTGGTATCGGCCGAATCAATCCCGATGACATTGCCAACATTTCGGTTCTTAAAGATGCCTCGGCTGCCATATATGGAGCACGAGCGGCCAACGGTGCCATCATTGTTACCACCAAAACCGGAAATGTGGGTAAAATGAAAATCAACTATAAAGCCGATTTCGGACTTACTAGACCAACAAGGGTACCTGAAATGGCCAGTGCCGTTGAATATCAAACAATCATGAATGAATTGGCTATTTACAATAGCAACATTCCTGTAGGCCAATGGGGCGCAGCAAATAGTGCATTTCAATCTACGGGTAGCTATACCATCCCTGGAAGTTCTGAAACTGTAAACGCGGCATTTAGCCCAGAGACCATTAATAACCATAGAACGAATGCCGATCCTTGGCTATATCCGGATACTGATTGGTTTGGAGCTACTTTTAAAGATTGGGCCGAACAGCAACGGCATAATTTGTCGATTACCGGTGGTAGTCAAGATTTAAAATACTATGCATCTTTAGGATATGCCGATCAAGGGGCTATTTATAAAAATTCTGCCAACAGGTACCAACAATACAACTTTAGATTAAATACCGATGCTAGAATCAACGATTACCTTTCTACCAAATTAAGCATGGGTTACAGAAAAGAATACCGAACATTCCCAACAGAGGGTGCCGGGGCTATTTTCAGAATGTTAATGAGAGGTAGACCCAATGAACCCGCAATTTGGCCAAATGGACTTCCAGGTCCAGATATTGAAAATGGACAACAACCCGTGGTAGTCACCACAAATGAGACCGGTTATGATAAGCAACCAACAGATTACTTACAATTCACAGGCTCTGTTGACATTACAAACCCGTGGGTAGATGGATTAAAATTAACTTTACTGGCCGGTGTTGATCAAAGTCAACTTCGTAGAAAATTATGGCAAACACCATGGACGCTTTACTCCTTAGACCGTGCGAATTATATCGCTACAGGAAACCCTGTACTTAGCGGTTCTATACGATCCAATTTTACCGACCCTAGATTATTGCAAGAATCCAATAATGTAATCAATACGAACCTAACAGGGTTACTTACCTATGATAAAACGATTGGTGATGACCATACATTCAATCTTTTAGCAGGGGTTACACGTGAGAACTTTCAAGGTGAATTTTTCTCGGCATTTAGAAGAAACTTCCTTTCGACCGCCGTTGACCAATTGGGTGTAGGTGGTGAAATTGCCCAAGAAACCGATGGTTTCGGATATAATAGAACACGTTTAGGTTATTATGGCCGTGCTCAATATAACTATAAAGAGAAATACCTAGCTGAGTTTATATGGAGATATGATGGTTCTTATATTTTTCCAGGAAATGATCGTTTCGGATTTTTCCCTGGTTTGTTAGTGGGATGGAATATCAATAATGAAGACTGGTTCAATGTCGATTCAATAAGTTATTTGAAACTAAGAGGGTCGTACGGAGAAATGGGGAACGACCAAGTTTCCTTTGATACCAATGGCGATGGTGAAATCACCGATGATGAGCTTCAAGAATATGCCTATCAGTCTATTTATGATTTTGGACAGTATCCGATTAACGGACAAGTACAAACCATATTAACTGAACCTTTGTTAGCTAACCCAAGCTTTACCTGGGAGCGTGCTAAAAATTTCAACCTTGGTTTAGACGGTATCGTTTTGGATGGCAAATTAAGTTTTACTTTAGAATATTTCTTGAACAAGCGTGATCAAATTCTAATCCAAAAAACGGGTTCAACACCAGGATCTTCAGGTATTTCAGACCTATTGCCACCAGTGAATGCAGGAAAGGTAAATAATGAGGGTTTCGAATTTGCATTGAACTACTATGGAGGCAATGTAGATGGGTTTAAATGGGATGTTGGTGTGAACGGTGGATACGCTCAAAACTCGGTAGAATTTTTAGATGAGATTCCTGGAGCACCCAGTTACCAATTACAGGAAGGTAAACCAATTGGCTCTTACTTGGTGTACGAGTATGATGGGGTATTTATAGATGAAGCTGCTGTTAGTGCAAATACCTTAGACTACAGTGCCGTAAAACCGCAATTAGAACCCGGTGATATGAAATTCAAGGATATTAATGGCGATGGGGCCATAAATGATTTGGATCAAGTTAGATTAAAAAATAGCATCAATCCCAACTTCAACTTTGGTGTGACTTTTAATGCCTCTTACAAAAACTTTGACCTTTCTGTTTTACTACAAGGAGCTACAGGTGCCAAACTGTTTATTCAAACAGAATCTGGTGATATAGGTAACTTCCTAAAATATAGCTTCGATAATAGATGGAGTCCCGATAACCCAAGTAGCGTTGACCCAAGATTAGCAAGTAGAGGAGATACGTATTACACAGGGGGTGATTATGGCGATAACACCTATAATCTATTTAGCAAAGATTATATCAGACTTAAAAACGTACAGTTAGCGTACAATTTCCAGAAAAGTCTGATTGAACAATTTGGATTATCTGGATTTAGAGTTTACATGAGCGGATTAAACTTGGCAACTTGGGCGGCTCAAGACATTTACGACCCTGAATCAACGAGTAATAGTGGACAGTTTTATCCACAACAGTCAATTATTAACACAGGTTTTAGTTTAACCTTTTAAAAAAAAATCATGAAAAAAAGAAAATTAGTACTATTAGGATTATTAACGATCGCGTTGATACCGATTTCCTGTAACGAGGATTTCTTAGAAACGCAGCCCTTGGACTCCATTTCGGCAGATGCGACGTGGGCCGATGGGGCATTGGCACAGGCTTTCGTGTTTAACGTTTACTCATCTCTTGGCTATGGAGGGTTTGAGGAAGAAGGTTTGGCTTCATTAACTGATGAAGCCATGTTTACCCACTCTGGTAGGGGTATCAATGTCATTACCGAAGGTGCACTTTCACCATCAGGAACTGGTAATGACCGCATTATCCCACAATGGAACGAGCTTTACTTGGCAATCCGCAAAGCGAACATAGCTATTCAGGAGTTACCGAATGCATCGTTCGACGACCAAGTATTAAAAGACCGATTATTGGGAGAAGCCCATTTTTTACGAGCCTACTACTACCACCAATTAATGAGATATTACGGCGGGGCTCCATTAATTGATAGACCATATGGATTAGATGAAGATTATTCAGTAGCCAGAAGTAGCTATGCAGATAATGTTTCGTTCGTGACTGCTGATTTGGATAATGCGATTTCATTGCTAGACGGTAAGGAAGTGACTCCTGGTAGAGCTTCTAAGCTAAGTGCCATGGGCCTTAAGTCTAGAGTGCTCTTATATGCCGCAAGTGATTTACGTGACGGGCCAACAGCAAGTGCCAAATCTTCAGTACTTGGCGGCTATTCAAATTTGGATTTGCTAGCATATACATCCGGTGATAGGGAATCGCGCTGGAACGCTGCAAAAAGTGCGGCCAAAGCCGTATTGGATGCAACAGCAGGTTATAAACTTGATTTAACCGAACCCGCCTCTGCAGAAGAAGCTACACAGAACTACATTTCCATTGCTATGGGGGGTGGTAGTGCCGTTGGAGATCCTGCTGCCAGATCAGAACTTTTATTCGAAAGAACACATTCACCATTATTTACCCAAGAAAGTAACTGGCCTTTAGGGGGTATTCACCAAGGCATCAACAATGGTCCGAATGGATATCATAACTGGGCAGGAAACACTCCTATTCAACAGTTGGTCGACGATTATCAAATGATGGATGGTTCTGATTTTGACTGGAGTAATCCTGAGCACGCTTCGGCGCCCTATGAAAATAGAGACCCTAGGTTATCGGCGACCATTCTTTATGACGGTGCCGGCTGGAAACCAAGACCAGATGATGTGGCAGCTATTGACCCATATGACGAAATACAAACAGGTACCTATGCTGATGGAAGCGGAGGTATTATCGCCGGTGTAGACATGCGTGACTCACCAATTGAGAACTGGAATGGTACAAGAACAGGATATTATGTGCGTAAATTTATTGATTCAGACCCTTCGTTGGTAGACAATCAATCTAGCGCCCAAGTAGTGCCCTGGCCATTTATCCGCTACACGGAAATAGTGTTGAATTACGTAGAAGCTTCCATAGCGACTGGCGATGAAGGTGAAGCTAGAAACTGGCTGAATAAAATTCGATATAGGGCAGGTATGCCGGCAATTACTTCCTCAGGCACAGAATTGCTGGAAGACTATATCAACGAAAGAAGAATTGAATTGGCATACGAAGAGCACCGATATCATGATGCAAGAAGATGGATGATCGCCGATCAAACTTTGGGAAGAGGCATCAAAGTAATGAAAGTATCCGCTACCTTAAAGGCAGGCGCTACTCCGAGATCTCCGTATCAGCACGACACATCAGTATATGACTACACCTATACCGTGGTGGATAATAATGACAATGAGACTAGAACTTGGGATGATAAAATGTATTTTATGCCCTTGAGCAGGGATGAAATCAATCGTAATGAATTATTAATTCAGAATCCAGGCTATTAAGTATTATTACTAATGAGATAGTGGAAAAATCTATCCCTTTTCGGGATAGATTTTTTACTTTTAAGATAGATGACAAAAAATATCACTTTCATTCTTTTTACCTTATTCTTATTACATCAAAGTTGTACGAATAAGACGAATGGCGTTGAAAGTACGCCAACCGTACATAAAAATTCGATATTTACACTTTTGCCCGAAAGTGAAACCAATGTTTCATTTCAGAACACCTTAAACGAAGGCTTAAATGCAAATGTATTGGTTTATGAATACCTCTATAATGGTGGTGGTGTTGCGATCGGAGATTTTAATAACGATGGATTGCAAGATGTTTATTTCACTTCTAATATGGGTGAAAACAAATTTTATTTGAACGAAGGGGACTTTAAGTTCAACGACGTCACCAATGAATCAAAAGTTCAGGGAAGACCTGGTCCATGGAAAACAGGTATTTCGGCTGCTGATGTCAATGGAGATGGCAAATTAGATTTATACCTCTGTTATTCAGGAGCATTGCCAGCTTCAAAACGAAAAAATCAATTATTCATTAATCAAGGCAACGATGCAAAAAACATTCCCATTTTTGAGGAACAAGCCGAAAAATACGGTTTAGCGAGCGAAGCCTTTAGTAATCAAGGATACTTTTTCGACTACGACAAAGATGGTGATTTGGATATGCTTTTATTAAATCATAACCCAAAATCCTTACCTGTGCTAAATGAGGTAAGCACAAAAGAATTTTTAAAAAAAGATGACCCCTTACAAGGGACTAGGCTATTTGAACACAAGGATGACAAATTTTATGATGTTACCAAACAATCTGGAATTAGCGGTTCTGCCCTCACTTATGGTTTAGGTATCGGCATAAGTGACATTAACAATGATGGGTGGCAAGACTTCTATATTTCAAATGACTATACGGTTCCAGACTATTTATATATTAATAATAAAAACGGAACATTTACAGATCAACTAGGTGCCCAAATGGGACATACCAGTCATTTCTCAATGGGAAATAATGTGGCAGATATTAATAATGATGGATTGCAGGATATTTTCACCTTAGATATGTTGCCAAATGATAATAGGCGACAAAAACTATTATTATCCCCTGATAACTATGAAAAATTCGACTTGAACATAAGAAGTAGATTTCATCATCAGTATATGCGTAACATGTTACAGGTAAATAACGGAGATGATACTTTTAGCGAAGTAGGTCAACTTTCAGGTATTTCTAATACCGACTGGAGTTGGGCTCCGCTGTTTGCTGATTTTGATAATGACGGGTTTAAAGATTTGTTTATTACCAATGGCTATTTTAGAGATTATACCAATTTGGATTTCATTAACTATATGGAAGATTTTGTACAAACCAAAGGTAGGCTTCAAAGACAGGATGTGTTAGAACTTATTAAAAAAATGCCCGCATCCGATTTAACAAATTTCTATTATAGCAATAAAGACGGTATTAATTTTATTGATCAAACCAAAGAATCAGGTGTCGAGCAAACTTCTAATAGTAATGGGGCGGCATATGCTGATCTGGATAATGATGGTGATTTAGATTTAGTGGTTAACAACATTAATAAACCAGCGTTCATATACCGAAACGATACACCCAAAAAAGAAAACATATATTTAAGCATCAAGCTTTTAGGAGATAAAAAAAATACAGCTGGTATAGGTTCAAAAGTTAGTCTGTACACTAATGGCGCAATGCAAGTGGTAGAACAAATGCCTACACAGGGGTATCTTTCGACCGTATCATCGATACTGCATTTCGGTCTGGGATCCGATGCAAAAATCGATTCTATGCGTATAGAATGGAACTCGGGCAAAAAGCAAATTCTACGTGATATTTCTACCAATAAATTAGTTGTTTTAGAAGAAACCAATGCCAAAAAAGGTACAGCTGGTTTGAATAGCATGGAAACGCTATTTACAAAAACCAACTCCCCAATTGATCATGTACATAAATCATCTACGGTGAATGACTTTAAAAGACAATCCCTGTTACTAAAGCAATTATCCCATAATGGTCCATCAATGGTCAAAGCAGACGTTAATAATGACGGTCTAGAAGATATAATTATCGGCGGTGGAGAAGGCCAAGAAACCACCTTGTACCTTCAATCGAAAACAAACGAATTCATTCAAAAATCAATACCGGATTTTGGATTGGATCGTGACAGTATTGATTCAGATATTGCAGTATTCGATTCAAATTCTGATGGCCATCAAGATATTTACATTTCCAGTGGGGGGTATCACAACTTTACTGAAAATGACCCAAGGTTACAGGATAGAATTTACCTAGGTAATGGACGGGGCGATTTTAAAAAATCAGAATCCTCTTTACCTTCAATGCCTACTAGTACAAGTACTGTAGCTTTTTCGGATATGAACGGCGACACGCATTTGGATATTTTCATAGGCGGTTATGTAGTTCCCGGTCGCTATCCGGAAAAACCCAGAAGCTATATCTTAATCAATGATGGGAAGGGCCATTTTTCAGATCAAACTGATGATATTCAGTCTGATTTAAAAAACGTTGGTATGGTTACCGATGCTGTTTGGACAGATATGGACGGAGACGAAACGGAAGATCTAATTATTGTTGGGGAATGGCTGCCTATATCGATTTATCTCAATAAAAACAATACCCTAGTAAATAATACCGATATGTTTTTTGACCAAACTTTTTCAGGGCTTTGGACTGCGTTAAACGTTACCGATCTAAATAAGGATGGCAAACCTGATATCATAGCTGGTAACATAGGAACCAATACACAATTCTCCTTAAGTCAAGAAACTCCTGCTGAACTGTATTACTCAGACTTCGATAATAACGGCTCTGTAGATCCTATACTAAATTTCTATATCGATGGGATCAGTTATCCTTATGTCACAAGAGATGAACTATTGGGTCAACTATCAGGTTTACGCCAACGTTTTAATAGTTATGACAAATATGCCGATGCACGCATTACCGACATATTCAATGAAACTGAATTAAAAAATGCTAAAAAACTTACCGTTAACCATCAAGAGACAATGGTATTATTGAGTACCCCTCTTGTCAAATATAAAAATACCTCCTTACCTATACGCGCCCAATTTTCGCCCACGTCAAATATCATCACTGCCGATTTCGACAAAGACGAAAACGTAGATATTTTACTTCTGGGAAACAATAATTATTATAAGCTTAGAATCGGAAAATTTGATGCCAACTATGGCACAGTACTACTAGGTGATGGTAGTGGTAATTTTAACTATGTACCACAAACGAAATCTGGATTGTCATTAAAGGGCAGTAATACTAATGGAGTATTAATAAATAGTCAGTTGATAAGCATGAGTTATGGAAAAAATATTCAAACATTTAAACTTCTAAAATAGTTAGATGAACGAAATGACCGTTTATATTAAAAAACAACCATATAGAGTTCTCCTCTTTTTACTGTTACTACTCACTATGGCATGTAGCACGAAAGAGCCGCCTAAGTTAACTGAGAACGATGTGGCCTTAGAGTGGGCAAATATGACCTTGCTTATCACAAGATTCACCCCTTCTAACTCCCCTACTTTCGCTTCAAGGGCATTTGGGTATATTGGCCTAACCATGTATGAGTCTATAGTACCCGGTTTTAAAGATCACGCATCAATGGATGGTCAATTAAATGAATTTGATGTACTTCCTAAAATTGACCCTACAAAAGAATACAATTGGGTATTATCCTTAAATGCGGGGCAAGCTGAAATTCTAAAGAACATATATGTTCAAACATCCGAAGAAAATATTCAAAAAATTGATTCTTTAGAACAAGTTATTTATAGTCAGTTTCAACTAGGTATCGATGAAGAGACCGTGAGACGTTCGGTAGAATTCGGAAAATCGGTGGCCAAATCCATTTTTGATTGGTCAAAAATAGATGGCGGTCATCGAGGCTATCTGTATAATTTTGACAAAACCATGGTTCATCCTGATAGACCTGGCTCATGGAAACCACCATTATTTGCGCAATCATTTAGCCATCATCCCTTACACCCGCATTGGGGTAAAAATAGAACCTTTGCAATCACAAATGAAAAACTGGAAGACCCTCAAATTATTCCGTATGATACCACGCCCGGGTCCGCGTATTACCAACAATTTGAAAATGTTTATTTAAAGGACTTACAATTAACAAAGCAAGAAAAAGAAGCTGCTATCTGGTGGGGCGATGATCCGGATGTCAGTTTTACCCCTCCTGGTCATTCTTATTATTTTGGCATCCTGGCATTAGAAGGGCATGACTCAACGCTAATTGAAAATGCACAGGTATTTGCTCAATTGGGAATGGCCGTGGCAGACGCTTTTATCAATTGCTGGAAATGGAAATATCAATTTTTCACGGAACGTCCAAATACTTTTATTCCAAAATATATCGATATGGAGTGGGAATCGTTTTGGCCAGACCCTCCTTTTCCTTCCTTTCCTTCAGGGCACGCCATTCAAGCAGCGGCTGCAGCCACTATTCTAGAAAATAATTTCGGTAAGGAATTTACATTTACCGATAGGGCACATGAAAGCCGGGAACGTGATGAATTAAAAGACACTGATTTTGTAATACGATCATTTGATACTTTTTGGGAGGCTGCACAGGAAACGGCAGACTCCAGATTTTACGGGGGGATCCACACACAATTAGATAATGAGGTAGGCCTTGAAAAAGGGATAGAAATTGCCAACAACATCTATGCATTAGAATGGAAAAATGAATAAAAGCCTGAACCTAATATTCTTAGTAACTCTCTTCCTTCTATATGGAAATAAAGGATTGGCACAAACTTTTATGGATGTCACCGAATCTGCCGGCATTGATCATCAATATGAAGTCTATGAAGGTACCTTTGGCGGCGGAGCAACCGTTTTTGATGTAAATAAAGATGGTTATGAAGACCTATACATTACCGGAGGAATAAAATCAGACAGATTATACCTGAATCAGGGGAACGGAACTTTTAAAGACATATTTGAAGGCTCAGGATTAGAGGTAACGAATGAATTTGTGACCCAAGGGGTGGTAAGTGCCGATGTAAATAGAGATGGATTCAGGGATTTATTCATAACGACCATTACCACCACAGATGGTAAAAATATTATCCCAAGAGCAAAAAATTTACTATTCTTAAATAATGGTGACAATACCTTTAAGGATGTTTCCGATGAATTTGGTCTAGAAGATTTAAACTCATTCAGTACAGGTCCCAGTTTTGGTGATTTTAATGCAGATGGGTATCCTGATCTATTCGTCGGCAATTACTTTCAAGAATTCACCGGAAAACTGGGTATTATAAAAGACGCGACAATTGTAAGTGCCAACCAAACGGCCAGAAGTTATTTACTGAAGAATAGTAATGGCAGCGAATATGAAAATGTCTATGATGCCTATGGGTTGGGTCATAAAGGCTTTGGTTTTGGGGGTGTATTTACCGATTTTGACAATGACCAGGATCAAGATTTATTAGTGAACCAAGATTTCGGTTATAAAGCAGTACCCAACTTCCTATATCAGAATGACTACCCAAAAGACCATTTTGAAGATGTCAGTAAAGAAACCGAAATGGACTTAAAGATCAATGCCATGGGGGCAGCAGTAGGTGACTATAACGGCGACGGATGGATGGATTATTATATCACTAATATAAAATTCAATTTGTTGATGGAAAATCAGGGGAAGAACCTGCCTTTCGTTGACAGGGCAAAAGAACTTGGCACCTATAATCTAGCCATAAGTTGGGGAGCAAATTTCGCAGATTTCGACCATGATCAAGATCTTGATCTGTTTGTTTCTAACGGGGACCTAAATCCGAATTGTACGCCCATGGGCAATTTTTACTTTGAAAATAATACAAACTCCTTTACCGAGAAAGGAAGAGAAGTGGCCATCAATGATTATGGCATTGGTCGAGGCTCGGTAATATTCGACATGGATAACGATGGTGATATGGATTTGTTGGTCGTCAATCAAAAACCTATTTTAAACTATCCTACTCCATCAACGACAAAGTTGTTTCGCAATGACATTGCCCATGGCAATTGGCTAAAAGTAGCACTTAAAGGTGTGGCTTCTGAGTCTAATGGGATTGGTTCAAGAGTTACTGCGGTGGTCGATGGAAAAAGAACCATTAGGGAAGTCGATGGTGGCGGTTCTAGTCATCTTTCCCAAAATTCGGTAATCGTACATTTTGGTTTGGGCAAACAGACCAGGATAGATTCCGTCATCGTAGATTGGTCTGGTGGTAATACCCAAATACTTACGGAAATTCAACCAAACCAGACATTGGAAATTGTCGAGATTAATGTGCCTAATAAAGAATCGTCGTATACGTGGTACATACT
>Ga0114916_1001063_pt1 | contig 16306 bp, 10 predicted proteins | sample MalvirAntarct_66_FD_83501 | JGI IMG/M metagenome (GOLD analysis project Ga0114916, IMG submission 83501) | Marine viral communities from the Global Malaspina Expedition - Malaspina viral metaG Antarct_66 | ecosystem: Environmental > Aquatic > Marine > Oceanic | place: West Anvers Island... | reverse complement strand
GTGCAGATCGGCGCGGACCGTCCGGCTGGCGATCAGCGTGTAGGCGGCGGGGATGACGAAGAGCGTGAAGAAGGTCCCGACCAGCAGCCCGCCGACGATGACGATGCCGATCTGACTGCGTGATTCGGCGCCGGCGCCGGTCGCGATGGCGAGCGGCAGTGCGCCGAGCACCATGGCACCCGTGGTCATCAGGATGGGACGCAGGCGCAGCGACGCCGCCTCGACCACCGCCTCGTACATGTCGCGGCCGGAGGCGCGGATCTGGTTGGCGAACTCGACGATCAGGATGCCGTGCTTGGTGATCAGTCCGATCAGCGTCACGAGCCCGACCTGGCTGTAGATGTTGAGGGTGCCGCCGAACCACCAGAGGGCGGCCAGCGCCCCCGCCATTGAGAGCGGCACCGTCAGCATGATGGTGAGCGGGTCGCGGAAACTCTCGAACTGGGCGGCGAGCACCAGATAGATGAAGACGAGCGCCAGCGCGAACACGAAGACCAAGCTCGAACTCGCCTGCTTGAACTCGCGCGACTGGCCGTTGTAGTCGATCGCCGCCGTCGCCGGCAGGACCTCGCGGGCGATGCCCTCGAGGAAGCCGAGCGCCTCGCCGAGCGCGTAGCCGTCGGCCAGGTTGGCGCTGATCGTCGCCGAGCGCCGCTGGTCGAAATGGTTCAGCTCGCGCGGCGCGATGCCTTCTTCCAGGCGCACGAGGTTCGACAGCGGCACCATCTGGCCCCCCGCCGCGCGCACGTGGATACGCGCCAGGTCCTGGGGATTGCGGCGGTCGACGTCCGCCAGCTGAAGGATCACGTCGTACTGCTTGCCCTCGCGCTTGAAGCGGGTGACCTGCCGGCTGCCCAGCATGGTCTCCAGCGTCCGCCCGATGGTCGCGACGGGGATGCCGAGGTCGGCGGCCTTCTCGCGGTCGATCGCGACGCGTATCTGCGGGCTGTTCAGCTTCAGGTCGGTGTCGAGGTTCAGCAGGCGCGCGTTCTGCGACGCCCGGCGCAGGATCTCCTCGACCATCGTCTCCAACTCGCGATAGGACTGGCTGGTCTGGATGACCAGTTCGACCGGCCGCGACCGGATGCTCTGCCCGAGCGGCGCCGGGTTCGTGGCGAAGGCGCGCAGGCCCGCGACCTGCGACATCTTCGGCGCCAGCGACGCGGTGATCTCCTGCTGCTTGCGGTCGCGGTCGTCCCACAATGCCAGGCGATTGAAGCTGATGAGGTTCTGCACGGTGGGCGAACCGGAGATCACCAGCGAACGCTCGATCTCCGGCACGGATGCCAGGATTTCCTCGATCTGCCGGGCATAGGTGTCGGTGTACTGCAGCGTGGCACCCTCCGGCGCGGTGCCCAGCACGGCGATGGTGCCCTGGTCCTCGATCGGCGCGAGTTCGGACTTCAGCTGCCCGAAGACCAGAACCGCGAATCCCGCCACCGCGATACCGATGCCGAGGACGAGCCAGCGCGCCCGCAGCGCCGACCAGAGCACGCGCCGGTAGCCCCTGCGCATGCCCTCCAGCACGTTCTCCACGGCGTTGTAGAACCAGCCGTGCGTCGTCTGGTGGCGGAGCAGGACCGAGCACATCATCGGCGACAGGGTCAGCGCGACGAAGCCCGAGATCAGCACGCTGCCGGCCAGGGTCCAGGCGAACTCGGTGAACAGCTTGCCGGTGGTGCCGGTGATGAAGCCGATCGGCGCATAGACCGCCGCCAGCGTCAGCGTCATGCCGATCACCGCGAAGGCGATCTCGCGGCTGCCCTGGAACGCCGCCCGCATCGGCGACATCCCCTCTTCCACATGGCGGTAGATGTTCTCCAGCATGACGATGGCATCGTCGACGACCAGGCCGATCGCCAGCACCAGCGCCAGCAGGGTGAGCGTGTTGATGCTGAATCCGAGCGCCAGCATGATCGCGCAGCTGCCGATCAGCGACACCGGGATGGTGACCAGCGGGATCAGCGTCGCGCGCAGCGAGCGCAGGAACAGGAAGATGATCAGGATGACCAGGACGACCGCCTCGGCGATCGTGTGGTAGACGTTCTCGATCGACGTCTTGATGAACAGCGCCCGGTCGTAGGCGACCGCCGCCTCCATGCCCTCCGGCAGCGCCGCGAGGACGTTGGGCAGTTCCCGCTGGACCAGTTCGGATATCTCCAGCGGGTTCGCCGTCGACTGCTTGACGACCCCCACCGTGATCGAGGTGCGGCCGTTGAAGCGGTTGATCCGGCGCTCGTCGACGGCGCCGAGCTCGGCCCGGCCGACATCCTGCAGCCGGACGAGATAACCGTCCGCCTGACGCAGGATCATGTCGTTGAACTGCCCCGGCGTGCGCAGGTCGGATTCGGACAGGACCGAGAATTCGCGATTCTGGCTCTCGACGCGGCCGGAGGGGATCTCGACGTTCTGCGCGCGCAGCGCCGCCTCGACGTCCTGGGTCGTGAGCCGGTAGGCGGCCATCCGCTCCGGATCGAGCCAGATGCGCATCGAGTAGCGCCGCTCGCCGAAGATGCGGACCTCGGCGACGCCGGGCAGTGTCTGCAGGGCCTCCTTCACATAGCGGTCGGCGAAGTCGCTGATCTCGAGCTGCGAGAAGCGGTCGCTGAAGAAGGAGATGTAGATCGTCGGCTGGGCGTCGGCTTCCGTCTTCTGGATGATCGGCTCGTCGATCTCGTCGGGAAGCCGCCCGCGCACCCGTCCCGTGCGGTCGCGCACGTCGCTGGCCGCGTCGTCGGGATCACGGTCGAGCAGGAAGCGGATCGAGATCTGGCTCTGCTCCTGCCGGCTGATCGAGGTCATCAGCTCGATGCCCTCGATGCCGGCGAGCGACTCCTCCAGGATCTGGGTGACCTGGCTCTCGATGATCTCCGGGCTGGCGCCGGGATACTTCGTCGTGACGCTGACGATCGGCGGGTCGATCTTCGGATATTCCCGGACCGACAGGCTGTTGTAGGAGACGATCCCGAGGAGCACCAGGATCAGGCTGAGAACCGTGGCGAAGACCGGCCGCTTGATCGAGATGTCGGAGATGACCATGGCTCAGGAGCCCGCCTCTCCGGGGCGGCGGACGGTCACCGACCCGCCGTCGCGCACCTTCATCTGACCGGCGACGATGACGGTATCGCCGAGGGAGAGACCGCGCCTGATCTGCACCTGTCCCATGCGCCGCTGGCCCAGTTCGACGTCGGTGCGGACCGCCTTGCCGTCCACGACGCGGAAGACGACGTTGCCGCCCTCGATCGGCATGATCGCCTGCTCGGGCACCAGCAACGCGTCGGGCGTACGCTCGACCATCAGGTTCACGCGGGCGAAGAGGCCCGGCCGCAGCCTGCCGTCGGGATTGTTCAGCCGGGCGCGCAGCACGACGGCGCGCCCCTCCACGTCGATGCGCGGGTCGATGGCGAACACCTCGCCGGGGAACGCCTCGCCCGGATAGGCGTCGAGCGCCACCTCGATCCGCTGCCCTTCGCGGACGTCGCGCAGGGACGGCTCCGGAACGCGGAAGTCGACCTTGATCGGATCGATGTCCTCGAGGTTCACGATGTCCTGGCCGGGATTCACATAGTCGCCGAGGCTGACCTGCCGCAGGCCGAGCACGCCCTCGAACGGCGCGGTGATGCGCGTCTTGTCGATCCGCGCCTTGGCGAGGGCGATCGCCGCCTGCCCCGAACTCAGCGCCGCCAGCGCCTCGTCCCGGGTGCGCGCAGTGCCGACGCGCCGGTCGAACAGCTCCGAGGCGCGCTCGCTGTTGCGCCGCGCCAGCTGGACCCGGGATTCCGCCTCGGCCAGTTCGGCCTGATAAACCGAATCGTCCAGGCTGAGCAGAAGCTTGCCCTTCTGGACCCGGTCGCCTTCCTTGAAGTTGATCGACGAGACGCGGCCGACGATCTCCGGCCGGATGACGACGGATTCGTTCGACTGCAGCGTGCCGACGGAGCCGATGCTGCGGACGACCTCGCCCTGCTCGACGCGCGCGACCTCGACCACCGTGGCGCGCGGCGCCTCCGCCTTCGGCGCGGGTGCCGCGGCGGCCGGACGGTCGGACGTGCTCGCACCGGCCGGACGCTCGAACGCATACCAGTAGGCCCCGCCCGCGACGAGCAGCGCGACCACCAGCGCCAGCCCGACCCTCATGATCGAAACTCCACGCATGCTCCCGTTTCGGCTTTGCCCGTCCGACGTCCGCTTGCCTCGTCGATCCGAGGCTGAGTATTTAGACTGATCAGTCTATTTACGACGGAGTCGGGGAAATCGCAAGCAAGCCGTGCCGGAGCAGCCCGTCCGAGCAGAAGCGCGCGGCCATCCTTTCGGCCGCCGTCGACGTGTTTTCGAAGGCCGGCTACGAGGCGGCCGCGATGGATGCGATCGCGACCGAGGCCGGCGTCGCCAAGCAGACGATCTACAATCACTTCGGCAGCAAGGACGACCTGTTCCGGGCGATCGTCGCCGGCCTGACCGACGAACTGCTGGCCACGCTGCCGCAGGGCGGCACGCCCGCCGACGTGCTGCGCAAGCTCGGCCTGCAGTTCCTGTCGCTCATGCTCCGCCCGACCTCGCTGGCACTGCACCGCATGCTGGTCGCCGGCGCCGAGCGCTTTCCCGACCTCGCCCGCGAGCTCTATACCTCCGGCCCCGACCATGCCGTCCGGACGCTCGCGGACTGGCTCGAGACCGAGACGCGCAAGGGCACCCTCTCGGTCGCCGAGCCGGAGACGGCTGCCGAACAGTTCTACGGCATGCTGGTCGGACACATGCAGCTCCGCGCCCTGCTCTGCGTCGACGCGGACCCGGCGCCCGAGGAGCGCGAGCGGGCCGTCGATCGCGCCGTCGGCACGTTCCTGCGGGCCCATGCCGCGGCCCACGGACCGGACTCCGCCGCCACTCAATAGCCGCCGCGGGGATCGACCCGGTTGAGCAGCGGCTCGCCGTCGAGGGCCCTGCGGATGTTCTCCGCGACCTGCTCGGCGGCGGTCACCGGGTTGGTGATGCCGGCGACGTGCGGGGTGATGGTCACCTTCGGGTGACGCCACAGCGGATGGTCGGCGGGCAGCGGCTCGGGATCGGTCACGTCGAGAAAGGCGGCCGAGAGCCGGCCGGAATCGAGTGCCGCCAGCAGGTCCTCCTGCACGACGTGCCCGCCCCGCCCGGCGTTGATCAGCGCCGCACCCTGGGGCAGCGCGGCCAGCGTCCGCGCGTTCAGGATGCCCTGGGTCTGGGTCGTCAGCGGCAGCAGGCAGACCAGATAGTCGGTGCGCTGCAGGAAGGGCTCCATTCCCTCCTCGCCGGCGAACCCCCGGATGCCGTCGCCCAGGTCACGCGGCGAGCGCGTCCAGCCGGCGACGTCGAAACCGAGGCCGGCCAGCGCCCGGCCGGTGAAGCCGCCGATCTCGCCGCAGCCGAGGATGCCGACGCGCGGCGCCTGCGGACGCCACTGCTCCAGCTCGCGCCATTCGCCGCGGCGCTGCTGCTCGGCATAGACGTCCATGCGGCGGTCCAACCGCAGCACGGCATGGATCACCCACTGCGCCATCATCGTCGTCATCCACGGATCGACGATGCGCGCGAGCGGCACGTCGCGCGGCAGTTCCGGGTCGGCGAGGATGCCGTCGACGCCGGCACCGGTGCACAGGATCGCCTTCAGATTGCGCAGCGGCACGAACATGCCGGGCTCCGCGCGGAACAGGAGAACGAACTCGATCTCGTCGGGATCGCCCACGTCCGGCCAGCTTCGGAACTCCTGCCCCGGCACGCGTGCCGTGATCTCGCGCTTCCAGAGCTCCGGGTCCCCGGCGCCGATCTTGAACAGGATGGCCATGACGTCCTTTCCGCTGGCGGGCCTTCATCGGCCGTTAAGGTCGTTTCTAGCAATGTCCGGACCGTCGTTTGACATCGCAAGTGGCACCCGCCAGATAGCTCGCACTTTCCCGGTTCGCTCGGTCCTCCAGCCCGATGGAACCCTCCATGGAGTCCCCTACCGTATGAAGTTCGTACCCTCCTACCTGTCCGTCACGGCCGTCGCCACGGCCGCCCTCCTCTCCGCCGGCGGCGCGCTCGCCGCCCCCGAACTGCCCAAGAGCATCGCGGTCACCGCCTACGACGTCGGCTCGTCCGGCTACAGCCAGGCCGTCGCCGTCGGCGCCGCCTTCAAGAACAATTACGGCGTGACGCTGCGCGTCCTGCCGGGCAAGAACGACGTGTCCCGCACCGTCCCGCTGCGCGAGGGCAAGGTCGACTTCTCGTTCAACGGCATCGGCACCTATTTCGCGCAGGAAGGCGTCGACGTCTTCGGCACGAAGGGCTGGGGCCCGCAGGAAGCGCGCATCCTGCTGATGTCGATGGGCGGCAACTGCATCACGCAGTTCGTGGCCGAGGACGTCAACGTGAAGACGCTGGCCGGCCTGAAGGGCAAGGGCGTCGCCCGCGTGAAGGGCTCGCCGGCGCTGAACACGAACACGCTGGCGCATCTGCGCTTCGCCGGCCTGACCTGGGACGACGTGACGCCGGTCGACGTCGGCGGCAACAGCGCCGCCTTCGACGCGGTCCTGAACAACCAGGCCGACTCGTTCCTGTCGACGACGAACTCGGGCAGCATCCTGAAGACGCAGAACTCGCCGCGCGGCGTGTTCTTCCCGCCGCTGCCGCACAACGACGAGGAAGGCTGGAAGCGGGTCCACGAGGTCGCGCCCTACTACACCAAGCACGTCTGCACGGAATCCGCCGGCAACATGCCCGCCTGGGAGGGTGCCAGCTATCCCTATCCGGTGCTGATGACCTATCCGAAGCAGTCGGCCGACGACGCCTATGCCATCACCAAGGCGATGTTCGAGCAGTACCCGAACTACAAGGACGCCGCTCCGGCGGCCGCGGGCTATGCGCTCGAGAACCAGGTGCTGAAGTGGGTGGTGCCCTATCACGAGGGCGCGATCCGCTTCTACAAGGAAGCCGGCAAGTGGGGCGAGGCCGAGCAGGCCAACCAGGACGAACTGCTGGCTCGCCAGGACGCGCTGAAGAAGGTCTGGGCCGAGTTCAGCAAGAGCGAGCCGAAGGGTGACTTCTACGACGCGTGGATGGCCGCCCGGTACGAAGGCATGAAGGCCGCCGGCCTGAACCCGATCTGGAAAGAGTTCAAGTAGGTCAGCCGGCCGTTCGGCCGCAGGACCGATGAGAACGCCGGCGCGGAGACGACCTCCGCGCCGGCTTTTTTCTGCGCGCTTTCCGCGCGCGCGGATGTCCGCCGCAGCGCGGCGACACCGTCGAATCCGGCCACGAAATTTGACACGGGCGCGGAAAAACGGCAAAAACGCGGCAACGCTATATCAGCGGCATGAACCGCTGTCGTACCAGGGACGGGAGATCATCACATGACATCCAAGAGTTTCGCTACGCTTGCGGCCACCACGGTGCTCGCCGCAGCCGGCAGCGCGTTCGCGGCCGGGCCGGAGCTGCCAAAGAGCATCGCCGTCACGGCCTACGACGTCGGCTCGTCGGGCTACAGTCAGGCCGTCGCCGTCGGCGCCGCCTTCAAGAACAATTACGGCGTGACGCTGCGCGTCCTGCCGGGCAAGAACGACGTGTCCCGCATGGTTCCGCTGCGCGAGGGCAAGGTCGATTTCTCGTTCAACGGCATCGGCACCTACTACTCGCAGGAAGGCGTCGACGTCTTCGGCACGAAGGACTGGGGGCCGCAGGAAGCGCGCATCCTCCTGATGTCGATGGGCGACAACTGCCTCGGCCAGTTCGCCGCGTCCGACGTCGGCGTGAAGACGCTGGCGGACCTGAAGGGCAAGCGCGTCGCCCGCGTGAAGGGCTCGCCGGCGCTGAACACCAACACGCTGGCGCATCTGCGCTTCGCGGACCTCACCTGGGACGATGTCGAGCCGGTCGATGTCGGCGGCAACAACGCCGCGTTCGACGCGGTCCTGAACAACCAGGCGGACTCGTTCTTCTCGACGACGAACTCGGGCAACATCCTGAAGGTCCAGAACTCGCCGCGCGGACTGCTCTTCCCGCCGCTGCCGCACAGCGACAAGGAAGGCTGGAAGCGCGTCCAGGCGCTGGCGCCCTACTTCACGCCGCACATGTGCAAGGAATCCTCGGGCAACATGCCGGCCTGGGAGGGTGCGAGCTATCCCTATCCGGTCGTGATGAACTATCCGAGCGGATCCGCCGATGCGAGCTACGCCATGACCAAGGCGATGTTCGAGCAGTATCCGAACTTCAAGGATGCCGCACCGGCCGCCAGCGGCTATGCGCTCGACCGGCAGGTCCTGAAGTGGGTGGTGCCCTTCCACGAAGGTGCGATCCGCTACTACAAGGAAGCCGGCAAGTGGGGCGAAGCCGAGCAGGCGAACCAGGAGAAGCTGCTCCAGCGCCAGAAGGCCCTGCAGGACATCTGGAAGAAGTTCGTCGCGAGCAACCCCAGCGGCGAATTCTACGACGCGTGGCTCGCCGCCCGGTACGAGGGCATGAAGGCCGCCGGCCTGGATCCGATCTGGAAAGAGTTCAAGTAGGCTCTTTCCGCCTCTGAGCCTGACGAGCGCGGGCGCCGACCATGTCGGCGCCCGCTTTGTTTGGGCCCGCTTTATTTGGACCTGAGCGTTCGGCGGCGGGTTTGCGTGCAACACCGGCGGCGAAATCGGCGGCGACGGCATCGATGGCATTTGAAACATCTCATAGCGTGATCAGATTGGCGCGGCTGACCGCACGGCCCCTACCGGACGGCACGCTTCTGCAGTGAGGCCGCCCTGGTGCGCCGTATCATCATCCTCGCGAACATTCTGGTGGCGATCCTGCTGGCCGGCGTCATCGCCGCACAGAGCATCGCCGACCGGCGGCAGGTCGTCGAAGCGGCCTATGCGCATGCCGAGAACCTGACCGACGCCCTGGCGGAGCACACGCGCCAGACGCTGGCGGCGCTCGACCTGACGACGCGGACGGTCGCGGACTCGATCACCCCGCTCGGTCGGCTCGACGAGGCGGATCCCGCCGCCGTCCGGGCCGTCCTGGCGAACCGGCAGACGCGCGCGCTGGCCACGAAGGCGATCTTCGTGATGGACGCGAACGCCCGGGTTCTGGCTGCGCCCAGCGCCTTCATGACGCATGTCCCCGATCCCGCCACCCTGCCCGAGTTCGAGCAGCATCGGACGGGCGACGGCGACCGGTTGATCATCGGGCCGCCCCGGCGGTCGGACATGGGCGAGGGCCGCGAGCGCTGGTACGTGAACGTCACGCGCAGGGTCGAAAATCCCGACGGCAGCTTCGGGGGGATTTCCGGGGCCGCGCTGTCGATCGACTACCTGCTCGCCTTCTACGACGCCCTGCGCCTCGGCAAGGGCGGCGCCGTCGGCCTCTTCACCACCGACGGCATCCTGATCGCCCGCAGTCCCTTCGACGAGACGTTCATCGGCCGCGACCTGTCGGGCGGCGTCCTGTTCGGCCGTCTCCGCACCGGCGGCGATCGCGGCCGCTTCACGGCGCCCTACACGACGGACGGCGAGGTCCGCCTGACGGCGTACCGGCGTGCCGCCGACGACCGGGCCGTCGTCTATGTCGGCCTCGGCGAGGACGAATCGCTGGCGCCCTGGCGGGCACGCCTGCTGTTCCGCGGGGCCCTCGGCCTCCTGGCGATGGCGCTGTTCGCCGGCGGCTCCGCGCTGGTGCTGCGGCATACGCGGCGCCAGCGCGCCTGGAGCGAGCTTCAGTCCGAACGGCTCTCCCTGCTGGCGAGCGAGGCGGCGCGCCTGGCGCAGGCACGCGATCCCGCGACCGCCATCGACGCGCTGACGATGGCGGCACGCAGGCTGACCGGCGCGCGCCGGGTGGTCACGCGGCTCACGCGACTGCCGGACGGCATCGAGCCGATCCGCGCCACCGTCACCGCCGACGGCTATGCGGCGTGGCGCGACTACAGACACGAGGGTGACGAGGCGACGATCCAGCGGCTGACCGAAGAGCGCGGCCATCCGGTGATCCTGACGGCGAACGACCTGCAGAGCGAACTGGAGGGCCATTCGGGTGCCGGGGACGAAGCGCCACCGCCACGCTACGGTGTGCTCGCCGTCCCAATCATGAGCGTCGACGGTGCGACCCTCGGGATGGTCCAGCTGTGCGACAAGGAGGGCGGCCCCTTCACCGCCGACGACGCCAGCGAGATCCTGCAGCTGGCCTCTACGACGGGCGCCGTCATCGAACGGCTGCTGGCGAACACCGCCCTGCAGGGCGCGCTCGCCGAGACCAATGCCCGGAAGGCCGAGATCGACGCGATCTTCAGTTCGATCTCGGACGCGGTATATGCCCTCGATGACGACTGGCGCGTCGTCTACATGAACGAGGAAGCCGAAAGACAGCTGCAGCGGCCCCGCGAGACATTGATCGGGCGGGTGCTGTGGGATGAGTTCTCCGGGATCGAGGGCACGCCGATCCATGGCGAGTATCATCGGGCACGCCGCGAGGGACGCCCGGTCAGCTTCGAGTTCCTCTATCCCCCGATGAAGGCGTGGTTCGCCGTGCGCGCCTTCCCGCACGAGCATGGCCTGACCGTCTATTTCCACGACATCACCCGGCGCGTCGAAACAGACGAGCGCCTGCGGCAGTCGCAGAAGATGGACGCGATCGGCCAGCTGACGGGCGGCGTGGCGCACGATTTCAACAACCTGCTGACGGTGATCCTGGGTCACGCCGAAGACCTGATGGATATGACCGACGCGCCGCCCGCGGTGCGCGAGGAGGCCGAGGCCGTACTGGCAGCCGGCGAGCGGGCGGCCGAGCTGACGCACCGCCTGCTGGCCTTCGCACGGCGCCAGCCGCTGCGGCCGCGCACCACCGCGGTGGACAGTCTGGTCGCCGGGATGGAAGGTCTGATGCGGCGCACGCTGGGCGAGAACATCAACATCCAGCTCACCACCTCGAAGGCCCTGTGGGAAGCGGTGGTCGACCCGGGCGAGTTGGAGAACGCCCTGCTGAACATCGCGATCAACGCGCGCGACGCCATGCCCGAGGGTGGCCGCCTGACGATCGAAACGTCGAACGTCGTCGTCGACGAGGCCTATGCGGCGGAGAACCAGATCGACGCCGGCGCCTACATCGTCCTGGCCGTGTCCGACACCGGAGAGGGCATGTCGCCCGAGACGCTGAGCCGCGTCTTCGACCCCTTCTTCACGACCAAGCCGCAGGGCAAGGGCTCCGGGCTCGGCCTGTCGATGGTCTACGGCTTCGCGCGCCAGACGGGCGGGCATGTGAAGATCTACAGCGAGCCGGGCCAGGGCACGACGGTGCGGCTCTACATCCCGCGCGCCGCCGCGGATGCCGTGGCCGAGGAGCCGCCGTCGGCACCGGCGGTCGTCCCGCGCGGCACCGAGCGGATCCTGGTGGTCGAGGACGACGAACCGGTCCGGCACCACACCGTCGCCAGCCTCCGCGTGCTGGGCTACGCGGTCGAGGCGTGCGCCAACGGCCCGGAGGCGCTGGCGCTGCTGGATGCCGGTGCGTCGTTCGACCTGCTGCTGACCGACGTCGTCCTGTCGGACACGATGTCCGGCAAGGCGGTCGCCGAGGCTGCGGCGAAGCGTCTGCCGGGGCTGAGGATCCTCTACATGTCCGGCTACACCGCAAACGCCATCGTGCATCACGGCCGGCTGGACGAAGGCGTGAAGCTGCTGAGCAAGCCGTTCCGCCGCGCCGAGCTGGCGCAGAAGGTGCGCGAGGCGATCGAGACGTAGCCGTGCAACTCGACGGGTTTCCTTCCGATCGTCCGATGCGCGGCTGGATGTAGCGAGCGGCGGGGCAGCCCTGGCGTTCCCACGGTGGCATAAGACCGGACGGGTGGCGCGAAAGCGGCCCCGCTCCGCCGCGATTGCGCACGGCCGCAAAGGCCGCAGAATGCGCGACCTGCGCCGCCGGACGTTTCCGGCGGCGGCCGGCGGCCGAGCGACCGGGCCGCGGAAGGCGCGATGGACGAGCATTCCGGCATTCCCTACCTGCGCGAGGCGGTGATCTTCCTGGTGGCGGCCGGGGCCGTGGTGCCGGTGTTCCACCGCCTGCGGATCAGTCCCGTGCTCGGCTATCTGATCGTCGGCGGTATCATCGGCCCGTTCGGGCTCGGACTCTGGATCGGCGACATGCCGGTCCTGTCCTACGCCGTGATCCACGACATCGAGGGCGTGCAGGCGCTCGCCGAATTGGGCGTCGTCTTCCTGCTGTTCATGATCGGGCTCGAACTCTCGCTCGACCGGCTGTGGGCCATGCGGCGCCTGGTCTTCGGCCTCGGCAGCCTCCAGATCCTCGTCACGGGAACGGTCATCGGCGCGCTGGCCTGGGCGTTCGGCAACCCGCCCGCCGTCGCCATCGTCCTCGGCGCCTGCCTGGCGCTGTCCTCGACCGCCATCGTCATGCAGCTCCTGATGCAGAGCCACCGGCTCGGCACGCCGCTCGGCCGGTCGAGCTTCGCCATCCTGCTGATGCAGGATCTGGCCGTCGTGCCGATCCTGTTCGTCGTCGGCATCCTCGGCGCCGGGACGGACGGCTTCCCGGCCGTCGCGCTGTTTCTCGCTCTGGCCAAGGCGGTGCTCGCCATCGGCCTGATCTACGCCGCCGGCCGGCTCGCCCTGCGGCCGGCGCTGCACGTCGTCGCACAGACCCGCAGTCCCGAGATGTTCACCGCAGCCATCCTGCTGACGGTGATCGGCATTTCCGCCATCACCGGGCTGGCCGGCCTTTCGATGGCGACCGGGGCGTTCCTCGCCGGGCTGCTGCTGGCGGAAACCGAGTACCGCCACGAGATCGAGGTCGACATCGAGCCCTTCAAGGGCCTGATGCTCGGCCTGTTCTTCATGTCGGTCGGCATGGGCATCGACTGGCGCGTCATCGCCGCCGAACCTCTGTGGATCCTCGCGTCGGTCGGCGGCCTATTCGCGGTGAAGGCCACGGTGATCGCCGGCCTGAGCCGCGCCTTCGGCCTGCCGCGCCACAGCGCGATCGAGGCGGGCCTCCTCCTCGGCCAAGGCGGCGAGTTCGCCTTCATCGTCCTCGCCCTGGCGGCACGGTTGGAATTGATCGAACCGGACCTCGCACAGTTCATGCTGATCGTCGCAGGCCTGACGATGCTGGCGACACCGCTCGTCGCGGCCGGTGCTGCCCGTGTGGGCCGCCGGCTCGAGCGCCTGGATGCCGGTTCCGACGGAGGCGACATCGAGGAGGTTCGCGGCATCGAGGGCCATGTGGTGCTCGCCGGCTTCGGCCGCGTCGGTGGGACCCTCGCACGCACGCTACAGGCCGAGGCGGTGCCCTACGTGGCTCTCGACGCCGATCCGGTCTGCGTCGCCAATGCGCGCGCAAAGCGCCTTCCGGTGTTCTTCGGCGATGCGGGACGCCTGGAGATGCTGAAACGCGCCGGCCTCGATACCTGTCAGGCCATGGTGATCACGATGAACGCCCCGGAGGCCGCCGAGCGGATCATCCGCGAAGTGCGCCGCCGCTGGCCACTGGTGCCGGTCTTCGCGCGGGCGCGCGATGCGGCACACGCTGCACGCCTGCGCAATGCCGGCGCCACGGTCGCACTGCCCGAGACCGTGGAAGCGAGCCTGCAACTCGCCGGCCGCGTACTCGATGAACTCGGCGCCGGCGAGGAAGCCGTCCGCCGCCGCATCGAGGAGCAGCGCGCGATCGAGGATCCCTGATCCACCCTGTGCCTGGCCCGTATGAGCCCCAGCCGGAACCGGACCAAAGCCGCGCGCATTGGAGGGGCAAGTGCTCCGGCACCTATCCGAGAGGAGGACGGCATGCAGGAACCGATGAGCGCGCGGAGTCTCCACGGCGGCCGCCCGGCGGACGGAAACCGGCGCACCACCCGGCGCTGGTTCTTCTGGGCGTGGATCGCTCTCACGATCATCGCGGCGCTTTATATCGGCGTCGCCGCGCCGTTCGCCGAGACGTCGATCACCCGCATACCGCTCATCGGCGCGATCTTCCCGCCCCTGATGATCGTGCTGCTCGGCGGCGGCATCGCGTGGTTGATCGCTTTCACCTCGAGGCGTGGGCCTCCTACGAACCGCGCCTAGGACTGTACTGCGGTCGATCGGCCCCTCGACGTCAGCGCACCGTGCGCACGACCTCCTCTGCGAACCGCGTCTCGACGCAGTCCTCGTAGGGCACGTCGCGGGTGATCAGGCCGCCCGACAGCAGCCCCGACTTCTGGCGCACGAAGCCGGTAACCGGCAGCAGGGGATCCCGCCCCCAGACGCCGAGCCTGCGGTAACGCTCGATGCAGGCGGCGAGAATCTCCAGGTCGAGGTCGGGGAAATAGCCCTTCACCGCCTCGGCGATGTCGGGCGCCGAGCGGGTGTTCACCCATTTCTGCGCGCGATATGCGGCGCGCGTCATCGCCATCACACGCTCGGGCGCCCTCTCGATCACGCTGCGCGTCGTGATCAGCGTGGTGTAGGAGGTCGCGCCCCGGCTGGCGGCGGCGTACCAGATGTGGCCGACGCCCTCGCGGACGAGCTGTTCGACGAACGGCTCGAACACCTGGATCACGTCGAGCGTCCCGGCGCGCAGCGCGTCGGCATTCTCGGCCATCGATCGGTCGGCGATGCGGTCGAGGCCGTCCGGATCGATGCCGGCCCGGCCGATATCCTCCTGCAGGCATAGCCACGGCGTCGGCGCTTCGGAGACGGTCGCGATCCGCCGCCGCTCCAGGTCGGAGAATCGAAATCCGGGCTTCGGCTCGCGCCCGACCAGGAAGAAGGGATCGCGGGTCACGACCTCGCAGAAGGCGACCACGGGCGACTGCGGGTCCTCGTCATGATGGCGCATCACCTGCATCGGCCCGCCCCAGACGAACTCCGTCTCCCCTGCGAGCAGGGCGCTGGTGCTCGACCCCGTCGCACCGGCCGTCGCGATCGTCACGTCCAGCCCCTCGGACGCGTAGAAGCCGAGCGCCACCGGCAGGTAGAACGGCGTGTAGAAGACCGCGCGGAACGGCTCGTGCAAAGCGATCGTCATGGCAAGCTCCACGAGGGAGCGGCGCGGCCTAGCACGCACCGGAGCCCCCTGACAGAATGGCACATCAACCGGCGAAGGAGGCAAGCATGGCGACCGCCCTGGACGGCTTACGTGTGATCGATCTCACATCGAACCTGTCCGGCCCATATTGCGCAATGCTGCTCGCAGACCAGGGCGCCGACGTCATCAAAGTGGAGAGCCCGGGCGGCGGCGACGACATGCGCCGCACGCCGCCCTTCGTCGGCGGCGAGAGCGCCCCCTTCATGCTGTGGAACCGCAACAAGCGCAGCATCGTCCTCGACCTGAAATCGGACGAGGGCAAGGAGGCGCTGCACCGGCTCGCCAGGACCGCCGACGTGCTCATCGAGAACTACCGGCCCGGCGTCGCCGAACGGCTCGGCATCGGCTACGAGGCCTTGGCCGCCAAGAACCCCCGCCTCGTCTACTGCTACTTCTCCGGCTTCGGCCAGACCGGCCCCTATCGCACGCGCTACGCATCCGACCTGATCACCCAGGCGATGTCGGGTCTGGCGGCGATCTGCGGGCCGAAGGACGGCGGACCGCACCGCCTGCCGATCGCCATCTCGGACGTCAGCGCCGGCATGTTCGGCGCGATCGGCGTGCTCAGCGCCCTGCAGGCCCGCCACACCACCGGCGAGGGCCAGCATGTGGACGTGTCGCTGATGGAATCGGCGATGCAGATGCAGGTCTACGAGGCCGCCTCCTATTTCGCCACCGGCGAGATCCCGGCACGCATCGGCCAGGCGCATCGCGGCAGTTCGCCCTACCAGATCTTCGAGACGCGCGACGGCCACATGGCGCTGGGCGCCTCCAGCCAGAACATGTGGCCGAAGGCGGCGAAGATCCTCGGCTGCGAACACCTTGTCGACGACCCCCGCTTCGCGCAGAAATCCGACCGCGTCGCCCACAACGACGAACTCGTCGCCCTGCTGCAGGAACGCTTTCTGACACGCGCGACCAAGGAATGGTGCGAAGCATTTGATGCGGCGGGCATTCCGGCCGGCCCGGTGATGAACCACGAGGAGGTGTTCACCGACCCGCAGGTGCTGTCGCGCGACATGGTGGTGCCGGTGGAGCATCCGGCCGCCGGCCCCGGCCGCACGCTCGGCACCGGCGTGAAGCTGAAATCGACGCCCGGCGGCGTGCGCCGTCCGGCGCCGATGCTGGGCGAGCATACCGACGAGGTGCTGGCGGAGATCGGCATGGCGCCGGGGGCACGCGCCGCCGAGTAGCCCGCGGCTTAGCCCGTCCGCGAACTGGGCCGGATGCGGCGCCGCCGCTAAGG
>Ga0114916_1001060_pt1 | contig 16323 bp, 9 predicted proteins | sample MalvirAntarct_66_FD_83501 | JGI IMG/M metagenome (GOLD analysis project Ga0114916, IMG submission 83501) | Marine viral communities from the Global Malaspina Expedition - Malaspina viral metaG Antarct_66 | ecosystem: Environmental > Aquatic > Marine > Oceanic | place: West Anvers Island... | reverse complement strand
GATGGCTGCGCGAGACAGCTTTGCACCGTGCATGAAGAACAACAGGAATATGGCTACTTTGGTCAACCACTCGAAGCCGACCGCTGCATCTCCACGACATGGCAAAACGCTCGCCGTAACTACCACGGACAGCAGCACAAGTGCGTACGGATCTGGCCTCAGCCACTTAGTCCAGGTTGTTTCCGGCGAAGCTGACTTTTGACTGGCCAAATTGGGTACGCGATCTGACGGCATGGCAGACTCCATCGGAGGAAATTGAAATCGAGGCTTGATCGAAGCTGGTCAGCTTATTGAGATTACTCAGCCATCTGCCCGTACTTGATGTCAGCGTCGCCAACTGGGTCGCCTTCAGTAGAGGACAGATCCTCAAGATAAGGCGGCTTCATGAAAAGCACGACCATGAAGACGCCGGCTGACAGAACTGACAGCAATATGAAGATGAGAGAGAAGCTTCCCGAAACGTCGCGGATTACGCCACCGATCAGAGGTCCGAGCGCCGAGATCGCGCCGGTGACACACATGGCGGAGAACAGTTCAAGATTGTACTTGCGACCAAAGTAGTTGAGCAGCAGCACCGTGCATGCGAGTTGCGTCGTGCCAAAACCAATACCTGTTCCCACCGCGTAGAACAGCAGCATGACATGATCTGTTGTGAGTGCGAGCACAGCGCAACCAATCATCGTCGCAAATAACGCAAAGCTCACAAGATGCTTGGGATCGAAGATATCCCCCAGAACACCGGAAAATGCCCGGATCAAAACCGCGATCAACGCCTCGATGCTCAACATGCCTCCGGCAACCGTCTCGGAAACACCGCGCTCAACCAAATGGCCCACCGAGAGGCTGGTTACCGTCACCAAGCACATCATGTTCAGGCAATATGCGGCGGCAAGAATCTTGAACTGCGTCGTCCGCATCGCAGCTTTAGTCGTCCAGTCCACAGTCGTCCGGTAAATATGGCGACTGCTCCGTGTCGGAGGCAGTTCGACTTGGTCAGGCATGACGGTCGGTGCCGCCGCTTCAGCCTCTGCTGCGACGAGTTCCTCACGTGCGGGCCGAGTGAATCTGCGCTCCAAACCAACGATGATCGCGCACAAAACAGCCGCAGCCAGTAGTGCGATTGCCTGATATTCCCAATAATTCCGCCACGTCTGACCTTCAAGAGCCAATACGCCAAGTACCATCAATGGCCCGACCACCGTCCCTATTCCGCTGATCGTCGCCGCCACGCCGAGCGCGGTCGATTGCCGCTGGAACAGTCGGCTCACAAGGAAGGTTGTCGGGATGGACGCCATCATGGGGTAGGCCAAACCGCAGATTGCTGCCGCAATATAGTACTGAGGCAGGCTCTCCACTCCATGCAGAAGGTACAAACCGATGCAGGCCAGAACACCACCAATCAGGATTGTGTTCCGCACCCCCACCTGGCGGATGAGAAATGGCGGCACAGATGACGCGACGCCGGTAACTGCACCGAGCACCGTAAATCCAAACCCAGCCTGCGCCCAGCTCCATTCCAGATCCATCACCATAAATGGGAGGACCACGCCGAGTGAAGAATATGTCGCCGCGGCCAGCAAAAGCTCAAGCGAACTCATTGCCAGCAATTGGCTGCCTGCCTTGAAAGGAATTCTTGCATTCATGGGTCAGGATACTCCAGCGGACGAAAATGGGTTGTCGCCATAGACATCGGAACCGCTCAGCGGCTTTTTATTTTCGGATGTGGGCGCACGCCCACAAATCGACAGCGCGGTCAGCGCATAGATCAAAGTGCTTTTGACCATGTCTTCTGGCGTCGGACGCCAGCGTGGAAAGCCGGTTGTGACGGCGGGAATGCGGTTCATGTTGAAGACGTTGTGGTCGCGCCACATGCTCGAATAAACAGGATGCGCGAGCTTCAGAGGCTCGCCCAGTGTATGCCGGGTCGCAGCATCAACAGCCGAAACGAGCGGGGACACGCGTTCTTCATCGGCAGCAAATCCGTGCCGGACCACGACTGGCTCCAGGCCGAACTCACCTATGCCTTGGCGTCTCAAATGACTCTCAAGGCTTCTATGGACCTGCCCGATTTCTACATGCGGCGGCAAACCGACTTCAAGATAGAGTGAGCAAATTTCCGTTCCGGCCCCGAACGCATATGGAACGCCACCACGGACAGATGAGATTTGCGTCTTGGGTTTGGCCACACCGCCAGACGACGTGTAGATGTTCTCCTGCTCATAAGTGCGCCCCCAGTCCAAAATCGACTGGATGGTATCACCGAGACGATAGATCGGGTTGGGGTGATCAGCGGCCTTTTCTGGGCTTTCGAGAAGTGGTGTGAACACGCCTTCGCCAAATAGCTGGATGCGGAATACGGCATAACCGCATGCAACCCACGTCAACCCGAAGTCACACCCCTCGGCCGCGATCGCATAATCGGGTGACACACCGCCATGATAGAACGCGTAGTGCGTGCCGATTTCCTTGCCCATATACTGTACGCCGCGAGCCTCCTCGATCGGCTCAGGACCGATCTCGCCGGGAGATGCGGTAAGGTACAGCCGTCCCGACAGATCAATACCGCAGGATTTCAGCGCCTTTGCGGCCATAAGGAAGCACACCATCGGCCCGCGATCATTCGAGATTGGGTAGCCGTGGAATGCCCCATCCTGCAGCCAGCACTGGTTCCATTCCGGGTTCGCCAGCGTTTCAGGACGGAACTTGTGGGCGTCCAGATCCGCATTCCAGGTCGGACTTTCAGTATCAAGGTGGGCTGTGTAGAGGAGGCTCTTTCCGTCACCCTTGCCGCCATAAGTCGCGATAACATTCGGCCGTTCAGGCGTTGCGCCAACTTTTCGCGGTGCAAAACCTTCTGTTTGCAACCAATTGAACACAAACTCTGCAGCTGATGCCTCGCTCATGGATGGGCTATCAATGTTCCCAAGGGCAAGTGCGGTCTGGGTTAGCTCTTCGATATCAATAGCTGCGGATAGTGCGGCGCACTCTTCTTCGCTGACCACGTAGTTTACGGGCGGAAGATTGTCGAATGTTTCACTCAAGGCCGGCCCAACTGTTCATGATCTGCTTTCGAATTGTCACTAGCTGAGCATTCAAGGGAGCATTCTTGCGCCTCACAAGTCTTGATTACCGCCGCACGGATTGTTGCAGCAGACACGCAAGAAAAGCGAGCACTGGCTATTACGCTTGAACTCAGAGTAACAACGAGCAAAAGCTATTCTGCTGGAATGACGGCCTTGTCCGCCCCCTGGCTCTCCGACTCCAACTTGCGCGCAACATCGCCTGGAGACCCGGACCCTCGAGCGATCAGAGCATAGGCTGTCGGCACGAACAACACGGTCACCAGCGCAGCGGCGATCACTCCAAACAGGATCAGGATACCAATCGCCGATCGGGTTTCGGCGCCTGCACCGCTGGACAGGATAAGTGGGAGAGCACCGGCAGCTGTGGTCAAACTCGTCATCACGATTGGCCTGAAGCGAGCGAGCGACGCTTCCTTGATGGCCTCGTAAAAGGGGCGGCCTTCGTCGCGCAACTGGTTCGCGAACTCCACGATCAAAATGCCGTTCTTCGCTGCAAGGCCAATCAACATAATCAAGCCAATCTGCGTGTAGATGTTCAGCGAATTTCCGGTCAGCCAGATACCAAGCATCCCTCCAGCCAATGTCGCAGGCACGCACAGCATGATGATGACCGGGTGGCGGTAGCTCTCAAATTGCGCTGCAAGCACAAGGAATACGATCACCAGACCCGTGATGAATACGAATATGAGGGACTGGCCAGACGTCTTGAAGTCGAGCGACTGCCCTTTGAAGTCCAATGTGGCCTCTTGCGGCAACACTTCACGAGCCTTGGCCTGCATGGCGTCGAGCACAGTGCCCAGCGACGCACCCTCCGCCAACCCCGCTTCGATCGTGATTGCGCGCACGCGATTATACCGGTTCAAAGTCGGGCTATCCGCAATCGGACGAATTGTGACCAGATTGGAGAGGGGGATCAATTCACCTGACCGTGTGGATCGCACATAGATATTCTGAACATCGTTGGGCGTATTTTGCTCAGACCTCAGGCCTTCCAGGATGACATCATATTCTTCGCCATCATCGATATAGGTCGTAACGCGTCGCGAGCCCAGCATGGTTTGAAGCGTGACGCCAATATCGGTCACCGTCACACCAAGATCAGCCGCGCGATCATAGTCGACCTGAACCCTGTATTGCGGTTGGGTTTCCTTGTAATCCCAGTCAATATCGACCAGTCCTGGATTGTCATCTTCTAACGCGGTGACCAACAAGTCTCGCCACTCCGTCAGCACTTCGTAGGATGGTCCACCCAACACGAATTGGACAGGCTTGCCAGTGCCACCACCAAGTCCCTGCCGCATGATTGCGAAAGCTCTAATGCCCGGCAGGTTGGATAACTTGCCGTTCACTTCCGCTATGATTTCGTCCGCCGGACGCCGCCTGGACCAGTCATCCAACACCACAACCACAAAACCCTGATTGAATGACGAACTGCCAAATCCGGGCGCCCGCAGCAACAGGCGACTCACCTCGCCGCTCTCTGCATAAGGGATCAATCGCCGTTCAATTTCGTCCATATAGCGTTCCATATACTCAAAGGACGCGCCTTCAGGACCCCGTATACTGACGAAAAATGCCCCGCGATCTTCAACGGGAACATATTCCTGCTCAATCGTTTGCGACAGGCTGTATGCGCCCGCAAACAAGCCGACCAGAACGACACCAACTGCTATCGGCCTCATGATCAGTCGGTCCAATACCCAGCCATATCCTGTTCGAAGGCGGCCGAATGCGCCGTCTATCGCGTTCGGGATAACCGCAAGCCATCCCGCACTCTTTTCACGTTTCAGGAGTTTTGAGGCCAGCATGGGCGCTAGTGTCAGGGCCAGAATGCTGGAGAATGCGACGGCCGCAGCCATCGTCAGGGCGAACTCGGTGAATAGTCGCCCAACATCACCCTGCATAAAGGTGATCGGCACGAAGACCGCGATCAGGACAAGCGTCGTGGCCACCACCGCAAAACCAACCTGCCGGGTACCGCGGAACGCGGCAACCAGCGGCGTCTCACCTTCTTCTTCCATGCGGCGAACGATGTTCTCCAACACAACAATGGCGTCATCCACGACCAGTCCGATTGCAAGAACAAGCGCCAGCAGTGTCAGCAGGTTGACTGACAGGCCCAGTGCGTAGAGCACAATGAAAGTGGCGATGATCGAGACCGGAACAGTGATTGCCGGGATAATGGTTGCCCGGACGCTGCCGAGAAACATGAATATCACCAGTGTCACCAGCGCCACTGCGATGGCAAGCGTGGTGTAAACTTCTCGAATCGAGGCGTCGATGAAGACTGAACTGTCGAAACTACGCGCGATCACCATGCCTTCTGGAAGCGTCTCGTTCAGTCGGTCAGCAAGTTCCCGCGCTCCAGCCGCAACCTCGACTGTATTCGCAGTCGACTGCTTGATGATGCCCAGCCCCACCATCGGAACGCCGTTGCCTCTGAACATGTTGCGGTCCTCGACCGTCCCACGCTCAACCCGCGCCACGTCTCCCAGTCGCACCAGATATCCGTCCTCGCCTTCGGCGATCACGAGCGCGGAGAACTCTTCCGGCGTCTTGAAAGTGCGATCAATTCGGACCGTGAAAGTTCGCTTTTCCGATTCCAGACTGCCGGCTGGTGCTTCGATATTCTCACTGCGCAATGCTTGCTCAATCTCGGCCACGGTCAGATTGCGTGCCGCCAAGGCTCTACGATCTATCCAGACGCGAAGGGCATAGTCTCTGGAGCCACCAACTCGTACGCGTGCCACCCCATCCAGGGCGGAGAACCGGTCGACAAGATAGCGCTGAGCATAATCTGACAATTCCGGCGTGGTCATTGCCTCGCTGGCAAGGTTCAGCCAGATAATGACATCATCATTGGAGTCGGCTTTTTCGACCTCTGGCGGGTCGGTATCCTCAGGAAGATTGTCCAGCACACCAGAAATCCGGTCGCGGATATCGTTCGCGGCCACATCAATGTCCTGGTCTATGCCAAACTCCACGCTTATACGCGAGCGGCCATCGCTCGAATTGGAATCGATGTAGCGAATGCCCTCAACACCAGCGATGCGATCTTCGATAATTTGGGTGATCCGTGTTTCTACAACACTGGCAGACGCCCCTGGATAGTTCGTATCGATGGAGACGATTGGCGCATCGATGTCAGGGTATTCTCTCAGGGGCAACCGATCAAACGCTACCATGCCAAAAATCACGAGTATAAGCGCAAGCACCGACGCGAATACGGGCCGCTTGATCGAGGTATCCGACAGCAACATCGTCAGCGACCTGTAGAAGCAGGAGACCCGGCTGCACCCCCGCTACGATTCTTGCCGCTGATGGCCTTGGGAAGGAGCATTGACTGGTCCTGAATTTCCACGGCGGCACCCTCGCGAACACGGATGATACCTTCGGTAATCACGTCTTCGCCAGCCGTTAGACCTGACATCACTTCCACATACCCCGCCTGGCGTAGCCCGAGTTCGACTTCCTTACGCCGCGCGATGAGTTGTCCACCTTCGTTTTCAACGACGAATACAAATGTGCGCGGCCCTACCGGCTGTATTGCTTCTTCAGGTACAGCCAGAGCTTGTCGTGGATCCGCCACCAAGGTTACCTGCACAAACATGCCAGAGATCAGCAGACGCTCCGGGTTGGGCAAAGTGGCACGCACACGAACGGAACGCGTCACAGGATCAATTGCGTTGTCAATTGACGCAATCACTCCATTGAAAGTTTCCCCGGGAAGATCCGCTGTTCTTGCTTCAATTTCCGTACCTTTGGCCAAGGTTCTCAAGAATGTCGACGGCACGGAAAAGTCCAGATTCATTTCGCTGTCATCTATCAGCCGCGCAACGATATCCCCTGGCTGAACATATGATCCAACACTGACCATCCGGAAGCCTAGCACGCCATCAAATGGAGCAACGAGAACGCGATCCTGTTGGCGAGATTGCACCGCACGCAACTGTGCCGCAGCGCTATCAAGATTACGATTTGCCTGATCGAGTTCTGACTGGGATACAGCCTGCTGATCTGCCAGGCGCGCGAGCCGTTCCTGCTGGCGCCGCGCTTCATCGAGCGTTGCTTCAGCAGCTTCTACAAGTGCTGCCTGTTCGCGCTGCGCAAGCGAGAGCAAGGTCTTGCCCTGCTTCACGCGATCACCATCGTCAAAATAAATCGCCCGCACTCGGTCAGCCGCATTCAGGGTCAGATCGACTTGCTCGTTGGGTTCTAGCGTGCCCAACGCCTCAATCCTCATCGCAAAACTGCGTTCCTGTACCGGCTCAACGAAAACACTCGCGGGACCACCCCGCTGCGCCTGAGCTGATAGCGACGATACAAACACGGCAGCTAAAATGAAAAGCAGGTTTCTGGTAAACATATCTATTCCAACGCGATTGCGGGTTCTGTCCCATATTGATTCGGCATTTCTATACCTCCCAATGCTCGATACGCGGCAATCGCCCGGCTAGATGACTGAAGTCGGCTTTCAGCCAACTGATCTTCCGCCGTCAACAATGTTCGCTGCGCTTCCAGCACATCCAGATAATCGTCGAGACCTTCTTCGAACCGTAGACGCGCAAGTTCTATCGCCCGCTGCGCTGATGCCGCCGCTCTCTTTAGATCGTCGCGGCGCTTCAACTCATTCGTGTATTCCGAGAGAGCGGATTCGACTTCGCTCAAAGCATTCAATACGGTCTGTTCATATTGCGCAATCGCCGCGTCTGTTCGTGCGTCGGTCGCATCTATGTTTGCCCGCACCCGCCTGAGATCAGGCCACGCCCAACTTATCGAAGGGCCAACGCCAAATCCGAAGCTCGTCATATCGCCGATATCATTGGCATCATCAAACAAAGCCAGAACGTTCGCATTGACGGTTATCGTCGGAAACAAGTCCGCACGTGCAGCGTCGCCCAATGCCAGTTGGCGCGCGATCACCACTTCTGCGCTGCGAATATCCGGACGTCGGCGGACCAGATCTTCAACCGACCCTGCCATGATCGCGCCGCGGTGCTCTGGAATATCATCCGCGCTGGTCACCAATTCCATCACCAGACTCGATCGAGAATTTGCCGGCTGTCCAGTCAACGCGGCGAGCGCGCTCTTGGCTGATTCTATGGCCGCCTCGTAGCGAGGAAGCGACGCGAGCGTCGTACGATACTGAGCCTCTGCTCGCTCCATATCCAGTCGGGTTGCCCGGCCATTGTCTAAAAGTGTCTGTAACAGGTCCAATCCTTCAGACTGGGTGTCGGCATTCTTGCGCGCAACCGCAAGTCGTCTTTGCGCACCGCGCAATTGCACATAATTCAGAGCCGTCTCACTGGCGACGATCACCGCAACATCTCGGCGAGCCTGCCGAGCCGCTTCGACATCAAATTCTGCGGCGGCGATTTGGGCTTCAATGCGACCGAATGCATCGTACTCCCAACTCGCTCCAAGCGCCCCTTGAATCGAGGCCCTCACGTCTTGGCCTGGCTGAGCGGACCGCCCAACATCTCCATCAAATGACGTAGAAGCGGAGTAGCTGCGATCAAGCCGAGCTCCAGATGCAATCGCTTCAGCAACTCTTACATTTGCAGCGGCTTGGTCGAGAGACTTGTTTGCGGATAGCGACTGGGCGATGAGGCTATCGAGAACCGGATCTCCAAACTGTTTCCACCACGCCAACTCAAGGCTCAAATCAGCAGCTTCTGACAGATATGTTCCTTGAACCGGCACATCCGGCATTGTCGGACCAGCGGGCGCACTGACACACCCCGCCAGCATTATGGCAGTGGCACCTATGGACGCGTAGCAGGAGACGTATCTCATAGCGCTCATGTACCCTAACTGACCTTAGTATCCAGTTACATTCGGGCGCCAAAGTCCTCACATCTTCGTTAGCTCCGAATACCGGGCAGTATTCGTCACGTATGCTCAGGCAAGTCAGCGCCTGCCTCGATTAGCGCTGAAGGCTCCTTCGAATGTTCGACCATTTGCTTGCCCAGCTGTCGAACCATGGTTTCCAGCATCGAATCTCTCATCCACTCGCTGGTGGTTATTTGCCATGACGCTCGCGCAGAGTCCGAACATAAAAAAACCACCGAACGACTGACCTTACACAGGGCTGCCGTTTGGTGGCGATGTTTGCACCAGCTGCGCTGGTAAGTGCTTATCTTAAAAGCACTTCTACCCCTATGGGCGCTTTCCGAAAATCCAGTCCCAGATGTCGCGCTGTGTTGGTTTTGTTTGCTTCTGCATGATGTAACCTTTGACATGTTAAGGAGCAGTCCATCTGCCCCAGACGTCAAAGGTTAACTGAATTTTGCAAATTTCAAAGTAATTTTATGGAAATGTTAAGCTTGCGCTACAGCTTGCACACTACTTGAGCTTTCTAGAATAGACAGGATTTCTTCCGCACCGACGGGCTGTCCGATAAAGTATCCTTGCGCCAGATTGCATTCCAATGTGCGAAGAATTGCCAACGTATCCGGGTCTTCCACACCCTCGGCCACAACATGCATTCCCAGTGATTGGGCCACGCTGATGGTAGACTGGATCAAGAGCTGGCTACGCTCATTGTACCGAAGCGTGCTAATAAGCGTTCGATCAAGTTTGACCTCGTTGGCGGGCACCTTCAACAGATAGGTCAGCGTGGACAGGCCAGCTCCGTAATCATCAATGGATATCCCAAAACCGGCGTCCCTGAGCCGCCCCATAGCATCCTGGGCTCCGGAATTGTTCAGTAACTGCTCGTTTTCAGTGATCTCAAGCATGATGCTGCTAGCCTTGACCCCATACACACGTAAGGCAGCGTGCAGCATGAACTCAAATTCCGCGCTACCGATCAGGCTGGGCGAGATATTCACTGCGATGTTGAATCCGGGATCAATTTTTTGAGCGTCTCGCAGAAACTGAAATGATGACTGAATGACATATTGTGTAAGTTGGTCGATGCGCTTTCCCCGTTCAGCCATCTGGACGAATTCGGCCGGCGAGATGACGCCCATTTCCGGGTGTGTCCAGCGTACCAATACCTCGGCGCTTGAAATCCTTCCGGAACGGATATTCAACTGGGGTTGAAGCGCTATATAGATCTCGCGGTTACGAAGCGCCTCATCCATTTCAAAAAGGACCCGGCTCTGCCACAGCAGCGCGTCTTGGGCATCCTGATCATGCAGCTTGTACGTTTTTCTCTGTCGGGCGGCAGCCTGGGCAGCGGATTCCGCCGTTTTCAGCCGCGACGCCAAAGAGGCAGAGGCGATGCGTTCAACACCAAAGGCAACCTGAACTATCAGAGTTCTCTCGCCAACAATGACCCCCTTGTTGAGTTGGTTCGCCGTGGCTTCGAACAGGTCTTCCATTGCTGCTTCGTCAAAATCGGTTTGCAGCCAATAGAATTGACCGAGGTCGCCTTGATATACGGCTCCAGAACTCGGTAAAGCATTCGCTATCGTATTCGCGGTGATCCCTTCTTGTTCGGGAGTGAGGCCAGTCGAAATAGCCGCATAGTTTGTCACCACAGCTGCCACCATGACACGCTGGTCTTGGCCGACATGAGCGCTCAAGCATTGCGCACTGGGAAGATGGGAAAGATTGTGCGTGAACGCTTTGTTCGCAGTTTCCCGCTTTTTCAAACGCATCCACGCGATCAATGTCCCGAACGAAATCATTCCGATCGCATGGCCGCTACTCGTGCGAATGGAAAACATGTCCATGACAATGGGGAACACAATCATGCATGCCAGCGCGACTGGTGCCCAACGCAGCGCCATGGAGCCAAAACGTCGACTGAGCATCAAGCCCACTACGCCTACAGAAAACAGCCAGGCAGGAAGAAATCCAGCGTTAAGGGGACGTTCTTCGCCCAGAGTCATCGCCGCCATCAGGATGACTTCTGCCAGCGAGCCGTTTCCCTGCGAGGGCATCAAATAGGGATGGTTGTCGCCTTGACTGGCTTGCGCCACGACAAGCCGTTTCCCGCGGACAAGCGCCGCGTCGAAATCTGGTGCCAGCACAGTGCTCAAATCAAGCCGCTGAAACGCCTCAACGTCAAAAGCATAGTCAATTTCGAATGAAGGGCCGATATTGTCGGCTTTGTCAGAGAGCTTACTCTCCGGAGACTGCAGGAAAACATCGCCGTACTCGGCACCAAAAGACCCAAATTCGACGCCGCCCCAGTATCGTTTGAAATAGTTTGAGGACGTTAGGTGGTCTCGTAATCCCTCTGATGGAGACTCCAGTTTGAGATTTGGAGCGGCGGACACCGACACGGTATTCGTGGGCTGTTCCAGCGCCCTTGTCAGCAAGGGAAATTGAGATGTCGACGTGAAAACGGGCTCGACAATAACTGCCGACTCCACATCGAGCGTATTCAGAAATGACACAAGCTCGCTAGTGAACATATCCGACCAGGTATCGCCTGCCGCGACGTGTTCGAATCCATCATTCACTTCGAGGATGACAAACCGGTCGTCGACCGCCGGAGACCTGAGCCCGTTGGATATTCCGTTGAACACCAGATCCAATGGGGAGAACAGATTCACCAAGCCCGCGAAGCCGAAAAACAACGCGGCAATCACAAACGTGCGTGCACGGCGTGGGGCAGCTGGTGGTCCATAGTCTTGCATGTCTGACACCTGTAGTGGAATCTACAGTTATCAGCGCGTAGTTTAGATCTGTGAAAGCGCAGCCGTTGAAATGACCACTCCGTATTCAACAATTGTTAAAGGGTACTGTCAGACTAACTCGAACCAGTCTCCTTTATTCGCGGACCAACAGGTCTCAGGCAACGATCAGCTCGCGTCATTCGAAAAGAGCGACGTCACGTAGCGATTTGAACCCGGCCCTGCTCTCGATAATCTTTTGATGATTGAAGTGATTGTACACTGAGGAGTGAATTGAAACGAACTTCTGAAGACTTCGCAAGCGCCGGAAGCGAGACATCGCCCGCTCTCGCCTTCGGAATGGCAAGTGTGAGTTTTCGGCGCGGATATTGAGATGGTGCCCCGAGCCGATCCACCCAGAGCCTCACACTTTCGTGGCAGATGTTGATGCCGCGCTCATGGAGAAGGTCTTTGACATTCCGAAGCGAGAGCGGGAAGCGAACATACATCAGTACGCCGAGCTGAATGATCTCAGGAGAGGTTTTGAAGTAGCGGAACGGGTTTTTGCTCATTTGCCGAGGCTAATCGCCCCTCCCCTGCGCCTCTAGGGCGTTTGCCCTGACAATGTCCTCATCTTAGTTCGGAACGTCATAATAGCCGTCACAGAACACCACAACGCTTCTCACCATAGCATCTTCGCCCTCATTTTTGATATCTGGAACCCAAAAACTTACGCCCAAACACTCCGCCACTATAGAGTCAAAACTCTCAGTAAACGTCGAACCAAATTCCTGAATCAGCGATTTCGCACTTCTTGCGGTCAATCCTGAAATACTTTTCGTGTTCAAAACAACATTCAGTTTATCATCAAATTCAACTGCCTCAACCTTACCGTCTGCGTCATAGTTGACAAATATTCCCAGTTGTTCAAAGAAATCAGTTGGATGAGACGAGAAAGTAGTTCGATTAAAAGATCGGGGTGTTTCGGAGAACAATGCCCTAACGGCTGAGATATTCATGCCGAACTTGATAGGCCCGACACCTTCCTTTGGAGAAACTTTAAAATTCAAAATCATGGATCTATTTCTTCTGTGTAGTCAAGCATTTGATCTACCGCTTTATCGTACTTGTCACCGAATTTGCTTTGAATGTCGTTAACATCCATCTGCTGAGCACCCTTGAAATCTCCGTCCTTTATCATTTCTGATTGGCGGGTTCGATATGCATGAGCGTCTTTCGAACTACCCCAACTCGCAGTCATTTGGTGATCGCCTTTTTCCATTTGAATAGCAGGACCATCACTTTTGGAGAGGGGTGAAACCGAATTTGCAGGACAATGATGACACTCTAAGCCTTTAGCGCTATTGCCGGTCAGGTTTTTGTAAGCACCACCTGCAAAATCGGCGCTCTTATTGCCCCAACTGCCGAGAAAACCTCGCGCAGCACCAACAAACTTCGGTCCGACTTTCATGCTTGTTTGACCAATTTTCGACCCCAAGTAGAAGCCGATCGCGACATCTTCAGGGCCGGGCACAATTAGCAGGGGCAGCGAACCCACTGCGACCGCTATGTCTTCCCACGTTTTGCAGTCAAAGCAGGCCTCTCGTGCAAAGTAGTAATTGTCGTAGCAACCCTGCCCATAGCAATCCATCCCGGTAGGGTCTGTAGCATTCAACGGATCGTTCCCGACATAAGCATAGAGGTTCATCTGGTCCTCATAACCGATCGGGTCTGTCTGCAAGAACCGGCCGAGGGCGGGGTCATAGATGCGGGCTTTGTAGTAGTAGAGGTCCAGCCCCGTCAGCTCGATCTGGCCGGTATAGGCAAACCTGCCAAACGCCGTGTCGGAGGGCACGCCGAACGGACTGTAGGTGCTTGACCAAACCTGATCCCCCGCCGCATTCGATACCGCAATGATCGACCCCTGATGATCCGCATGGAAATAGTGCGCATCATTTGCTGCGCTCCCATCATACCAGACCAAAGGGCTGTCCACCCGCGACCCATGCACATAGCGCCGCAGCAGTGTGCCGGCCGCATCATATTCCGCGATGAGCGCGTCACCGTCATAAAGGAAGCGGGTAACAACGCCATTGACCGTATTGCTCTGCAAACGCCCCAAGGGATCATAGGTCAGCGTTGCGCTGTTGCCTGGCCCGCTCACCGATATCAGACGGTTCTCAACATCATATAGATAAGTGGTCTCACCATCCGATGTCAGATTACCGTTTGCATCATGCGTATAGTTACTCCCCGCAATACTCTCGTATTGATTGAGGCCATTTACTTCATACGCGCCAGAAATCGCCCGAGGGCCGGTATGGACATAGTCGACATTGCTCAGTCCTTTCTCAACAATCTGGCTAACAGGATTGAACTCAAAGCCAGTCGTCACATCATCAGATGACAAGCTGAAATCATGCGTATAGGACTTGAGTCTGGAGAGACTGTCATAGCTCAGGCCTGTGATCGAGCCAGAACCGCCGCGCTGAACTTCGGATATCAGGCCACGCGCATTGTATGTCGCCTCGGCCTGAAGAACAGACCCGTTAGCCGAAATAGAATCCAGGCGATTGAGACCATCATAACCATAGGCGAAGAACACACCGTCAGGATGCTCGACATAAGTGCGATTGCCATCATTGTCGTAATCATATTTTATCGTCTTGTTCAGGAAGGCGTTGCTCGTGTCCTTGAGACGTCCAAAACCGTCATACTCATTTGAAATCCCCGCACCCGCGGACGAAGCGAACCGGGCATACTTCCGTAATCCCTGGAGATTGTAGTCGTAATAGACATCATCCTGCGAACTGCCAGGAATGTCCTTCCGTGTTACGCGATTAAGATCATCATACTGATAGCCGATTATCTGGCCATCGCGCTTACGCAGTGATGTTCTGTTTCCCTTGTCATCGTACCCGTACATTTCATAGTCACTTGAATTGACTGAGCCGGTATTGGTCTTGGATGGAAATACGGTTTTTTCCAGTCGATGGAAGTCGTCATATTCGTACTCGGTACGGTTGCCGTTTGCATCGGTGACGGAAGCCAGCTCGTGGAAGTCTTTGTAGGTGTAAGATTGATACGTCTGCTGGAGCGGCGTGCCAACAGCACGCTCGACCGATGTTATACGGTCGAATTCGTCATAATTGGTGCGCGTGATTCGATCCGGACCGAAACTACCTTCCGTCCCGAGTGCACACGCATCGCCGGGCAATGACTGGAAACTGTTTGGGTTCATTCTCTGCGCAGTACAGACAACACGTCCGAATGCATCGTAATTCGACTGTGAGGCAGTCTTTATGGATGTTCCGCCATAGGCGACTTCTTTGGTCTGCCGTCCCCAAGCGTCATATTCATAGTTTATCTTTGTAAATATTGTGAACCCGCTCCAGTTTGCAGGCGCTATATCAGGCGCTTGCCAGGCACTGAGCTCACCGTTCTCAACCCAGGCAACCTGCCCCAGCGAGTTATAAATTGTTCGCATTGCCGGAAACCCCAACGGACCGACACCATCAGGATCCGGCGCAATCGTACCCACGAGGCGTTTCGCATCATCATAGCGCATATGGATTGTATAAGGCGATGTGCCGTCAGGAGTCTGAGGTTGCGCAATCCCCGCCAGCAAAAATAGCCCACCAATCGACAGGAAGGTTCTCATGAAACTTAGCATTGGTATATTCCCCCGCTTAAGGACACGACGTCAAATTGGCGTTTGGTGTGGTCTCGGTATGCTGGTTTCCGAACACATCATATGTATAGCAAGTGCGTAATGAGACGCCCTCTGACGTGACCGTCTTCCCGCGCAACCAAAGATTGTTTGGGCCTGAATCCGGGCCATAATCATAGGTCGTCACAACTTCATCCGCGGAACCTGCGGAACATCCGTTTCCAGAAGCGGCCGAAGTACGGCAGTATTCCTCCTGCGTCAGGACCCATATCGGAGTGCCAGACGCAACATAGCCGCCATTAGAGGATTTAAGCCAAGGCGACCTCTGCTCATAGTAATAGCGAATTTGGGGGCGGACACCGTGGTCATCTGCAGGAGCCGTGATCTTGGTAACACTTCCATGCACGGGATTATACTCATAGTCTGTCTGGTTGCCCTCAGGATCGATAACCCAATTAGGCTGGTTGCATGTGAGCTGATTGGCACACACGGCATCATAGTTTGCAGACTGAGGAATGCTGTCCGAACCGGCGTTATTGAAGCGCTCAAGAAGCGTGACATTTCCGCGATCATCATATGAAACTTCAGAATATCCACCACCAACATGGTCTATCTGTTTTACAATCTGGGACCTGTAATTGTATGGACCGGGGACTGGGAAAAAATGAAACTTGTCCCCAGTCTTGTCAGTAAATCCTGCGATAAACGATGGGTATTCGAACTGTATGTCAGATGGATAGTCTGGATGTGTGTAAACCCTGACGTATTCGCTGCCTATCACACTGTAACCACGTCCGTCCACCACACTGGAATCATATTCCCACGCACCAGGAAGGCGCTGCAGCCCACCTATGCCCTCATCAATTTCAGCGTCATACTGTCCGTCGTCAGGTAATTTGAGACTTCAGGCTGCCTGACTTAAGGAGGGTCTGGCGCATCTGGTTTGAGTTAAGCAGCGGATTGGGCGTGCTGCAAGCGCCGTAGTTTCATCGTCCTCCTT
>Ga0114916_1001059_pt1 | contig 16325 bp, 20 predicted proteins | sample MalvirAntarct_66_FD_83501 | JGI IMG/M metagenome (GOLD analysis project Ga0114916, IMG submission 83501) | Marine viral communities from the Global Malaspina Expedition - Malaspina viral metaG Antarct_66 | ecosystem: Environmental > Aquatic > Marine > Oceanic | place: West Anvers Island... | reverse complement strand
CGGGTTTTAGCTCAGGCAATGAAGACACAGACAAGATTAGCCAAGAGAAGCGCCAAGTAAACACTTTAAACTCCTACAAGCTGTGGGATAATATGAAGAGTGGCTTCTCAAGTGGAGACACAGTACAGAAAATAGACTACTTAGTTGACTACGGAAGGGCAATCATAGCCGATCCTATGAATTTAATAGGCTTTGGTGCAGGTAAACTATTGGCTGGTAGTGCTGCAAAGATTACTAGTAAGGCTTCCAGAGAAGTTTTAAAGATGTCTGTAGACAAGATACTTGCTAAGAATAAAATAAAAGTAGGTACAGCTAGGGCTGATCTTCCACCTAAAGTGTTAGCTGAAATAAACAAAGCAGAGGCTAGGCTAACTGCTCACGTTCTTAGAGGTGATGCACCAGCTAAGTTTGCTGATGATGCTGCTGTACAAGCTAAATTTACGGATGAATTAGGCAAAGCAACTACACAAGTCTCTGAAGAGCTAGGGAAACAAACTAAGCGTAGCCTTAAGTACGGCTTTGGGGTTGAGGCCGCAGGTGGCATTACTATAGATGCTATACAACAAAATACATTAATGCAAGTAGACTTCCAAGATGAGTATAGTTATATAAACGCTCCATTGATTGCAACAATGGGAGTTGTCGGCTACGGGGTTACAAGTCTACTGCCTAACATAAAAGGTAATGTTTTACCACAGTCTATGGCATATAATATGTATGACAATATAGCTATGGCATCTGCAGCATTTAAAAAGAACCAATTAAAAATAGGTGCTAAGTCAAACAAAAAAGTTATAAAGGACTTACTAGGGGATAAAAATAAACTGGATGCTTTGGAGCAAGAATTAAAGTTAAACAATGCTGCAGCACTGCGCTGGGCTAAAACTGTAAAACTAGGAAAAGCAAAATCAAAAGATGCAAAAAACGACAATAATGACGCAGAAGGATTAAAAGGTTTTATATTAGGTAATCAGAAGCAAGGTGAAGAAAACTTTGATGGTTTGCAACAGATATTTGATAGATACGACATAAAACTACAGTATGAAAATGACTCTTTTGTACACCTTTCTGATTTTATAACTGCTACTGTAAAGTCATTACCTGCAAAATCAAAGGTAAGAAAAGAAATTGAAACGTTGTATAATAGCACTTTAAAAACTTTGGACAGTGAACATGCTGGCTCTAAGAATTTAGCAGCAGGTATGGATATACTTGCTAATCAAGCTAGTACTGCAGGTAAAAGGTTTAGTGTACTAGGACACCTCGCTAAGACAGCTAAAGAAATAAATGGACGCAAAGCAACTCTAGGGCTAGGGGATGACTCTAACATAACTGTAGCAGAAATGCTAGATGATGAACTAGGTCAAAGCCTAAGTTTTATGGAAAAAGGTACGGGCTTAGCTAAAAAAGCACAGAATAACTTTATCAAAGTTCTAGTTACACATCCGGGTACTTCATCACTAAACCTAATGGGCTGGGTTAATGCTAGTATGATGCAGTCAGGATCTGACGTAATTAAGGGTGTTTTGTATGGAGGTAGAGCCGTAGTAGATACCCTTGCAAAAAAAGATATGACTGCTGAAGGGGCCGTAGACTTTGCAGAATTGTCTCGCCATATGTTTTCATTGCAACATCAAAAGATAAAAAACTTAATGAACCCTTACGCTACAAAGCAAGAGGCTTTATCTTTTTTATCTGAGAACCCAGCGCTACAAAAAGATCTATTCCGTTACATAGCAGGTGCAATAGACAATAAAGATGTGGCTAAGTATCTAGGTGTAGGCGTTGAAGACTTAGAAAAAACAGGTGTAACAGACAAGTACATTGACTTCTTTCAAAATGTATATGGTGTTAAAGCCATTGACGTCATGTCAAAAACTCAAGAGTTTATGTACAACATAGATAAACAAATCAGAATGAAGTACGGCGTAACGTACAAACAATTTATGTCAGAGACAGTAGATATGACAGATGCTGCTGGAAGAAAAATTAAAGTAAAGGGTGGCCCAGATGAAGGGCCAAAGTTCAAGCAAGAACCAAAGCACTGGAAGAAAATGGGTGGTAATGATTACTACGATATACAAAGAGCAGCAGTAGATGATAGCTTACGTAATGTTTTCTCTAAGTCTTTTGGCGGCGGTGACTTTAAAAAAGATAGGTCTACAATAGAGTCTGCTGCTAAAATAGTAGAAGACTTTCGTGGCATACCGGGTATAGGTGCCATGATTCCTTTTGGTCAATTTTTTAATAACACTATATCTTTTATGGCAGACTACAGTCCTGTAAGTTTAATTTACAGAAACTTTGTTAAGAAAGAAGATAAAAGAGATCTTATGGAGCTTTACACAAAAGCTGCTGTAGGTATGACTTTTATAGGCTACAGTATGCAAGCTGAGAGAAAAAACATGGAGGAGGGATTAGAGTGGCATCAAGAACGTGATCAAGATGGACAAGTTAGATCACGCCTGTATGACTTCCCTTTTAGTTTTTATAAAGGTGCTGGTAGACTGGCAGCAGAAGCCGTGTACGGGCAAGGCATACCTCCAGAGATGTACGGAGAATTTGTAAAGACATTCGGTGTAGGTAACTTAACTAGAACTCTAGGAGATACTTCACAAGGTGTGTTTGATATGTTTGAAGACATAGCTACCAATGAATCAGGAGAGGTTCTTGAGGCATTTAAAACAGCAATGGGTAGTACTGTGTCTCTGTATGCTTCTGGTTTCTCCCGTCCGTTAGACCCTATCAACCAGATAGCAGCTATGAGTATGGGTACTGCATATAATGAAACAGATCGTAAGATTGGTGGCAAGTATCTTAAAAGCTCTACCCGTTACGTTGAAAGCATTTTTGATGCATTAGCTAACATAGGAGAAGGTGATAACATAACAAAGCCAAAGTATACAGCACAGAGAGCTACAGAGAGTAGTAACAGAGGCGTACCTATTGGTAGAATATTTGGCTATAGAGTAGATGCCCCACCTACAGCTTTAGATAAAGTGTTAGGAGCTATTGGTAGACCTAAGTGGAAGGAGACTATGAACTCTGATATACCTGAAGCAAATAATACCATGAACAGGCTTATAACTACAAACTTGCAAGCCTATGCTGCAAGAGTACTCGCTGATCCTAAATGGGAAGAGGCTGACATTGAATTAAAAACTGAAATGTATAATAAGCAAGTAAGAGGTAGAGCAAAAGAAAAAACTATGCTAGACATATATAGAGGTGGCAATACAGATGACAGACGTCATAGACTGCTATTTAAACTTACTCAAAGGGGTTCAGGTGTAAAACTAAATGACTTAGAAGACTATCTTGAGGAGATGGGTATAGACAAAGAAGTAGTAGACTTAAACTACACAGAAATACTCAATTTAAAAGCCCTTGTTGAAGACAAAAAGATTGATAAAAGAGTAACTGTTAGAACTACAGGTATCTAAGTTTTTCTTTTGCCGCTCTTATCTCCCAGCATATGGTGGCCTTCTTTCATAGTAACCATAGCATGACAGTTAGCGCATAAGACTTCGCACTTACGCATTTCTTCTTTTAACTTTTTTATTCCTGCCCCTTTGTAGCCTTTAGATATTGTAAATTTCTTTTTACTAGGATCTCTATGATTAAATTGTAGAGCAGCGTAGTGTTCTTTGAAGCCACACATGGAACAGCCACAAAACAATTTATATCTCTTTAAAAAGGCAAACTTCTTTTTTATTGATTTCTTATTAGCTTGATACTGTTTTTTAGGACACTGATATTTAACGCTTACGTGATTTGTAGTAGGGTTTATTTCATATCTATGAAAAACAAAGCCATTAGGTTTTTTTGTACCTCTAAAATCGGGGTAGCCTAAGTCTAGTGCTTCTTGAACTGTTAAGTAATTCTTTTTTGTTCTAGGCATGCGTACCTCATAAAGTTAGTTTGTTTCACGTGAAACATTTACTTTGTACCGTTCATATCCGAACAGTGTCTAGCCCAAAAGAAAACTTCGCGTATCTTCTGTTCCATTATTTTACGTTCGTTACAGGGGTGTAGATAGGAGCTTGCAAGGCTCTCTAAATCTCTACACAAAATAGATACCTTCCCAACAAAAATACAATCTTTATCTCTGTTAAATATAAGAGCCTCTTCTTCAAGTTTCACTTTACACCCTTTCGTTATTTATAACAGACAGTTTATATACGGTAGGTATATTTGTCAAGCAGTATGTTTCCTATAGGAAAGTAGGTACTGAGCGTATACTATCACAGCAAGGCTCAGTACCTGTTGGTTTATGTGATGTCTACCATCTCGCAAGAATCTCCAGAACACGCTAAAGTTTGCATACCAGTAGTATTGTCTTCCAACTCATACTCAGAGAGCTTAGTCCAATCAATCCCAGTAGGCATAGCACTTTTAAGATCCATGTAAGTAGCTTTGTCTATGTCCTGATAGGGTGCCTGTTGGTATGTATGTTCATCAAAGGGTAAGAAACTAACACCAGACATCTCATCAAAGTTATCATATACAAATGCTCCTACCTCAAACCATTCGTCTTTCTTTATATTAATAGTAACACTAGGTTTGTGTTCGCAGAAATGCCTCTGATACATAAGCCACATATTAAGTTGGTCTATCGCACTCATGTCAGCAGTAACCACTGCATTGTCAGGAGACTTCTGAGGGAAACTAAACACAGTAGTTTGGTCTGGCTTAAAAGCCTCTGGCTCACTAGGGATACCTTGATCTTTTAAGAACTGTGTCAGAGGATCTTTGTTGTCACCACGTACAGTACGAATGTAATAGGGTGAGTGACGAGCATGAATACCAGAGGAGGAATTAACAAGTTGTGATACCGTACCGGAAGGCTTAACACATGAGATAGCAGCAGACACAGGGATATTAAGGCGTTTAGCCCATTCGTTATTAGTAGAAATAGCAACATCTTTTAAATGCTCCAATGTTTGAGCAAGCCCGTTGTTTGATATAGTCATTAGAGGGTTATCCATTATCCCTGTAAGCGACACACCAAGTAAACGTTCTGCTGCTGTGTTTGTTTCCCATATCTTTCTTAAGTAAGGGAAGTGAGTGTAGGTACTTTGTATTGTACCCAAGATCGTGGCGATGCGGATTTTACGTGCAATGTCATCCACACTATCTGTAGCACGTACAACTACTTCAGATAAATTACAAAATTCATTCGGGCGTAATATTATCTCACTGCAAGGATTAGTTCCAAACTCATAGTTGCTGTCACGCCTACCATTCTTAGCTGCTTGCTTTATGCTGGCTTGCCGATTAAAAATGCCTCGCTCACCACTGCCACTCTCCATTAGGGATGTCCACTCACGCATGAATTGCATACTGTCTGGCTTGCCTGAGTAAGCTACAGAGTTGTTAGCTAAACTACGTTGGCTTGCATTTTCCCACCAGTTACCTGACTTAGCGTAGCGCATCTTATCATCAGATAAGTTTGACAAACTAATCATTGCTGAGCGCCGAACTCCACCTACTACCACTACTTCACCAATCTTACACATCAAGTCGTGACACTCTACACTAGAAAGCTTACGTCCTGTTGCTGATCTGAATGTAGTAATAGCAAAGTTAAACAAGTCTACCAAAGGTGCAGGGCCACTGGCTCTACCACCAAATGTCTTTAGTCTTGCACCAGCAGGGCGTACCTTACTAACGTCCCACTTAGGGATTTCACCAGCCCATAGGAGAGCAAGAACTTGCCTGAGACCTTTAGCCCAACCCTCTTTGCTATCCCTGATGACAACACAAGTGTCGCTCTCAAAGAGTTGTGGCACATCTGGGAGCTTACTGACGAACTGGCGCTCTACGGAGAACCCAACACCAGTACCACAAAGCAAGATAAACATAGCCTCATCAAATGACTTAGGGTCATCGACAGGTAGATAACTACAGTTGTACATACAGGTGTTGTCACGCTGTGCTGCCTTACCTGCAGTCATTAGTGATCTCATAGAAGGCATAACTTCTAAGTCCATTATAGAATTAGCTATAGCAGCGTAGGTATCTATATCAACTAGACTACCCACAACGTTAACCATAAATCTATCTACTGTTTCTCCCCATGTCTCTCGCCTCTTCTCTTCGTCAAGCCATCGTGCATAACGACTTGTTGCAATAAAGGTTTGGTAGTCAGTCGGTAAGTAATTGTTTGTCATTTGTCTTCCTTCATACAAGATCAGATAAGTCAGGTTGTTGGTAGTTCGGCCCCTTTAATACTTTACCATCAGGGCGCTTGAAGGGCTTACCTTCGTTGTCTAGCTTAGACATGTTAGATGTGTGGACACGCTTTATTGCTTCATTTAAATCCCACCCAAACGTACTAGCAAAACCATATGTAACGTAAGCAAGGTCAGCTAATTCTTTTAGAAGGTCTACAGGTTTGTCTGCTAGGAGTACCTCTGAGCATTCTTCTTTGACAAGAACTTTTCTCAAGTCTTTGAGTCTGCGACTAAAACCATGCTCTTGATCTAATGGGTGATCCATTGCTATTGCAAATTCACGAACCATATCTGTAGGTGTCTGTGTCATCCATACTCCCTAATGTTTATGTTATATATTTTTACATCATCAATATCAAAAACTAAATTCTCAATTAGGTCTTTGACGTCTTCGTTGTGGTGCATTTCGTGAGAGGATAATATATTGTTTTTATCATCTACCTCAACTACGAAGGTGGCACTAAATTTCCTACTCGCCATCTGTCTCTAGCTCCTCAATAAGACGGTCTATATACCAACGTGCCTTCTTCAAGTCTTCTACCCCATTCTTGTAAGGCCAGCGCCACAGATACTTAAAGGCGTTCTGCCAGCAGTAGGCTTGGTGTGGCTCTACATAGGAGCCTTGAGACATAGCCTTCATTGCATCAATGCACTCAATAGCAGACCCGTTGTAGTGCGGAGGATGTTCTACCATATCAATCATACTAGCAGGTTCCTTTTGTTTTAGTGAACTTATTGATTGTTAGAATGTTGCCTTCAGAGGAATACAGAGGTAAGCTGTCCTCTTCGAATATAGACTCATCAGCGTCCATTATCTCCTGTATCTTTTCTTCCAGCCTTTCTTTAAGAGAAGCTAAGACCTCCATCTCATCATCGTCACTAGCTACCAATTCAAAAAAGGCGCTCATAGTCACTGCAACTTGTATAGCTAAGTCTAGGTCTTCTTCTTCAAGAACATTGTCAGGGTCTTTGTATATGCAAGTCTCAATACGTCCATCACCTAGTGGCTTGATTATTACGGCTATGTCTTCTATGCCTACTTCATATGTCATTAGTCTTTCCTTTGTGTCTTAAGGGGTATAACTTTATGCTTAACATACATTCCCTCCTCTGTCAACCACTCACTAGGTATTAACCTATTGGAATATAAGAAGTTATTCTTCTTACACCAGTCGCTGTAAGTAGTCTTAGAACCTTTGTAAAGTTTATTTCTAGCATTGCTAAAGACAAACCGTATGTCTAACTCCGGGTGTTGCTTACGAACTTGTAAATGTTTATGTCTATCTTCTGAGTCAAAGATACCTTTTGTTTCTATAAAGATACCATTGTCTAACTGGAAGTCTGGTGTGTAAGTGCGATAGCGTAGGTCTTCCCACTCTATCTTTAGCTGCTCATAACGTACAGCCTTCTGACACTCAGCAAGTACAAGAGCAGTGCTTTTCTCAAGACCACTCCTGTACTTAGCTTTAGCGTGTTTGCGTTTAGCTGTTGGCATCGTCTGGTACAGTCTCGCCTACCAGAGATTTCTTTATACGCTCAACTAGTATATTACCTACAACAGTTACACTGTGAAGATTATACTCTAATTGTCTTTTTACATTTCCATTGTACTGTATCTCATTAAGTATATTGGTCTGATCTTCTGTAAAGTCATCAGAGTCATATTCAATATCGTCTAGTGTAATTTTAGTCATACTTTTTCCTTTATGCTATTTGAGTATAAGATACCGTAGGTGGTGTCTTTCTTCCTTGGTATGTCTTAGAAGGCAGTTCTTGATAGTCAGGCCAACACGACTTCTTAAATGAACAGAAGTTACACTCTCTGCATAACACCCTGTTACCTGAAGTCTTCTTACGGTATGTCTCTGGCTCATCAGTGTACTGTCTTTGTAACGGCTCATCATTCTCTAGATAGTCATACGTTTCACGAATCTTATCTAGTACTAACTCAACATCTACATGCTTAGCTGAGACATATTTGTGCTGCCCATTAGCTTTGTTGACAACCCACCAGCCTCCTACCTTCTTACCTGCAGCTACAGCGTAGCCTACAAGCTGTGCTACATAGCCGAATGGGTCATTGTCTTGTAGTGTTTCAAGGTCTACAAACTTATGAGTATAGGAGTAGTCTGACGCAGACTTAACGTCATCTACCCTACCATCCATAACCATGTCATACTCACCTCTTATTGGGCGTCTACCACCTCCTAATTCTAAGGAGACAATGTTATTATCTTCAAAGTCAACATTTGCTGTACGTAAGATACCTTTGAACACAGATTCTACTATGTCACCTAGCATCATGTTCATCATGAACTGGTCAGCAAAGGGTGCTTTCTCTTCTGGCTTATTCTTCTCAAACCATAGTTGACACTTAGGGCGTCCGATGTTTGACATACGTAATTTAAAATTACCACGTGGCCCCCCGTTGAATTGCTTATCTAAACCATCTCGAACGTCAGAGGCAACAGTATCCATCACTGCCTCTGACATCTTTGACTTGCCTAGAGTAGCATCCCGCATAAGCATCTTGATAGGAAGCTCAGCGGCATGACTCATATTCATACTAAAACGGTATTTCTTCTACTTGAACTATTGCATCCAAGATAGAAGGGTCAATGGCAACGTCTGGTTTATTAAGCTTCTTCCACTCGCTTAACACATAGTCGTTAGCATAGTCTACGTAGTCTACAAAAGATCTGAGCGTAGCTTGATCACCTTCGTACATATCTTTCTGACTACCTAGCACAGCTACAATAGTAGCGTACATATTACCTGTTGGCATTGTCTCTTTCTGAGAAGACAACTTAATAGTATGTTCAATAGGCAACAACTTCTTAGAGGTAATGCCTTTCATTGCAGCATCAAGAGACTTCTTACTGTCGTTGTTCTTGACGTCCATAACAAAGTCAATCTCTTCTTCGTAACCTTTGACAGTTGCACCAGTAGAATCTGTAGTCTTACCCAGTGTAACCTTACCAAACAAAACTTTAGTATTCTTAATGCTACGCATCAAAGCCTTAGTGTCTTCGTCTACTGCGTTCCAATCTTTAATGTACTTATTAGGACGCCCAAGATTAAATGTACCACGTGTATCTTTAAGATCACCTTTCAACACAGAGGCCATAACAGTCTTATTCATCTTGCTTGCAGCGCTGTCCCACTGAGTCCACTGCTGGCGCTGGGCAAACAAACGTAAAGTAGCGCTACGGCTGTACACTTCATTACCGTTAACGTCCTTAAGTTTAAATGCCCCAAGAGGTACAACTACCTTCTCTTCTAGTTCACCATCTTCATCTAGTCCTTCTGCCATAATAGGTGACTGCATCTGAGACAGGCGTGGAATGCTTGGGCCAGACGGCCCTGCTTCTGCCTCAGAGAAACCCATAGCTGCTGCCATATCAGTGCCAGCAAAATTAGTACTTAACTCATTGCTCATTTATATATCCTTTCGAGCGAAACATGAACCGTAGTTGTACCACTAAACGTCTTTAGTGTCAAGCCAATTCGGTCCCATCTTGGCTTCTAATAGTAGAGGTACATTCATTTCTACCCCATAGTATTTGTGTATAATTGCATCTAAATTTTTATTAACATCATCTATGACACCTAGTACCTCCTTCTCTTCTTGAGGGTGAATATCAATCACCGCTGAATCGTGTACACTATTGACTAGACACGACTGTAAATCCTTAAGTCTGCTTGCTATCTCCAGCAGAACTACAGGTACTACATCACCAGTTGCAAAACCTTGCACAGGGTAATTCTTTATTCTAGTAAAGTTAGTGGGCATACCATTAGCTCTACGCTGGGTGTTAGGGAAAGCGTACTGCCTCCCTGACACATTAGTTATCTTCTGAAACCTCACAGCTTCGCTGCCTAACTTGTCGTGCCACTTACTTATACCCTTATACTTCTTTAAGAAGTGGTGGTAATAGGCAGCTTCAGCCTTAGTTCTACCATGTCCAGTGGCCCCGAATAGAGGAGCAAAAGTATGCGCCTTTGCCTCTTGTCTAGTTGTGGCTTGCCCTGCATCACTGATAACCTGTGAGGTGTAAGAGTGAACGTCAAACCCTGTGCTGATCTCCTCCATAGCTACAGGGTCTTGTGACAGAAATGCAGCGGCACGAAATTCTAGCTGGGCAAAGTCAGCCTCCATGATCTTCCCACCTTCCCAACGGGATATAAAAACCCGCTTCACAGGAAACGTACCACCACGTGGCATGTTCTGCATGTTAGGTTCACGCCCAGAGAAACGTCCAGTAGATGTGATGTGCTGTGTTAAAGACACGTGTAGCATATCATCTTTTTTAGTGTAGGTATCAATGCCATCAACAAAACTAGACAGGTAGCTAGACACAGCATTCAACCTCTTTAAGTCTTCAAGGAACTTTACAGCTATAGCCATCTTGTTGTCTAGTGCTGTAGCCCTCAGTGCATCTAGTATGTTCTTTCCTGTAGAGAAACCACTGGCACTAACCCATGAAGCATTAGGAGGAAAGAAACCAAACCCAGCCATGCGAGGCTGCTTCTTAAGTTGATAGCCTCTGGCATCACAGTCCTTACATTTATTTGGTTTGGAATATTTACTGCCGTCTTTCCTTACTTTATATGTATGTGCATTACCCTCACATGTAGGACAAGTAAACGCCTCAGTACGATACAGAAGATCACTATTAGAATTAATGATCTCTTTCAAGTCAGGTAGAGTTTTACAATCGTCAAACAGATTAGGCCATACATCCTTTGAGTGTGGCTTACGACTAAAGATAACCTGCGACATCTGCTCTGGGCTGTTAAGGTTTACTGGGGTGTCACCCATGACCTCACGTACCTGCATCTGTAGGCGTGTCTGAATAGTACCACGTTCTTGTTCGTACTCCTTACGCACTAAATCTAATGCCTTCCTGTCAACCTTCATGCCAGACTGTTTCATCCGTGTAAGAAGCTTACATACCTCAAAGGTTATGTCTCTGACCTTTACAAGGCTTGCCGACTCAGGCTTAGAGAAGTCAGAACTCTGTGCATTAAACAGGGCCAGTGTAGTGTTGCAGTCAGCCTCAAGATAAAAGGTCAACTCCTTTAGAGGTATCTCATCTGTATTGTAGCCTTCTTTAAAGTACCTCTTAAGTGTGTCATCCTTTTGGCATTCAAGGTTCCTACGAATAGCCGTGTTGCCTAGAGACATAGAGATCTTCTTAGCTACACCATTAGGTGTGATCTCTAGGTTGTTACCTCTAAGCAGTATACTCTCAGCTAACATGGTATCCCATATTGGGCCTTCATACTTAAAGCCACACTCCCATAGCCAAGCCAAGTCATGCTGTGCATTGTGCATGATAAGTAATGTTGTAGCGTCTAGTACCTTCTGGATTGTAGTAGCCTTCTCACCTGTCTCATCTACAAACTCTTTGTGCTGCAAATTAAAAGTACCACAATCAGTACCGTCATCTACATCACGTACCCCTACATTGACTAGGTGATTGTCTGGCTCCCAAGGGTCCAAGAACAACTTACCTTCTCTCTTCTGTGTAGTGTTTTCTACGTCTAATACAATACGCATTAGGTTCCTTTCTAGGCTAGGTACTGTGACCTACTGCCATCTAATTCACAATGAATAACACCATGCCATCCACCCTTAAGCTTATTCTTAGCTACGTTGATGTGTCTTTGTGCAGCCTTATCATCGTCAGAGCCTTCTGTAACCGGGTTCTTAGCAATCAAGAGCATCAGGTCAGCTTCTGCAGCCTTACCTGTCTTGCTTCCTTCTAGCATAGATTGATCCAAGTATACTTTGTCTTGAGCATCAGCAGATAACTGACTCATCCATATAATAGCACAGTCATACTTCTTAGCTATGTTACGTGCATGGATAGCTGCTGCTTTAAGATAGACGTCTGTCTGGTCACTGGTCTTCACAGCAAACTTATCACCCATATCAAGTATTACTATATCAGGCTTACTGTGCTTAATAATATTCTCTACCCAGTCCAGATTCTGCCCCATACTATCAACCATACTAATCTGGTTGCGTACCTTCTTATACCTCTGAGCAGCCAGAGCATAGTTAGACTTGATCTCATCTGTGTCCATACTAGAGGCTGCACATAGATAACGCTCTGCTACACGTACATATTCTTCTTCATTACACAAGATCATACACTTAGCCCCTTGGTCAGCAAAACCATTAGGTGCTGCAATAGTAGATGCATGGAAGCTTGTCTTACCTGTGTTAGGTCTGGCCCCTACGATGACAAAGTGACCACCACTTATACCTTCAATACGTGAAGCCAAGCTAGGTATGTTCCACTTCCATTGCGACTGCTTGTTACCAGCCTCAAGTATAGTATCAATATCTATGTCAGCCCACTCAACGTTTACGCTAGGCATGAAGTTGTCTTCATGTTTCTCTATTATCTGACGTAGTGGGTCAAGAGACTTAAGCTTACCGTTAACGTAGTCAAACCCTAGATTAGCTACCACTTCTCCTACGTACTGCTGACACATGCGGGACAGTACATCTGATGCAACATCAGCAGACATAGGGTCTTCTCTGCGTATCTTAGAGAATAGGTCTTGGTACATAACCTTATTGGAAGTAGTGAGTGTGCTATACTCAGAAAAGAATAATGCCTCTAGCTCTGATGTAGAGATAGTGCGATCATACTTATCCATTGCATTGTCTAGTACTCTTTTAATCTTTCTTGTATCTTTGGCAAACAGTTTATCAAGACAGCTTATAGTCTTGTGTTCTTCATAGAACTCTTGGTCATGCATTGTTCTAATTAAGGACAACTCCATCATGCTCTACTTCTCCAATCTCAAGGCAAACCATGACACAGGAAACAATCCCTGCATGCCAGTGCAGATTTGATTTGCTGCTAATCTAGTTTCTAATTGTGTATCACCTGAACACCTAAGATTGCACATATCTGCAAAGGCGTCAAGGCTACCTGACCAGTACCACTCAGTCATGAGGCTTTGAGGCAACACCATACGTGCTTGCTCTGGGCATACTCCATTGTTAATTAGGTTCTCATATGCAACCAGTTGCCTGTGCCATTGCATGTCTTGATCCATGTATACATTTACTACACCATCACTGCCCTGCTTCTTATCTTCTGACCTACCACGCCACTCACTAGGCTCATAGAACTCAGGCTTAGTATCGACATACCTACGGCTGACCTCATTCCAGCGTAAGAACTTATGCTTGACTAGCTGACGGGCCACAAAGATAGGAGCCTTTATGTGAAAGCTTGCGAAGCAGTGACCAAATGGTGAGGTATGCTTATGCTCAGCTAGGTAATGTATTAGTTTCCTGTCTTTGTCCTTCAAGACATACTGTTCTGTTTCACTGTTGTAATCATCCCATGTGGATTCTTTAGCAAAGGATACACGTGCTGCATTAACCACTGTCATGTCAGATCCCATGTAGTCTAAGAGTGTTACCTTAATCATCTGTAGCCTCCTCTGATTTAGGTAGTCCTGACCAATCATCACAGGGGTCATTGTTATTTACTTTTTCACGTTCCAAGGCACGTTTCCTTTCTTCATCTGAAAACTCTCGTAGTTCTCTATTGATAGGTTCTTTTGACACTACAAGCACTCCTTAAGATTTTCCATGTCCGATTCTAAACGATACTTTATGTCATCGTCAAGCCTTAATGCTATAGTTTTGATGCCTGTCCATTCCTCTATCTCTCGTCTGTACTTCAAAGTCTTGTGTGTGGCGTCAGGGTCTAACGCTACCACTATGCTTCTGTACTCTCCTAAGTGTGACATATGAGCAACACTTAAAGATGTACCAAGTATAGCCATGCCAGTAAAGCCTAGCTTAGCTACAGTGATGGCACTGATGACATCCTCTACAACTACAATAGTTTTACCTGTACCAGCAGAGAAGTAGTCAGCCTTTCCAGTGTAGCGTAGCCATTTAGGATCAGCACCCTTCAAGGCTCGGCCTACTGCGTCAATCATTACACCCTTATGGTATATAGGAAACACAGCCCTGCTATCCTTTAAGTCATACATAAGCATCTGGTCATGTAAGTCCCACTTATCTCTGAAGAAATCTAATGGAAGACCTGCCTTAACTACATGGATAGGCACAATCATGGCCTCTACTGTAGGCTTGGGCTTTTCTATGTTATGCATACGTGCTTGAATGTCAGAGGCTGTCATACCTACAGTACACATACCTTGTATCTTACAGCCTAGCTTGTAACAGTTATACATTACAGCACCGCCTGACTTACTGGCAGTAAATGTATTCTTAGCTCCACAGTCAGGGCAGTCACATCTTACTGTGTCACCATCTGAAAGATCTAAGTCATCTATGTATTGCTGTATCATATTAAGTCATCCTCTCGTTTTGACTGTGCCTCAGTAGAGCCAGCCAGTGTGTTGACCAAGTAAGGCTTGACGCTTTGAGGGTTAGCGTGACCACTAACTTGCATAATACCTACCACATCAACACCACGCTCAACCATCTGTGTAATAGCTGTACGCCTTAAATCCATTGCTGTCAAGTTCTTTGGTAGTCCAGCCTTTTCTTTTACTTGATTAACTAAGCCACATATCTCTTGATCATCGTAAGGTGAGTACGCACCTGTTCTAGGTAGAACTCTAGGTGCAACATAAGGCTGGAACCCAAAGTCTTTCTGTTGTTGAGCAAGCATATTAATTAGGCCACCCTGTATAGGTATAAAGACATCTGCACCTCGTTTGCTCTGCTCTAGCTCTAGCTTATTGTTTACTAGGTCTATGCTACTCCACTCCAAAGTACGCATGTCACCTACACGTTGCGCCCAGTGAAATGCCATATGTACTATTAGTCCTATGCTACGCCAGCGCCACTCACCATAAGCTGTATCAAGAAACAGTTTGACTTGTGGTGTAGTCCACTTGACCTTTCTAGGTTTAGTTTTCTTGCGGTCTATAAGCGACACTGGATTAGTCACCAATGCCTCATGCCTGATACACATGTTCATTACAATACTCAGGCAGGTAGCCATGTAGTTAGCACTCCTGATACCGTGAGCCACAACCCAATAGTCATACGCTATAGTAATGTGCTTGAACCTCAAGTCCTTTAGCTTTGTATTACCTAGTATGCGTCCACTCTGTACTGAGGACAGACATACAGCATCTAGTTTTCTTTCATAGTCTTTCTGAGACTTGCCACTTATAGCTGCGAAAGAAGGTGTACGCATATAGAAATCGCAAGCTTTGCGTAGTGTGTGTGTACTCTTCAATTCGTCAACTATATTTCGCATGCCTTGTCTCCTTTTAAAAACCGCCTGTACCGCACATTATAAAGACTATAGTTATAAGCGTGTATACTAACCAGTAGGAACACTGACTAAAAAAGTGGAGCATACAAATCTCCCTTAGCTATACAGCTATTGATATACTCTAGCTCAATCTTTAGTTGATCGTCCCTCTCCCAATCATCCTGCCACTGTGCCTCCTCTACTGCGTCTACTACTCGCCGCCTCTCATCTGAAAGAGAGACAAGATTATCTAAGTTATAAGATACCTTACCCTTACTCATTGTGTTCACCCTTCTTCTTATGTTTTTGTTTATCTGTTGCCTTGCCACCCTTCTTAGGTGGAATTACCTGTGGGGGCTTGCGCTCTTGCAGCATAGCCTTTGCCACAGGATTTACAACCCCCACAGAATTAATCTTCATCAGTTATCAAAATTTCTTTTGCCTTCACCATCTTGTTTAGCAGTGTAATCACATGGACAAGGTACTGCGTAGTGTCTGATGAAAGACCATCATCAACTGTATAAGCATCAAAGTAATCATCAAACACTAAACTCTTTTTACACTCGTCTATAATGAAGTCTACTTGTCCTTTGGACAACATACCTTCCCAGAAATCTGATCCAGCCATATTAATCTCCCATTCTTTCATTGTGTACATTCTCATGTAGTTCAGGAAATGCTATGCGTAATCTCCATTCTGATCTGTCGATAGCTTTCATTTCTTCTGTGTTTAGCTCATAAGCTTCGTGAAGCATAAAGTCTGCGTCTTGTATAGTCTTCATAACGAACTTTAGTGTTTCTATTTGTTCAGCCT
>Ga0114916_1001055_pt1 | contig 16335 bp, 13 predicted proteins | sample MalvirAntarct_66_FD_83501 | JGI IMG/M metagenome (GOLD analysis project Ga0114916, IMG submission 83501) | Marine viral communities from the Global Malaspina Expedition - Malaspina viral metaG Antarct_66 | ecosystem: Environmental > Aquatic > Marine > Oceanic | place: West Anvers Island... | reverse complement strand
TTTGTACAGTACGCCGGGTTGGGCGCCGGAGCATTAATGATGCCATCATTACTGCTTGGTAAGGACATCCCGACGGAAGCTTTGCTAGAACCGGGTATGGATGACCTGATCAAAAAAACGATGGCAGATGTAGCACTTAATACGGCTAAGTCATTAGGGGCGACCTATGCAGACGCCAGAATTGGTCGATACTTAAACCAGTATGTTTTTACTAGGGAAGACAAAGTACAAAATGTAGTTAATACGGAGTCATTTGGAATTGGTATTCGAGTGATCGCGAATGGTACCTGGGGATTCGCATCTACAAACAGTGTAACTCCGGACGGGATTAAAAAAGCAACGGAACAAGCCGTTGCGATTGCCAAGGCAAATTCTAAAATCCAGAAAGAACCTGTAAAATTAGCACCTGTTAATGCCTATGGCGAGGTTGCTTGGAAAACACCTATTACCAAAGATTTTAGAGAGGTTCCTGTTTCCGAAAAGGTTGATTTGCTGTTAAGCGCCAATGCGGCTGCATTGGACAATGGGGCAGATTATGTAAACTCTGCTTTATTTATGGTAAACGAGCAGAAATACTTTGCTTCGACCGATGGTTCCTATATAGATCAAGACATTCATAGATTGTGGCCTACGTTCAGGGTAACCGCCATTGATAAGACTGCCGGTACTTTCAAAACAAGAGAGAACATGAGTGCGCCGGTCGGAATGGGTTATGAGTATATGGACGGACTGGAATCTGAGAAACTGGAAGGTCCAGCAGGATTACGTCTCTATAGAAATAGCTATGATATGGTAGAAGATGCCACTATTGCGGCAAAGCAGGCGAAAGAAAAATTAACGGCCAAATCGGTAGATGCCGGTAAGTATGATTTGGTGTTAGAGCCTAATCATTTAGGGTTGACGATTCATGAATCGGTTGGTCACCCACTAGAGTTAGATAGGGTCTTGGGTTATGAGGCCAATTACGCAGGTACGAGTTTTGCAACTCTGGATAAATTAAAGTCAGGAAACTTCAAATATGGTAGCGATGTCGTAAACCTAGTGGCAGATAAAACCCAAGTGGGCTCATTAGGTGCTGTCGGGTATGATGATGAAGGGGTGAAAACGAAAAAATGGGATTTGGTTCGAAATGGTGTATTGACCAATTTCCAAGCAATACGTGATCAGGTTCATATGATCGATCAGAATGAATCTCACGGTTGTTGTTATGCTCAAAGTTGGGACGATGTTCAGTTTCAGCGTATGCCAAATGTGTCTTTAGAACCGGGGAAAGAAAAATATTCGATATCTGAAATGATAAAAGATGTTGAGAAGGGAATTTATATTGCAGGTCGTGGATCATATTCGATTGACCAACAGCGATACAATTTTCAATTTGGTGGTACCGTTTTTTACGAAATTAAAGATGGAGAAATTGTTGGCATGTTAGAGGATGTTGCCTACCAATCGAACACTCAAGAGTTTTGGAATTCGTGTGTTAAGATTTGTGATGAAAGTGATTACCGATTGTTCGGTACCTTCTTTGATGGGAAAGGGCAACCTTCTCAATCGAGTGCAGTATCACACGGTAGTTCTACCGCTAGGTTTAATGATGTAAACGTAATTAACACAGGTAGAACTATTTAATTAGGGGTACCCAAAAAGCAGAACAACAATGGCAATTTATACAAAAGAAGAAGCAAGAAGAATATTGGAAAAGGCCTTGAGCTTTTCCAAGGCGGATACCTGTGAAATAAATTTAAGTGGTTACAATAGCGGTAACATCAGGTACGCACGAAATACGGTATCCACTTCAGGGTACAGCTCTAATCAAAGTTTGGCGGTACAATCTAGTTTTGGTAAAAAATCAGGTACGGCAACGATAGATGAATTCGATGATGCATCACTGGAAAAAGTTGTGAGAAGAGCTGAGGAGTTAGCAAATTTATCTCCAGAAAATCCCGAATTTATGGAGCCTTTGGGACCACAAACGTATGATGAATCTATTAGTTTTAGTGAATCAACGGCCAATATAACCCCAGAATATAGAGCTGAGGTTGCAAAAAGTAGTATTGAGCCAGCAGCAGCTAAAGATGTGACCGCTGCAGGATTTTTGAATGATTCTGCCGGTTTTAGTGCTATGATAAATTCTAAAGGTCTATTTGCCTACAACCAATCGACCGATGTAGACTTTACGGTAACTATGCGAACAAATGATGGTACAGGATCAGGTTGGGTGTCTAGGGACTTTAATGATGTAACGAAATTTGAAGCTGATGAGGCTGCGAAAACGGCTATTGAAAAAGCGGTTTTGTCTAGAGAAGCAAAGGCTATAGAACCAGGGAAATATACTGTTATCTTAGAGCCTGCGGCAGCCTCCGATTTATTACGTAATATGTTCAGATCCTTAGACGCACGGTCTGCAGATGAGGGAAGAAGTTTTATGTCTGCCGCAGATGGAGCCAATAAATTAGGGCAGAAGATTGTAGATGAGCGTGTGAATATTTGGTCGGATCCATTGAATCCTGAAGTACCTACATCCACGTGGAACCAAGAAGGACAACCTTTAAAGAAAACGAGTTGGGTAGAAAACGGTGTTGTAAAAAATTTGGCATATGATAGATTTTGGGCAAGGGAAAAAGGCGTTGAACCCGTCCCTTTTCCATCAAATGTGATTATGGCCGGTGGGGATCAAAGTTTAGAGGAATTGATCAAGAGTACTAAAAAAGGAATTTTAGTAACTCGTTTATGGTACATACGTAGCGTAGATCCACAAACCTTATTATACACGGGACTTACAAGAGATGGAACGTTCTATATTGAAAACGGTGAAATTAAATACCCAGTAAAAAACTTCAGGTTTAATGAGAGTCCAATCATCATGTTGAATAATTTGGAAACCCTTGGTAAACAAGTCCGTATCAATGGTAATTTAATACCGTATATGAAGGTTCGTGACTTTACGTTCACCAGTCTTTCAGATGCAGTCTAATTGATGTATTGAATAAATAAACTGGTTGTTTGTGACACTTCACGACAACCAGTTTTCTTTTTGCAGCTATATAAAATAAGTAATACACTTTTGAACAACGAATTTTTCTTTACGAGGTTACAGTATGAGTCTGGTGATTGGGACGTTGACCAGCGCATGCCATCCAACTTACTGAATTCACTGGTTGAATATACCACCTTGAAAGTAGATACGCAGGAAAAGATTATTACGCTTGCAAGCGATGATATTTTTAAGAGTCCGTTCTGTTATATTTCAGGACATAAGTTGGTAGAATTTACAAAAAAGGAAAAAGAAAATTTCGAGAAGTATGTTCGCAATGGCGGCTTCGTTTTTGCCGATGATTGCAACCACGATATTGACGGTTTATTTGCCAAATCTTTTGAACGGCAAATGGAAGAAATATTCGGGCCTTCCGAATTAAAAAAACTACCTAATGACCACGAACTCTATTCAATTTTTTTTGATTTTGAAGATGGACCGCCGACCACATCCCAAGAATTGAATGGATGGGGCGATGACTTGGTACACGATTATTTAAAGGCAATTGAAATCAATGGCAGAGTAGGCGTGTTGTATAGCAATAAGGATTACGGCTGTGAGTGGGATTATGATTTTAGGAACAAACGTTGGTATAAAATAGACAATACACGGTTTGGGGTGAATATAGTATTGTACGCCCTAACCTCATAAATACTTTTGAATGAATAAAGAATTACAACTAATTGCAGATGAGGTAGAAATGCTTTCTGGTAAGCTAAAGGCCTTAAAGCAGGAAATAGGGAAGGTAATTATCGGGCAAGAAGAAACCGTCTCGCAATTACTTATTACATTTTTGGCAGGTGGACATGCATTATTGGAAGGGGTGCCTGGTCTGGCAAAGACCTTGATGATCAGAACGTTGGCGAACGCTATCGATTTAAAATTTAAGCGTATTCAGTTTACGCCCGATCTAATGCCTTCGGATATTATTGGGACAGAGATTTTAGAGGAAGACCACACCACGGGCAAAAAGTATTTTAAGTTCAATAAAGGCCCTATTTTTTCTAATATTATTTTGGCGGATGAAATCAACCGTACACCACCAAAAACGCAAGCTGCACTGCTTGAAGCCATGCAAGAATTTGAGGTTACTTACGGAGATAAAACCTATCCATTAGATAAGCCGTTTTTTATTTTGGCAACCCAAAATCCCATAGAACAGTCAGGAACATTCGTACTCCCGGAAGCACAACAAGATCGTTTTCTATTATATATCAAAATTGGATATCCTACTCAAAAAGATGAAGAAGCGATTTTAAAAGCGACAACGGGTACTTTTAAAAAGAATTTGAATAGAGTGATTTCTGGTGGTGACATAGTTCGATTGCAGCAGTTAGTTCGTGAAGTTTCCGTTAGTGATGCACTGATCAGTTTTGTCAGCGATATGATACGTGCTACACGTCCAGAAACGACGACGGATTCTTACGTGAAAGACTGGGTCGATTGGGGGGCAGGTCCGCGAGCAGGTCAAGCAATGATCCTAACGGCAAAGGCTAATGCTTTGTTAGAAGGTAGGTTGGCAGTTACCTTAGACGATATAAAAAGAGTAGCGCTACCGGTACTTCGCCATCGAGTTTTGGTAAATTTTAGAGCAGAGGCAGAAGGTATTACATCAGATAAAGTAGCGACCCATTTATTGAATGCTATTGAAATAAAAGGCACATAAACAATCTCGGGGCAAGTCCGCGAGGTAATGAAGTATAAGTTTAATTAAGATTTCGACGCAAGCATCGAATCATTTAAATCTCGATTATCGAGTATATGGCAAAACAGGACTATCACGATTTATTGAAACCAGAGGTCATTAATACCGTTTCGGGATTATCGTTGATATCCAGAATTGTGGTCGAAGGTTTTACTTCAGGTTTAAATAGAAGTGCCAGTGTAGGTCCGGGAATGGAATTTAGTCAATACCGAGGCTATGAGCCTGGTGATGATTTACGATTGTTAGATTGGAAAATGCTGGCACGTTCAGGTCGGTATTATATTAAACAATCAGAAATTGAAAGTAGGGTCACTATTAAATTTATAGTAGATGCAAGTGCTTCAATGCTGCATAAGGAAGAAGAGCTGTCTAAGGTTGACTTCGTTCGTGTACTGATAGCAACCTTGGCATATATGGCGCATAAACAAGGAGATTCTGTGGGTCTTTTCGCTCTAAATGAACGTGATGTTGTTAGTATTTATCCAAAGGCGGATAAGAAGCACTATAATAGACTGTTGTTAGAGCTCATTAATCTCTCTAATTCCGGTAAATGGCCCGAAACGCATATCTCTAATAAACGTATACCAAACAGAGGAGGAAAAGAATTGATCTTTTTCTTGACCGATATGTATGAACGAAATACTGAAATTTCAAGTTTTATCAAAGGACTAAAATCCGCCAGAAATGAAGTTGTGGTAGTACAAGTAATGGGTGCTGCAGAGATGGATTTTAATTATGGTCCGAATATTACTTTTGAAGATTGGGAAACGGGAGCGCGTGTAAAGGTAGACACCGCCAATGCGAAGGCCGAGTATTTGGCTAACCTTGAAATCAGATTGAAAAAAATAAAAGAAGAATTGCTGTCCAACGGAATAGACCATCATGTTTTTAGAATGGATGCTCATTTAGGAGAAGCACTGCAACTATTTTTAAAACAACGTAAAAGAATCAATTAACATGTCATTCGCACATCCATCATATTTATGGGCTTTATGGGGGCTTTTAGTTCCGATAGCAATCCATTTATGGAGTAAGAAAGAGGCGAAGACCATAAAGATTGGTAGTGTTCAACTGTTATCGGAATCAAAATCAAATCAATCCAGTAGCATCCAATTGAATGAATGGTGGTTGTTATTATTACGTATGGCTATTATTTCATTATTGACCTTACTGATGGCAAAACCAGAATGGACTTCAAAAGTAAGCAATAGCACATTGACCTATATTATAGAACCTGAGCTTATAGAGAATAATAGTTTTATGTCTCGGTTCAAAGAATTAGGCGAAAATCAAGAAGTTAGACTTTTACTTGAAGAATTACCTTTAATTGAAGATGCAGACCAAATTAATAAGAAAAGTAAAGTTCAAGATTACTGGGCACTAGCTACGGAGACGGATGCATTGCAAACCGATAGTATCATTGTATTTACCAACGGATATGCAAAAGGGTTGAAAGGAGCTAGACCAGAAACCAAGCACCGAATCAATTGGATAGTGTTAGACTCGGTACCATCAAAATACACTCCTTTAATAGCTTATAAAAAGGAGAACGAATTAAAATTGTTTACAGGGATTAGTAATGTCGGTGAAACTAAAATTGCCCGTAAATCTATATCCTTAGGCAAGGAATATGCACTTGATTCGGCTGGGGATAGTTTGGTGATTACAAAAACAGATACCCAAATAAAAGTTCCTGTTGTAAATGAGAAAGCAATTCACGTGACACTTTATTATTCGGATAGTTTAACGTCGGACAAAACATATATTGAAGCTGCTTTAAAGACGATTTCAATATATATGGATAGGGACATTAAGGTGGAGTCTATGTTAGACAGTGAAATAGATACCAATCAAGAAACAGACCTTACCATTTGGCTGAGCTATAAGTCGCTTTCAGATTCTTCGACTAAAATACTGTTGCTGAAAGAAGACCCAATGGACCATTCAATGATTATAGAGGGAAAAAAAGATAACACCTTTTATTTGACCAAGCGTATAACTTCAGAGAATGCCATATCAGAACGTTTAACAGAAAAACTACTGAACCTTTTAGATATCAATAAAGAGTTGAAGGAACTGCTTATAGATGTAGATAATCGCAGGGTAACTGAATCAGAATTACAAACAACTTATGTAGCAAATAACTATAAGCAAAAACAATTAGCGAGTTGGAACCTGAATCTATATTTATGGATGATACTCTTTATATTATTATTGATAGAACGCTTTGTAGCATATAAACGTAAACAGTAATGGAGTCAGGAAAAGATCACTTGATGAAATTTCATAAGCGCTGGCAACTCTTTTCATATGCTGAAGCTGTTTTATATGCTGTAAGCATTGCCATTCTTTTCTATCTACTATTTACGAATCTATTAGTAAGTATTTTATGCTTTTTTGTTTCAGTGGCCGTTATCCTATTGATTAGAAAACCTTGGAGACATAGTTTGACCACTACAGGTACTTATATAGATGCACATGTAATTGAAGCATCGTTTAGTACTGGGCTATTACTACAACCTGAAGATTCTCTATCCAATCTTGCCAGACTTCAACGCTATAAAGTATCGGAAGAACTTACAAAACGGTTAGGTACTATCAACCCACCAAACAAATTGAAGCAAGCGCTATTGATTACCATAGGGTTGGTGTTGCTCGGTGTTGCGGTTCAAAAATTAGCTTTGTTCACAGGAGTGGAAAACGTCTTGGACAAATCTGCCAATGAAGGGCAGATTCAGTTTATGGCAACGGACAGTGTCAAGGAGAAATCCGTTATTCCAAAAATTACAAGACAGGCAGTAAGAGTTTCCTATCCGTCATATACACGAAAAGGCACAATAAAAGTGCAGGACCCAAACATAAAGGCAATTACTGGCGCTAGCATACAATGGCTATTAGAATTTGATAATCCTGTTTCCGAAGTTTACCTTGAGCGTATGGGAGAAATCGTCCCGTTACAGGAAGGCGAAAAGGGATATCGTATAGAACAAGTGTTATCGGAATCAGGCTATTACAATTTTAAATTCAACAATGAAGACGGCGTTGAATTTACTTCAGATTTATTTTCCTTGGAAGCTGTACCCGATAATGCACCTGAAATTGAAATTTTAGGATTGGAGCAGTATACTTATTTTGATTTTTCAGATACTAAAAATGTCCATCTACAATGTTTAATTACCGATGATTATGGAATTGGGGAGGCCTATATCATTGCAACAGTAAGTAAAGGTACAGGGGAATCGGTAAAATTTCGAGAAGAGAAATTGAATTTTAAGGAATTGATTTCTAAAGGAGATAAATCAATTAACGCAACGAAAACATTAGACTTGAATACCTTAAAAATGGAACTTGGTGACGAGCTCTATTTTTATATTGAAGCCTTTGATGAAAAACAACCTATGCGGAATGTATCGCGAAGTGAAACGTATTTCGCTGTTATAAAAGATACGGTAAGCGAGCAATATGGGGTAGAAGGAACATTGGGCGTTGATCAAATGCCCGATTATTTCAGAAGTCAGCGTCAGTTGATTATTAATACCGAGAAGTTGATAAAAGACAAGCCGAGCATATCTAGTAAGGAATTTAAATCGAGAAGTAATGAACTTGGGTTTGACCAAAAAGCACTGCGTTTAAAATATGGTCAATTTATGGGTGATGAATCTGAAATGGAAGAAGCACCAAGTGAGATCGAAACCGATGAAGCAAGTGAAGACCATGATCATACTGAAAATCAAGAAAATATATTAAAGGAATATTCCCACGATCATGACGGGGATAATGAGCATAATTTGGTTCCGGCACGAGATACAGAAGAACCCGAAGATCCGTTGCATGACTATCTTCATAATCATGATGACCCAGAAGAGTCGACCCTTTTCCAAGAATCTTTAAAAACAAAATTGCGAAAGGCATTGAGTATTATGTGGGATGCCGAATTGCACTTACGATTATACGAGCCTGAAAAATCTTTGCCCTTTCAATATGATGCTTTGAAGTTAATTCAAGAAATAAAAAACAGTGCCCGTATTTATGTACATAGAATCGGATTCGATCCACCACCCATCAAGGAGGAAAGTAGACTTACAGGTTCCATCAAGAATATTGACAACTATAGTAAAAATAGGACTTTAGAGGTGAAACGACCTTTTAGGGCAATGAAAGAAGCCGTGGCTCTTCTTGAAGAACTAATTCAAGGTAATAAGGACTTTCTAAAAGGTGAGAAGGCAATTTTTACAAATGCGGGCAACGAGCTGGCGCCATTGGCAATATCGAATCCAGGAATGTACCTACAAGTTTTACAAGGACTAAAAGGGATTGAAAACAATACACGGCGAACAATGTCCAATTACAAGTTCGTTCAAAGGGGCTTACTATCGGCTTTACCAAAGACGGCTCAAATACCTGGTGCTCAACAAGGATTTACTGATGAAATAGATTTATTGTTTTTAAAACAATTGGAAGCATATGACTGAAGGAATATCCCTTGTTCACGGTGAATTACTGATACCTATTATATTGGGTGGTATCATAGTATTCGGTTGCTATAGTTATAAAGAATGGCTGACCAGGGCTACAGGCCGATTTGGTTTGAATACTATAATTGCATTGGTAACTATTTTGGCCTTGTCGATTATTATACTGGAACCGACCCACCAAGTTGAAATTACGGATCAATATGGACTCGTTTTAACCGATGGTTTTAATGATAAGCAAAAGGATAGTGTATTAAAAATTTACGATGGTATTAAAGTACTTCACTACAACCCGAAAAAATCGATCCATAAAGAATTAGATTCCCTATATCATATACTGGTTGTAGGTAACGGCATTAAACCATATGATTTTTATTTGTTTGACAGTGTTTCAACTACGTATATTCAAGGGAATAAACCTTCTGGCATTTCACGCTTAAATTTTACCGATAAGCTCCTTTTGGGGCAGCAGCTTGAGGTGTCGGGCAGTTATTCGAAACCTAAAAAGGGTACATCTTTGATATTACAGGATTCCAGGGGAAATGGCTTGGATTCTATTCATTTTTTTGCCGATAGGAACACCGATTTTAATTTGGGGACGAATCCTAAAGCGAGTGGTAAGTTTCTATATCAATTAACGGTCAAAGATAGTTCGGGCCTTGTATTGAATTCGAATCGCCTACCTATAGAAATTGGTGAAAAGGAGCCATTACGTATTTTGATCTTAAATGACTTCCCCACATTTGAAACAAAATACCTAAAGAACTTTTTGGCTGATGAAAATCACGAGGTTATCATACGAAGTCAATTGACCAAGGGTAAGTTTAAGTTTGAATATTTCAATACTCCAACGGTTCCAGTGCTTCGATTTTCGGATGAGGTGTTGAGTAATTTTGATGTGATAATTACCGATGCAGAGACATATGATGGTTTTGGAAAGAGTGTTCATACCCAATTTCAGAAAAATATTCGTGAAAATGGTATCGGGTTATTTATTCAACCAAGTAACTTTCTTTTTAATAGTGGATATGGTTATGCATTCTTTAAGTTTAAACGAGATGGTAAAGACAATTTTAATTTACAGACTTACAATACGATTATCGGTAAATATCCTTATGAATCTAGCGAACAAGTATTAGGAGGGAAGATTGCATTAGATGGAATTTCAAGTGCGGCCGTATTCAAGCATCTAGGATTGGGACGAATTGCAACTACGACCATATTAAATAGCTACCAGCTGTTGCTCAATGGTAATAGGGATGCTTATCATAGTATTTGGACAAAGATTTTAGATAAAATAGCGAAAAGGAAATTCCAATCAGTTGAATGGGAAGCTATAACAAAGTTCCCAGAAATTGACGAACCATTTACCTTTCAGATACGAACAAATTTGGATACGTTTACGGTGATAAGCGAAGGCAGTATACCGGTCTCCTTACTACAGGAACCTAAGATGTCAAATAAATTCACGGGCACTTTATATCCAAAGAAAGAAGGTTGGAATTCCATGGAAATAATGAACGATAGTGCGTCAAAATTTTCTTACTATGTATTCGATAGTGATGATTGGAATGCACTGAATAACTATCAAACAATTTCCGCCAATAAAAAACAATTCGGGAATGATATTCAAAAAAATAGGACCGTTGTAATTGACCGTCCTATTTCTCCGATACTATTTTACATTCTTTTTTTATTGGGGGTTGGGTGGTTATGGCTTTCCCCAAAGCTCTCGACAGAATAGAAGGTCAAGGATGTTAATGTGGTAATCTGTCTTTTACTAATCCGTAAACAAAGGTTCCTAAAAGTGCACCGCCAATTACGATGAGAATAGAATAATATCCTGCACCTACCAAAACATACATAGGTCCAGGACAGGCCCCTGCGAGTGCCCAGCCTAATCCGAAAATAATACCCCCTATTAGGTAACGGGCAACACTTTTTTTCTTTGGGTGTAAGTTCATTTCCGCACCATCGATAGCTTTTAACTTGAATTTTTTAATGACTTGAACCCCGATAACACCAATAGCGAGTGCAGAACCTATGATACCGTACATGTGGAAGGACCCAAATTGAAACATTTCATAAATGCGGAACCAAGAGGCGGCTTCAGATTTATACATGATGATACCGAAGAATATGCCTATCGTTAAATAACTTATATATTTCATACTAACTAAATATTAATGGGAACATAAAGTGAATCATTACCAAACCTCCAATAAAAAAACCGATAACGGCAATTAACGAAGGCAACTGTAAATTACTGAGTCCGGAAATCGCATGCCCACTGGTACAACCTCCAGCATAGCGAGCACCAAAACCAACCATAAAACCGCCAAGAATTAAAATAGCTAGAACAAAAGGGTCGGTGAGTTGTTGCGATGCGAATAGTTCTGGTGGCAAGTAAGTCTTACCGGCACTATCAATCCCGTACTCCGTTGAAAGCTGTTGAGCCACTTCTGGATTAATATTTACGGTATTATCCGACATAAACTGTGAAGCAATAAATCCACCTATTACGGCACCTACCACAACCAGTAAGTTCCATCGTTGTGATTTCCAATCAAACTTAAAAAAATCCGCATATTTTCCTGCACCCCCTATGGAACACATCGTTCTTAAGTTAGAGGACATACCAAATTGCTTACCTGCGTAAAGCAGCATAAACATGGTGAGTGCAATAAGCGGTCCGGCCACATACCACGGCCATGGGTCATACATCCAATTCATAGCAATAAATTTTGAGCGGCAAAGTAAGTGAAATTAAAGATTTTATTCTGTAACCAATGTTACAAAGTCTATTTCTCTAATAATTTAATCAATTTGAATGATTTCAGTAAATGAAAAAGTCCTGGAATAATGAGGGCACCTCCTATCAAAAGTGAAATACCTAAAATGTTCATAACACTAGCAGGTACGGGCTGGTCAAAAATATTGACACTTCCAGTGGTCGTGAATAAGACATTTGGAAAATGGGTGATAATAGCGGCAAATAGGATAAGGAATACCTGCAGACCTGCCATAGCTCTCGAAACAATTCTTCTTCCCCTTTTAATACTTTTCCATAACGGAAGTAATAGTACACCAGAAATAAAAATGGAAGAGATAGACCAAGGATTACCCAAGAAATCAACCACAAACGATATGTTGGAGAAATAGCCATATAGTAAAGTCAAGAACCCTAGAGCGACTACCACCACGGTGGCTATAGATGCTTTTCTCATATACATTCCTTTACTTTGAGTAGCCACTTCACCTATTAAAAAGATAGAGGCCAAAAACGCACAAAGCGCAGCATAGAAAAATCCTGTTAAAATGGAAAAAATATTGAACCAAGAGAAAACATACACTTCCAAAAAAGTGTAGTTCGCAATTTGTGAAGGCTCGATTATTTTACCGCTAACGGCACCGCCCATGGTAAGGCCTAGAAATATGGGCGTAAAAAGACTAGAAACTTTGAACATCCAATCATATAAAATTTGAGAGCTGTCTTTGTATGCGTCATAGTAGCGAAATACAAAGGCAACACCTCTAAGTGTTATTCCTAATAAAATAAGTGTTAGCGGTATGTGTAGTGAAATTACCAATATATTGTAGTAGTTGGGAAAGGCAATCCACAGAATAACGATCAAGATGATGATCCAAATATGGTTGGCCTCCCAAACCGGACCCATTACTTGATACACTGTTTTTTTATTAATGGCCTGATTTTCCTTTGATGAGAATAACTCGATGATTCCTGCACCAAAATCTGCTCCTGCCAAAAGCACATATAATAATAAAGAAACAGCAAGAAATGCCAGTACAATGTATATCATGCTTCGTAGGATTTGATACTGTTTAAAAATCGAATTTGCCGAGCCATTAACCATGTTACCGCAATGGTCAATATCGTGTAGACCACAATGTAGGTGTATAAACTAAAGATGATACCCGGCATGGGTGTTACCGCATCTTTGGTTTTCATTATTTTATGGATTATCCAAGGTTGTCGACCAACTTCGGTCACTATCCAGCCAGCTTCTAGGGCAATGAATCCCATAGGGGCCAAAAAAGCAAAAAACAACCAGAATTTTGGGGAGGCGAACCATGAGTTTTTTTTGAATCGAGCGACTAGAAATAGTATACCTGCCAACATGAGTAAACTTCCCAAGCCTACCATGGTCTGAAACGCATAATGGACAATTGCTACATTGGGGCGTTCATCTACCGGGAAATCATTTAAACCCTTTACTTCGGCATCGAAATCACCGAAGGCCAAAAAAGAAAGTGCATTCGGAACTTCTAACTTATAACTGACTTTTTGGGTTTCTTCGTTGACAATACCACCGATGTACAAGGGAGCACCTTTTTTTGTTTCGTAATGTGCTTCCATGGCGGCAAGTTTGGCGGGTTGCCTTTCTGCAATGCCCTTAGCCGATAAATCACCACTTAGTGGCTGTAAAATGGCAGCAATGGCACCAAAGGTTAAAGCAATTTTAAATGCTTTTGTATGCAGCGCTATATTTCGCTTTTTATAAATTTGGTAAGCATGAATACCTGCTACGGCAAAACCGGTCGCAACAAAAGCGGCCAAGGTCATGTGAAGTGCCTGCGTAAACCAGGCAGGATTTAAAAGTGCTTTAACGGGGTCGATGTTCAAAAATTCTCCGTTGATATAATCGAAGCCTGATGGCGCATTCATCCATGCATTTGCCGAGACGACTAAAATACCCGACATCACCCCTGAAACACCGACAATGATACCGGTATACCAATGAAACTTCTCGGGTATTCTTTTCCATCCGTAAAGGTAAAACCCAAGTGCTACCGCTTCAACAAAGAATGCTGCACCTTCCAATGAAAATGGCATACCGATAATGGGCCCTGCATGTTTCATAAACTCAGGCCAAAGAAGTCCCAATTCAAATGACAGCGCAGTTCCCGAAACTGCACCGGTTACGAAAAATATGGCGACACCCTTTTGCCATGATTTGGTCAGGGTTAGATAAATAGGATTACGGGTATTCAACCATTTTTTATGGGATACTACCATAAAAAAAGGCATTACCATGCCAATGCAAGCGAATACAATATGGAAGATCAGAGTGAACGCCATTTGTAATCTTGCAGCATCTAAATTTTCCATAATCATCATTTTAAATGAATGATGACAAAGATACAAATCGGTGAAATTATACTAGGTTGAAAAAGTTACCGAAATCAGTATTATATTGCTGAAATTTGTAAAAAAACGCAGAGTGCCTTCTATTCAAATCTGTTGATTAGGGCATTAAGGCATAACCTTCTAACTGAAAATTAGCAAGAACCATCATAGCAGATAATCCTAATTCGGTATTCGGATTCAAATCTTCAGCTGCAATACCTCTAGAGGCTGTAGCTTGGGCACATACATAAAGTTTTACGCCATAGTCCTTTAAAAGTTTCAACACTTCCGCGTTAGGGTTGGCCTTATTGTATTTAGCCTTGTATTTTTCATCATTTAATGTGGTGAACGTTGCACCACCATGAATGGCAGCAACTATGTTCACTTTTTCTGGCGAAACACCTCCTGCGCCAAGCATATTAATTAGCCGCGCAATTTTGAAATACCCTATATTCGTTCCATCCATTTCACGGTCGTCTTTAAGGTCGAAAACAATATTGTATTCTTTCGTAACGTCAGGTTGAATAGCCACCTCTTTAAATTCCTTTATTTTTCCGTAACCTTTAATTACTGGTGTTGTCCAATCTTGAGCTGTTATAAATTGTGTAGTCATAAATACGATGGTAATAAGAAGTGCTTTTTTCATATGTTCCTATAATTTTAAATTTACTTTTTAGTGGGTGTGTTTCACAATGATGCGAAGTACTAATGTCCGCTATTTTTGAAAAGTATAAAAGTAAGTCGTGCTATTTAACGCAACTGTAACTCTTGTTACGGTACAAATGAAGTAAAAATTATAGATTCGTTATTATATTAAGCCTAAGAATGTATTTATATGGATGAATTACAAGTATTTGCAAGACAACTGTTTAAGCTATTTACGGTAATTATAGTGTTAATTGGTATCGTTTTTTTGCTGTTATTAACATATGAGCCCAATTCTGGGCGTTATAGTCCTATTTCTACGGAACAAATCGCCACCGAAGAAATTTGGAAACCAAAAGATGCTATTGCAGAAGTTCCAAATATGCCTAAAAAGGTACAAGAAGGCTATTTCTTGATTTCAGAAACCTCTAGGTATATGGGCCCTAATGCAGATAACCCTGAAGACCGGTTTAGTGGTAATAATTTAGCGTGTTCCAATTGTCATTTACAAAAAGGAGCGCAACCTGGTTCTGGTTCTTGGGTCGGGATATTGGAACGCTTTCCACAATTTGGAGGCAGGGCAAATAAAATAGGCACTATTGAAGACCGTATAAATGGTTGTATGGAACGCAGTATGAACGGAAAAATGCTCCCTTCCGGTTCCGGTAAGCTTGAAGCTATTGTGGCCTATATGGATTGGCTCGGAGAAGGTTTACCCGACAACCGAAAAGCGGAGTTCAAGGGGTATCCAAAAGTTAATATTCCAAATGCACCCGTAGATTTAGAGAAGGGGAAGCAAGTGTATAAAAATGAATGTGTTAGCTGCCACGGTGAAAATGGAGAGGGCGTGCTGAATGCTGTAAACGGTAATAGTTATACGTACCCGCCACTTTGGGGAGAGGATAGTTTCAATGACGGAGCGGGTATGCATCGTGTAATTACTGCTGCTGAATTTATAAAGAGCAATATGCCCTACTTACAAGCTACTTGGGACAATCCTAAATTAACGGATGAAGAAGCCTATAATGTTGCAGGATATATCAACAGCTTTTCTAGACCTCATAAATTAAATACTGAAAATGATTACCCTGATAAAACCTTGAAACCTGTATCTACTCCGTATGGTCCTTGGGCCGACAATTTTTCACCCGAACAGCACAAATACGGACCTTATCCTCCAATCATGGAATTTTACAAAAAAAAATACGGAATTACCAAAACGAAATAAGGCCATGCGAACATTATTTATTTTATGCTTATGCCTACCCATTTTTTCTTCGGCACAGGATACTGTGGCTGTAATGAATAAGGGAACGCTTTCAGGGCAATGGCG
>Ga0114916_1001052_pt1 | contig 16353 bp, 21 predicted proteins | sample MalvirAntarct_66_FD_83501 | JGI IMG/M metagenome (GOLD analysis project Ga0114916, IMG submission 83501) | Marine viral communities from the Global Malaspina Expedition - Malaspina viral metaG Antarct_66 | ecosystem: Environmental > Aquatic > Marine > Oceanic | place: West Anvers Island... | reverse complement strand
TTCGCCAATTACTTTTACTTTACCTATTACTTCCATATTACTTATTTATTAATTAACATTAATTCTAGAACAAATATAGTTTTTTTTATGTCCTCCACAAAATTTCCCTTCTTATTTACACGATCTATTCGTTTAATTACATCAAATTGGTACGCATTCCATCCTCTTTCTTCTGCTATCTTGTAAAGACTTCCGTTTTCATTGTTGTAATGTGCTGGTGTTTGGTAATGGAGACCATCGTTTCCGTTTTGCTCCACTATTCGCTGTCTTTCTTCGTTCATTTCTTCAAATCTTGTAATTGTATCACTCATAATTTATGATTCTTTTTTTAAAATTGATAATTCGCTATTCATTGCAATACTTACACCACGAGCCGTTTCTAATATTTTACGGCTCATTCTTAGTTCTGGCACTTCAAAATTTGCCTTTGTAACCGCCTTTGCGTGGCTTGTAGACTCATTATAAATGATGCTATTCCATTTATTAAATGCTTCTATATTGTGTTTTGTTAAGTAGTAAATATTACATGACAACTCTCTTTGCATGGTTGTTAGTTTATTTAAGCTCAACCACTCTCCGCTCTCGTAAGATTTAATTAAATCGGTTATTTTAATTAGTATTATTTCCATTTAATTATGTTTATTAATGTATTCTAAAACTCGATTACTAGCGTCTTTCTTCGCCTTTACCAACCTTTTAAAGTTCTTGTCTGTTGTGTATAATTTGTCTGTGTTGGCTACATGTTGCCAGCTTATCACGTTTACACCGTCGATCCCTCTTAACTCGTTTTCGAACTCCTGAAGATACTCAGGAGTTTCTATTTCTATTTTAAAAGTGGTGTTAATTGTAATTATCATTATAATAGTTTTCTTAATTGGTTACGTTCGTCTTCTGACATTTTAAAGTTTTCTACAAAATACTTTGCATGCTCTTTATTTTTAGAGTCTATAGTTTTTTTAAGCTGTGATTTTGTTAATGGCTTTTTTGCTTCTTCCGCTGCTACTTTTGCTGCTGCCGCTAATGCTTCTGCTTCTTTGTTTTGTGCTATAATTTGGTTTTCTTGTAATATCATTTGTCTTTCTTGCTCCTCTCTAATCGCTGGGTTGTCGATGTCGTCTTCATCTGTAGAAATGTGAAAGTATTTAAGTATAAAGTATCTTTCTGCATAAGTTAAGGCAGAACCTACGCCTTTATCCCATCCGTTTTGACCGTTTGCACCGAAAAGATTTTCGTCTTTTTCTCCTGTTTCTGAATCAATCCAAGTAAATTTCATCATTACTTTTGATAAGATTTCTTCTTTTGTTCCATTCTTAGTTCTGTAGTCCTGTCTCACGTTCTCTATAGATGTTATTTCCTGCTTTAAAAGTAATCCATTATCATTCATTAAAGGCTTAATAAATGATAGTAATTTACCGCCTGTTACGTAATCAAAACCAAAGGCTTTTTTATCCTTTTTTAGTCCGTTTACCTCTTTTTGTATTGCTAGTAATTTTTTGTAGATACTCATAATTATTGGTTTTTGTTTTTTAAATATTGATTAATAACTTCCCTGTATTTTTCCTTGGTTTCTTCGCTGTAAAAATCATTTAAAACGATTTCTTTTGCTTCCAAATATTTGTATTTTTCTGTTACTCTGTACATATTAGTTTATTGTTGGGATTAACATACAGAATATTGCTAGGCAAAATAAGCCAGTTAATAAAGCGAGTGCTATAAATGTTAATGCGTGTACTCCTGATTTAAATTTAAATTTCATAATTTAGTTTTTATCGTTTTTCATCTCGTTTGCTAATTCAATTAATCCGTAATGGTAAGCTGTTTCTATTAGTGCATCTGCTTTGCAATAGATGTAGTCTAGTGATAAATCTATTTTATCAAAATCATTTCTAATTAGTCTAGAAATTGTTTCTCTACTTTTTTGTGTTGATATTATTGTCGCCATTATATTAAATCGTTATTTATTAATGACTCCTTTAGTAGTTCTATATTTTGATTTTCAAATACAACCAATCTACCCTTAATTTCGCCACCTAATTTTTTAATTGTTTTGTGAAATTTATTTGCGGTCATATTGTTAGGTATGTTGTAATTTAACTCTATTTTTAATTGGTCTGAACTGTTGTAAAATTTTGTAAGATTCATTTATTTTGTTTTAGTGATAATTATTAACATGGCAAATATACATAATTAATAGTTATAAACACTATTTAATTTAAAATAAATAAATGTTGGGGGTGTCTTTATTATACGTATCTTTGTGAAAATAATTATCTGAAAATTAAGGGATAAAGTTAATTATAATGTATTTAACCGATAATAAATAAAAATAAACATGAGCGTAAATCTATTGAGTAAAAAAAATCGACAATTAATAATTGACCAGTATTCTAGTAATAAATCAAGGAAGAAAATACAAGAAGAATTAAGTCAATTTTTAAATGTTACTGAGCGTACTATAAGAAGGTATGCTAAGGAGTTAAATATAGGTATTAAAGCAAATGATTTGGTAGACCATAAGGTTATCACTTACGACATCGAAACAAGTCGTATAAAAGCCGATGTATGGAATACAGGGAAACAATACATAAACCATTTACAAACAAGGAGCGAAACTACAATAATTTCTATTGCGTGGAAATACGTTGGTCAAGATAAGGTTTATGATCTACGTTGGGACGAAAATCATTGTGATAAAAAAATGGTTTCAGAATTTTTAAAGCATTATAATAAAGCCGCCATGGTTATTGGTCAAAATAATAATTCATTCGATAATAAGTTAATAAATACTAGAGCAGCAAAGCACCGTTTATTTGTAGATAGATATGTTAAAAGTTTTGATATCTACAGAATGGCGAAGCGTTATTTCAGATTGCCGAGTTACTCAATGTCGTACATGGCTAAGTATTTCGGCTTAACTCTTAAACAATCGCATGAAGGAATACACATGTGGGAGATGATCGAGTATGGAAACAAAGAACAGAAAGCCGAGTATTTGCAGAAAATGGTGGATTACAATAAAGGCGATATCGTAACAACCGAAGAACTTTACATGACTCTTAAGCCTTACTTTGGTAGTGTAACTAATAATGCTGTTAAACAAGGGTTAGCAAAATGGGCATGTCCTGTTAGCGGTTCTGTTGATGTTAAGTTATTAAAGACTATATTTACTGAGCAAGGGACTGTACAAAGGATTTTATACTGTGAAGGTTCTAAGCATCAATACAAGGTATCTAATAAGTCTTATATGGACTTTTTACAGAGAAAAATAATTAATAGTTAACGTTTAGTATAAGAGCCGTTTTTTTATGGCTTTTATACATTGTTACCCATAGTTATTTTTGTGCGGTGGCAAATTAATTTAAAGAATTAAAATATATGATAGATTTAAGATTAGGCGATTGCCTTGAAGTAATGAAAGAGATACCAAGTAAAAGCATTGATGCTATTATTTGTGATTTGCCTTATGGAACTACACAAAATAAATGGGATAGCGTAATACCATTAAGTGATTTATGGAATGAATATAAAAGAGTTATTAAAGATAATGGTGCAATAGTTTTATTTTCTGCCCAACCGTTCACAAGCGTTTTAGTAAGTAGTAATTTGAAAATGTTTAAATATGAATGGGTATGGGATAAGGTTGTACCTACTAACCATCTAAATGCAAAAAGGCAACCAATGAGATTGCACGAAACTATATGTGTTTTTTATAAAAAGCAATGCACTTACAATAGACAAATGACCGAGAAACCAAAAGAGTATCAAAGACCCAATAGAAAACTTGTAAAAGACGCTTTTTATGAAACTAAAAACTATGGGGATGCAAAGCGTGGATTTGCAGAGGATAGCGACCATACTAAAACTAATCCTAAAACAATAATACAATTTAGTAATGGTAATGGTTATTCTAAAAAAGGCAACCATCCAACTCAAAAACCTATATTATTAATGGAATATCTTGTGCGCACTTACTCAAATGAAGGTGATACAATATTAGATAATACAATGGGCTCTGGAACAACTATGTTAGCGTGTAAAAATTTAAATAGAAACGGGATAGGAATAGAGTTAGACCCACAATATTATGCCGTTGCAGTAGCACGTGTAGATGGCTAAAAAAATTATTATGGGTAACAAAGGTATAAAGAACGTTTTAATGTTTTTTATACAAAGTTAAAAAGAGCTTAGACTTTAATAAAATTACGTTCAGAAATATAGAAATACCAAAACCAATAATAAGCCACAAGGGGTAACGGAATTTCACCACTGTTACCTCTTTTACTTCTACTTCTGATTTGTAATTGCTTTTAAATTTATTTACCTCTAAATCTACAATACTATCTATATTTATATCAACCTTAATACGACCCTTATCGTTGTATAATTTAACCGTTGCTTTTTCTGTTTTAATAGTCTTTTCAAACGATTTAAGAAGCCCTAAACTATCACATGGATTATCTACTATCAGATACTCTTTAACTGGCTTAATTACCGTCTTAACCGTTTGCACGCTAACCGTGTCTCGTAAGATACGCTCTTTATATTCGACAGTAGTTTTCCGAGCGACACAACCAACAAAAAAAAATAATAATAAAAAAATGTAAGAATTGTTTTGTAGTCTCATAATTTAGTGTATATTTGCATTGTTAGTAATAAAGAGTTTGTTTTATTCCCCAGTTTCATTTTTATTTTGTTTTCCCTCTAGTTAATTCTAGGGGGTTTTTTTTAATGTATTATTAACTGAATTTGTGTTAAGCCTTCTAGTGCTTTGTGAAACTTTTTCATAGTGTTTTTGCTATTTAAAATATCCCTAAAACCATCTTTATTAATGTCAAGTAACTTATCACCTAAAGCGATACAGCCGTTTAATTGATGCCAATAATTCGCACTGTGAAACTTACATTCACTTCTATTTGGTACTCCTTTAATCTCCCATAAATCGCAGTCAAATCTTGCAGAATATTCTAAAACACATGTATAAGTACCACTAGGAACACAGCTAATCATTCGCTTATTTCCATCGTCCGTGCGTTCTAAAGATTTAGATTCAAACAGACTTTTACCGTTGTGTGTTATAGCACATTCGCCTAACGTTTGTTTTGTTTCGTACTCTAATCTAAAAATTTCTATATTCATTACTTCCAAAATATTTTAAACACAAAATTTGAGATAATTGCAATTCCTAATCCTGCGAAATAAACTATTTTTTTATCAGTTTTAAAGCTAGAAATATCGTCTTTGTTAACTGCGACCTGTTCAATTATACCTTTTTGATTAGTTTTTTCATTACTTTCTAAATGTGCCAATATTTCACTAAATTTAATATCGGTTTTATTTATGTGTGTTGAAAAATCTGCGGATAATTGCAACTGCTTTTTTGCTTGGCTCTTTTGCTCTTGTAAAATTTCAGTGAGAATTTCTTTGTTTGTCATTTTATTTTACTGTTTAAAAACCTCTTTACAAAGTCGATAGTTGTCTTTAGCTCGAATAAAAATAAAACAACTCCAATAATTAACAAAGAAAATATAAAAGAGATTGAAGGGTTTTGAGATACAGCGGACTTCACCGCTATACCCCAAAAAATTAAACCTAAAATATTTGTGATTATGTTTTTCATATTTTTTTTAATTTAAACCACTTTCTTTATCGTAATCCTCAAAACCCGCTGCGAAATCTGAATTTTCAAAAGTAAAAAGATTATTTAAAGAATTAGCAATGTATGTGCCTAATTTCCTCATTCCGTTAGCTTTATAATGACCGCTATCGCCAGATATATGTGGAGCGTTCCAAGAAGTTCTGCCAGAATTACCACCTGCATCAATAAATGGAACTTGTAGCCAATTCTTTAAATTAGCCGTACTCTTATAGTACTCATCTATTTTTTTAACGTTAAATATCAACGGCTCAATAGTTACCTGTATCTTAAATGGGTCTAATCTTCCAAAAACAGTATCATTATCTACGTAATAAGCATGTACCAATACACCAATAGCGTCACTTTCTACAGGTGTAATTACATCTGTACCAACTGTTTTATTAAAGTTCTTAAAAGCATAATAATTATATAATGCGTAATTATTGCCATCGGATAAAGTAGAGCCAGAATTTATATTCGTGACTGCTGTTGCTCCTGTTAATGTTCCATTACTTATATATCCTAAAGGCATATTATCACTATCAACATCTGTCAATAAGTAAGGTGGGTAAACTAAAGTTTTATTATTGTCACTTTCGTAAACGCTACTCTCTACAATTCCGCCTGCGTTAAAACCTCCTAGCAAAGTGTTAACTATTTCCATTGCACTTATTGTACTATCAGTTATACATAAGGCTTTAGGTTGTTTCTCTGTAACTTCTGCAATAAAAGCACCAGTACAACCAAATGTAGTCATATCTCTACGGCAGATATTTGTAAGAGTTTCACCTAAATATAATGCATTCATATTTCCAGCCTCTAATAAGGTTTTAAAAGCGGGTGTATATGTGTCTATCACTAATTTAACAGAGTCTGGTAAACCTGTTCCAAATGTACCAAAATCTGTTCCTCCAACATTATCAGGATAACCAGATGCTCTTTCTTTATATCCGTCATTTGTACATTGATTAAAATAGTAAATATCAGCATTTGAAGCAATTATTTTTGCCCTCCATTTGTGATAGAATAGCCATCCAAAATTATTTGATTCATTGTCTATTACTCTACCTTGCATTGACCAACCACCATTTGATGCATTGATTACAGCAACGCCTAAATACCTAGCCGCCCAACTTAAACGCTTAAAAGTTCCAACGCCAGCACCTCCGTTTGAATCTCCTGTCAATGCAATTGTTTTTCCAACTAAATTACTTCCAAATAAACTGTATAGGGTTGGGTACTCGATGTAAGGATTAATTTTCTTTATGGAGCTGAAATAAGTGTAATTATGTAATCTCCACGTTTTTGATGTATCTACAAATTTAGCAACAATTATCAATGCATAATTTAAAGCGCTCTGTAAATTATATTCAAATTTCAAGTAAGCAAACTCTCGAACACTACCGTTAATTGTTTTATTAATTAATTCTGTAATTGTAACAACCTGTTTGCCAGAATCTCTACTATCTGTAAAACCAACTACTAGATTCTGGGTTATAAGCCTAAAACCATTACCAGAACCATCAGTAACTAGTAATCTATCATTTGCAGAATCATTATTATTTGTATTAACAGAAACCATGTCTGTTTTGTCAAACCAAAATCCAGTCGTAAAAGAGTTTGTTTGCGAAACTAAAATATCATTGGCACTTATTGGTATTGCAATTCTAAAACCTAAATCGTTTGGTATTCTGGAAATACCAAATCCAGCTAATCCTTCTATTTTTTGGCTAAAATCAACATCTGGCTTATAGCCTGAAGTTGTCCAATTATCAGAAAATAATCCACACCCAACATCTGTATTTGCATTTTCATTAACTACGCTATAATTCCCAAAATTACATCGCATTGATGCGTTTGCTAGATTTAAAGTTTTTGCATCAGGGTAATTAAATATATCTTGTGTTCTTTTAAATTCAACTAAATCTGGTATAGATTCATTAATTAAATCAATTTCAAGCGATAAACTTTTAGTATTTAATTTGTAAATTTCAAAACCATTATCAGTCTGAGTAGAAAGACCAAAATACAGTGCATTAGCAGGCATGGTAATTTTTTCATTAAAAGTCAAAGCACCACCTACTGAACTACCACTTATAAATGTGCTAGAAGATGGCAATCCGTTATAAAATGCATAGCCTAATTTTGCAATTGGTCCAGCAGAACCTACTTTAGATTTAAGGTAAATTACATCATTTTCAATAGCTTCATAAAAGTAAGCTTGAAAAGATGGATTAATACTTACTTTCTCTCCATTAACTCCAATCGTAGAATTAGTATACTCTTCCTCTATTTTTTTTAAATTAACAAGTAAATCTACTTCTTGAAATAAATCTAAATTCTCCCAAAAAAACTTATCATTAAAATTAGCAACATCATTAGATATAAATTTCCATGTTTCCGTTTTATCCGCAGAAACTGAAAAAGTTAATTCTAATCCTACTTTTTTAACTGTATTTACAACTGCATTTAGTGCAGTTTCAAAAGTATAAAAACCACTATTTAAAGGCACTTCTCTTGTTATATTGTATAAGTTTTTATCAAAATCAAGTTGGCTTTTATTAGTAACTTCTTCTGGAGCTGTTCCATTTTCAGCTTTAAATTTTTGATTTTCAGAACCCCCTAAATCAGCTTTTAAGTCTGCAATATCTTGAATAGAACCTATTACATCTACTAATTTAGTTGTGTTAACTTTTAATACCTCATATATTACTCCAACCTCAGTAGTTACAGCAAAAATTGTACTTAAATTTGGGGCTGTTATTTTTCCATTAAATTGTGAGCCACCCCCAAGAGTAGCCGATCCACTTATAAACGTGTTAGAATCTGGCGCACCACTATAAAATGCATACATTTTTTTAGTTACCCCACCTGTAGAGCCTAATTTATTTCTTAAATTAATTACATCTCCAGCTTCACATATAAATAATTGAACTCTTCGGTTATTAATGCCACCAAAACTACCATCATCATTAATTACACTATTAACAGGAGATGTGTAATTTGGCTTTTTAACATCAATTAAAAGTTTGGGTTCGGATGCTATATCTGTTCTTTTCCAGTCGTAAACATTTGAAAAATTAGAGATATTATTATTTGTAAATTGCCAAGTTTCTTTATTTTCTGCATCTATTTGAAAGACAATGCTTAATCCTACTTTTTTAATATCATTAGATACTTCCGCAATAGCAGTAGTTAAGGTGTAAAATGTTGCTCCTAAATTTAATAAAGTAACATTTTCTTCAATTAAAGGATTAAATTTATCAAACGAAGCCTTTTGCGTCGCTGGAATTGTATTGTTTGTTTCGTCAAAAGTTGTTGAAACTGAAACCGTTACAGGATTAACAATCATGTCTAAAGTCGTGTGAATTGCGCCTACAATTAATATAACTAAATTATTAGTTAATGCAACTGTCTTTGTTACTGAATTTGCTAAAACATAGTTGCCAGATTCACTTGGGAAATAAAATCCATCTGCTAAATCTGTTGCGGCTGCTTCTGAAATTGTTAAAACTCCTTTAAATGCTACACCGCTAACCGTGCTAAATAAATTAGCAAATGTTTGTAAATCACTTTTAAAAAGTGTCCCATCCGTATTAGACACCGCTAATAAATCCGTTAAAATTAAATCAGCTTTGGTAGCCAATCCACTAATTTTTATATCTGCCATTGTATTAATTTACTATTAAATTACCGTTATTATCTTGTATTAAATTTCCGCTACCATCTTGTAAATTTAACCCATTTAAAGGCATTATATTAAATAAACTTAAATCGGTTAAAAAAGGTGCTGTATCTTCTTCTTTGGTATCATAGCTAAAATTATATCCGTTAAAATCTGCCAAATTTCCACCTGTTGATTTTGTAAATTTACCTTGTACACCTGTATGCGCTCCTAACATTCTTAAATTGCCGTTATTGTCTTTTAAAATAATCCTATAATCCCTCTGAGCATATTCCTTAAATTTATCAATGGCTAATATTTTTTTAACTTGAAAAGTACATTTTTGCTCGTAAAATTCTGATACATCTTCATCAAAAGTTATATTAAACGCTTCTAAATTATATATAATGTTGTATGGGAATGCCGTTAAAAAGTTGTTAACCACGGTAATCTGTGAACTACTATATTCCACAAAAGGAAAAATATAAAGCACCTCAGAACCGCCTTGGCTGTTGTCGTTTTGTATTGCTCTCGAATAATCCATTAGCTATATCTCCAACCGTTATTTATGTTAATAGTAACAGGCTTTATTCCGTTTTGATCCTCCTTATATTCCTCTAATTTATTTAACGCAATCCATGCATAAAAATTTGTAACATACATTTGAGCCATTGAACTATATCTATCGGAAATGTTTTCAGTTGCCCTGTCAGATACTACCTGAACGTCTTTAGGGGTGTTTTTAAAAAGCCCCGAGTTATTTAAAGAGTAAGAATTTAGCGCAACAAAAGTCGATACAGATTTGTATTTTGTAATCGGCTTAACGTAATTGTTTACCAATTCCAAATAAAGACCTGTTAACGTATCTGCAACTACATCGGCTACAATTTTATCATAAAGCAAACTTCCTAACAACGGTTTAATTGTGAATACCTGAGTATCTGAGATATGCATATTGTATTTGTCAACATCGACATTTCCCCCTACAATAGTAGAGATTGTGATTTCTTGTGGACTCGCGAAAAGTACTGTTTCCATTATCGTTCTGTTAAAAATCCTTTGTTAGTCATATTTCTAGGCTCTACACTTACTTTAGTGTCATTTGTTTTTAATTTATAACCCTTTCTCCTTGCTGCTGACGTGCTTATTAGTTCTGCCAATGGTGAATTAACGTCTACGCCTTTGCCTTTCTTTAAGTAAATTACTCTATTCCACTTATGGTGACAATTACCACCGCCTTTGTAAAGCCAAATATCATAGGTTGCAGCGCCTTTCGGTCCCCATCCAACAATCCGACCATCTTTATTTGTGTAAGTGTCGTTTACTTTTTTATTTTCTAATTGTAAAATGTCTTCTTTTCTGTAAATCTTTTTAGCATCCATCATTTTGATACAAAAATTTCTATCTGTTTTAGGATTCATTTTAGCGGATGATTTACCAACGTATTTGTATCTAACTACAAAATCCTCACCATCTTGTTTACTTTTACTGTTAGGTCTTGCAACTCCTGTACTAGCTAATTCTATTTTGTTTTCTTCGTCGTAATCGACTTCAATTTCGTCCACTAGATTAAAATTCTCTAAGTCTTCATCTTCGCCTAATCCTATAAATAAATCTAAATCAGACTTTTTTTTTTGGCAGTTGCAAGCACCGTCTTTTGATAATTCCAAATCATCTTTTACATCATCTTCTACATCCTCTTTATTAACTTTTTCTTCTTCCTCTTTTTCTCCTTCTATTTCGGTTAGTGGTCTAAAATAATAATCAAATGACATCCCAAAAAACTCTAAAATTTCAGATATACCGTTCAAAACAAAATCTTGTTTAGGTGCTATAATTCTTTTCATTAGTTGCTGCTCCATTACATCCATTTCATCAGCAACAGACGAAAACCCTGTCGAAGAACTTAAACCAACCAATGCAGGAGACATACATTTGTGAGCCGAAAGAATTTTATTTGATGCCTCTTTTACTAAAAAATCCCATTGTTTGTGCGCTGTACTATTTTCTACGTTTGTTATAGTTGTAGGCTGGGAATCTGTACCCATAAAATTGTAAGCCTTTTGCCCAGCATTTGAACTCCCTGTGAGGCTCTTTTCAGAACTCTTAATAAACTCGTCTTTTTCTGCATCCGTCCACCATTTAGAATTAGGTATGTTTACAATCGAACCAAAACTTAAGCCGTTTAAAATGTGCGATATGTAGTAGTTGCTTAGTTCTTCTTCAATTTGTGCGTATTGTAAAGCTGCATCATAATCTGGTTTTTCAAAATATTCCTGCCCTATTTGGTAAGGTTTGCCGACATATATTTCAGGTAGTTCGTAATCGAAATCCTCAGCATATCCAAAAGCGGGATATTCTACAGGTTTGTATTTCGCTTGATATTGTTTATCCCAGTCTCTAGAATACCAATAAGACCTTATAATGCCGTCGTCATCTTCTAAGCTTGGTATTACGTTTGATTTACTAATATGCTCTATTTTAGCAAGTTTATTTTTACCTCCGTTTTGTCTGTGAATTTGTACAGAGAATGCCCCTAATATTTGGTTATCCGTTAAAACATTTCTTAAATCAGCTTTAGACATTAATTCAAAAAACCCCTTTAACTCTGCGCTGTCATCTTCTTGGTCGTGAATCCCTAAACCTCTACCGTAAGCTAAATCAACATAAGCGTTATTAATTGCCTTGTTAGTAGTGCTGCCATTGTACCGCTCTATAATGTACTTGTAGTTTGCGTTGTTTCTTCCATTCATCACCCAATTACGAGCAATGTTTTCTTTAATTGGTGAGTGTGTGTACTTATTAAAGCCTACGTATCTAACGTCAGATGTATTATTTTTAGGCATAAATATATTTGTTTTTTGTAATTTTATAATTTTGTGCAGGTTGTGCGGTAAAGAAAAGTTTACATCTATACACTATTGCTGTCGCTTGTAATAATTTAACCGTAAATGTTTCACCCTCTAAACCTACCAATGTAAACGTCAGTAACATTATACCATGAGACAATGTATATGTAGGCACAACCGTTGTAACCGTGCCTTTAGCTTCGTTTTTAATAACAACGCTTAAGACGTCTGTAACGTTTATACGTGGCTTCATTGGTATAGTGTGGCTAGTTGCCGACGGTAACAATATCTTCATTAATAATATAACTAAAAAATTTTGTATTTGTTACTTATTTATTTTATATTTGTGATCTGCTACGTATAAACAACGTACGTTTTAAGAAGCGAAAATATTTTATTAAACACAAAGTAAATAAATAGTAATAACCTTTAAATAAAGACTGACAAAGTATGCTTTTTTATACATTGTTAGCATTAGTTAATTATGGAAAAAAGCACAAAAGCAATAAGAAAAGAACTAGCTATTTTAATTAAGCAAAAGTTAAAAGTATGTACTTCTAAAAAAAAAGAAAATGTTGCTGTAGAAATTGCAAGACAAGAAATAAATTTAAAATACGGTAAGGGTTGGCGAGAATGGGATGACTTTAAGCCAAGTAACCAAAAATATAGTGAACCTTCAACTTATGATGTACATACTTTTGGCGAACATTGGATGGGATAATTAATCCTAACGCATTGTATAAGGTGCGTTTTAATGCACTTTATACGTTGTTATTATTAGTATTTTATGTATGCTTATGCATATAAAATGATGGTAATAACCAATATTATATGTAAAAACATATATTAATAATGCTTAAAACAAACATTAATTATAACAAAGGTATAAAAACCGTTTTAATGGTTTTTATATTAAGTTATATAAAAACCCCTAGCAAATTAATGCTAAGGGTTTTTAAAAGTACTGTTAAATTATGCTACTAATGCTAGTAATGCGGTCACTGTCGAAGCGTCCAAACTTGGAGAATATCCCTTTTGTTCTGCTACTAGTGTCACGTTATAACCATTGAAATCTGCTCTTGCTCCACCTGTAACAAGTTCACCAGTCGATGTAACGTTAAATCCTTTTAAAGCAATCCAACGATATTGATCGTTTGAATCTTTGTAAACTGCTGAGTTTCTACCTTGTAGTAACTTGTCTAATTCGACGTTTGTTGCTGAATTTACTTGTTTTAATTGTGCTACTAATGTTTGCGTATTCACGCTTGTACCTGTCTTTTTATCAACTACGTTCGATTCTGTAAACGTGTTGCCGTCTCCTTGAATTTCGTACTTGTATACCGCTGTTAATCCTGAATCGATTGCCGTTGCTACATTTGCGGTGACGGTGAATGCACCTGCTACGTAATTAAAGAAATAAATTTCCTCGACACCCCCTTGTAAATTGTCATCTGTTCTTAGTCTTCCTGCTGCTATATCTGCCATATTTTTTTTTATAAAAAAAAGGGTAAAGGCGAACCGATACCCTTTTTTAATTATTATTTATTTATTACTATCCTACGTATAAAACGTTAAATTTCTGATTTACAACGTGTGCGAAAATCGTAAAAATTACATCATAAAAATAATCTTTCCTAGGTGCTGGGTAAGGAGCAATATTAATATTTGCGTAATCGTCTAATAAGTCTGTACACCACATGAAGTTAGCTGGTACACCTGCAATAATAACGTTTAAAGCTAATGGAACAAAAACGATTTCTACATCTAAGTAAAAATATTTACCTGTTGCTGAATCAACCGTAAAAGTATCTCTATAAGTTTGCGCTAAATTAAAGTTGTTTATTAATTTCTTTACGTTTCTAGGTGCGTAAATCAATGGCTTATCTGCACTTGCTAAAACAGCGTCAGGGATAGCGTCATAAACTTTGCCCATCTCTGTTGCAATATTAGAAACTGATAAAACAGCCCCTAAAACCTTAACTCTTTTTCCAACTGCTGCCTTATTATAGATCATCTTAGTAGTTAAAGAATCAAACAAAGTAGTCGACATTGCATTTACTAAAGTTTTTTCTTTTGCGCCTACTGCGGTTTGTGCCGTACCTGCTGTTAATGCTGCGACTGCTGTTTTTGTTGCCGCTGTTGAGCCACTCCAAAACTTTGCCTCTGCATCTAAAGAAATTAAAGGTGCAACACCATTTAATACAAGTCTGTTAAAATCGTCAGATATATCGTTGATTGCACCGTCTTTCATATCTCTATTAAAACGTGTAGACCTTAAATCGTCTGGCGTAAACTTATCAATAAATTCAACTTTGATAGGTGTTACAACAGTGTCTTCTAATCCGATTTCTCCTGCTTCTGATCCTGCTGGGTTCACATTCCACGCTTGCATTTCAACAGCGTTAATGTTTTCAGTAATAACCCTTCCCGCCTTAATACCTGTTTCAAAAGATACTAAACCTTTTTCGACAGTATCATTTTTGAAAAGAATCTCTGCAATTATTTCTTCTTTAAAATCTGTAGGGATTTGTGCCCCTGTGTAAGTAATTCCACTCATATATTAATTAATTAAATTGTTTGTTATGTTTTCTAAATTTTTGATATGCCGTATCTTCTGTACTTGTGCTTAATCGAACTCTTCCGATAGACTTAGTAGCTGGCAATTTGCTTAACTCTAAATTTTCAGCCTTTAAAGTTTCGTTTTCCGCTTTAAATTCTAAAACATCTTTTTTTAATTTAGCGAGTGCAACCTCTGTAGGCTCCATCATAGATTGTAACTTTTCAATCAATGATTTTAAAAATTCGTCAGGATTAAATTCTGCTTTCACTTCTTCCTTAACCTCTTCTTCTTCTTCTAACTTAACTTTTTTGTCTTCATCTTCATGCTCTTTTCCATCATGTTCTAATTCGACTTTCTTTTTGTCTTCTTTAACCTCATCAGCTAATTCGACTTTCTTTTCTTCAACCTCAACCTCTTTGGGTTTCATAGCTAAAGCAATCTTATTAGGTAAGTCTTTTAGAAAATCTAAAATATTACCTTCATTTTTAACATCCATATTTAATTTATTTAAATTAATTTCTTCAAATTCCATCAACGCATCTATACTGAAACCCTTTACTTTTCCAGTCTTTACGTAATCGTTCCAAATTTCCTCGTTATTTAATTGCATTACGCCCATCCAAGACCCTTTAGGGTATTCAAATCCAAAGTTTGTAGACTTATCCACTTTAGGATTTTCAACGATCCAAGTCTCAACAAAAGAAACATCTTCTATTGCTTTTCCTTGGTGTTGTATCGTAGAATTGTTCTGATTGCCTTGAACCTGAAAGTTGTAAGCAACGTCTTCAATATCTTGTTTTTCAAATCTTACAGTATATTGTGTGTCGGTTTCAGCATCAAATCTTAAAATATCTTTGTCAGGCTCTAAGATTAAGCCCATAACTCGACGCTTATCTTTGTCAACACTTGCAAATTTTAAAGGATTTTCTTTTGCAAACTGTATAAAATCACCCTCCATTGCAGGTTCATCAACTAAAGAGACTGCGTACACCCCCTTCCTTTTTGGATTAAATTTTGCTCTAAATCGCTTCATTATAAATATAACTATAAATTTGTTTTGTTGTTACGTATTAATAGAATACCTTTGTTTTCTTAATAACTAAAACTAAAATAAATGAGATAAATAAAACTAATTACCCTAACAGGATCGAAAACAACATACAATTTAATAATAATTATATGTTAATTTGCCGTAAAACCCTCGCTTAAATAGTGAGGGTTTTTATTTGTTTCAAAATAAAGTGTTAAATTATGTTAAAGTTTTGTAAAAATTATTGTTTAACTAGATATTGGTTGTATCTTTACACCAGAAACAAACACTAAAACAAAAATTATGACAACTTTTACAAATATTGAAACTTTAGCAAACGAATTTACAAACAAAAACTTAAAAGCATTATTTATTAGAACTTTTAAAAATGCAGTTTCTACAATAGTAAATAGAGGTTTTGATTTTGACCAAGCTAATAGATTAGCTTTTACTTTCTTAGTTACAGACGGAGGGTTTGATAAAATATTAAATAGCAAAAAAATATAATGAAAAAACTAACAAAACAAATATTAAAAAAGAACCTTTCAGCTATACAATTAGCTGAATTGGTTTGCGATATTATGATTGATAGATACGGGGATCATAATTTTAATG
>Ga0114916_1001050_pt1 | contig 16364 bp, 18 predicted proteins | sample MalvirAntarct_66_FD_83501 | JGI IMG/M metagenome (GOLD analysis project Ga0114916, IMG submission 83501) | Marine viral communities from the Global Malaspina Expedition - Malaspina viral metaG Antarct_66 | ecosystem: Environmental > Aquatic > Marine > Oceanic | place: West Anvers Island... | reverse complement strand
GGTCATGATCGACGATGCCGAGGCCGCGGCGCCCGAAACCTTCGAGAAGTGCAGCGTGTTCTTCGACCGGACCGACCCGGCGGTGCGCGACGCCGCGCGCGCCCGGTGGCGCAAATGCCTCGCCGCGGGGCACACTCCCGTCTATTGGGAGTTTTCGGCGCAAGGGTGGCATGCGAACGGCTGAACGGCCTACGCCGCCCAATGCGGTTGCCCGACCTATCGGGCGCGGCTATAACGCCGCGCCGTTGATCCCCTAGGGAGACAGGAGCCACATGGCTACCGAGCAGACACTTTCCATCATCAAGCCCGACGCCACGCGGCGCAACCTGACCGGAAAGATCAACGCCCGCTTCGAAGAAGCCGGGCTGCGGATCATTGCCCAGCGTCGGATCAAGCTGACCCGCGAGCAGGCGGAGCGCTTCTACGAGGTCCACCGCGAGCGTCCGTTCTTCAAGGACCTGTGCACGTTCATGACGTCCGGTCCGGTCGTCGTGCAGGCCCTGGAAGGCGAGAACGCGGTGCAGCGCCATCGCGACGTCATGGGTGCCACCAACCCGGCGAACGCCGCGCCCGGCACGATCCGCAAGGATTTCGGCGAGAGCGTCGAGGCGAACTCGGTCCACGGTTCGGACTCGCTGGAGAACGCGAAGATCGAGATCGCCTATTTCTTCGCGGGCTGCGACATCGTCGGCTGACCTTCCCTGAGGTCGACAGAAGAACGGCGGCCCTCGAGGGCCGCCGTTTCGCATTTAATGGCCTGCGCGGAATGGCCTACCGTTTCAACGGCCTGCGCGGCCGGACGCCACCGAGTGGCCTATGCGACGAAGAACCACATCAACGCCAGAATGACCGCGACCGAGACGATCGATCGCGTGCTCCACTTGGCGAAGCCTTCCCAAATTTCGCGGTGACGGTCGATATCCGCTTTCGCCGGCTGCATGTCGCCCCTCTGTCGTTTGTCGCGCACCGAAGGGTGCATTCTCATCGGATATTCGCGGCCGGGTCCCGCGTCAAGCCTCCTGGCCGAGCGTCTCGGGCCGTATTGGCTTGCATGGCGTAGGCCGTCTCAGCAAGTTGCGGGTTCGGGCGTAGATCGACGACCCGAGGAGGCCGTCCGCCCTGCTGCACGTTCCGAGCGCTCCCGTCCTGATCGCCGCCTTCAAGTCGGCGCTGTGGGTGACACCCGACGGCGAGACCGAGGAACTCGCGCCCGCGGCCGTGGCGGCGCGCGTCCAGGCCGAGCGGCCGCTGGTCGCGCATGCGCCGTCCCTGGCGCGCCGCCTGGGCATCGCGCCGTTCCGCGGCCTCGACCTGCTGGAACTGTTCGCCTTCGTGCGGCCGGCGCGCTTCTGCCTGCCCACGCCGCGCGGCCTCGCCGCCGCCGTCGGACTGCCGCCGCCGCGCAGCAAGGCGGCCGAGGCGGAGGCGCTGATCGCGGCGGCCCGTGCGCTGCTCCAGGAACAGGCCGCCCGCCGCGACGATCCGCACGCGCTGGCGATCGCCTGGGGCATGGCGCGCGCCGGCTGGCCGTGGGGACCGCCGCTCCTCAACGCGCTCGGCTTCGGCTCGGACGGCGGTGCCGGGGTCGAGGGACCGCGGGTGCAGCGTGCCCTGGCGGTGTGGGAGCGCCTGCAGGCGTGGCAGGAGGAGGCGCCGCTGCCGCCGCCGTCGAGCCACGCGGTGTCGGCGGTGGAGACCCGGCATCGCCTGTCCGGCCTGCTCGGCACCGATGCGGAACCCCGGCCCAGCCAGGCCGACTATGCGTCCGCCGCCGCCGGCGCCTTCCAGCCGCGCGAACGGCGCGACGAGCCGGACTTCGTCATCGCCGAGGCGGGGACCGGCGTCGGCAAGACGCTGGGCTACATCGCGCCGGCCAGCGTGTGGTCGGAGAAGAACGGCGCGCCCGTCTGGATCAGCACCTATACCCGCAACCTCCAGCATCAGGTCGACCGCGAACTGGAGCGGCTGTTCCCGGATCCCGAGGAGCGGCGCGGCAAGGTCGTCATCCGCAAGGGCAGGGAGAACTATCTCTGCCTGCTGAACCTGGAGGACGCGACGCGGGCGATGCAGCTGCGGCCGGGCGACGCCCAGGCGCTCGGCCTGATGGTGCGCTGGGCGGAGCAAACCCGCGACGGCGACATGGTCGGCGGCGACTTTCCGGCCTGGCTGCCCGACCTGCTCGGCGCGGCGCGAACGCGCGGCCTCGCCGACCAGCGCGGCGAATGCATCTATGCGGCCTGCCCGCACTATCAGAAGTGCTTCATCGAGCGGAACGTGCGGCGGGCGCGCCGGGCGGACCTCGTCGTGGCGAACCATGCGCTGGTGATGGCGCAGGCGGCACTGGGCGGGCTCGACGACGGCTACCTGCCGACGCGCTATGTGTTCGACGAGGGACACCACCTGTTCGACGCGGCGGACTCGGCCTTTTCGGCGGTCCTCTCCGGGCTGGAGACGGCGGAACTGCGCCGCTGGCTGCTGGGTGCCGAGGGCGGGCGCAGCCGGGCGCGCGGCCTGCGGCGGCGCATGGAAGACCTGAGCGCCGACGAGGAGACGGCCGAGGCGGTCGATCAGGCCGTCCGCGCCGCGGCCATCCTCCCTGCCGAGGGCTGGATGCTGCGCCTCGCCGAAGGACGGGCGCAGGGACCGGTGGAAGCCTTCCTGGCGCTGGTGCGCCAGCAGGTGGCGGCGCGCGCCGTCGGCCCCGACGCGCCCTACGGCATCGAGGCCGACCTGCTGCCGGCGGTCGAGGGACTGTCCGAGGCGTCGGCCACCCTCGCGTCGGCACTGGCGAAGCTCGCCCGGCCGCTGTCCGCGCTGCGCCGCCGCCTGCTGCAGCGGCTGGAGGACGAGGCGGACACGCTGGAGACGGCGACGCGGCTGCGCATCGAGGGCCTGTGCCGCTCGCTGCAGCGCCGCGCCGAGGTGCAGGTCACCGCATGGCGCAGCATGCTGGACGGCATGGAGGCGGAGCCGACCCAGGAGTTCGTCGACTGGCTCGCCATCGACCGGATCGAGGGGCGCGATCTCGACGTCGGCATGCACCGGCACTGGGTCGACCCCACCGTGCCGTTCGCCGCGAGCATCGGCGCGCATGCGCACGGCCTGCTGGTCACCTCGGCGACCCTGCGCGACGCGACCGGGAACCCGGAGGCCGATTGGCTGGCGGCCGAGGCGCGGACCGGGGCGGTGCATTTCGCGGCGCCGGCGCTGCGCGCGGCGGTGCCGTCGCCCTTCGACTACGAACGGCAGACGCGGGTGCTGGTCGTCACCGACGTGCGCAAGGACGACCTCGGCCAGGTGGCGGCCGCCTATCGTGCCCTGTTCATGGCGTCGGGCGGCGGCGGTCTCGGCCTGTTCACGGCGATCGGCCGGCTGCGTGCCGTGCACGAGCGCATCGCCGGACCGCTGGAGAGCGAGGGCCGGATGCTGCTCGCCCAGCATGTCGATCGGATGGACGTGAGCACGCTGATCGAGATCTTCCGGGCGGAGCCGGACTCCTGTCTTCTCGGCACGGACGCGGTGCGCGACGGCGTCGACGTGCCGGGCAGGGCGCTGCGCCTGATCGTGTTCGACCGGGTGCCGTGGCCGCGGCCCGACATCCTGCACCGGGCGCGGCGTGCGCGGTTCGGCGGGCGCGCCTACGACGACCGCATCACGCGCCTGCGCCTGCGCCAGGCGTTCGGCCGGCTCGTCCGGCGGGCGGACGACTCCGGCGTCTTCGTCCTGCTCGACCCGATGATGCCGTCCCGCCTGTTCGGCGCGTTTCCCGAGGGCGTGGCCGTGGAACGGGTGGGGCTGGCCGACGCCGTCGCCGCGACGCGGGCCTTCATCGGCGCCGGCGGCGCCGCGCGCGCCGATCGCGTTACGGGCGTTTAACTTGACCTGCACGGCGCGGCTGCTTAACAGCAGCGGCAGACCAGCGAAGGACGAGCGATGGCGACGACGATGCCCACCAACCACCACACCGCCCTGATCTTCGTCATGGTGCTGGTCGCCGGCTCCGACGGCGGCATGCCGACCTCCGAACTGCGCAGCATCGGCGAGGTCGTCCAGTATCTGCCGATCTTCCGCGATTACGATCGCGACCGGCTGACCAAGGACGCCTCGGCGTGCGGCCGGCTGCTGAACGAGGACGACGGGCTGGAGCGGGTCCTCGACCAGGTCGAAGCGGCGCTGCCCGAGGCGCTGCGCGAGACCGCCTACGCGCTCGCCTGCGACGTTGCTGCCGCCGACGGGAAGGTGACGCCGGAGGAGGCGCGGATGCTGGAGATCATCCGCTACCGCCTCCAGGTCGGCCGGCTCGCCGCAGCGGCGATCGAGCGCGGTGCCCGCGCCCGTCACATTACGATCTGAGGCACATCACGATCTGAGCCGGCTCCATCTGAGACCCTGGGTCAGTCCGGTTCGATCATGCCGGCCCGCTCGGTGATGATGCCGTAGAATTCCGGGCGCCGGTGGGCGGCGAAGTTGAAGATCGTCGTCTTGTTGAAGCGGCCCTCGTCCAGGTCGGCGTCGTAGACGATCAGTTCGTCGGCCAGCGTGTGCGCCTGCGCGACGATCTCGCCAGACGGCGCCACGATGATGCTGCCGCCCATCAGGTCGCAGCCGTCCTCGTGGCCGGCCTTGGCCACGGAGACCGCCCAGGTGCCGTTCTGATAGCAGCCGGCCTGCACGGTGATGTGATTGTGCATCATGCGGACGTGCGGCGGCTCGGTCGCGGACAGCGAGTTCGCCGCCGGCGTGTTGTAGCCGAGCATGACCAGTTCGACGCCCTTCATGCCCATGACGCGCCATGTTTCAGGCCAGCGGCGGTCGTTGCACAGGCACATGCCCATGATGCCGCCCATCGTGCGGAAGACCGGGAAGCCCAGGTCGCCGACCTCGAAATAACGCTTCTCCAGATGCTGCCAGGGGCGGTGGCCCTCGAAATCGGTGTGGCCGGGCAGGTGGACCTTGCGGTACTTGCCGGCGATCCGGCCCTCGAAGTCGACGATGATCGACGTGTTGAAGCGGTGCAGGACGCCGTCGGTATGCTCGTGCTCGGCATATCCCAGGTAGAAGCCGATGCCGAGGTCGCGCGCGGTGTCGAACAGCCGCTTCGTGTCGGGGCCCGGCAGTTCCTTCTCGAAGAAGGTGTCGACCTCGTCCCAGTCCTCCATGAACCAGCGCGGGAAGAAGGTGGTCAGCGCCAGTTCCGGGAAGACCACGAGCTTCGCGCCGCGTTCGTGCGCGCGGCGCAGCAGCGCCACCATGCGCTCGACCACTTCCGCGCGCGTCTCGGTCCGGGCGATCGGCCCCATCTGCGCGCCCGCCACCGTGATAACCCGTGCCATTCTTCACTCCGCCATTGTCGGCCGCCATTGTCGGGAACCGGGCCGCGACGTCCACCGTTGAGGCGCATCGTATCATCGCCCGATGCCGGCCCGTTGCAAACCGCGGGCCGCGCTTGGCTCCGGCAGCCGTGGCCTATAGGGTGTTTTCCGGGCAGAGGGGGCAAGCGAACCGCGCATGGAATGGTTGATCGTCCTGGCAGTGGTCGCCCTGGCTGGCGGCTACTTCATCGCCATCTACAACAAGCTCATCAGCCTGACGCGGCGGGTCGAGGAGGCCTGGAGCGACATCCAGGTCCAGATGAAGCGGCGCTACGACCTGATCCCGAATCTGGTCGAGACGGTCAAGGGCTATGCCGGGCATGAGCGCGGCACCCTGGACGCGGTGACCGCGGCGCGGGCCGCGGCGGTGTCGTCGCAGGGATCGCCGGCCGAACAGGCGCGCGCCGAGAACGCGCTGCAGGGGACGCTGCGGAGCCTCTTCGCCGTGGCCGAGAGCTATCCCGACCTGAAGGCCAACCAGAACTTCCTGGCGCTGCAGCACGACGTCACCGACACGGAGAACCGCATCCAGTCGGCCCGGCGCTTCTACAACGGCAACGTGCGCGAACTGAACGTCACCGTCGAACAGTTCCCGAGTAATCTGGTGGCGAAGCAGTTCGGCTTTCGCACGGCCGATTTCTTCGAGCTGGAAGACCCCGAGACGGCCACGCCGCCGCGCGTCTCCTTCTCCTGACGCGCATGCGTTGCTTCGTCGCGTTTCTCGTCGCGCTGCTGCTGCTCGGCGTCCTCCTCCCGAATGCCGGTGCCGCGGCGGCACAGGTGCGCCTCGACCACGAGCGGATCACCGATTACGACGTGACGCTGCAGGTCGCCCCCGACGGCCTGACGACCGTCACCGAGCGGATCACGGTCGTGGCACTCGGCAGGGAGATACGGCGCGGCATCTATCGCGACCTGCCGCTGGTACAGGAGACGCTGCTCGGGCGCTCGCAGCCGGCCTTCGACCTTCTGGCCGTGCGCCGCGACGGCGCGGCCGAGCCCTATCGCCTGGAGGCGAAGGGCGGCGGTATCCGCATCTATGTCGGCAGCGCCGACCGCATGCTGAAGCCCGGCGTCCACAGCTACGAACTCGTCTACACCGTGGCGCGGCAGGTCCGCTTCTTCGACGGTTTCGACGAGATCTACTGGAACGCCACCGGCAACGACTGGGCGTTCCTCATCGAGAAGGCCAGCGTGAAGGTGATCCCGCCGCCGGAGGCGCCGGTCCTCCAGGTCAGCGGCTATACCGGGGCGCGCGGCGATACCGAGCAGGCGGTGGACATCGGCAGGGACGCCGCCGGCAACGTGCTGCTGCGGGCGACGCGGCAGCTGGCGCCGGGGGAGGGCCTGACGGTCGCGGTGGGATGGGCCAAGGGCTACGTCGCCGCACCGACGACGGCGGAGCGCTGGCGCCGGTTCCTGACGGACAGCCGGCAGTCGGTCATCGCGCTGGCCGTGCTGGCGCTCGTCGCGATCTACTATCTGCTGGTCTGGCACCGGGTGGGGCGCGATCCCGAGGGCGGGCCGATCGTTCCGGTGTACGCGCCGACGCTGCCGCCCGCGGCCATGCGCTACGTCCGGCGGATGGGCTACGACGACCGCTGCATGGCCGCCGCCCTGGTCAGCCTGGCGGTGAAGGGGCATCTCGCGATCCTCGACGACGACGGCACGCCGGCGGTCGAGCGGCGCGAGACCGGCCACGAGCCGTCCTCGCCGGGTGAGTCGATCCTGCGCCGCACGCTGTTCGCCGGCGGGGTCCATGTCGACCTCGACCGCACGTCGCGCAAGACGGTGCTGGCCGCGAAGCGGGCGCTGCAGAGCCATCTCGACGGCACGTTCGACCGCACGTTCTTCCGGCGCAACCGGTCCTGGTTCATCGTCGGGGCACTGCTCACGGTCACCGGCTGGCTGGCCGTCGCCTCCACGGCGCCGACGATGGTCGAAGCGCTGTTCATGTCGGCATGGCTCGCCGGCTGGTCGTTCGGCGTCGGTGCGCTCCTGTTCTTCCTGTTCCGGCAATGGCGCCTGGCGCTGGGCGGCGCGGGCTTCGGCCATGTGGTGGGCGCCCTGTTCGGCACCGCCTTCGCCGTGCCGTTCGTCCTCGGCTGGTTCTTCGGCGCCTTCATGCTGAGTGCCGCGGTCGGTCCGGCGGCGACCCTGGTGATGATCGTCGCCGTGGCGCTCAACGCCCTGTTCTTCCGGCTGCTGCGCGCACCCACGGCGATCGGCCGGCAGGCACTCGACGAGATCGAGGGCATGCGGCTCTACCTGACCGTCGCCGAGGCGGAGCGGCTGCGCTTCCATCACGGCACGGCGGTGACGCCGGATGTGTTCGAGCGCTTCCTGCCTTACGCCATCGCCCTCGATGTCGAGACCCAGTGGACCGAGCGCTTCTCCGAAGCCCTGCGGCAGGCGCAGCGTACCGAGCAGGCGAGCTACCGCCCCATCTGGTACGGCGGCCGCAGCTTCGATCCCGCCGGCCTGTCGTCGCTCGGCACGTCGATCTCGTCGGCCGTCGGCAGCGCCACGGCGTCTCAGTCGGGTTCGGGTTCGGGGTCCGGGGGCGGCGGTTCGAGCGGCGGCGGCGGTGGCGGGGGAGGCGGCGGCGGCTGGTGATCAGCCGGCTTCGGAGGCGTCTTCCGCCGGTGCGGGGACGAACACCTCGATCGCTCTCGGCACGATCCGGAAGGTGGCGGGCGTCACCGTCGTCAACTCGCCGTCGGTGTTCACGCGCATCGGGCGACTGGTCTCGACCCTGATCTCCGGCGCGCGCAGGCAGTGGACGGCCTCGTTCGCCCGGTGCCGGCCGGCCCGGAAAGCGGGCAGCAACGCCGCCATGCGGGCGATGGTACGCGGCTCCATGCAGTAGAGGTCGAGGACGCCGTCGTCGATCGCCGCGTCCTCCGAGACCGACATGCCGCCGCCGTAATAGCGGCCGTTGCCGACCGCGATCTGGATCGAGCGCAGCACCTGCTGACTGCCGTCCGCGGTGATGCGGGCGCGGAAGCTGCGCATCGCGCGCCACGCGTCGGCGGCGGCGAAAGGGTAGCTGAACACGCCCCAGCGCTTCTTGAACTGCTTCGTCAGGCGGCTGGCGACCTCGACGCTGAGGCCGATGCTGGCGACGTTGAAGAAGAGTTTGCCGTTCACCTCGCCGAGGTCGATCCGTCGGGTGTGGCCGGCGGCGATGACGGCGCAGGCGGCGACCGGATCGGTCGGCAGGCCGAGGGTTCGCGCGAGGTCGTTGGCCGTGCCGAGGGGCAGGACGCCGACCGGCAGCCCCACCGCGACGGCGGCTTCGGCGAAATGATTCAGCGTGCCGTCGCCGCCGCCGATGATCAGCATGTCGGCGTTGGTCGCGGCGGCGGCGACGCTCGCGTCGGTCGTCTCGCCTTCCGGCAGCACGGCCTCGATGTCCGTGTCGGCGAGCGCCGCGACGACGGCCTCGTACGCCTCGGCGCCGGAGCGCGCATTGCGGTTGATGATCAGGACGGCGCGCCGATCCGGCACTTCGGTTCTCGCTCTTGGGGACGACGCACGCAGCCTGCCAACAACGCCGCGCCCGGATGCATGTTCCGGGCGCGGTTCCGCGGCGTCAGGGGCTGCGTCAGGTGGTGATTACCCGAACCGGCGCGCCCTTCGCCCAGGCGGAGATGCACTCCACGGTGTCGCCGTAGAAGAAACGATAGGTGTCCTCGGTGACGTAGCCGAGGTGCGGCGTCAGCACGACGTTGTCGAGGCTGCGCAGCGGATGGTCGGCGGGCAGCGGCTCGACGTCGTAGACGTCGAGGCCGGCGCCGGCGATCCGGTGCTCGCGCAGGGCGGCGATCAGCGCATCCTGCTGGACGATCGGGCCGCGCGACGTGTTGACGAGGAAGGCCGTCGGCTTCATCCGGCCCAGGTCCTCGGCGCCGACGAGCCCGCGCGACCGATCGCCGAGGACGAGGTGGATGCTCAGGAAGTCGGCCTGCGCGAAGAGTTCGTCGCGCTCGACCCGGCGCACGCCGTGTTCCGCGGCCTTCTCGTCCGTCAGGTTCTGGCTCCAGCCGATCGCCTCCATGCCGAAGGCTTTGCCGAGCTTGGCGACATAGCCGCCGAGCCGGCCGACGCCGAGCAGGCCCAGCGTCGCGCCGCTCAGGCTGCGCCCGATCGTCGTCTGCCAGCGCCCCTCCTGCATGGCGCGATGCTCGAAGGGAATGTTCCGCGCCAGCGACAGGATCAGGCCGAGGGCCAGTTCCGGCGTCGGCGGGGTGGTGCCGCGGGTGCCGCACATCGTCACCCCATGTTCGGCCGCCGCCGCGACGTCGACCGAGAGATTGCGGCCGCCGGTGGTGACCAGCAGCTTGAGCTTCGGCAGGCCGGCGAAGACGGCGCGCGTGAAGGGCGTGCGCTCGCGCATGATGCAGACGACCTCGAAGTCGGCGAGGCGCCGCACGAGCGCTTCCGGCTCCGAGACATGGTCGTTGAACACGGTGACGTCGTAACCCGCCGGCAGGGCGGACCAGTCCGCCATCGTCAGGGCGACGTTCTGGTAGTCGTCGAGGATGGCGACGCGCGGCATGTCTCTCTCCCGGGGGATCGTATCGTTGCCGGAGGATGGCCCGCCGCGCCCGCTCCCGTCCACTCCCGTGGTATCAGGCGGGGGCGTCAGGCCGGATTGGCGAGGTACCAGGCGAGCAGTTCGACGCCCTTCATGAAATCGTCGATCTCCATCGCCTCGTCGGGATTGTGGCTGCCGTTGGCGTTGCGCACGAAGATCATCGCCGTCGGCACGCCGGCTGCCGCGAACGCCGCCGCGTCGTGCGAGGCACCGGAGGGAATGTCCATCGCCGGGATGTCGAGTGCGGCCACGCCCTCGCGCAGGCGCGCCTTGATCCCCTCGTCGAGGATGCCGGGTGCCGCGCGCGTGAAACGGCCCAGGTCGAAACGCACCCGGCGCTTCTCGGCGATCTCCAGCGCCATCTCCTGGATGCGCGCCTCCATCTCGTCCAGGAAGGCGATGTCGAGGCTGCGCATGTCGACGCTGAAGTCGACCTCGCCGGCGATGATCGTCATCGCGTGCCGCTTGGCGTCCGTCGCCATCTTGCCCACGGTAAAGGCGAAATCCCGCCCCTGCGCCTCGCACTCGTCCCAGATCCGGTCGAGCCCCATCACCAGTTCGGAGACGGCGATGGCGGCGTCGCGGCGGTGGGTGCGGGGCACGCCGCCGCAATGCGAATACTCGCCGACGCAGCGCGCCTTCGGCACGCGCATGTTGCCGCGGATGCCGGTGACGATGCCGACGGGGATCTTGCGGTCCTCCAGCACCGGCCCCTGTTCGATGTGCAGCTCGAGGTAGGCGCGGAGCGACGAGGGCTCGAGATAGGGCGGGCCGCTGCGCACGGTCTCGGGATCGCAGCCGAGTTCGGCCATGTGGTCGGCCAGCGTCCGTCCGCTGTCGGCGCGGCGGGCGTCGTCCAGGGCGCCGTCGGGCAGGGTGCCGAGGGCGGAGCGGCTGCCGATATAGGAGACGCCGAACCAGGCGCTCTCCTCGGCGCGGATGCCCATGACGCTGACGTCGCCCTCTGGCCGCCAGCCGATGTCCATGAGGGCGGCCAGCGCGGTCACCCCCGCGATGACGCCGGCCGCACCGTCGAAATTGCCGCCCTGCGCCACCGAATCGAGGTGCGAGCCGATCACCGTCCTCTTCGCCGACCGGTCGCGGCCGGGCAGCGTCATGTAGCTGTTGCCCGCCGCATCCGTCGCCGTCTCCAGTCCCAGTTCCTCGGCGCGCCCGCGCAGCAGCTCGTGCGCGAACTGCTCGCCGGGTCCGTAGGAGGCGCGGGTGATCCCCACGCCGTCGAACGTCTCCGCGCGCAGCGTGTCGAAGAATCCTTCCGCGAGCGGACGGCGTGCCGTCACGGCGGCGGCGATGCTGGCCGACTTCATCCCTGTCTCTCTCCTGACGCCCGGAACCGCGAGCTTCCCCGATTTGTTGCCCGGGGAAGAGTCGCAGCATCCGAGCGGGATATGGAAGAGTTCTTTGCAGCCCTGTGGGGTTTCGCGATCATCGGCGGCCCGATCCTCCTGGGCCTCGCCCTGGTCTTCGGCACGTTTCAATGGCGCCGCCGCCGCCGCACCCTGGCCGAGCACGGCATGACCCCGCGCACCGAGCCGAGGCGCGGGGCGATGGCGTCCAAGGACGGCTGACCCCGGCCTTCGGCCTGCGCATCCGGCGCGCCGACGATCCTAGCGCGGCGCGCGCATGCACACGGTTGCCTAGCCGTGGGCGCATCGCTATTGTCCGCGCCCACGGCCGGAGCGTAGCGCAGCTTGGTAGCGCACCAGACTGGGGGTCTGGGGGTCCCGGGTTCAAATCCCGGCGCTCCGACCAAATCTCCCCGACAAGTCTGCATCGTACTTTAGGTCACTCATTCGCCGAATGGCTGGGAGTGCGATGCGCGTGCGGTCGCCGCTGCATGCTGGCCGTTTCCCGCATTCCGCGCTTACAGCCGGAAATCCTCCCTGAGCGAACATTCGCACCCGAGCGGCGACCGGAGCCGGAACCAGGGCCCGAGGTCGGGGTTCCAGAGCGCAAGCCGCGCGAACGGTCCGCGTCCGTGCGTCGAGTGGCGTTACCAGGGAGCAGGCGCTCCACGACATGGCCCTTGGAAGTGCGAGCAACGCGGTCGCTCCGCGGACCATTCCGGATGAATCGGCGTCCGACGATGTCCGGCGGCGATTGACGGAGGAAATCCCGCGTCTCAGGCGCTATGCGCGCGTGCTGGTGCGGGATCCCGTCTATGCCGACGACCTCGTCCAGGATTGTCTGACCCGGGCTGTGGCCCGCATCGACAGTTATGAGCCCGGCACGAATCTGCGCGCCTGGCTGTTTGTGATTTTGCGTAACGTGGTCATCAACGACTATCATCGCGGCCGTCGGGGGCCGGCGTTGACGGATCTTTCCGAGACGCACGCGAATCTGTCTACGGCGGCGGATCAGGAGCAGCGGCTGATGCTCGACGAGGTTCGAAAGGCGGTAGACCTGCTGCCGGACGAACAGCGCGACATCATCCTTCTGGTCCCGGTGGAGGGATTGGCGTATGAGGAAGTTGCACAGATTCTGGATATCCCCATAGGTACGGTGCGTTCCAGGTTGTCACGGGCCAGGACGGCGCTGCGTGATCTGCTCGCGCGCGCGGGTGACGGGGAGAGGGGAAACTAATGGCTCGACCCGAGATGGTGTCGGAAGAAGATATTCAGGAGTTCATCGACGGCCGGGCGACGCCCGCGCTGCGGGCGGAGGTGGAGGCGTTTCTGGCGGCGAATCCAAAACGGCGCGCGGAGGTCCAGGCGTTGATCCGGCAGCAGGAGGCGCTCCGCCGTCTCGGCACGGAAATCCTGGCCGAACCTATTCCCGACAGGCTGCAGGAGATCCTCCGGCGGATCCCGAACAGGCGCAGCTGATTTTTTCGCGAGATCGGGAACCGGAGGGTCGCGGGGTTGTTCCAGGATCGTGCGATCCGCGGGGGTCGCACCTAGATCCCCCTCACCCCGCAGTACCGACTCCCTTCCTACTTAGGGCCGTCTCCCCCGAGACGGCCCTTTTTTGTGGCCGATTTTTCGAGTGACGGCGCGATACGGCGGAACCGGGAACAGGGTGCGGTGTTCTGTTACCTGAAACCCGATGAATAGAGGAGGCCTTCGTGTCGGACAATGTGTACGGGATAACCCATGTGGTGGGCAGTTCGTCCGACGGCATGTCCCAGGCCATCGACAACGCGGTCACGACCGCCTCGAAGACGGTGAAGAATCTCGAGTGGTTCGAAGTGTCGGAAACCCGCGGCCACATAGAAGGCGGCAAGGTCGCCCACTACCAGGTCGTCCTGAAGCTCGGCTTCCGCTACGAGGCGAAGCACTGAGGAGCGGCGCATGGCCGACCAGAACGATCCCTATCCGAACGACCACGGTCCCGTCCGCTCCACCGAAGAGGCGCGCGGCGGCCGGACCAAGGGCATAACGCGCTATGTGCTTGGAGTCGGGCTGATTCTCGTCGTCGTAGCCTTCGCCTTTTCCTACATCTTCTCGGTGTAGCGGCGGACAGGATAGTTTCAGACTAGACCGTCCCTACGAAGGGGCTCGGCGCGCATGACGCCGAGCCCCTTCGGCGTTTCGCGTATGCTGGGTGCTTCGAGGCAGATCGGCTGGCTTTAGATCAGACGTGCGGACAACTCGGACTTCCGACCTGAGCAGTTGCGTCGCGGTGACTTCGCCATGTACCGTCCCCCCTCATGATTGAGCGAGGTAGCTGGATGGATAAGGTGACCGAGGTCAAATACGACAAGAACCAGGATTTCAATCGTATAACCCGGTTTCTTCATTCGTTCCGCCACGATGCGGTGGGCGAATACATCGCGGAACTGGCGCGGGAAATTCCGGATCGGCCCGTGCGCGTTCTGGATGTAGGCTGTGCAACCGGAAAGACCTACGAAAAGCTCGAGGCCGCCCGGTACCGCATCGACTACACGGGCTTCGACTACAAAGAAGAGTTCATCGCCGCAGCCAACATGCGGCACGGTTCCAAGCCTAACGCGACGTTCCTGCAGGCGAACGCCGCCGATCCGAGCATGTATACGCCGGGGAGCGCCGATCTGGTCATATCGCTGGAAACGATGGAGCACATGCCGGAGCGGGATGTGGTCCGCGCCGTCGAGAACATCTGCCATATCGTCAAGCCGCGGCTGTTCATCGCCAGCGTTCCGGTCGAGATCGGCCCGTCGCTCTGGGTCAAGCTCCTCGGCGCGAAGGCGATGCGCTACAAGCGGACGCCCTACACCTTCTCGCATGCGATCAATGCCGGGTTGTACCGCCTGAACAAGCTGCCGGCCCACAAGACGTCGCACCGCGGCTTCAACTGGTTCTGGCTGGAGCAGACGATCCGTCACAACGCGCCGATTCGGGAGACGCGCTCACTGCCGTTCCGCTGGATACCGAAGCAGCTGACGCCGACGGTCATGTTCGTGGCCGAACCCGTCCAGGACTGACGCCCGAACTGCGCACGACATCGCCTTCTCCGGAGGGAGGGGGCGATGGCGTTCGTGATCGTCGGGGCGCGATCGTCGGAGGAAGGATGGTGGGCGGTACTGGGATTGAACCAGTGACCCCTGCGATGTCAACACAGTGCTCTACCGCTGAGCTAACCGCCCACTGTGGCCGCCGCGACGCCGTGGCGTCGTCGAACTGCGGGCCGGGATGTAGCAGTTGGATGACGAGGCATCAAGAGGCGGTGTTGCGAAAACGCCGCTTCAGGCGAGGACCTCTTCCACCCTGTCCACAAGCTCGCGCAGGTGCATGGGCTTCGCCATGACCTTGGCGCGGCCGATGCCGGCGCTCTGTGCGCGCACGACCATGGCGGCGAAGCCGGTGATCAGCATGATCCGCAGGTCCGGCGAGCCGGCGCCGGCGCGGCGGGCGACCTCGATGCCGTCGGTGCCGGGCATGACGATGTCGGCGACCAGCAGGTCGTACTCGTTCTCGTCGAGCGCGGCGAGGGCGGCGTCTCCGTCGCCCACGGCGCAGACCTGATGTCCGGCGCGGCCGAGGGCGCGCGCCAGGAAGCTGCGGAGCGAGTCGTCGTCTTCTGCGAGAAGGATGCGAGCCATGGCCTCGATGCTGTCCCGAACGCCGTACCGCGTCCACCGCCCTGAAGACTGAAGCCTACATCTTTCGCAAAAGTGAACCGAGGCGACCGTAAACGGACGGCCGCCTCGGTCTCGCGGTCAGAGGCCCAGGACCGCCTTGGAGATGATGTTGCGCTGCACCTCGTTGGTGCCGCCGTAGATGGTGGCGGCGCGGCGCAGCAGGTGCTCGGTCATCAGGCCGACGCCGTAGTCGGGCACCGCCGACTCCGCGTTCGAATCGGCGCGCAGCGTGTCGAGCTCGTACGGCATGCCGTACCAGCCCATCGCGTCGACCATCATCTCGTTCAGCGCCTGCTCGATCTCGGTGCCGCGGATCTTCAGGAAGGACGCCTTGGCGCCGGTCGACTGGCCGGCCTCCTCCTCCGACAGCAGGCGGAGCTGCGAGTACTCCAGCGCGGTCAGGCGAATCTCCAGCTCGGTCATCTTGGCGCTGAAGTCGGGATCGTCGATCAGCGCCGTCTCGCCGGAGCGCTCCTGGCGGGCGATGTTCTTCAGGCGCTGCAGCTTGGACTTGGACTTGGCGACGCCGGCGATGCCGGTGCGCTCCTTGCCGAGCAGGAACTTCGCGTAGGTCCAGCCCTTGCCCTCCTCGCCGATGCGGTTGGACACCGGCACGCGCACGTCGGTGAAAAACACCTCGTTCAGATAGTGGTGGCCGTCGATCGAGATGATCGGCCGCACCTCGAGGCCCGGCGTCTTCATGTCGATGAGGAGGAAGGTGATGCCCTCCTGCTTCTTCGCCTCCTGGCTGGTCCGGACGAGGGCGAAGATCCAGTCGGCGTGATGCGCGTGGCTGGTCCAGATCTTCTGGCCGTTCACGACATACTCGTCGCCCTGGCGCTCGGCGCGGGTGCGCAGCGACGCGAGGTCGGAACCGGAGCCGGGCTCGGAATAGCCCTGGCACCACAGGATGTCGCCGCTCAGGATCGACGGCAGGTGCTGCTTCTTCTGCTCCGGCGTGCCGAAGGTGTAGATCACCGGACCGACCATGGTGAGGCCGAAGGAGGAGAGGCGCGGGCAGTGTGCCGCCTGATACTCCTCGTCGTAGATGTATTTCTGCGTCGGCGTCCAGCCGGTGCCGCCATATTCCTTCGGCCAGTTCGGGGCGATCCAGCCCTTTTCCCCCAGCATCTTGTTCCAGGCCTTCGTGTCCGATTTCGACACGTAGGACGGCGCGCGCTCCACCTGCTCGCGCATGTGCGTCGGCAGGTTGCCGCGCAGCCAGGTCCGCACTTCCTCGCGGAACGCCTGTTCCTCGGGCGTGAACTGGAGCTGCATTCTCGCTTCCTCTCGATCTGATGGGCCTTCGGCC
>Ga0114916_1001043_pt1 | contig 16400 bp, 12 predicted proteins | sample MalvirAntarct_66_FD_83501 | JGI IMG/M metagenome (GOLD analysis project Ga0114916, IMG submission 83501) | Marine viral communities from the Global Malaspina Expedition - Malaspina viral metaG Antarct_66 | ecosystem: Environmental > Aquatic > Marine > Oceanic | place: West Anvers Island... | reverse complement strand
CTGCCGGTGACGACGTTGCACCTGTCCTGGCGAGAACCGCGATGGGCTTCCCGCAACCCTCGGCTCGTGAAACGCCATCCGCGCCTGCGTCGTCGAGTGGCTGTGCAGCGGACCAGCTACCTGTCCAGCGCCGCTTCAACGTGCCTTACGCTATTTCTGGCCTGACATTGCGACTCTGTCTGACGGCCAGTTTCGTCCATCTCCTGCGTCGAGGATGGCAGGCGTGCCGGCTTGCTGGCCATGCTCCGACGGCTGTGTCTGTGTCAGCCCCGCGCCATGCCCTGTCCGGACGGTTCGGGCGCGGCCATCGCCGAGATCCGCAGGAATGCCGTGACGCCGACCGCGATCGCGCCGACGACGGAAAAGGCGATCTGCCAAGTCTCCGACGGCATGGCGTGCTTCACGATGCCATGGGTCGCGTGATAGCCCGCGATCGCCGCAGGCGCGACGAAGGCAAGCGCAATGACGATGCGCAGCCAGAGCGGCCGTGCGAAGGCAAGGAGCAGTTGGCCGACGCCGAAAATCAGCGCGGCCGCGACCAGGCCGATCGCGATGCCGCCCGGCCAGCCGGCGCCGCTGTCATAGGCCCACATACCGGCGGTGACGCCGGCGAAGGCTGGAAGCGCGTAGATAGCAAGCGTGAACAGCAGCCAGCAGAGAACGCCGATGGCCGCGACGCTGAAGATGATGCCAAGGAAGATCATGGTGGTGGTCTCCGTGAGAAAAGGTCTGACGGTCGCGCCTTCCACCACCACCACGGCGCGGTGCAAAGTATAGCTGAAGATGAGCGGCCACGGGAGCGGAAATAGGCTAGGAAGTTCCGCTCGCCGGACCAGACGCCCCTTCGTCAGGGCTGGAAGGGATCGAATTCATGGACGATGGCGGCGCTGTCGCCGTCATATTCGTTGGCAGGAACGACCGAAAGGCTGCCGTCGCCGGCCCGGAAGATGACGATGGCGACCATGAGTGTGGAGGCGAGGCTGAAGGCGAAAGTGTGAGCGTCGTTGAGGGACATCGTTCCGGCTCCTGTCTGGAGGCGGGGGACCATCCCCCGCGCGACAGGCGCCCGATGTGTCCGGCCGAGGGCCGCAATCACCGCGGAGGCGAAGCCTCAACGCCGCACGCTCGCGTAGCGGACCCTTCACGAGTTGATGGCGTCAGGCCCTCGGAGGGACCAAGGATCAGCGCATTGGAAGCGGGGGATGGTATTTCGTCCTTGTCAGGAACGATCGGACTGCACTCGACCATGCCTCAGCCGTCATCTGCGGCGCATCACGACAAGAGCTCATGCCCGGGGTGACCTGGTCCTGACCTTTACGTCTCGGCCCATGTAGGCAAGCTGTGACCCATTAGGATCTAGCGTGAGGAATGGGCGAACGTCGGCCTTCAATGGAGAACTTGGCTTTGGTTGGCTTAACAGCCACTATTCGGCAACTATGCTATCTTTCTAGAATAATCGTCCATGCTGTGGCAGGGCGAGGTAAATGACTTTATTGAGAAACTGTTGGCAGGAATCGGCCGGAATGTCGGAAGACATCAAAATCACACCGCTCAGAAAGAGGCGACTGACCGGCGAACTCTATACACGCGATCGAAAAATCGAATCGCTCTTGGTCGAACTGTCGTCGTTGTCGCGGGAGGAACTGATCGCTCGCGCCGCGATTTCGAGGAGAACAGACCCGAACTATATACCAAGCGAGTGCATAGTATACTTCATTCGTGCGAGCCGGGCCGACAACAGGGAGATCTGGTTCGAGCGCCTTTACAGGATTTTGGCCGAACGCGTTCTTGGCTCCTTGCCCAAGGCAGAGAGTGTAGACGGTATGACCGAGTCGCTCACCCGAGGCGTTATTCGAGACAAAGTCTTTTCGCGGTTCGTCGAGTTTTTGGCGGCGGATCGAGCAGTGTCCTCGGAGAAGCTCGACTACTTCGAGGTGAGGTTTGACGGCGCCTTGGCCAGCCTGCGCCGCGATGCGCAGGAGCAGGCTTGGCGTCACGAGAACAGGTCCACTTCCCTCGAGTATGACGATGAGACGGGCGAGATTTCCCCGGAGGTTGAGCGAGCGGCCGGGCATTTTGACCCGTTTGCCGCACCCGAAATTGACGGTAAGGCTTACCGGTTACGCCTGGACGCAGCGATTGAAGCCTTGCCACCAGAACAAAGCAGGATCATCGAAATGCTTCGACAAGGCTTTCCCATTGATTCCAAGGAGCCAGGCGCCATGACCATCGCCAAGGCGCTCGGCCGCTCGGAAAAGACGGTCCGGACATACCGTGACAAGGCGATTGCGACCTTGCGGACCGTTTTTACGGAAGGAGACGAGCGATGAGCCCCGCAACCCCTCAGCCGTCGAAAGAGGATGTGCTCGATGCCCTCGCCGTGGAGCAGGATCCGGGACGGAAGACGCTCGAGCGCTATTTGCGCGCCTATCCACAGTTTGCAGCGGAGCTGATCGACCTATCGCGCGAACTTGCCCGTGAGATACCAGAGGATAGCACCTCCCTTTCATCGGCCGATCAGGCCATGATCGACGCCGCATGGCGGCGTCATGCCGAGGCGGCAGCCGCTGCGGACCCGTTGGCGCGCTTGTCGACGCCGGAGCTACGTGACGTTGCGAAGCGTCTCGATGTCCCTCGACAAGTCATCACAGCCTTTCGAGAACGTCGCGTCATTCTGTCGACTGTGCCACGCCGTTTCTTGGCCCGTCTCGCCGAAGCGGTGAACAGCTCAATCGAGATTCTGATCGAGGCGTTGTCGCAGCCTTCCTCGGGCCTGCTGCGCAGCTACAAGGCGGAAAGCAAGCCTGGGGGAGAAGAGGCCGTGAGCTTCGAGCGCGTGCTAAAGGATGCGGGCGTATCCGACGAAAAACGGGCGCAACTGATGTCGGACGGCGATTGACATGGATGGGGTGGAGCTCGCCAGGCAGATCGCGGTCGAACTCCACCGGAATGCGGTCGCGCGAGGGGCGGATCCCTGGTCGCCGTATGCGTTTGTCGTCGCCGAAGCCGAGCGGCGAGGCCTCGACGTGGAGCCCACCGCGACAGGCGCCGCAATCCTCGATGGCGGACGTGCGGTTTTCATCCCCGAAGATGACCTCATCCTTCACGAGAGGGCCGGATCGCCGTTCGAACAGGCATTCTTGGTGGCCCACGAGCTGGGACATGTGGAGCTCGGTGATGATCCGGACGGTGAACCGGCCCGAACCATCGATCCAGCCAGGCCGGCCGAGGCATCGCCAGTCGGCCTCGATCGGGTTGTCGACTATGGCCGGCGGCAGCGACGCGAGGTCCAGATGGATCTGTTCGCGCGCGAATTTCTTTTGCCGCGTCCTGTCGTGCGCACCCTCCATGTCGATCAAGGGCTGACCGCCTCGGAAATCGCCGGGCGCATTGGTGCTCCGTTCGACGTGGTCGCGCAGCAACTATTTGATGCGTTGTTGTTGCCACCGATCATCCAGGGGCCAATGGATGAGAAGCAGGAGCGACCGCTGAACGCGCTCCAAGCTGTGGCCGCTTCTCATCGTGGCGAGGGCTACCTGCTTGAGGCCGGACCCGGAACCGGCAAGACCCAAACCCTCGCCGCACGGGTCGATGGGCTGCTGGACGAAGGCGTGGATCCGCGCCGCATCCTGCTGCTTACATTTTCCAACAAGGCCGCTGGTGAAATGGCGGATCGGATCGGCCGCAAGAACAAGGCAGCCGCGGCGGCCATGTGGATCGGCACCTTCCACGCCTTTGGGCTCGATATCATTCGGCGCTTCCATACCGAGTTGGGACTGCCGAAAGACCCTCGAATGATGGACAGAACCGAGGCGGTGGAGTTGCTCGAGCATGAGTTTCCCCGCCTCGGTCTGACCCACTACCGCAACCTTTATGATCCGATCCAGATCATCGCCGACATGCTCCAGGCGATCTCGCGCGCCAAGGACGAGGTCGTCGATCCGGCGCGCTATGCTGAACTTGCGGGCGAGATGGCACGCAAGGCGATCTCGCCTGAGGATCACGAGGTTGCCGCGCGCGCAGCAGAAGTAGCACGTGTCTACGACGCCTATGAACGCTTGAAGGGGCAAGCGCATTGTGTCGACTTCGGGGATCTCGTCTCGATGCCGGTGTGGCTCATGGAGAGCTTCCCGGAAATCCGCACCCATCTGCAAGGGCAGTATGACCACGTGCTGGTCGACGAATACCAGGACGTCAATCGCAGCAGTGTGCGTCTCCTGACCGCGCTGCGCGGTGATGGCCGGAATCTCTGGGCGGTTGGTGACGCGAAGCAGTCGATCTACCGCTTTCGCGGAGCCTCGTCGTTCAACATGGCTCGCTTCGGCAAAGAGGATTTTCATGGGGGGGAACGCGGGCGTCTGAAGCAGAACTACCGTTCCGTCGAGGAGGTGGTGCGAACGTTCTCCAATTTCGCCACTGGCATGAAAGTTGGCGATGCCGGCAGCGGCCTGGAGTCTGAACGTGGATCAAGCGGCGGCATGCCGGAGCTACGCACGGTAGATCAGTCCCCGCAGCAGACAGTTGCAATCGCCGACGCCATCGAAGAGATGCGACGCTGCGGCTGCGCCTACCGTGACCAGGCCGTGCTTTGCACCGGCAATGAGAAACTTTCTGAGCTCGGACAAGACCTCGAACGGCTGGGTATTCCCGTTCTGTTTCTGGGCAGCTTGTTCGAGCGACCGGAGGTCAAGGATCTCTTATCTCTGCTGACGATCATCAATGATCGTCGCGCGATGGGACTGGTTCGCGTCGCCTGCATGGCGGAATTCGCGATGCCGATTACGGACGTCGCCTCGGTCTACGAGTATCTGCGGTCGAACGAGGCCGAGCCGGCGGCATGGCTGAACGAGGTTGCGGCGGTTCCTGGTTTGACCGAAGCGGGTCGCTCCGCCTTGAACGCCCTGGCGTCGGCACTGGAGGGGTTTGACAGCACATCTGCGCCATGGACCATCCTTGCCACGTTGCTCTTGGACCGGACACGCGTTGTGGCGCGTCTCGGTGCTTCGGATGACATCGGCGAACGCACACGAGGCATCGCCATCTGGCAGTTCATGAACTTCCTGCGGGCCCAGCCAAGTGGGCAAGGTCTGCCCATCTCGCGGCTTCTCGATCGCGTGCGCCGATTGGTTCGCCTCGGCGACGACCGCGACCTTCGGCAATTGCCGGCGGCCGCCCAAGGGATCGACGCCGTCCGCCTGATGACCATCCACGGTGCGAAGGGGCTTGAGTTTCGTGTCGTCCACGTGCCGGGGCTCAATGCTGACACAATTCCAGGGACACCGCCGAACCCGCCATGTCCGCCGCCGGATGGCATGGTGGAAGGCGTCGAAGGTGCTGCGCTGGAGGTCTTCCGCGCCGGACAGGCCGAAGAGCGGGAATGTCTCTTCTATGTAGCGATGTCGCGAGCGCGCGACCGGCTCTTGCTCTATGCGCCCACTCAGAAATCGAACGGCCATAAACGCTCCCTGTCGGGATTCCTTGACCGATTGGGTCCAGACTTGGTGCGGCGTGCGATCCGTCCGGAACGGACTTTGCCGCCCGCACCCGAAATGGCGGACATAGTGCTCGCGATAGATGGTGGTCTCCGTTTTACCGGACCGCAACTGGCTCTCTATGAGCGTTGTCCGCGACGTTTCTTCTACACGCATGTTCTGCAGGTCGGGGGGCGTCGGACAGCGACGCCGTTCATGCAGATGCATGAAGCGGTTCGTATGGTTTTCCAGGCCGTTGTTGCAGACGCCAGCGCGATGTCGGGCGATGAAGATATGGAAAGGCATCTTGGAGAGGCCTTCGCCGAACATGGCCTCGCCGATCACGGCTATGTCCTCGAATACAAGGCCTACGCCATTTCCATGATCCGCTACTTTCTCGCGGCCCGGGAGGGGCACACGCCGGAGCCCCCGACGGCGCTCAGCCTCACTTTCGGGGCTGAAGAGATCATTGTCCGTCCGGATGACGTGCTCGTGCGGCCTGACGGGAGCCGCACGGTGCGGCGGGTTCAGACTGGGCATTTTCGCAGCGCCGAAGCCGACGATGTCGGGGCCGCCACCTTTCTTCTGGCAGCCCGCCGGGCCTTTCCTGACGCGGAGGTTGAGCTTATGCACCTGTCGGACCAGAGTACGCGGCCAATTAACCTGAAGGCCGTTAAGCTTCGAAATCGGCAAGAAAGGCTTTCAGGCTTTCTGGCGGACATTCGCGCTGGGCGCTTTCCCGCCAAGGCGTCCTCGCGGACATGCCCCGGATGCCCCGCATTCTTTGTCTGTGGGCCAACCCCGAGCGGCACCCTCGAAAAAAAATTCGTCTGACATTACCGGTCGGGCGAAGTCGCCCCGATTGGAACCTTAGAGACCGGGCGCAGCCTGGTGTAACGCTAAGGAACCAATGACCATGACTTCTGACGACCTTCCCGATTATGACGATCTAGCCGACGCCCTGCGTGAAGACCGGGCACTGCGTCCGGCGCGGGCCTATCGTATCCGCTTCGCGCAGGGCGACCTCAATTTCCGCGACCTCGATGTCGAGGATCCGATCCCGCTGGGGCGCCAGATCCTTGCCGCGGCGGGCTGCGATCCGCGCGACGGCTACAGCTTGTTTGCGATTTTGCCTGCGGGTGACTTCGAGGACGTCCGGCTTGACGAGCCGTTTGATCTTCGTGCGCGCGGGGCCGAGCGTTTCGTGGCGTTTGAGACCGACCGCGACTACAAGCTGACCCTGGATGACCGCCAGCTCGAATGGGGCAAGCCCGCCATCGGCGGGGCGGCCCTCTATAAGCTATCGGGCGTCGACGAAGACGAGGCAGTTTTTTTCGAAGTGCGCGGAGGGGAAGATCGGCTGATCGAGCCGGATGACCTTGTGGACCTGACCAAGCCGGGCATCGAGCGTTTCATCACGGCACCGCGTCCTTCCAAGACCTACGAGATCATCGTGAACTCCCGGCCTCGCACGGTCGAGAATCCGCACGTCACGTTCGAGCAGGTCGTGCAGCTCGCGTTTCCAGGGCCCCACGATCCCAACGTCGTGTTCTCGATGACGTATCGCCACGCCGCTTCGAAGCCTCATGCCGGCGAGCTCGCCGTCGGTGGCGCCGTCGACGTGAAGAAGAAGGGGACTGTGTTCAATGTCACGCGCACTGTTCAGTCGTAACGCCGACCTCAAGCGCCTTCGTGACGAAGGCTATTTCGTCCAGGTCGTGGGCGGCCTGCTGGTGATGCGCGACGTGCCCTACGTCGACGCCAAGCGGCAGGTACGGGTGGGCACGCTGATCTCCGCCCTGACCATGGCTGGAGATCATACCCGCCGACCGGACACCCACGTCGTCCATTTCGATGGCGACTTTCCCTGCGGGCCTGATGGGACGCCGATCCGCCAGATTACGCACCAAAGTGGAAGTTTCGACCTCGGGCATGGGCTCTCAGCCCGACACTCGTTTTCGAGCAAGCCGGAAGGTGGTTACGCGGACTATTTCCACAAGATGACGACCTATGCCGCGATCCTCTCGGGTCCGGCCGCGGTGCTCAAGCCGGGGGCCACGCCGCGTACTTTCCGGGCGCCCGAGCCCGAAGAAGACAGTGTGTTCAACTACACCGAGACGGCGTCGGACAGGGTCGGCATCGGCGCCTTGGCGGAGCGGTTGAAGTCGGAGATCGTCGCGATCATCGGGGGCGGCGGAACGGGAAGTTATATTCTGGACCTCGTGGCCAAGACGCCGGTCCGCGAGATTCGGCTGTTCGATGATGATGAGTTTCTGCAACACAACGCGTTTCGGACTCCTGGCGCGGCGTCCATCGAAGAACTGCGGGAAGCGCCGAAGAAGGTCGACTATCTGAAGTCCATCTATTCGCGCATGCACTGCGGCATCGTTGCCCACGCTGTGGCGCTTGATGCGTCCAACCTCCATCTGCTCGACGGGGTAACGTTCGCCTTCATCTCGATGGATGCGGGGGAAGAGAAACGGCTTGTCATCGAGAAGCTTGAGGCGCTCGACGCGTCGTTCGTCGACGTAGGCATGGGGCTGGAGCTGGACGACGGGTCCTTGGGCGGCATCCTGCGTGTGACAGCAAGCACGCCGGAAAAGCGCGACCATGTCCACCAGGGGCGGATCTCGTTCGCAGGCGGCGGCGAGAAGGACCTCTATTCGTCCAATATTCAGGTTGCCGACCTGAACGCGCTTAATGCTGCGCTTGCCGTCGTCAAATGGAAGAAGCTTCGTGGCTTCTACCGCGACCTGGAGCGGGAGCACCACTGCACCTACACCACGGACGGCAACATGTTGCTGAATGGTGATACGGAATGATGCGCCATACTCGTCTAGAACATCGGTTCGTCGAACATATTCCGGAGAAGGTCGAAACTGGTGTCCTCTACATCTCGATGGAATACGGGACGGCCGCGCACAGCTGCTGTTGCGGGTGTGGAGAAGAGGTGGTGACGCCCTTCACGCCGACGGACTGGAAGATGACCTTCGACGGCGAAACCGTGTCCCTCCACCCGTCGATCGGCAATTGGTCGCTTGCATGCAGATCGCACTACGTGATCAAGCGCGGGCGCGTCATCGAGGCAGGGCCGTGGACCGACGAACAGGTCGCAGCGGAACGTCGCCGCGATCAGGCAGTCAAGGCGCGCCACTACGGCACTACCATCCCTGGCGGCGCCGTCACTCGTCCAGCGCCCCAGCCGTCGGCTAACTCCGTGCCAGACGGGTTCTGGCGGCGTCTGTGGCGTTCGGTTATGGGCGGTTCAGAATAGGATGCGCTTGTTGTAGGCCGAGTTCTACCTGTTCTTCTGAAGCAGAGTGTCAACGATATGCTAGGTTTGATGTCATTGAAGAATAAGGGGGAGATATGACTTATCGATTTGTTCATACGGCCGACATTCATCTGGACTCTCCCCTTCGGTCGTTGGCGTTGCGACATCCGGAACTTGCCGAGCTGATTGGAAACGCTACGCGCCAGGCTTTCGTCAACATCATGGATCTTTGCCTGGATGAGCAGGTTGATGCCCTTCTGCTGGCAGGCGATCTTTATGATGGCGAACAGACCTCCATGAAGACGGCCCGCTTCCTGGCGGCCCAAGTTCGGCGGCTGCATGAAGCTGGTATCCGCGTCTTCATTATACGCGGCAACCACGACGCTCTATCCAAGATCACGCAGGAACTCGTTCTGCCGGACACGGTCAAGGTCTTTGGAGGGCGCGCCGAGGCAGTGGCGATTGATCGGGGGAAAAGCGATTTCCCCGTCGTGATACATGGGCTGAGCTTTGCAAAGCCACATGCACCGGAAAGTCTGATACCCAAGTACAAGCCGCCCGTCGAGGGCGCGGTGAACATCGGCATGATGCATACGAGCCTGGCCGGCGCGCCTGGCCACGATCCTTATGCGCCCTGCCGCATCGCCGATCTTCAGGCGACCGGCTTTCGTTATTGGGCGCTCGGTCACATACACAAACGGTCAGTAGCAGAGGGGGACTGCACGATCGTCATGCCGGGCAACCCGCAGGGACGGGACATCAACGAGGCAGGCCCCAAAACCGTTTCGCTGATCACCGTAGCCGACGATGGCTTGATCCGCGTCGAGGAACGGAACGCCAGCATAGCTCAATTCGAGCGTGTCTCGGTGGATGCGAGCGGTATCGATGATTGGCGCGATCTGGCAACGGCTCTATCGACGTCTCTCCGGCAGGTGCGAGATGCTGTGGCGGTCGACCATCTTGTCGTCCGCCTGCAGGTAACCGGCGGAACGCCGCTCGCTTGGCGTATCCGTCGCGATGTCGATCTCCTCAAGGCCGAGGCAGATGACCGTGCTTCCGTGATTGGAGGCTGCTGGGTCGAGAAGATGGAGGTTGGATGCCACGTCCCCAGCACTACAGATGGCCCCGGCGATGACCCGGTTATGGAACTCCGCCGCCTGATTGCATCGAATGTCGGTCAGTCGGACAGCTTTCAGCAGGACGCTGTCGGTATTGTGGAGGAGCTGACGGCGCAACTGCCGCCTGAGTGCCGTGACTTCCTCGGTGCCGATGAGAGCGCCTTTCACGAAGCCCTGGCTGAGCTGGTCTCAGAGGGAGCTGACGATGTTGCAGCGCGCCTCCATGCCATCGCGGGCGGAGGAGAGGCCTGATGCGTATCAATCGGTTGGACCTTACCCGCTACGGCATCTTCACGGACTACTCCATTACCCTTGGCGAGCAGACCGCGGACGGACCTGATCTGCATATCATCTACGGCCCGAACGAAGCGGGGAAATCTACTGCGCTGGCAGCGTTTCTGGATCTGTTGTTCGGCATCGAGATCCGGAGCCGGTACGGCTTCCTTCACCCATATCCGACGATGCGTATCGGCGGGGAGATTGAGGTCAACGGTACGTCACGCCAGTTCATTCGAATAAAGCGACCGCAAAATAGTCTTCTGGATTGCGCAGATAAGCCGATCTCCGACGGTATCATTTTGGGGGATCTTGGGGGTATCGACCGAGCGTCCTACACGACGATGTTCTCGCTGGACGACGACACGCTCGAAGCAGGTGGGGAGAGCATTCTTGCGAGCAAAGGCGATCTCGGCCAGCTCCTGTTCTCTGCTAGCGCTGGGCTCTCGGACCTTAGCCAGAAGCTCGTGGAGTTGAGGGCGGAGGCGGACGGCTTCTACAAGTTCCGAGGCCGTGGTGGCGACTTGTCTGAGTTGAAGACACGCCTGGCGGATCTGAAAAAGCAGCGCGAGGACATCGATACGATCGCCTCCGAGTACGCTAGGCTGGTCGGGGAGCGTGACCGCGTAGCTGGGCAATATGATGAAGCAATTGCGGAGCGCGGTCGCATCCAATCCAGATTGGACGATCTTCGGCGTCAACTCGGAGCGCTGCCGAGGCTCGTGGCGCTACGGGGACTGAGGGAACGCATCAGGCCGCTTGCTGAGATTCCGGAGGCGCCGATTGCTTGGGTCGAGGAGCTTCCCAAGCTGCAAAGGGCGGAAATCGAGCTCACGACACGAGCGAAAGGCGTCGAGTCGGAGATCAGAAACATTTCCGAGGAGCTTGATGGAATTGTTGCCGACGACCCTGTCTTGGGTCTTGCCGATCGGATCGACCTGCTAGCGGACCTACGTGCCCGGTACGTGACAGCCGACAAGGATACTCCGGAGCGGCGGCTCCAGCAGCGCGATACGGATGTCGCTATTGCGGGAATTCTCGCAAGAATGGAGTGCGATCCGGATACAGACCCCGGCAGCCTGCTGCTGGGAGCTTCGACGACAGGCGCCCTTCGTGAGCTGATGGAGCGGCGGTCTGGCGTTGAGGCCGGGGCAGAGACGGCGGAAGAGGAGTTGACAGAAGCGCTACAGCGCCTTTCGGAAGCGCAGTCAAAGTTGAAGGAGGCAGGCGGGGAAACGCAGTCGGAGGCTCCTGCTGCTGTATCGCAGCTTGCCTCTGTAGTGTCGATGGCTCGGGCTGACGATCATGCAGCGCGTCGCCGCCTCGCGGAGCGCTTGCGCCATGAGCAACTCGACGCGCTGACGGAGCGTATGCGTGCGCTTCGTCCATGGACCGGTGAGGCCGGAGTGCTACGCGACCTTTCTGTGGCCGACTCCGACGATATTGACCGGTGGAAGAGTTCGATCGCTGAGGCCGAAAAGCGCGTCCAACGTCATGATGATGGGATCGAGAGGCTCTTGGCCGACCAACATCGGCTGACGGCTGAAATCGAGGCGGCTGGTCAAGTGGCTGGTGTCCTAAGCGATCAGCAAGCCGCAGACATCCGAACTGCGCGAGAGGAAGCTTGGGCCAGCCACAAACGTACACTGGATGCAGCGTCGGCCGAAGTCTTTGAAGCCAGCCTTCGACGCGATGATATTGTGACCAACAGCCGGATCGGCAATGCCGCAGAAGTGGCCCATCTCAATCAGATCAGCAAAACGCTCGCCACCGTAAATGCGGATCTCGCTGCAGCGCGCGACAGCCAGCGTGCGGCAGCCAAGGAACTGAAAGACATTCAGGGACAGATCGCGGCCGCAATTCGGGCGATGGCGCCTTCGTTGCCACAGAACTGGAGCCTGCCGAAGCTGGAATTGTGGCTGGAGAGCAGGAGCAAAGCACTCGAGTCTCTCGCTGCGGCAGAGAAGGCAGAGCGCGAAGAACGCGAAGCGGAACAGGACGGGGAAAAAATCCGGCGCAAGCTGATCGACGTGGCGAGCGCCGTCGGCATCGATTTCGCAGCCGATTCAAGTACCGAGACGCTCATATCCTTCGTGCAAACAGCGATAGATCGGGAAGCGGAGCTGAGAGCGCTGCGGTCGGAGGTGGCCGAGCGTAAGCGGGACGTGGATGCGCGAGAGCGTAGAGCGCAGAAAGCCAAGGAAATAGAACAGGATTGGAACGAAAGCTGGGCTGAACTGTGCATGAGCTGCTGGCTAGGAGAAGATCGTTCGATTCCGACCGTCCCAACGATCCGAGAGATGTTGAAGGCGCTGGATGAACTTGGTCCGTTGATCGAAAAGCGGGCCAGCCTGGCAGATCGCATCCAAAAGATGGAAAGCGATCAACGTCGTTTTATGACGGAGATTGAGTCATTGGCAAAGGCGCTCGACATGGAGATTACGTCGGCGCCCCTCGACCTGGCCACCCAAGTTACAAGAACGCTAGAGAAAGCGAGGGCGGCGGAGACAGCCAAGGAAGCTGCTTCAGCACGTCTGAAGGACGCGGAAGCGTGCAAGAAGACCATCGCGGAAGAGAAGGATATCCATGATCGCCGCAAGGAGGAGATGATCAGTCATTTCAAGGTCGAATCCCTTGATGAAGTCGGTGAGAAGCTTCGTAATGTTGAGAAAAGACAGGATCTTCAGGAGCAGGCTGTGGCCGCAGAGCAAGAGATACTGGCCGCTCTTGGCGCACAGTCCATCGAATTGGCGGAAGAGACCCTCGACAAGGTGGATCGGAGTGCGGTCGAGACCCAGATCGCGGAGTTGGCAGGGCGATTTGAAGATCAAGACAAGCGCTCGCGCGAGTTATTCAGCGAGCATAGTAAAGCATCAGATCGCCTTGAGGCCGTCGGAGGAGACGACGCCGTTGCGAGGATCGAGGAACGGCGCCGGACGACACTGCTCGAGATCGAGGAAGGAGCAAAGCGTTACCTGCGCCTGAGGCTGGGTGTCGCGGCAGCGGAACAGGCGCTCCGGATTTATCGTGATCAACATCGAAGCTCCATGATGGCTCGCGCCTCCGAAGCGTTCAAGATAATTAGCCGCGATGCATATAAGGGGCTGACGACCCAACCTAATAGGGACAGCGAAGTTCTCGTCGCGGTCGGGGCCAACGATGGGTCCAAGGTTGCATCAGATTTGTCGAAAGGAACGCGCTTCCAACTGTACTTGGCGCTGCGTGTTGCGGGCTACCAGGAGTTCGCTCAGTCACTCCGACCGGTTCCGTTCATAGCGGACGACATCATGGAAACGTTCGACGATTTCCGGGCGGAAGAGGCATTCAAGTTGTTCGCCGAGATGGCGAAAGTAGGTCAGGTCATTTATCTCACTCACCATCAGCATCTTTGTGATATCGCCCGACGCGCATGCTCTGATGTCCGGATCCATGAGCTGAGGGCCGATTGAATCGGTAGGCTTGTTCAAAAAGCATGCGCGACAGAAGCTCCCGTGTTCGCGCTCGCGTGGGTAATCGGCCTCATTCACCGTCAATGCTGAATCTCAACTAGGGTCAGCTCCCAGGAAGTCTCGTCCGCGTCACTGTGGTGGCACGAAGATGAAGCGTCGAAGGCCGCTTATTCATGGATCTTGAGCTACCGGATGCTCGAGCGGTAATCGGCGGGATGGGCAGACGGAGAGGGATCTCGATCCAATGTCGAAACAACGTCGCTAGCACCTATTTCCGCTATGTGGAACAAGGTGGCGACGCTCACGCGCCGCCGTTGCCGTGTTTCCAGACCGGAATGCCCATTTTGCGGGCCTTGTCGGCGAGATTGTCCTGGATACCGGTGCCCGGGAACACCATCACGCCGATCGGCAACACCGCCAGCATGGAGTCGTTGCGCTTGAACGGCGCGGCCTTGGCGTGGCGGGTCCAGTCGGGCTTGAACGCGATCTGCGGCACCTTGCGCTGGTCGGCCCAGCGGGCAGCGATGCGTTCGGCGCCCTTCGGCGATCCGCCGTGCAGCAGCACCATGTCGGGGTGCTTGGCATGGACCTGATCGAGTTTCGCCCAGATCAGGTGGTGATCGTTGAAATCGAGCCCGCCGGTAAAGGCGATCTTCGGTCCCGCCGGCAGGAGCACCTCGGTCTCGGCCCGGCGCTTGGCTGCGAGGAAATCGCGGCTGTCGATCATTGCTGAGGTCATGGCGCGGTGATTGACCATCGATCCGCTGCGCGGCCGCCAGGATGAGCCGGTGTGGCGCTCGAAATGCTCGGCGGCCTGGTCGCGCATCAGCTCGAAGGCGTTGCGGCGTTCGATCAGTGTCTGCCCCTCGGCGGTGAGGCGCTCCAGTTCGACCGAGCGGACTTCGGAGCCGTCCTGTTCGCGCTGGCTGCGGCGCTGCGCCTGCTCGTTGTCGTCGAGCTCGCGTTCGATCCGGTCGGCGGCGCGATGGAAGAGGTTGACGGCCGACCAGAGAAGGTCGTCGAGGTCAGGCTCGAGGCGGGTGTCGCCGAGGGTCGCGATCAGGGCATCGAATATATCTGCAATGGCCCCGGCGACGATGTTCCCCTCCGGGAGCGGTCTCGGATCGGGTTCGTCCTGGAATGGGCGGTATCCGTAGAGCTGGAGTTCGGTGAGGACGTGGTCGGTGGGGGATGAGGCGTGGTGAGGCTCGAAGCCGTCGTCGTGTTCGCTCGCCATGGGATGCTCCTTCGTCGGTTTGACCGCGACCCTCGCGGCCTTCTGGCGACGAAAGCCGTCGGGCGGCCCGGACCTGCACCCGGAGCGCAAGCGAGAGGGCCGAAGCGGCAGCGGAGGATGGCGAAGGCCGGCTATTTTGTTTCGCGATGGAAAGCGCTCCTCTTGGAGCGCGCCGGAAAATAGCCGGGCGCAGCCATTGCCGGTCCGGGCCGCTTGACGGCCGATCGCCCTCTCGAAGGCCGGGTCGCGGTCCCCTCCGACGCAAGGGGAGCAGCCTCGTGCGATGCGGCGACGGCTGCCGCTGCCCCGCGCTTGCCCCTTCCGGCTATGCCGCCAGGGCGAGAAAACGGACGACGTCCTCCGGGGCGAGCTGCTGGCGGACCGCTGCCCGGAGAGTGCCGATGACGAAGGTGCGGAGATCCTCGTTGAAGTCCCCGAGTACCGGCGACAGCACGATCGCCTCGATCCCGGCGGCGTTCGCCCGCTCGATCAGGTTGTCGCGCGCCCCGTCACCGGCCGGATCGTCGTCACGGACGATGTAGAGCCTGCGCAGTGTCGCCGGGAACAGGATAGCGGCAAGGTGTGCGGCCGAAAGCGCGGCGACCATCGGCATGTGGGGCAGGACACAACCCAATGACAGGATCGTCTCGATGCCTTCTCCCGCCGCTATCACGTCGTGCGCCACGCCGAACCGGACCGCATGGCCGAGAAGGTCGCCCATTGCCCGCCTCGGCGTGTCGATCGGCGCCTTGTCGCCGCCGTCGGGGGAAAGCCAGGTGCGGTGCGCTCCGGTGATCCGGCTGTCGAGGTCGGTGACGGAAGCGATCATCGCCGGCCAGGTCTCGGTCGGAGAATGCTCGTCGGGCCGATAATAGCAGCGCGGATGGAAGCGGAGCGATCCGACTCCGTGCAAAGCCGTGATGCCGCGTTTGCGTAAGTACGCTTCTGCGATAGTGCCCGTAATCGGCTGCGACATGGCGAAAAGCCGTCGCGCGGCCTCCGACGATCCGGTGGGCGCCGGCGCCGGCCGCCGTTGGCGGTCCGGTTCGGGCTCGGGATGCGGCAGGCTCAGAAAGGTCCGCGCCTCATCGGCGACATCCCTGAAGTCGATCAGCCCGCAACTCTCGCGAATGACGTCGAGCAGGTCGCCATGCTCGCCGGTGGCGGCGTCGGTCCATTTGCCGGCCGCGCCCTTGCCGGATTCGGGTCCGATCAACCGGACGAACATGGAGCGGCCAGGCGTATTGCGGACGTCGCCGACCATCCAGTAACGGCCCTCGCGCCGTCCGCTGGAGAGATACTCGCGGCAGACGGCCTCGGCCTGACGGCCGAGACGGTGTGCGAGATCGGATGCGTCACGAGCCATCATGCCACCTCCCGCTCGGCGATGCGCTCGATCGCAAATCGCTCCAGCAGCTTGGCGAGGATCGCAGGAGCGGACGCATCGGTCGGCACGAACAGGCGGAACTTCCAGGAGATGATCTCGCCGAACAGCCCATAGGCCTTGAGACGATCGCGCATGGTGTCGGTGAAGCCGGTCAGCTCGATCCGGTTCACGCCCATGACGCGCGCGCG
>Ga0114916_1001037_pt1 | contig 16475 bp, 10 predicted proteins | sample MalvirAntarct_66_FD_83501 | JGI IMG/M metagenome (GOLD analysis project Ga0114916, IMG submission 83501) | Marine viral communities from the Global Malaspina Expedition - Malaspina viral metaG Antarct_66 | ecosystem: Environmental > Aquatic > Marine > Oceanic | place: West Anvers Island... | reverse complement strand
TCCCTTTTTGTTATCTGTCTGATAGGTATGCCATTCATTTTTTTTGGGCGAAAACCTGGTTAGGCCTTTGCCACTTGTTCCTATCCAAACATTGTTTTGCGCATCCAAGGTTATGGACCTTACCACATCTATATTTATATTCTCCGGGGTTTGAAAGTTAATTACGGAGTTGAATTTTTCCAGGAGGGGGTCATAATAATTTAGGCCAGCTCCATCGGTTCCAAACCAAATGGTACCTGTATGGTCCTCGTAAATACTTAAGATATCCTTGTACTGAATGGTTTTGGGATTGTGCTTTTCCGGTAAATATTGGTTTAACTGGCTCTGTGCTATGTCAACTTTAAAAAGTCCGTCACCATAGGTGCCTATCCACAACTGATTTTTGGTATCCAGTAGCATGGTGAGCACATAAATTGTATTTAGGCTGCTTTTTAAATCTTCAATAAAAATATCAGGACGCTTAAAAAGTGCGTCCATAGGTTCCCTGTACCAAACACCTTCCCCAAAGCTTCCTACCCATTGATTATTTTCATGATCAAAGAGGACAAAGCTATAATTGGAAATAGAATTTTTATTGCCATCGGGATAATGGTAAATAATATTTTCAGACTGTTGCGGGTCTATTTCCACAATATATTTTTCGCAACTGAGCCAAAGATTACCGGAGGGATCTTGGGTTATGGCGTTTATGCCACTTACTTTATCGGGGCCAAAAATATGCTCTATTTTTTTGGTTTGGAAGGATAGTTTATAGAGCCCCGTTGAAAAACTTCCGAACCAAATGTTTTTTTGTTGGTCTTCAAAGATGGTACTGGCATCTTCTATTTCGTTCAGGGGTTCAAAGGTGTTGTTGTCCTTATTTAATTTGTGTGGTATTTGTGATATGGGAATAATCCATAGTTCGTCGTTGCTATCAACAAAGACCTTTCCTAATTTACTGTATGTTGGATTGGTAATATCCTTGAAGTACTGCTTGTACTTTTCAAAACTTCTACCGTCATATTTGTTTAAACCATCCTGTGTTGCAATCCATAAAAATCCAGTACGGTCTTGGGTTATTGAAATTGCTGAATTTTGCGATAAGCCGTCTTTTACGGACAAGGGACGAAAGGTTACCTGTTTTTGGGATTGAACAGAAAGCCAAGAAATAAGTAAGACGTAGTTTACAAAAAACCGTATGTAATTTGGCTTCATATGATGCTTACGTTATTTCAAGGGATAATTTTATCCTCCAATTTTAAATTAACTGTTAACTTATGAATAAAAATTATTAAAATCTACTTAAGTGATTAAAATATGTAATGACATCATTCACTATTTTGAAAAAATGATAATGTCTAAGTAATATATGGGTTAGTATTGATAAGTATTAGCCTTTAGTCGCGGTCTGGAAATAATTGGGAGATAAATATCCTTTGGATTTAGTGTTATAATTGACTGGTATTTTTTTTATGAATTAAGTTGCGCAGTAATTAATGATAATTGTATATTTGCAGCCGCTAAAGACAGAACTTGTCATAATTAGTGAATGGTGGCATAGCTCAGCTGGATAGAGCACCTGCCTTCTAAGCAGGCGGTCGAAGGTTCGAATCCTTCTGCCATCACCACCCGAAACCCTCAGTGAAAACTTGGGGTTTCGTTGTTTTAGAACTTTATGTAAAACAGTTAATCTTCCAAAATGTGCATACTTTGTGCATAGTTTTTTAATTTAACATTATTTTATTGTTTTTTGATATCAATTGCACTGTTGTTAATGCAAATTGGATTATTTAATTAAATATCAAGTTGTCCAATTGTTGTGTTCCTGGTTAGCTCAGGCTCCTTAAATGGACTAATTTCCGGTTGAAATTTTCTTAGATGCCTATTATGGGATCAAGTACGATTTCTGGGTATTTGATATTTATGCAAACAACTGAGTCAATCTAAACAGGAAGAATTCTGTGTTTCTAACGCCTCTGAACTGTGCCCTGAATGCCTTTATTTTGGCATTGAACGATTATGTCCCGAAAGGACCGGAGCATTTAATATGTCTTACAGGTGATAACAAAACTTTTTTCTTAGGTATTTAAGTCAATATTTGAGTACTTTGTGTCTTTTATAGTACTAATTGCCACCTCCTGATTGATGTATTCGTAGCTTGTTTTCTGAGCAATCATGCCGTTGGACAATATTCGGTCCAAGACCAGTCTCAGGAATGCTTAATGTATTGCTGGACATGAAAAATATACTGAACGATAGTTTTTGATCTTCCGAAGGAATCCTTATCCGATATAGAAATATTAAAAACCTGTATTTATCCGCTTAAGAAGAAATTGATGCCACTCTGTAAGGCCGGTGAAGGACCATGGATATTAACAGTATGGCACAAAACATTATAATTATATGGGTTTAATTCCCCACCCCTTGCCTCGATTTCAGGTAAAGTTTTCATTTAAAACAAAAATTTTATTACGCTAAATACCTTACTGGCTTGACAGAAGATTATTGGCTTTTATCTGAGCTAATAACTACATAAAACTTCTAAATGTTGTAGTGTAGATGCACAAAAAAATAAGCTCATGTTTAAATTCCAAATAGTTTTAGCCTATTTTAAGATTTTAGTAGTAAAAGTAGGGGTATATAAAAAGTTAAAGAGAAATGGCAGCCTTTTACCTAGCTTAAAAAGTTGTCGTTCAAAACATCTTATATTGATTAGTAATCTCCTACACCATTTTTTTAGTTTCGCTCCCAAACACGATTAACATAATCACCTCATATTTCCGACCTAATTTTTCCCTGAGAATTCCAAATGCCTTGGTGATTTGACCTTCCACCGTCTTTTTGGATACGTTCAGGTATTCAGATATTTCCATATTGGTCAGGCCTTCCTTTTTGCTCAAAAGAAAAATCTGTTTGCATTTAGGAGGCAATTCATGGATGGCATCGAAAAGTATGCCCAATATTTTTTGCTCTTGCATTTCATCCTTTTCTTCAACCGCCAACTCCAAGGCTTCTATATACTTTCTTTCGAGTGCCATTACGGCCTTGCCTTTTCTATACTGGTCAATGAATTTATTGTGAACGGATTTATAAAGGTAATTTTCCAAGGAAAAATCATGTTTAAGTTTATGCCTTTTTTCCCAGACCTGTACAAAGACATTTTGCACAATATCCTCTGCCATAAGATCGTCCCTAATCAGACTGTTGGCATAAACACATAGTCGATTGTGATAATGTTCCACCAAATATACATAGGCATTTTCATTGCCTTTTTTCAAGTCTTCAATTAGAGTTGTTTGGTTTTCAAAATCCCACTTCATTTTACGATTTGGTTTTTATTGGTTTAAAATTATGGTAAATGTCAAAAAAAAATGTGAAAAAAGTAAGGGTTTCTTAATACAGCTTCGTATAAATGTGAATTGCATAACGAATGAAACCAAAAAAGGTACATAAATTAATAGCAAAATATATTACATCGTCAATTTCAGGTACGGAGTTGGATCTGTTAGAAATTGAATTGAAAAAGCCTTCAAACGATCAACTTTTTAACGATTATGTAAAATTAAATTATAGAATTGACCGCAAAATGAAAACCTATGATACAGATAAATCGAAACGCCTTTTGCTAGATAGAATTAAGAAGGATAAAGGCAATCGTGATAAGTTTAAATTCAGAAGTGTTTTTAGGTATGCAGCCATTATAATATTGTCTATGACTATAGGGTACTTTGTCAATGAAAAACTTGCCAATGAAGTCCCGTCAAATGAATTAGACCCTAAAGAGAACTTTATTACTTTAGAACGAGAAGATGGAAATATCCAAGTTATTTCCGAAGATGGCACTTCAGAAGTAATAGACTCAGAAGGCAATGTAGTTGGCTCCCAAGTAGGTAGCCAAATTGTATATACCAATTCAAACAAGACCATTTCTGAAGAACCTATATATAATACACTTCATGTGCCCTATGGCAAGCACTTTGAACTTAAGTTATCAGATGGTTCCGTGGCCTATTTAAATTCAGGCTCATCCCTAAAGTATCCTGTTGAATTTATTGAGGGAAAGGAACGCACCGTTTTCTTGACGGGAGAGGCATTTTTGGAAATAACAAAAGACACCGATCGTCCATTTATTGTAAATACCGATGATTTGGATATAAAGGTTTTTGGTACAAAGTTTAATGTTTCGGCCTATCCGGAAGATGAACTAAAGGAGGTGGTGTTGGTTGAGGGTTCTGTGGGAATGTATTCAAGAACAGAATCGGCGGATGACAATGAAGGAACTTTGCTTACTCCGGGCCATAAGGGGAGTTATGATAATGCACAGGGGAATATTACCACGGAACCGGTTGTTACCAGTATATATACTTCATGGGTTCAGGGGGTAATGGTATTTAGAAATATGACGTTCGAAAATATTCTTAAAAAACTGGAGCGACATTATGATGTAAAGATTATTAACAAAAATTCGAAAATAGCTTCGGCCGAATTCAATGCTAGTTTTGGCGACATGCCGATTGAAAGAATATTGGATTACTTTAAAGGGGAATACAATATTGATTATTCTGTAATTAATGAGAAGGAAATAATTGTAAACTAAACTACTAAAACTTAAATATATAGAGCCAATGAAGAACTAAAAAAAACCAAAAATCAACTTTGTGCCGACCTGGTAAAAGGTCATAAAAAAAATCGGAAAATGCGTCACCATTTTCCGATCGGTAGAAGTGATCAACATTTAAGTTTAACCACAATCAAACATTATAAAAGTATGAAAAAAATTCTTGACCAAAAGAGAAGGTCGTACCCATTGCTTAAACTCAGTTTAAAGATGAAAATCAGTATGTTATTCATGTTTTTGGTCTTGTTTACCATGCAGGCCAATTCATCCTATGCACAGCGTACGAAGATTACCCTAGACCTCAACAATGTAACGATCGAAAGGCTTATTGATGAAATTGAAAGCCAAACCGATTTTCATTTTGTATACCAGATAAAGGAAGTTGATCTAAATCGAGTTGTAAGTGTAAAAGCTAACAAAGAGCTCGTAACCAGTATTCTGAAAAGGATATTTGGAAATACAAGAACCACACACAATGTTGTGGATAAACAAATATTTCTAAAAGAACGTGGTGTTTCAGGGAGTACTGACAATTCAAAGCTCTTGCCTGGTTTCTATAAACTTCAATCCACGGTTTCTGGACAAATTGTAGATGACAATGGTGCCCCTTTACCTGGTGCAAACATCGTTGAAAAAGGAACAACCAATGGTGTTACAGCCGATTTTGATGGAAATTTCACTATAGAAGTTGCTAGTGAAAATGCCGTCCTGGTTGTATCCTATATCGGGTTTGCCTCCAAGGAAGTCCAGGTAAACGGACAGACAAGTCTTAGTGTAGTTTTAATGGAAAGTGCTGCAGGATTGGACGAGGTAGTATTAATAGGTTACGGTGAAGTTCGCAGAAAGGATTTGACTGGTTCCGTGAGTAAAGTTGGTGGGGCGGATTTGGAAAACCTTCCGGTAGCCAGGATAGACCAATCTTTGCAGGGAAGAGCTTCCGGTGTTCAGGTTTCACAAATTAGCGGAGAGCCAGGAGCGGCAACAACTATAAGGATACGTGGCGGAAATTCTATTCAAGGCAACAATGAACCGTTATGGGTCATAGATGGTGTTATCGTGGGGACCGACTACAATTTGAGCAATCTGAATACAAATGATATTCATTCCATAGATATTCTAAAAGATGCCGTTGCCGTTTCCATATATGGTACACGTGGCGCCAATGGGGTTATATTGGTAACAACAAAAAGCGGTGCCGGCGCTACTCCGGGTATACCCAACGTATCGGTTAATGCATATACTGGACTTCAGTCTATGGTAACCCAAGTAGATTTCCTTGATGGTCCCCAACATGCGGCCTATGCCAATGAGGATGCAGAATTTAGAAATGCCGCCTTACCGTTTCCCGATCTTGCCACTGTTCCCAATGTAGATTGGATAGATCAGGTAACACATACGGCCCCTGTGCAAAATATTGATGTATCCGTATCGGGGATTTCTGAAAATAGAAATATCAATTATTATGTGTCCGGGAATTATTTTGATCAAGAAGGTCTTGTTAGGGCCACAGGAATCAGTAAATATGTTTTCAGGACCAATTTGGATATTAAACTTTCTGAAAAGTTTAAAGTAGGAATGAGGGTAAATATTGCCAAATTGAAAAAGGAAAATAATAAATTCAGTTTGGATAACCTCTTTCTTTTCACCACTCCTACAAGAGCAATTTATGACGAAGAGGGTAATTATACGGCATTGGACCCGATCACTGATGGAATAGCATCGAATTATGAGGCGGATATACGATTAAAACAGGACCATAATTTGGAAACCAATATATTAGGGAACCTTTATATGGAATTCAGACCCTTCTCAAACTGGGTTTTCAAAACGACTTTTAGCCCCGAATTGAACAACTTTAAAAGAAATATTTTTAATCCCGGAGCCTTGCCCAACAATTTAATCGTTCAAAATGGAGGGAATGCCGAAGTGCGTAATTCTGTGAGAACAGGGTATATCAATGAGAATACCTTAACTTATAATAAGACCATTGGTCAGGACGACTACCTAACTGTTTTGGCGGGGTTTACCCTCCAAAAAACAGAGCTGGAGGAAAGCGTGGCGAGGGCATTTCAAATATCAAACGATGTTACGGGATATAATAATCTTGGATTTGGGTCCAATCCCACACGAAACGAAGTAGTTTCTGGTTATGATTCTTTTCAACTGGCCTCATGGTTGGGAAGAATAAATTATTCCCTGGACAATAAATACCTTTTCACGATAGTGGGGAGGGTAGATGGTTCCTCCCGTTTCGCCCCAGGTAACAAGTATGCATTTTTTCCTTCTGGAGCCTTCGCATGGAAATTAGCGGAAGAGGAATTTATTCAGGATCTTAATATTTTCAGCGAGCTTAAGTTTCGTACCAGTTATGGTAGATCTGGAAGTCAGGCAATACCTTCCTATAGGACTTTGGCTATTTTAAATGGTGCCAATACCACATTTAATGGGATAGAACAACCAGGAGTTGTTTTGGGAAGACCCGAAAATCCCGAATTAAAATGGGAGACTACCAAGCAGTTGGATATAGGTCTGGAAATGGGTTTCTTTAATAATCGACTATCAGTGGAGATTGATTATTACAAAAAAAATACCGAAGATCTTTTGCTCGATGCCCGATTACCTAGGCAAACCGGCTTTGTAAGCAAATTGCAAAACATTGGCAAGGTGGAAAATAAAGGAGTAGAGTTTATGGTCAATAGTGTTAACGTTTCAAACGACAATTTTAAGTGGACTTCATCTCTATCGTTATCTAGTAATAATAACAAGGTTGTAGACTTGGGAGGTGTTGATTTCATTAATCTTGCTACGCCTGCGCAACAGGGAGGAACCGGGGCGCGTCTTATAGTTGGCGAAAGTGCTCCTGTATTTACAGGGGTTCGTTATTTGGGAACATGGAAATCGCAAGAAGAGATTGATGCTGCTGGTCTAGGTGGTAGTCAAGATGTAGGTGGTCCCCATTTTGATGATACGAATGGAGATGGAGAGGTAAATGAAGATGACTTTGTGGTTTTGGGTAGTCCTCAGCCTGATTTCTATTACGGTCTTGGCAATACATTTTCATATAACAACTTTGATTTAGATTTTTTCTTTCAGGGTACCTATGGCAATGAAGTCTTCAATAGTCTTACCCAAACAGCATTTTTTGGCCGTTCGGAAACCACAAAATATGCTGAAACACTCAATAGATGGACACCTGAGAACCCAACTTCAGATATTCCAAGAGCGGGGGCTGTAGCCGCATTATCTGAAATATACAACAACTCCGCCATGATCGAAGATGGTTCCCATATTCGTCTTAAAAGTTTGAGATTGGGCTATAATATACCTGTGGATAATTTGGGCTTAAAGGGGTTTAAGGCAATCAATGTATATGTAACCGGAACCAATCTTTTCATTCTTTCCGATTTTAGATTAAAAGATCCGGAAACCAGTCAGTTTGATAGGGATCAGGAAAATCTTTCCATAGGATTCTCAAGAGGGCAATATCCCACTTCCAGAACAATTTCCGCAGGGGTTAAGGTAAATTTCTAAAAATAACAAGCTATGCATCATTTAGTAACAATATATAAGATTAAGAAAATGAAACAACATATTAATATTTTACTAATAGTCACGGTCATTACCTTACTTTTTGGCTGTGATAAATTTCTGGAGGAAGAACCTAGGGATTTGGCCTCACCGTCCAATTTTTTTAACACTCCTACGGAATTTGATTTGGCGATAGTGGGGTTGTATAATATATACAAAGACAATTCCCTACATGGAAAAATTGGATTAGACCGTTATTATGAGAACGGGGCCGATATAATTGGCCCCAATAGAATCTTTGGTCAGGTAGAACCAACGCAGGCCTATACCTTAAGTGAAAGTAATATTGGTGCAATAGACCAAGGAGCAGGTGCACCTTTAACTTGGCAAAACCTATATTCCATTATTCTTAATGCAAACACCATTCTAGAACAATTGGAATTGAATCAAACTTTAACGCAGGAGGAGAGGAACCTTTTTGAGGGACAAACTTTGTACTTACGTTCTTATGCCTATTACCATCTAACCAACCTCTGGGGGGACGTACCTTATTATAGGGACAATCTACCCATAAGTGAAATTCAGGTATTGCCCAGAGCGGATAAAACCATGATCAGAAACGAAATACTTGTGGATCTTCAAAAGGCACAGGACCTAATGCCCAATTCATTATCTGAAACGGACCAGGGAAAAGCCACCAAATGGGCCGCTGCCACAGTTATGGTAAAAATTCTTCTTACGCAAGAAAAATGGGAACAAGCACGGGATAAGGCAGTTGAGATAATTAATAATTCCCCACATGATTTATTGGATGATTACGCAGCCGTATTCGACCCCAACAACGAGTACAATGCTGAGAACATTTGGGAAATCGATTTTGTCCGGGACGTAAGAAGTAACGATTGGGTGGATCATTTTACCCCAAGGATCAGGGACGAACCTAAAGACCCCACACAACAGAATGCGCTGAGTGCTGCTTTGGGGGATAGAAGTGAAGGTTTCACCGGCTATGGCCTATCCATACCTTTACCGGGTTATGTCAATGATTTTCCGTTGGACGATCTAAGAAGATCACAGAATATAGTTACAGAATATCTTGGATTTGAGCTTAATTTCCCATACATGCCCAAAATGTGGAATCTGGACCAGGTAAATTCACCTAGGGGAAACCATGGGGACAATAAGATCATATTTAGATTGGCAGACGTGTACCTTATGGCTGCGGAAGCAGAAAATGAACTTAATGGCCCTGCTAGTGCCTACCAATACATTAATAAAGTTCGGGAAAGGGCCTATGAGCCAGACCAGCCATTGGCCAGTCTTACCCAGGAAACTTTCCGACAGGCTATTTATGACGAAAGGCGATGGGAGTTGGGCGGAGAAGGACACAGACGAATGGATTTAATTAGATGGGGGATACTTTTGGATGTGGTACAAACCACGGAGTATAGAGTCTATAACCCAGCTGCCAATATACAGCCCCATCATATATTGCTTCCTATACCTCCGGAAGAATTTACTTTGAATCCGGCTCTTTTGGAATCGGACCCAACCAACAACGGGTATAGATAAGCATTTTTATAAAAGGCTGATTGGGTTTTCCTAAGCAGCCTTTTATATTTATATTCAAAAACTTCATATCATTAGTTAATGCAAAAGTGTATGGTTCCAAGGATACTTGTTTTTATACTCTGTACCCTACTTATTTCTTGTTTAGGGGTAAATAAGGACAAGGTACAAGAAATTCCATTGGCAAAGCCCAATGTAATTTTTATTAATGTAGACGATTTGGGATGGAAAGATACCGGTTTTATGGGAGGGGAATTTTTTGAAACCCCCAATATAGACCTGCTGGCTTCGGAAAGTATGGTTTTTCCAAGAAGCTATTCCGCAGCTGCCAATTGTGCACCGAGCAGGGCATGTTTAATGACAGGCCTAAATACTCCCAGACATGGGGTCTATACCGTAAGTCCATCGGCGAGAGGGAACAAAAAATCCCGAAAGTTGGTTCCCATTGAAAATACAGATTCCCTGTTGTTGAAAGATATTACCATGGCTGAGGTCTTTAAAAAAGCCGGATATACTACCGGGGTTTTTGGCAAATGGCATTTGGGCAAAGATCCTACAGAACAAGGTTTTGATGTTAATGTAGGCGGAGGTATCAGGGGAAATCCAGGTCGTGATGGCTATTTTAGTCCTTATAATGATTTGTCAAATCTAGAATCCGGGCCGGAAAGGGAGAACCTTACGGACCGATTAACACAAGAAAGTCTTCAATTTATCAGGGATAATAAGGACCGACCTTTTTTTGTATACCTGCCATTTTATGCAGTCCATACCCCTTTGCAGGCCAAACAAGAGCTTGTAACAAAATACGCGGGCAAATCTAATCCAAAGAAAATTTCATCTGTCTATGCGGCCATGGTGGAAACCGTGGACCAAAATGTGGGAAAGATATTAAAGAGTATAGCCGAACTGGGTTTGGAACAAAATACTATTTTAATATTTACCTCGGATAATGGAGGAATTAGGAGCATATCCACCCAAGAGCCCTTAAGGGCAGGTAAAGGTTCCTATTATGAGGGTGGAATAAGGGTGCCATGTACTATTAAATGGCCTGGAACAAATATGGCAGGCAAAATAATAGGGGAGCCAATCAGTAATTTGGATTTTTTTCCAACTTTCATGGAACTTTTGAATGTAGATATGCCCAATTATAGATCCGACGGCCAAAATTTGATGCCTTTATTGAAGGGTGGGACCATGGGCGAGCGACCCTTGTTCTGGCATTTTCCTATCTATTTGGAAGCGTACGACCCTAAAATGGATGATGGCCGCGATCCTATGTTTAGAACCCGACCGGGTTCCGTAGTGATGCAAGGCGATTGGAAACTGCATTACTACTATGAAGATAATGAAATTGAACTTTACAACCTTAGGGACGACCTTGGGGAAAGAAATAATTTGAACACTTCCAATCCCTCAAAAGCCAAGGAGTTATTAAACCTATTAAAAGTTTGGTTGAATGAAACAGGGGCACCCATACCCAAAGTTCCAAATCCAGACTATGATTCCTAAAAAAAACTAAATTAATTCATAAAAGATAAATGATGATCACTACAAAACTAATACCCTTTTACTATATCCTTATAGGTGTTGGTATACTATTTACATCCTGTAGGGAAGAAGCCAAAAATGAGGAGCCGAAAATTACCGAAGTTGGCAAGCCCAATATAATCTATATTTTGGCAGATGACCTTGGCTATGGCGACCTTAGCGTATACGGACAAAAAAAGTTTTCTACCCCCAATATAGACAGATTGGCCTCACAGGGAATCAGGTTTACCCAGCACTATTCCGGAAGTACGGTATGCGCCCCTTCACGCTCGGCCTTAATGACAGGGATGCATACAGGACATACCGTTGTAAGGGGAAATAAGGAAATTCAACCGGAGGGCCAGTATCCCATACCCGACAATACTTATACCCTGGCGGAGACCTTAAAAAAAGCCGGGTACGTTACAGGTGCCTTTGGAAAATGGGGCTTGGGCTTCCCAGGGTCGGAAGGAGATCCAATAAATCAAGGTTTTGATACTTTTTTTGGATATAATTGCCAACGTATGGGGCACAATTATTATCCATACCATCTTTGGTCCAATAGGGACTCGATAGTACTTAAAGAAAATTTGAATAAAGGTGATGGAAGCTATGCGCCAAAACTTATACATACCCAAACCTTACAGTTTATGGAAGACAACAAAGGGAAACCATTTTTTCTATACGTGCCGTCCATTATTCCCCATGCGGAACTAGTTGCGCCCGAAGATTATATGGAAAAACACAGAGGAAAATATCCTCCTGAAAAAGTGTATAAGGGAACCGATGATGGCCCTGAATTTAATCTAGGGCCTTATAGGTCCCAGAAGGAATCCCATGCTGCATTTGCAGCTATGGTCAGCTTATTGGACAATCAGGTGGGGGAAATTATGGATAAGGTGGAGGAATTGGGCCTGGGCAATAATACCATAATAGTATTTACATCCGATAATGGTCCGCATCAAGAAGGTGGGGCCGATCCGGAATACTTTGATAGCAATGGTCCTTTAAAGGGGTTTAAACGTGATCTTTACGAGGGTGGCATTAGGGTTCCTATGATTGTGCGCTGGCCCGGAAAGATAAAGGCCAACAGCCAAACAGACCATATATCAGCGTTTTGGGATGTCTTTCCCACCATATCCGAAATTGCCGGGGTATCCGTTCCCAACAATCTTGACGGTATTTCCTTTCTTCCTGCCCTTATGCAGAACGGGAATCAGAAACAACACGATTATCTTTATTGGGAATTTCATGAAAAAGGGGGGCGACAGGCTATAAGAAAAGGGGATTGGAAGGCTGTTAAATACGATGTATTGAAAAATGCCGATGCCCCAATGGAGCTTTATAATTTAAAAGAGGATTTGGGAGAGGAAAATAATGTTGCCCAATTGCACCCAGAGGTGGTATCGGAGATGCAGGCAATTTTTGATACTGCGCGTACGGATTCCGATGTTTTTACATTTTCTTCCGAGACCTATTTGTCCAAAAAATAAAATTTGTTGAGTTAGTTTAGTTGTAAAAGGAACAATGGGAAACTATTGTTCCTTTTTTCTTTATATTCAGAAATTAATTATACATACAAGGTTAGAAATGGAAGGGCAATTCAGTATTTATTCTTCTTTCCGGCAGAAGCGCATAAGGTTAATTTTAAAGATATTATAAATCAAAAAGGCTCAGATTTTTCTATAATCAGAAACGGAACAATTGGATTTGATAATATCAATTAAAAAATCCAATTAAGCGCTCCAATGTGTTAAGTGAAAAAGAACGCATTGGCGATGATGGAAATTGTTTCTCCGGCTAAATAGCAATGAAAGTGCTCGTTCTTGGGGTTTAATTGTTCTATACTATAATTAAAATCCTAAAGTTTTATCCTTAGGTGATTGCTCGATAAAAATCACATGGACAAATTACAATTGAAGAAATGTAATTAAAAAAATCTGCGTTTTTGGAGCTCTTATTTACCTATCGCGTCCAATTTCATTGTTAATAACTACAGAATCCCATATAAAACCCCATTTTTCTACAGATAGTGGTAATAGCCATTTGATATCAAATGAATTCAAATAAAATTATGGAATTATAAATGCAAAATAATTTGTTGTTCCTTAGCCTAATTTATTGTTTTTCAATTAGTTGTGAATAACTATTTTTGTTAATCCCTTCTTTTACTTACTCATTTTTATACATTTATCCCTACTACAATACTGTAGGAAGACAAAAGCGCTTTTGTTCATTTCGTAACCCTAAAAAGAAACAAAATGGACAATTTTTTAATACTTGAACGCCTGGACCGTTTGGAAAGGCTCATGACTGCCCATAAAGAGGTACTGACCTTTGAGGAAACCTGTGACTATACGGGAATTTCAAGAAGTTATCTTTATAAACTTACTTCTTCTGGAAATATTCCACATTCCAAGCCCAACGGGAAACTGATCTTCTTTGAAAAGAAGAAGCTGAACGACTGGCTACTGCAAAATGGCATTTTGCACCCAAGTCATATTGATAGCGATTCCAAGGGAGACTCTTTCAAAATTACAAGCTCATGATAGTCGGGGATCAGGGTAATCGACTTTACAATGTAAAGGATGCCAAAAAAAAGACCATCTACGACTATACTATCGAATACCTGGAGGGGAAGTACGACATTATGTACAACGAAATATCCCATGATTTCCAGATATCCTTCAAAAAGTCAACGGATTGGTCCTATCTGAACCTCAATTCCCTTATCATAGAACTAGCCAAGGCAGGTGTGGATATCAGCACTGGGAAACTGGAGATCCTGATCCGATCGGAACTAATTCCAAAATACAATCCGATCAGGGCGTATTTCGAATCCCTCCCAAAATGGGATGGGCATGACCACATTTCCAAGCTCGCATCCTATGTGCCGACCTATGATGACGGAGCCTTTGTATACCACCTCAAAAAATGGTTGGTACGGGCCATTATGTGCGCCCTGGAACCGGCCTATTTCAACAAGCAGGCCCTGATCATAAGCCATAAGGGGCAGAGCTCGGGAAAATCCACCTGGTGCCGCTTTATCTGTCCCCCCGAACTCTCCGATTATATGGCAGAGGACATCAGCAATGACAAGGACGCACGTATCCAGTTATGCCGCAATTTTTTGTACAACCTGGACGAACTGGCCGTACTGACCAAAAAGGATGTGAACGCCCTGAAATCATTTTTTTCAAAGACCTTTATCAATGAACGGCTTCCCTACGACAGGAAGAACACTACCCTGCCCAGGATCTGTTCCTTTTTGGGCTCCACCAATATGTCCTCCTTTTTGAACGACGAGACGGGATCGGTACGGTGGCTTTGCTTTGAGCTCAGGGACAAGATAGATTTTTCCTATTCCAAGGAAATGGAGATCAGGGACGTCTGGATCCAGGCCTATCATCTGGCCTATCATGATCCTTCATTCAATCCAGAGCTCACCTTGACCGATATTTTGGAGAACGAGGAGCGCAATAAAAAATACACCAAATTGACCACAGAAGAGGAACTGGTCTCCAAATACTTCGAGAAGTCGAACGACCTGGACGATTTTGTTACCGCCTCGGACGTTTTGGTAAAGCTAAGGCACCTCAATCTGAGACTGAACCAGATCAACCTGGGGCGGGCACTGTCCGGGTTCAACTTCCAAAGGGTGAAACATCCCAAGCGGCAGGTCTATGGGTATCTGGCAAAACCTGTATTTACCGATAGCCCTTTGGAGATGGAAGTTTAGAAAAAGTGCAAAAGCACCTACCTAGTTACCTAATGGGGCCTGACCTCCCCAACAGCGGGAGCTACCTCTAGGTAGGATACATTAACTACTAGTTACCTAGGTATTACCTTACCTACCTTTTAGGGTAAGATGGGTAACATCAAAATTGGTACTACCTAGGTTCTTAACCTATATAAATAGGGACTTAGGTAAGAAGGTAAGAGAAAACCCAAAAAAAGAACAGGCTGATGAAAAGAAAAAAAACATTTAGGACACGGTGTGAAACAGCCCGGGATTTTCCCATCGAAAAAGCGCTGGCAAAACTCGGGCACTTTCCCACACGGACATCGGTCAAAGAAGCTTGGTTCCCGAGTCCTTTCAGGTCGGAAACTCAAGCCTCTTTCAAGGTTTCCAGGCTATTGAACAGATGGTACGACCATGGGGCGGGGAAAGGGGGCAACGTAATCGACCTGGTATGTCTTCTGAACAGGTCAACCGTAAGGGAAGCATTGGACTGGTTGGAAAACGGCCAGATCTCTTTTTCTTTTCACCAGCATCGTTTTAATGAATTTAAAGAAGAGGGGATCAAAATTAGGGAAGTAAAGATACTGGGCCATAAGGCCCTGCAAGAGTATGTGGAAAAAAGAGGAATTTCCTTGCCAACGGCCCTGGGACTGTGCAGGGAGGTCCACTATAGCTTGAGGGACAGAATGTACTTCGCCATCGGGTTACAGAACGATTCCAACGGATGGGAACTACGCAATAAATATGTGAAGAATTCAAGTTCCCCAAAGGACATCACCTACATAAAGAACGGTAACCGCAGATTGATAGTCACAGAGGGCATGTTCGATATGTTGAGCCTTATGGAACGGGACAAAAAACTACGGGATCAAAATGATATGTTGATATTGAATTCCCTTGCCTTTGTGGAAAAAATACCTGAACTATTTGAAAGCTATGAATCCGTACAGCTATACCTGGACAATGACAAAGCCGGTAAAAGAGCAGTTGAAATATCGCTGGAACAGAGCCCAAAATGTAGGGACATGTCATATGTGTACAAGGATTTTAAAGATGTGAACGCATGGTGGATGTCGAAAAAACTATGACCCATCGGGGAAGGAATTCAAGATGTGTCTTTGTTGCCACAAAGACGATCTTGCTTTGCTCCCGTAGGTCGCAAAGAAACAAAAAATGAAAAGGACCTACATCAAATTCCGATGTTCCCTCTTCGAGAAGAAACTGCTTAGGATCAAGGCCAAAAAGAGCGGTCTGAGCCTAAGCGAATATTGCCGTCGTGCCGCTTTGGGGGATAAGATCATCGAGCGGCTGACGGAGGAACAGATAGATATCTATAAGATGCTGATCAAGTATGCGACCAACTTTAAACTGGTCGGGAACATGTTCCGAAAACGAAATCCCAGACTGGCGGAAGAGGTCACAAAGCTGGCAGAGGAAATAAGGGACCACCTTAAAAATTTCAAAAAATGATAGGTAAGGGAAAATCGATATCGCACACCCGGGCCTCCATGC
>Ga0114916_1001033_pt1 | contig 16608 bp, 12 predicted proteins | sample MalvirAntarct_66_FD_83501 | JGI IMG/M metagenome (GOLD analysis project Ga0114916, IMG submission 83501) | Marine viral communities from the Global Malaspina Expedition - Malaspina viral metaG Antarct_66 | ecosystem: Environmental > Aquatic > Marine > Oceanic | place: West Anvers Island... | reverse complement strand
GTGCTATTAATATAGATCCGTTTGATAATAATACTATCTACTTTGGAAGTCAGTTTGCACATAAAAGCACAGACAAGGGGCTCACTTGGAGTGTGATTTCACCAGACTTATCAACCAACGATCCAGATAAACAAAAACAAAGTGAAAGCGGCGGACTTACCATGGACGCAACGGGAGCTGAGAACCACACTACAATTATTGTACTGGAACCCTCACCTTTAGAGCAAAGCATGTTGTGGGCAGGAACCGATGACGGCCGCGTACATTACACACAAAATGGTGGGCAGTCTTGGACAGATGTTTCAAAAAATCTTAAAGGCTTACCAGCTGGAAGTTGGATTGTTCAAATTAAAGCATCCAATAAAAATAAAGGAGAAGCACTTTTGGTTGCGAATGATTATCGGAGATTTAATTACACACCCTATGCGTATCGCACCATTGACTACGGAAAAAATTGGGATAGAATTGTTGACGCTAATGATGTTGAAAGTTACACCCTAAGCATTATTGAAGACCCTATTGAAAAGAATTTACTATTCTTAGGAACCGATGATGGACTCTACTTTTCTATCAACGCTGGTGAAAGTTGGACCAAATGGACACACGGTTTTCCTACAGTACCTGTGAAAGACTTGGTAATTCAAGAGCGTGAACACGATTTAGTTATTGGCACCTTCGGAAGAGCGGCATGGGTGTTAGATGATATTAGACCTTTGCGTGCAATTGCAAAGAACAGTTCGGTTTTAAATAATAAGTTGACTGTATTTAGTCCACCAACAGCATATCAAGCTGCATATCAACAACCTACTGGAAGCAGATTTGGCGGAGACGCGCTCTACAATGGAGAAAACAGAGATCGAGGCGCACCTATTTCGTATTATTTCAAAGCGGACCCGAAAATGGAAGCAGCTGACAAAAAACCGGAAGATAAAGATGATGATGAAACCACTTCAGAAGAAAAGGAAAAAGGTCCATCAAAAGATTCTCTTTACATGAAGGTTTATGACGATTCTCGTTTGATTAGAACCTTAAAGCGAAAAATTCCGGATAGTTCAGGTATTTATAAGTGGGCTTGGTATATGAATGAAAAAGGCGTTGACAGACCTTCTCGAAGTATTCGGGAAAGAAAAAATGAGCCTGGAGGAACAGATGTCAAACCTGGAACCTATCGTGTAGATTTGGAGCATATTGGTCAGACCACTTCAACAAATATAAAGATTGAAAGCGACCCTAGACTAGATGTATCTGCAAAAGCCATTAATGAAGCCTACCTCACATCTAAAGTCCTAGAGCAAATGACACAACGCGCTTCAGATGCTGTAAAACAGTTGATTGAGAGTAAAAACATTGCTTCAGAATTAAGCAAAACAATCAAGAAAGAAGATGACGAAAAGTATAAGGAAGAGATAAAAGCTTGTAAAGCGATCAATAAAAAGATTGACAGCATTGTAGCCTTATACCTAGGGAAAGAAGATAAGCGTCAAGGAATTACTAGGAATCCGGAAATCACGGTCATGCAACGCATAGGAACTGCGAATTGGTATAGCGGAAGTAGACCTAATGGTATGACGGAGACTGAAAAAACACTCATAAGCCATGCTAAAAGTCAGCTAAACGCTGCAATCAAGCAAACCAATGCCTTTTTTGTAACCGAATGGGCCGAATACCAGTCTAAGATGGAAGTGATAGCGTTATCACCTTTCAAAAAAACAAAAACATTCTAATAAAATAAAACCAAAACAATGAAAAAACTAATTCTTGCGAGTCTAAGCCTGCTCTTATTTGTTGGATGTAAGGAAACAACCAAAGAAACAGCGAAAGCCCCTATTGAAGTTGACCAATACACCATTGAGCAGTTCATGGATAATGAAACCTCCTTTGCAAATGGGTACTCCTCAGATAAGTCTAAGGTTTTAATGACAAGTAACAGGTCTGGAATTTACAATATGTATACCAAAAGTGCTGCTGGCGGTGAACTTATTCCAATTACAAAATCGGACAGTGCCTCTGTTTTTGGTATTTCGTATTTCCCTGAAGATGATCGTATTCTTTATAGAATGGACGGCAATGGTGATGAAATTTTCAAAATATTTTTGCGAGATGGCGATGAAACAACCGCACTCACGCCTACAGAAAATGTACGTGCACTTTTTAGAGGTTGGTCAAAAGATGGCCAGAGTTTTTTCTATGGAAGCAATGAGCGGGATTCGAAATATATGGATCATTATGAAATGAATATTTCTGATTTCAGTTCGAAAATAATCTATCAAACCAAGCCAGGCTCTGATTTCGCTGGAATGAGTGATGACAGAAAGTGGGTTGCCCTATCCTCTCCTATTAACACCAATGATAGCGATCTATTTGTGTTAAATGTAGCCACAGGTGAAAAAACAAAGGTGAACGAAAATCAAAGCGCGAATAGCGCCGAAGGGTTCTCGCCTGATGGAACATCCTTATACTACACTACAGATGATGGAGCTGAATTTGGTTATGTGATGAATTACAATTTAGCGAATGGCAGCATCGAAAAAGTTTTAGAAAGAGATTGGGACATCAATGGGTATTATTTTACAAATAATGGTAAATATCAAATCACTTTCGTGAATGCCGATGCTAAGAATGACCTTGAGGTTACAGAAGTAGCAGCGGCTAAAACCGTAATCTTTCCTGAATTTGAAAATAAATACATTACAAGCGTTGACTTCTCACGTGATGAAAGCATGGCATTATTGCGTGTAGGTGGATCGCATACGCCTTCAGATTCATACTCCTATAATGCAGCAACACAAGAATACACCCAACTTACAAGCAACTTAAACAACGAAATTACTGGTGAGCACTTGGTTACCGCAGACGTTGTGCGCTTTAAATCTTTTGACGGACTGGATATTCCTGCTATTTATTACAAACCACATCAAGCCTCAATTGAAAATAAAGTTCCAGCAATGGTATGGGTTCATGGTGGTCCAGGTGGACAGTCAAGATTAGGGTTTAATTCTACCATCCAATATCTAGTAAATCATGGTTATGCTGTCTTAGCTGTAAATAATCGCGGAAGTAGTGGTTATGGAAAAAGTTTTTACCAGATGGATGATCAAAACCATGGCGACAAAGATTTAAAAGATTGTGTAGCTGGAAAAGATTGGTTGGCGAGTCTAGATTATATTGATGCAGATAAAATTGGAATTATAGGTGGTTCTTATGGTGGCTATATGACTATGGCTGCATTAACATATACTCCTGAAGAATTTAAAGTAGGAGTAAATATATTCGGTGTTACAAATTGGATGCGAACTTTGAAGAGCATTCCACCATGGTGGGAGTCATTTAAAGAAGCACTTTACACTGAGATGGGGGATCCAAATACGGCCGATTCTGTTCGTCTAAAGCAAATTTCACCTTTGTTTCATACAGATAAAGTGACGAAACCACTACTTGTATTGCAAGGTGCGCAGGATCCAAGAGTTCTCAAAATTGAGTCGGATGAAATTGTAGAAGGCGTACGCCAAAATGGTGTTCCTGTTGAATACGTTTTATTTGAAGACGAAGGGCACGGTTTTGTAAAGAAAGAGAATCAGATTGAAGCCTACAGTAGCGTTCTTAAATTTTTAGACAAATACTTAAAAGGCGAGGGTCAAACCTCTATGGACGAAACTGGGCAACCTAAGGTTGAAATTAATGCTGAAGAATAACGACTATGGGATAAAATACGCTTATGAATCTTCAAAAAGTTAACTTTCAAAATAATTCAGCACAAACATTGGCTGGCAGACTCGAGATGCCAGCCAATCAAAAACCACACAATTTTGCGATATTTGCGCATTGTTTTACTTGCAATAAAAATCTTTCTGCAGTAAAAAATATAAGTAGAGCATTGACCGCCAAAGGATTTGGTGTTTTGCGTTTTGATTTTACTGGATTGGGCGAAAGTGATGGAGATTTTGAAAACACCAACTTTTCTGGCAATGTAGAAGACTTAATTGCTGCCGCTAAATATTTAGAGGAAAATTACCAAGCTCCTACCCTTCTTGTTGGACATTCTCTAGGAGGCGCAGCCGTTATTTTTGCCGCTAATATACTTCCAAAAGTCAAAGCAGTAGTCACTATAGGTGCGCCAAGTTCTCCCTCGCATGTGAAGCATCTCTTAGGAGATAGTATTGAAACAATTAAAACTGAAGGAAAAGCAACCGTAAACCTAAGTGGTAGGTCTTTTACTATTAAAAAGCATTTCTTAGATGATTTAGAAAATCAATCCCTTGCGAAGGTTGTCAAAAACTTTGGAAAGGCACTTTTAGTTTTACATTCTCCTCAGGATGAATTGGTAGAAATAAAGAACGCCGAAGAAATCTATGTTGCTGCACATCATCCGAAAAGCTTTGTTTCCCTTGATGGTGCAGATCATTTATTAACTCGGAAAGAAGATTCCATTTACGTTGGTGAAGTGATAGCAGGTTGGGCAAGCCGTTATGTTACAATTCCGAAGTCAACCAAAGTAGAAACAAAGCATGATGCAGTTGCTAGTTTGGATGGAGATCAACAGTTCACAACACAAATGAAGGTAGGGAATCATTATATGCTTGCCGATGAACCTGAGCATGTTGGTGGATCTGATTTTGGTCCAAATCCGTACGAATTTGTAGCAGCTGGTCTATCGGCATGTACGGTAATGACCATTCAAATGTATGCAAGAAGAAAAGGATGGATATTAGACAATGTTGAAGTTCACACTAGTTATGGTAAGGAACATGCTGTAGATTGTGAACATTGTGACGATGATTCAGCTAAGATTGACACCTTCCATCGTGAGATTAAATTTGATTCTAATTTAGATGAAAAACAAATCAAACGCATTCTTCAAATAGCTGATAAATGTCCGGTGCATAAAACACTGCATTCAGAGACTCAAATAATAACAAAACTAATTTAATTCTCAGGAGTCTTGTTGACTTTTAAGACGGCTTGAACTATTTGCTAATACCACACATCTTGTTGTCATTCCAAATGATTCAATCCATATTCTTTCAGAAAACATAAAAAATGGGTATTACAGATACGTGTGATATTGTAGTATCATACCTTTAAGATCAGATAAAGTTTTGTGGATGGCATAAATTGGTACTACCTTTATAAGACAAATCATTAAACATAAATTAAAATCGATGAAAAAACTAAGTATACTATTCGTTTCGGCGATGCTAATGGCAACCGTTGGGTGTAAAAACGAAAAGAAAGACGTTGAAAAAGAAGTTGAAACAGTCATCAAAGAGGTGAAGGTTGAAGAAACTGGATTTATAAAAGTCTTGCTGACACTTGAATCTAAAAGCGAATCAACAGCCACCGGTACAGTTAAATTTTCTCAAAAGAATGGCGTAGTCACTATGAATGCAGCGCTGTCTGGTTTAACATTAGGCACACATGCTATTCATATTCATGAAAAAGCAGACTGTAGCTCACCGGATGCTAAGTCTTCAGGAGGTCATTGGAATCCATCGGCTAAGAATCATGGTAAATGGGGCGATGCCGCTGGCTATCACAAAGGAGATATCGGTAATTTTGAAGCGGATGCTAAGGGTAATGGGTATATATCCATGAATACTGATGAATGGTGTCTAGGTTGTGATGATCCATCTAAAAACATTATGGGCAAGGCCATTGTTGTACACCAAGGAGTAGACGATTTCACTTCTCAGCCATCTGGAGCTGCTGGAGCTCGCGTGAGCTGCGGAGGAATTATTGAGTAAACACCATTGCTTATTAAATAAAAGATCCCACTCTGAATAGAGCGGGATCTTTTTATTGATAAACCTATATGTTTCTTTTTAGGGGCGCAAAGGGGTCTTGCATTGCGTTTACTTTATGTTTCACATAGGTTTTAATATCTTGTATAATACAAATACAATACCAAAGTAAATAGTAAATAAAAATCCCGCTTCAACTTATGAGAAGCGGGATTAATTAAGCGTTACTCTTAACGTTTTATTGCTTTACAATTTGTTTAACAACACTTGCACTTTCTGAAGTGATTCTAATAAAATAGACACCTGAAGCGGCATTGACTAATGAAATATTAGTCTCTGAATTACTATTGCTCAAATCAACTTGCTGTATCAATCTTCCATTAATATCTGTGATTATTGCACCAACTAATTTTTGCGTACTGTTGTTTACTAAAATCATTTCTCCGTTCGTTGGGTTAGGATATAAAACTACCTGAGAATTCAACTCATTGTCCTGTACTCCAAGAATTTCCTCTTCAACTGTAACAGTAAATGTACAATCAGCTGCATTTCCAGACTCATCCGTTGCTGTCATGGTAACTACTGTCATTCCCGGTCCAACTTGGGTTCCTGCTGCAGGAGCCTGTGTAATAGCTGGGTTAGCCGTACAGTTGTCTGTAGCAGTTGTAAGTCCTGTATAATCAGGAAGTGTGAACATTCCTCCATTTGGAATAGTTACAGTCTCATCTGCAGGACATGTAATTACTGGAACTTCAGTTTCAGCGGTAACAATTGTCTCTGTTCTAGTAGATAAACAACCTAAAGCTCCTGAAACATCACCAATATCAGTATTAGCAGTTCCGTAAGTTTCTGTTGTACATGTACCAGACCAGTCTGCACTAGAATCTGTATCATTAATTCTCTTGAATGAATCGTCACATGATACTGTATGATCTGCACCATCTCCAATCCAATCTAAATCGGCAGCTGTAATATTGAAACCATTAATGGTTACATTTAATGTTGCTATTTCAGCTTCAGAAAAATTCCAGAAGGCAGAATCTGCTACATTTCCAGCTGGATCAAGAATGATAACCCATCCGCCACCGCCTGAACCCCACCAGATATTGCTTCCCCAATAGTTAGGGGCGCCATTTTGGTCCGTATAATCTACCACAGAATTGGCAGCCATATTTCCAAGAACTAGCACATCTGAATTTACTGTATTGATATCAGCGAATGGATCTTCACTTAAAGCTACCATATATCCAGTATAGTCAAAAGCATTTCCAACATTCTGAATTTCCAATCTATCTGGAGTTTCTAAAGTTACTTCAGAAACTACGAGTTTGTTTGCAGGTGCTGGTGGACGTTCTTGTGCATAAACACTAGTTGTTGTTGTTGGATTGAACGTATAAGATGTTCCTTCAAAAAGGAAAGTACCTGCTGCAGGAGCATCGTACCATCTAATTACATTAAGAGGATCTCCTAAAGTAGCAGTTACTGTAACTGGATCACCAGCACAGAATCCAGAAGCACCCGTTGTAACTGGACCATCTGGCACATCAATTACCTCAACGGTATCTGTATCCGAAGAAGCCACAGAACATTGACCTGATGGCACTTCATAGGTTATAGTATGCACTCCAACTCCAGCTGAAACTGGATCAAAGCTATATGTATTTCCGTTTCCATCGTCAGTTACACCTGGACCGCTGTAGATTCCTCCAAAAGGAGTTCCACCACTTAAGCCAGTTATTACTACTGAACCTTCACATGCCTCACCAAAACCAGTAAAAGATGCCACTCCAGAAGGCGTATCGAACGCTTCCGTTCCATCGTTTACACTATTCGAAGAACCTTGGCTTGCGCTAACTCCTAAACCCCGTTTTGCAAAAGCATCCCAAAGAAGGCACTCATTAACACCTCCGTAAATCGCTACATCGGCAGCAAATATTGCATCTCTCCCGTCTACGAAACCTGGGCTACAAGGCTGTAATTTCATTCCTTCCATTACTAAAGCCAGTGCCATTACATTACCAGCATCTAAAGCAACATCTCCATTAAAATTGTAAACATCTGCATCATAACCGTAGGTATCAATCAATGACCAAGTCACTTCCCAAAGCATTTCTGCCCAAACTGATCCAACGCCGTGTGGTACGGATACTGAACCTATATTATTGTAGGTATGTGGATTAACTGCTAAATCTGTTGAGTACGGGAAAGGTCTAATTCCTCCTCCGTTAACTCCTTGTCCGAATAAGTAAGTTCCTACCGCTCGAGCATCAGTACCTGCATCACCAGGCTCGATAGTCAATACCGCTCCTAAATAATCACTCCATCCTTCACCCATCTGCTCTGAATTTCCTAAACAACCTGTGTTGTTTCCTCCACCAGTTAATCTGTTAGATACACCGTGTCCATATTCATGTGTGATTACTAAGTTGTCAAAATCACCATCTTTATCATTACACACATACATCTGCATTCTTGGATTGCTACCGTCCGGAGGGGTTCCAAAATTAGCATTACACGTACCTGATCCATCTTGTGCTTCTGCATCTACAGAATCACCTCCAGCACCTGCTCCTCCATAATTGTTTTCTTGAAAATTTCCAGAAGCTTCATCATATCCATAGATAAAAAACACATCGTGATTGATGTTGTTCCAGTAGAATAGATTTGTAATAGCTGCAGGTTCATATTGTGTTGCATTACTATATATTTGATCAAAAGGAAAACCTGCTCCTGTAAAATCTAAATCAACACCGCCATCTGGCTGAAAACCTGAATTGTCACCATCTTCATATGCATTAACATTGTTTCCTCTTGTTACGGTAAATTCTGCACCAGCAACACCATCTGTATCATGCCATCCATAAGGAGACGCTACAGCATTTGCTGGGTTGGTAACAATAGTTCTTGGCCCAAAGTAAGGACTCTCAGTAGGCATAGCGACCACTTCGTAGCTAATTGGAGGCACTGCTGCGTTTTCAACTACTTGAGCATAATTAGGTATGTCATATAAATTTTTATTGTAATCTAATACAATAGCTTCATCTGTACTGTGATCGTGTGATACGCTGCACGTTACAATCCAGTTGTTCTGACTCAACACTGTACCGTTTGAAGCGTCAATGCGAACGTTCCACCAGTTTTGTCCAGAAACTTCCTCAATTGCTACATCCCAGGCAAGTTGAATTTGTAAGTCTTCGTTTCCATCATTGATATAATACACTAATTTTGCAGGAATATTGCTTAGTGAAATACCTCCATGGCTTAATACAAATTCTTGATTATTTCGTGTTTCAATCACTGATACGTTATCAGTTATACTGTAATTGAAGTGGTTAGCAAAAGCCGTAACAGCTTCAACCGCTCCAAGTGCAGCTGGCGCATTAGATGCCACCTTTGACATTACATTTGGTATAAATTGATTATTCGTTGCCAATGTATTTCCATTTGGAAGAATATGGATACTAGAATCTGTTCCAAATACTTCAACGCTATTTAACACCTGACGGAAATAAATATGATGAACGCCACTAACAGAACTAGTGTGTTCACTTGAAATAGCATAATTAATGTCCTGTTGGACTAATTCTTCGTTATCCAGCAATTGCTGAAAATGGTCGGTTAAATTTTGAGCACTATTTTGAGCTGAAACCTGTGCTGTAAAGGCACAAAACGTAAGCAACAAAACACTAAGTAGGTTCTTTTTCATGTATGATTTATTAGATTAAACGTAAATTTTATACAAATTCCAGTAAATTTATTAAAAAACCCTATTAATTACAACAATTTATCGCAATATTAAGAAAATTAACAAGGCGGTAAACCTTAGTTAAATGTAGAGATCTAAAGTTATGTAATGTGACTATTACAATTTCAATATGCGCTTGACAAATTGGTTGGTCTTGCTTCAAATATTCCTTCTAGAATTTGGGCATATATCGTTGGATCGACTAGAGGCGTTAAGAAAATAAGTAATAGAAGCTCCAGTAGATAAAGCATATCAGGTTTGGTACTTTATCATGGAACCTTTAACGCCATAGAATATTGGTCTTATTGAGGATGTTGCGGAGATTGAAAATGGTATTTATCGTTTTGAAAACGTTCCGAGCACAGAGGCCTTTGGGATAACTTTAGAACCAACTGGCGGAAGTGAAGGCCCAACCCTTTCACAACCCTATACCATTGGAACGGTTGGCCAGTAATACAATCTTTACAAAAAAGTAGCGCCCTAACCACACGACGCTATTCAAAGAACAAAAAACTTTGAAATTACTGCCTAATTAACAGCTTATTTTACATTCAATTTTAGATTACCAGCTTTCTATTTCTTCAAGCAGTACCGGACCTAGTTCAAATCCAGCACTTAAAAGTTCCTCCTTTAATGATTTAACTTTTTCATTGATTCCATTCGCCTTAAACACCAGCGCGCTATGATATTGAGCCATGGGTTCAAATGTTTGTCCAATCACGTAATTCTCAATTGTATAAAGGGCTTTTTCTTTATCATCATTAGCCAACTGCGCTAATGCTAATAAACGATAACTCTCTGGAATTGGTCTATTTACAACTTCTTGTTTTGCCATTTGCAATGACAAAGTTGGATTTGTCTCGGCATATATTTCTATGAGATACCCATTGTACATATTCCCATAATTTCCTACGGAAACAGCTTTTAAGAACAAATCATCAAAGTGTGTTGCCTCGTTAGCGTTGCCGTCAAAAGAAGCCATTTGTGACTTCAGTAAAAAATAATCTGGCACATTGTGATGCACCATAATGGAATCTAAAATTCGATTTGCCTCTACGGTATTTTTTTCTTCGGAATATATAATCCAAGCAATCCCTTTCTTCGCGAAAGCATTATCCGGTTCCAATTCAAGTGTTTTAAGATAATACGTATATGCTTCCTCTAACCTTCCTGAATGACCATAGAAATCGGCTATATTAGTGTAGGTCCAAATTTTCAATGACTTGCTATCGCGTGATTCTGCAATATCACGTGCTTTTTCAATATACTTAATAGCGGCATTCAGGTTGCCTTGATAATCGCTCCATTTTGCGAGACGAATTAAATAATTATAATCCGCATTATTTTTGATCATGCCTAAAAATGAATCTGCTTTTTCGTATTCACCAAGTTCCATATAGACATCAAACAACATAAAAGCCGTTGCCTTTTTATTTGAAATACCCGCATAGCTGTCTTCTAAAAGTTCTTTTGCTTCTTGAAAGCGGTGCTGCGTAATGTAATTATGTGCCAATGCCCTCGTATAACCGTCTTTGCTATTTGCTGAATTGCTCCTGCCTTTTTTATGCAATTTCTCAGCGCTGTACAAGAACGAAGCATCACCAGTAGTTGCAAATAGTTTTTCATAGGCCCTGGCTAGCGGACCAAAATTACCAACACCTGTTGTATTCTCTGAAAGTCGCTTCGACCAAAATTCTTTTTCATCGAAGGCATTTTGGTATGTGGTTTTTTCTGAACTAATAAGATATGCATCATAATCACTAGCATTTGTTATTTGCCTTGTTGGTTGGTCGGAACAAGACACAATAAGTACTAGCAAAACGAGAAGTTGTAGCTGTTTCATAAATCAAATAGGCATAAACGAAAAAAGAGCAAATACATGCCCTTTTTTCGATAACTAATACTTTTTTTTATTCAATAGCCCCTTCTAAATAAGGGAATGCTCCTACGACACGATCTCCAAAATCAACACCATCTGTAGTCAATTGTGGGGTTCCATTGTTTCCGTCAAATCGTGTTCCAGACGTACCACCAAACATAAGTGTAAGTGATATATCAATTACATCATCCGCGATACCACGCCCCGTTAAAGCAACACCAGTACCACCGTCATAATACACTGTTTGTCCAGTTGGAGAAACCTGTAAGGCATCAAATTGAGCCAATACTGTTGTAAAGGTAGCTGCGTCTAATCCTAAGATGTTTGTTTCATAATCGATGTCAATCATTAGAGCTTCTCCATAAACATCATGATACGCTTCTAATTGTGCTTGAAATCCAGGTTGGAAACTAGCTCTGTTGCTTACTTCGGTTATATTAAAATCATTTTTAATTTGATTCGTTCCACCAAAAACAGTATTAATACCAGGGCGACCTAGCACATCTTCTTGCATATAGGTTCCTGTGAAATCAATTGCTACAGCACAAGGCTCACATTCGGCTCCACCACAGTCTACGCCTTCTTCGTCTCCATTTTGAATACCATCTTCACAGGTTACAAGATCAATTACGTTTCCGTTATCATCATCATCACTACAGCCTACTAAGAAAATAGAAGCACAAATAGCAACTAAAAATATATTGAATTTATATGTTTTCATTTTGTTTCTTTTTATTGATTGTTACTATTGTTTTCTTTTAGCTGATACCCACACATTATATGAATCTGGTAATGCTCCCGGAGGAAAAAGACCAGCATCAACGGCAACGTGTGTTGGTGCCGTACCTAGCATAGCATTTGGTAATTCAATGGCAACTGCTAAGACATTCAAATTATCAAAGAAATCTGAAGCCTCTCCAGGAGGTAAAAATCCTTCTGGTGCAATTGCTCCGCCAGCAACTTCATTAAAACGGTTGAAATCGAAGAAAAAACCATCTCTTCTTGGACCAGCGTAAAAACTCATATTGTCCTCTAATGTTATTTCTAGGTCAGAAATTGTAGAAATCTTTACTGCATTATTAGGAGCAGATACATCAATGGAACTAGACAACCCTTTTAAAGCGGGCTCATAAGGACCAAAGAAAAACATAGAATCTCCTCTTTTAATTACTTGAATCACTAGGTCTTCAATAAAATCGCCAGTATTATCAATATTAAATTCTAACATTACGTCCTCATCAAAAGTAGCATTTTCAGTTTGCGCACCCGGCATTAGCGGTCCTTGTACCGTAGCGATTAGCACAGTATTGTTAGGATTATCGCCTTCAAATGCATACAAATCTGCAATGTCTGTAGTGGTTCCAACTATTGCTGGCGCATCCACGTGATCCGCAGCTACTAAAAATACGGATAGGACGGCTATCCCTATTCCGCTAATGGCTGCAAAAATTTTTGTTTTTTTCATAATCGAATTTGTTTCTTATTAATTATTTTTACTTGTTATAAGGACTTACGACCAAAATACTAGTATGGTTTTCAGAAAGCCGTTAATTTTTTGTTAATGTGGTTTAAAGCTTATATTATTATGCCCTAATACGTATTAAATGAACCCATCGGCCTCAGACTGGATTACCAAATTTGTTTCTCACTATCAAGAGGAACAACTTATAGACAATTTCCCAGAACAACTTCACTTTTATGATGAACTTAGAGCCTCTGGTTTTATATACGGCGTCTCTTTACAATCTGTTTTAGATGAAAAAATAAGTCCGTTAGCACTTACTAAAGACGAATACACTAAAGTAAATCTCTTTCATGCACTACTTCATGGTTATTATCAACATCAAGCTAATGCAACAATTGATGAAGCGATAAAAAATATTATCGAATTTTATAGAGCGTTGGACAAAGGTAAAACTGGTTTTTTAAAAAAACTATCTTTTTTACAAAAACCGACACATATATTAGAACAAATTCTAGCTTCTAGACTTCAAGAGACTAACAATTTTGCAAAGAAGAGAATGACTTCTGTTTTTACCTATGCTTTGCTCTACGTGGATGTAGTGGCATTTAGGCATTGGTTAGAGCATCCAAATGCTGTTAAACTTTACGCTAATGAAATTGAAAGCACCGTAATTAGATGTTGCTTTTTAGCATTAAAGTCGAAAGCAAAAAAGAGTAAATATGACACATTGCTTATAGAGCTATTTGAAAATTCTTCAGATTATTTGTTGGACGACTTTCAAGCTAGCAACGATTTAAGTCTAGACAAGCTGCATTATTTGCATATGAGAACCCCTTTAGAAAAGCGCTTTATTTTAGATATTTGCGCTATCGCGGTTTGGGAAGACAAAAAACTGGATATCCCTGAAAAGCAATTTTTATCTAAACTTAATACCGTTTTAGAACTTTCAGAAGCACATCTACAAAAAAGCATTAATCACCTCAGCTCGTTTTCAGAAGTACATACCAAAAAAATTAGTCTCTTTGAATATACCACGCCCGTAAAGCATTTTTACAAGCAGTCATCGGCAATGGTGAAATTATTAATCCTTCGGAATAGGGACAGGCTATTGAAAGAATTGGACGAAAGTGGAGAGCTTCTGCTCTTATTAGGCCAATCAGCAATAAGAGAATTAACTTCCGAAGAAAAAAAACGAGTTAAAAGACAGCTTTTGGATGTTTGTAAGTCCATTCCTTCACTGGCAATTTTTCTCCTTCCTGGAGGTGCTATCCTTCTCCCAATCATGGTGAAATTAATTCCGAAGTTACTTCCAACGGCATTCGATGAAAACCGGTTGGAAAAGTGAGAGGGTTGACGTTTTGTAACTAGAGATTAGTATCTTCGGAATAAAAAACATGAAAATCACTTTACTAATAATGGCCATTCTTATTGGAATGACGGCCGCTTCTGCTCAGGTTAAAGCCCTGAAAATGAATCATCCAAATTCTGAAAGAACAATTGTCATCAAAGAAAACAAACGGGTTATCGTTAGAACGAAGACAGGTGAGAAAGTAAAAGGCCGACTCATGTTTGTAAATGATGAGACTATTTCGTTGAAAGGGCAAGAGATTTTATTAGCTGATATCGTGAAAATTCAGCACAACCCCTTATTGTTGGCTATTATCGTTGACGGACTCTTGTTTTACACTGCAGGAGGGATCATGGGCGTTGGTATTCTTATTGCAGCATTTGGAGGTACCGCCGGAAGTGCAATTTATTTTATCATACCAGCTGCCGCTCTCGTTTATGGAGGAATATCATCTCCAAAGTTCACAAAGGGATATAAAACTTACAAAGGCTGGTATTACGAGGTGGTTACTTTGCCTGATGGCAACAATATGAAGAAGTGATGAACAAAGCGAAAAAATATATTTGTTTTAGATGAGGAAAAAAAGTTAATCATAGTTACAGCACATCGTAGAGAAAATCACGGTGAAGGAATTCAAAATATTTGTGGCGCAATCTTAGAAATTGTTTCGCGAAAAAATGTTCAAGTAATTTTTCCGATACATCACAACCCCAATAGCAAAGACCATATAATTAAACTTTTAGGAAAAACTCCAAACGTTTTTTTAGTTGATCAAATAGATTATACGGCTTTTGTGTATTTATTAGAAAAATCTTACTTAATAATTACAGACTCCGGAGGAATCCAAGAAGAGGCTCCTTCCTTAGGAAAACCAGTAATTGTTACTCGTTTCTCAACAGAAAGACAAGAAGCTATAGAGGTTGGTTCATCAATATTAACTGGCCCAATTAAGGAAAACATTATTGATGAAGCGTTTAAATTAATAGAGGATGCTGATTATTATTCAAGAATGTGTTCAGTTAATAACCCATTTGGTGATGGACATGCAATTGACCGAATAATCGAAGTGATTAAAACTATGGATACTAATTAGACCTAATATAATTAAGAGACTATTCCAGCCAGGTTTTAAAGTCTTTAACCCGCTCACGGGCCACAATTACTTCCTGCTCTTTATAGCTAGTAAGCTTGAGCTGTAATCTTGAATTGGTATAGGAGATGATATCTTTTATAGCATCGATGTTCACATAGTATTTTCGGCTAATTCGAAAGAAGCTTTTTGGTGACAGCTCAGATTCAAGCTGTTCTAAGGTAGTCTCAAGCAAATAATCTCTTCCCTCAATGGTATGCGCATAGGTGCCTTTATTCTCCGAGTAAAAACACTCAATCTCATCTACAGAAATCATCTTAATATGCTGCCCAATTTTGGTCGTAAACCGTTTTTTATATTCACGTTCCACTGGGTTTACAAGTAATTTCTTGATATCCTCAAAATTGAGTTGAACGCCTGTTGGGACTGGCTTGAGTTTTTCGTATTTCCTTACTGCCGTTTCAAGTTCATCCTCATCAATAGGCTTTAATAAATAGTCTACGCTATTTAGTTTAAAGGCTTGCAAGGCATATTCATCAAAAGCTGTAGTGAAAATAATAGCACTCTTAACATCAACTACATCGAAGATTTCAAACGAAAGTCCATCACTTAATTGAATATCCAAGAAAATTAAATCTGGGTGTGCATTGTTTTGAAAATACGTTATGGCCTCTTCAACGCTATGCAACATGTTATTTACATTTACGTCCAATTTTTCAATCATACGTTTTAGGCGTCTCGCTGAAGGTTTTTCGTCTTCTATTATTATTACGTTCATGTGATTTGTGGTTGAATAGTTTAGCTACTGTGTGATGAAAGCATCAATTAATTGAAATCCTGGCTATTTTTTTCTTCAGAAAAACGATCTCTATCGCTCTCTTCTTTATTCATGAAATCTCTAATTTTACGGTCTTCCCACTTCTTTAAAAATGAGACATTTCTTCCGAAGACATGTAAACCATGAAAAAAGAGACCTATTCCCCAAAAGAACGGCGTTGTAAAATAACCCCAATGTGGAAAATGTACTTTTTCTAAACCATTAAAAACATCGATGGCGAACAAGAAGAGCACGAAATTTACCATACAGTAAATGCTAAAGTGGATATAAAATCCTTTCATATCATCTACGCGCTTCTTTGCTTTTTTAAACTTATCTGTATCTGAAACCCTCATAATTATTTAAATTTTTCTCCGTCTGAATCTTCTTTCTCTATAATCTCATTGATCTTTCGCTCTTCCCAGGACTTGATAAATTTTATCTTGCCATGGAAGACATAAATACCATGCATAGCAAGACCAATTCCCCATAACGCCGGTGTTAAATATACATTCCAGTCTAACAT
>Ga0114916_1001030_pt1 | contig 16637 bp, 13 predicted proteins | sample MalvirAntarct_66_FD_83501 | JGI IMG/M metagenome (GOLD analysis project Ga0114916, IMG submission 83501) | Marine viral communities from the Global Malaspina Expedition - Malaspina viral metaG Antarct_66 | ecosystem: Environmental > Aquatic > Marine > Oceanic | place: West Anvers Island... | reverse complement strand
TTTCTTAATATTGTACCCTATTTAGGACCGCTTTTAGGTGGCGTTGTGATGATTTTGGTGGTAGTGTCTAACAATTTGGGTGCCGATTTTTCATCAGATTTACTACCGCTTCTTGTAAAAGTTTTAATTGGTGTCGGGATTGCACAGCTAATTGATAATTTAGTATCCCAACCTATCATTTTTAGCCATAGCGTGCGTTCCCATCCCTTAGAAGTCTTTATCGTTATTATTTGTGGCGGTCTTCTCTTCAGCATCCCTGGAATGATCATGGCGGTACCTGTCTACACAACACTCAAGGTGATCTCTAAAGAATTTTTATCTGAATATAAAATTGTCAAGCATTTGACCAAGGACCTCTAATTTCTTTTTGATATTTTCGCGTCAAATTGATTCACATGAACGTTGCTATCTTAACTCCTGAAGTCCAAGATTTCATTAATGGTCATCTTAAAACAGATGCGACTATGCTGATTTTAAAAGGTGTGCCTTTTAATGAGGTGACAGTTCAGGAAGTGGTAGAGCAAATTGAAGCCAAATCAAAATCAGAAAAAAAATTACCTATTTGGTTTCGGCAGCCATTCATTTATTACCCCAACAAATTACATATTGAGCAGACCTCCTCTGAAGTTACAGCCCAATACAAATCGGGGTTGGTTACCGGCAAATCCATAATAGATCTTACGGGAGGCTTTGGTATAGACGCGTATTATTTCGCTAAACACTTTCAGAAAATTACACATTGCGAATGGAATAGTGAACTGAGCACCCTAGTTCGGCATAATTATGAACAGTTAGACGTCTCAAATATTACCTGTATTGCTAGCGACGGGCTGTCCTATCTTCAAAATTCTAAATCTACTTTTGATTGGATATATGTTGACCCCTCAAGGCGTCACGACAGCAAAGGGAAAGTGTTTTTTTTAAATGATTGTGTGCCAAATGTGCCAGAACATTTGGACATGCTTTGGAGCCATTCCAAGAACATCATGATTAAAACGTCTCCATTGTTAGATCTAACGGTGGGTTTAAGTGAATTAGAATTTGTGAAGACCATTCACGTGGTTGCGGTGAATAATGAGGTCAAGGAATTGCTATGGATTTTAGAACACGGTTTTACGGGGGAAATCGAAATTAAAACAGTCAATCTCAAATCTCAAATTGTAGAGCATTTTAATTTTTTCATGAATCAGGAGTCTGTCGCAGACGCTAATTTTAGCAAACCATTAAACTTCCTTTATGAGCCTAACGCAGCAATCCTAAAATCGGGAGGATTTAATATCCTTACGAGCACCTTAAGCGTAGCTAAATTGCACAAACATTCGCATTTATACACCAGTGAACAGCTCATAAATTTCCCAGGTAGAGCTTTTGAAATACTTAAAGTGATACCTTACAACAAGAAGCAGGTTAAAAGTTTAAAAATTGCGAAAGCAAACATCACCACGCGGAATTTTCCTGAAACTGTTCAAAATATTCGAAATACTTTTAGGATTAAAGATGGTGGGGATCAGTACCTGTTTTTTACTACCAATAGGAATCATGAAAAAATAGTAATTATCGCTAACAAGGTGTTATAAAACAGATCAAGCTGAATTAAAATGACCATGTGAAAACACAAGACACTTAATTCAGCTGACTATATTATTAAGTTAAAAGGTTTAAGATAGTTGGGTCTTAAAACATATTGAATACGGGGCCTAGGAGCACATAAATTATGATAAACACAACTATGGTTCCAATACAACCACATTTTCCACCACCAACTTTTTTTGCTCCCCATCCTGCTAGAAGCGCTCTGAATATATTTTTCATCTTTATAAATTTTAAGATTTAAATATACTGCAAAATTCGATTGGCGTGTAACGCATTAAAAAAAATTTATAGCGCAAACAATGATTTTGCCGTAAAACCATAACACACCGCAGAATCTACGGTGCGTTTGGTATTCAATCCCGTAAATTCACTGAATGCCGGCAAGATTAAGCGCTGCTCTGAGACTTCAAAGCACGGCAGTTTGATAAAAACTTTACCTCTGCCTTTAATGGTCACTCCTGGATGTGTATGTCCGGATATACAGAACATGTCCGCCTCGCAATGTTGTTCATCGTGAACAAACCTTACTGCATCTATATCTTTATGAGTTTTATAAACCGCAATGTTCATGGTTTGATAAAATGCATCCTTAAAACGGTCGTGGTTACCTTTTATGAGTTCAAAGGCAACATTTGAATTCGCTTGCATAAACCTTTGAAATTGATCGATATCCGTATTGTTTTCAGCATGAAATAAATCGCCCACAACCAAAATATGTCGCACAACAAAATGGTCGATCAGCGTTTGTAAACGGTGTAAATCACTATCGAGCACTGCTGACGGAATGGCTATCCCTGCCTTTCTAAAATGTGCGGTTTTACCAATGTGCAGATCAGACACTACTAAGGTTTGATGCTCTTTCCAATAGAGTGCACGTTGGTTGGTAAGGGTAAAAATGGTATGCCTAACAGTAATATCTTTGGTAATAATGGTCATATCTGGGTTTGCTTCATCACCTCATCACGGATACGTCTGATACGCGCATCCAGATCTTCACTGGTAAGCGATTGACGTAAACTATCCACTTTTATTGGGAAGCTTAGGGGTGAGAAAGATTTTGCAAATTTAAGAATAAGTTTGCTTTTAGAGATCCGTTCAAATGCTTCTTTTAAACGTACTTCTTCTAACTGTTGGTTAAAGACTTCAGTATAAGCTTGTCGCAATAGTAAATTTTGAGGTTCATAGTCTTCCAATACTCTAAAAATAAGTCCAGAAGACGATTGTAAACTTTTATTATTTTTCCGATTTCCGGGTTGACTTTGCACAACGAGGCCTGAAATAACCGCAATGTCACGGAATTTTCGCGAGGCCATTTCAGAGGCGTTGATACTACCAATCACATCTTCCATCAAATTTTCCTTTGCCAAAATTGTTTTTATGGTGTGTTCATCAATGGGAATGGATTGATCACTCAACAATTCAAAGCCATAATCGTTCATAGCGATGGTAAAAGTCAACGGTTTTATCAAACTCAAGCGATAAGCGATCAATGCCGCCATTACCTCATGAACCAGCCGTCCTTCAAAAGGATACATAAATACATGATGTCCATCCTTCGTTTCAATCAGTTCAATCAAAAACTCATCTTTTTCAGGAATGTGCGAATGCTTCTCTTGTTGCGAAATCAGTGGATGTAAAAATTTGAGCTCCTTCTCTGTGGTTTTAGGATGTAAGGACTCGGATAGTTTTTCGCGCAGATAATGACTCAAGTACGAAGACAAGGGCAAACGTCCACCCAACCAACTCGGCGTTATTGCCGATTTTCGTTTGCTGCGTTTTACTAAAACCGTCATGTCCTTTATGGTGACAATTTCTAGAACGCGTCCGGCTAAAATAAAATGATCATTGGGTTTTAATTTCGAAATAAAATATTCTTCTACCATCCCAATATAGCCTCCGGAGAAAAATTTCACTTTCAACATGGCATCGCTAACGATCGCACCAATATTCATGCGGTGCAACATGGCAATGCGTCTGCTTTTTACTTTGTATAGACCATCCTTATCATCAATGATGACTTTATGGTATTCCTCATATGATTTTAAGGTGTTTCCACCTTCGGTGACAAAATGTAAAGCCCAATGCCAGTCCTCTTCGGTCATATAATGAAAGGCATGCACTTTTTGGATGGCCTTGAACACTTCTTTTTCATTAAAGCCTTCACCAACCGCCAAAGACACCATATATTGAATAAGCACATCAAAAGTGAGCACCATCGGCTCCCGTGCCTCAATGCGTTTGTCTTTCACCGCTTGCTTAAGCGCTGCCGCCTCAATCAATTCCAATGAATGGGTGGGCACAAAATAGATTTTTGAAGTTTCATACGGCGAATGGCCACTACGACCGGCGCGTTGCATAAATCGGGCAATGCCTTTAGGCGATCCAATTTGAATGACACAATCTACAGGTTTAAAATCGACCCCCAAATCTAAAGACGATGTACAGACCACAGCCCTTAAAAGTCCGTCAGAAATAGCGTCTTCAATCCAATTCCGCAACTCAGCATCAATTGACCCGTGGTGAATGGCAATTTGACCCGCCAAATCGGGTTCGATTTTTAATATCTGTTGGTACCAAATCTCCGACTGATTTCGGGTATTCGTAAAGATAAGCGTGGTGTTGTTTTCATAAATAATGGGTATTATTTTAGCGGCCATTTTCACACCCATATGCCCTGCCCAAGGCAAGACTTCGATTTCATCAGGTAAGACGGAGACAATTTCTATTTTCTTTTTTTCTTTAGCTACAATACGTTTTGTTTTAATATGCTCATACGGAATCAGGACCTTTTGCGCTTCGTCAAGATTGCCAATGGTAGCGGTGATGCCGTAAATAAGCATTTTTGGAGATAGCGACAACAATCTTGAAATTGCTAATTCCGTTAACACTCCGCGTTTGGATCCTAAAAGTTCATGCCATTCATCAATGGCAATGCAATTCAGGGTTTTAAAGAAACGTGAATTGTTTTTTTGGGAAAATAAAATGTGAAGGGTTTCAGGTGTCGTCAACAACACATCCGGCATCAAACGTTCTTGGCGCCGACGGTCTTTTTGCGGCGTATCGCCATTCCGGACCTCAACTTCCCAATCCAAGCCAATTTCTTCCACCGCAATGGTCATGGCTTTGGCCAAATCTTTTGCCAAGGAACGCAACGGACTAACCCATAACAATTTCATCCCTTTTTTGTAGGCTTCAGGTTGGTTTAAATAATCAATCACCACGGCTAAAAACACTGAAAATGTTTTCCCGAATCCCGTTGGTGCCACCACCATGCCGCTATAGCCATTATGATATTGGTTCCAGGTTTGCAACTGAAAATCGAAAGGCTTCTGCCCTTTCTCGTGCATCCAATCCGCGATAATCTGATAGCCTGGGGAGTCTTGAAGGTTTTTCAAATTGGATTGGTGATTAAAAGTTTAACTTGTTCAATGGTATCTATCTCTTCTACTGATTTGTCACGACGCCACCTTAAAATGCGTGGAAAGCGTAAGGCGACGCCCGATTTATGCCGGTTGCTGAACGCAATCCCTTCAAAAGCGATTTCAAACACGAGCTCTGGTTTAACCGTTCGTACAGGACCAAATTTTTCAATGGCATTCTTATTGACGAATCTTGAAATTTCTGTAATTTCTTTATCAGTTAACCCCGAATACGCTTTCGCTACGGTTACTAAACCGTCATCTTTTTTAACCGCAAAGGTATAATCAGTGTATTTGCTACTGCGCCGACCACTCCCCTTTTGCGCATATATCATCACGGCATCAATAGTCAGCGGATCGACTTTCCATTTCCACCAATCGCCTTTTTTTCTACCGGTATGGTAGGGCGAGTTTTTCTGTTTGAGCATCAAGCCCTCACTATTAAATTCTCGAGCTTTATTGCGAATAGCATCCAATTCATTCCAATCTGTAAACTCAATAATTTCTGATATCACAAAGGTATCATGGGCGCTGTTCGAACTCAATAGTTGTTCTAACAGCTGACGTCGGTAGTGCAAAGGTTGTGTTCGGATATCATCACCATTCCATTCCAAAACATCATATACATAAAATCCGACCGGCACCTCTTCAAGCATCTTTTTACTGACATTTTTCCGGTTGAGACGTTTTTGTAAATCGTTAAATAAAAGTACAGCGTTATCCTTAAGTGCCAAAATTTCACCGTCAATAACAAAGTCCTCCTTAAAGTTTTGTAAAATGGTGACGAGTTCAGGAAATTGACTAGTTACCAATTCTTCACCTCTAGACCAGATAAAGATCTCATCGTTGCGCTTTACGATTTGGCCTCTAATGCCGTCCCACTTATATTCCACTTGCCACTCCTCAGGCTGTCCCAATTCTGACATTTCTTTTTCTAAGGAATAGGCCAAGCAAAACGGATAAGGTTTGGAATTGTCATAATTAATATGCTCCCCATTAACGAGGTCGTCAAAACTAATGGTATCCATATCCCAATGACCATTAATACTATGCATGAGCTGGTTGGCATCAATACCCGAATATTTTGACAATGCATTGACTAAGGTTTTTTTGGACACCCCAATCCTAAAACTTCCCCCAATCAACTTGTTGAAAATAAGCCGTTCTTGCATTTGCAATCCCGACCATGCATGGAGTACATAGGCTTTTTTTTCTGCATCAGATTTTGGCTTAAGCGCTTTTAGTTCGGTCATCCAATCACTTAAGGTTTTATCCATATGGTGAGTGGGATCCGGCAACATCAAAGCAATAGTTTCACCTAGATCGCCCACACTGCTATAACTTTCCAAAAACAACCATTCGGGAAGACCAGTAATCTCTAAGCACCATTGACGCATGAGCGTCGTTTTTACAGGACGCGGTGGGCGTTTGCCAGTAAACAAAGTGATCAGCCATAATTTATCCTTTTCGGGAGCAATCTTCAGATAATCGACTAAAGCATCAATTTTTGCATTGGTTTTATTGGTGATTTCAATGGCACTAATAAGGTCAGAAAAATGTTTCATGGGCTAGAGGTTATTTCTGAAATTAGTTCTACCGCTTCCTCTTCCGTGCCGTATTCTGTCTTCACTTCCGCAGAAAGGATTCCTATCTCATTTAAATATTTGGAGAATGTAGCTTGACTGCCATGGGTGACATACACTTTTTCAGCTTCGGAAGCTTTCACGGCGGATAGAAGCCCGTTCCAATCGGCGTGATCACTGACTGCAAAACCAGCATCTACAGCTTGCCAACGTCTATTACCTCTAATTTGCATCCAGCCGGAGCAAATAGCAGTAGCGGCATTAGGGATTTTTTTGATTAATTTTGATCCCAATAATCCTGGGGGTAAGATGACTATTCTATTCTGAACGTCCTCTTTTTTAAAATCGTAGGTTAAAAGTTCCGTTTCCGGAAGCGAAATACCTGAACCCTGAATTGCGGTATTCAAATTGTGGATGGCGGAGTGCACATACATTTTATCCACACCTTCCATAAGTTTCATCAGACGCTGTGCTTTCCCCAGAGAATATCCTAAAAAGACACTCGTTCTGTTATGCGCTTGATTATTCTGCACCCAATCGTGCATCTGTTGTTGCAATTGGGCTTCACTTAGCCAATTATAAATGGGAAGTCCGAAGGTGCTTTCGGTAATAAATTCGTGACATTTAATAGGTTCAAATGGAACAGTTAAAAAATCATCCTTCACTTTATAATCGCCCGTAAAAACAACTACGAAGCCTTTGTATTCCAATCGTATTTGAGCTGAACCAATTACGTGTCCGGCAGGAAAAAAACTCACCTGAACCCCATTGATCATTTTAGGTTCATTATAATTTAAGGATTCCACGATAATATCAGCGCCTAAACGATGTTTTAATATGGCTTTAGAATCGGTTTGACATAAGTAAAACTTATTCCCACGACGCGCATGATCGGCGTGTCCGTGTGAGATAATGGCATACTCAACCGGCAACCACGGATCTAAATAGAATTTTCCGGGTATGCAATAAATACCTTTTTTGGTGAATTTAATCAGTTTCAACTGTGCTGTATTAGGCTAGAAATTATTAAATACTCGAACCGAAGTTCGAGTATGAGTAGTTGTTATTATGGTTTTAGTTTCCCCGTATCCATGGTGTCCGGTTTGTTACCTGTTATGGCGCCAACCCCCATTTTTAAAAGAGAAATCAACTTTCCATTCTTAGGATCCCAATAGAAGGCTTCCGTAGGCTTCACAGAGATCGCCGTAATATTTGGGTCATCTTTGCCATCAAACCAAGCGTCATCTCCACTGCCGTAAAGTTCTTCAATAATCGCCCGGTCTGTGCTAATTGTAGCCATTCCATAAACATTTAAAAATTGCATATCACTTTTATCGACATAGATGAGGTGGAGATTAGCATCCTTCATTATGTTATGATTATGGGTGCTGTTCTTGTTACTTAAGAACCAAATATGACCCTGATCGTCTACTTTTTTGGTGCTCATAGGAATCATGTGCAATGGTGTTTGCTTTAAATTTGTCGCCATCATGGTGAAGTCGATATCTTCAGCCATATCCTTAATTTTGGCCTTAGCCTCATCGTTATATAAATTTTCGTTGCTCATAATTAGAGATTTAGATTATTTTAAATTGGTTTGTTTAATCTAATGATAAAAATACTAAACAAGAATACTGCGTGCTAGTGCAATCCAAATAAATTATAACCCAATAGGAAATTGGAACTGTTGACAGATATTTTAATCGCCACACTAAATTTTAGCGTATGGGATAAATTGCTAGAATTTAATCTTGTAATTTAGTGTTTTAGAAAATTTAAATATTATGGACACAAAACGAATATCAGAAGGAATAGAAACAATTTTAAACAAACAAGTCACCAAAGAGGCTGAGGCCGCGCAAGTCTTTCTAAGCTATGGGTGCTGGGCAGATGCACAAGGGTATGGCGGAATCGCCAATTTCTTTTTCAGACATGTGGTTGAAGAACGGAACCATATGATGAAAGTGATGCAATACATTATGGAACGTGGAGGCAAAGTAACCATTACTGCAATAAAAGCACCTCCGGCAGATCCTACCAGTTTAAAGGATTGTTTTGAAAAGACATTTCAGCATGAGGTTGATAATACCAATGCCATATATGATATTGTTAACTTAGCGCATGAACAGCGCGATTGGGCTACATATAATTTTGCACAATGGTTTGTGAAGGAGCAAATAGAGGAAGAAAAACTTGTTATGGAACTGCTGGACAAACTCAAGATAGCAGGTGGTGATCAAGCTACGAATGAATCCTTATTCTCTTTGGATAAATTTATTGGGGAAGCGCCTGATGATGTTCCTTTGGCTCGAGATGCCACCATGGACAAGCCAGAATAATCCTAATTACAATTGAAATAATTCTAAACTTAACTTAAAAACATTAATGCCTACAGAATTTCTGTATGGCATTTTTTTTTTGATAAATAGGGTTTAAACCTCATTATACAGAGTTATGTATGATTTATTTCGAAGTTATAATTTTATGATTTAACTTTTTATTTGTGTTAATAAGTGTTAACTTACGAGATTATTAGTCCATTTACTCTTAAAAATTCAATAATTTAACCTTAATCCATAACAAAAAATTATGAAAACATTCCAAACAAAACATTTCTTAGTTGCATTCACGCTAGGATTAACCTTTGCTTCCTGTAGCAAAGATGAAGCCGTCTCCACCGACCCCTCTTCTACGGATTTGAATGAAACTACCCTACTATCCAGAAGTGCATTACCGGAAGCTATTGAAGGCAACCTCAGTTGGGAAATTCCTGGCGTAAAAGCGCACGATTTCTCTTTCAATTACAGTAAATTGGTGGAACCAAGCGAATGCGCAGCAACACCGTTTAGTGCTGTAACTGCTTACTACAACAATGCGCTCATCAATGGATTTATAAGTAGTTGGGATGGAAATCCTGATGCCATTGGAGTCATTCTGGAAGATTATTTTACGATTAATCAAATTGCTGCATTAATTGGGAAGAACGCAGATACTTTTGGTGCCAATGGAGAGTACACACATTATGTTGAAAACAGGGTAAGAAGTTTGGAGAAGTTTTGGGATATGCCTGATTTGATCAGTGTAAGAGGCCAACATACCTACACTCTAGAAGATTTAAGTTTCATCCGATTTATCTACGAAAATTATTCGAATGCCACACCTGAGCAAGTGGATTATTTAATTGGGATTGCCAATCATTTTAATACCACGAGTGATCAAATTCCAGAAAATCCATTTTTCGCTTCGGACGGTTTTGCAAGCTCAACTGGTGTGATTGTCATTGGTGATGGTATTGTGTCTATGTTAGCTGAAACTGATCTTGACCCGAAAGTAGTTTGGTCTGGTATTCTCGCTCATGAGTGGGGTCATCAAATTCAATTTCAAAATTTCGGAACTTGGGACTATCCAGTTCCTGCTTTTAGCAATACCCCAGAATCAACCCGTATGACTGAATTGGAAGCTGATTTTCTTACAGGCTACTATTTAACACACAAGCGCGGAGGAACATACAACTGGAAGCGTGTTGAAGATGTATTATTATCATTTTTTAATATAGGTGATTGTGGATTTACCAGTTCAGGTCACCATGGCACACCGCTACAACGTTTAGAAGCAGCGAGACAAGGCTATTTATACGCGGCCAATCAACAGAAGAAAGGACAGATTTCTGATCCTCAAGTTGTTCATGATGCCTTTATTTCCGCTTTACCAGGAATAATTGGGGAGGCCTTGTAATTTTTTAGTTACAGAGTACCATAACTATTGCAGATTGTTTAAGAAGCCACTTTTTTTTAGGTGGCTTTTTTTTATTCATACTGAGCTAAAAGAAAATCCTTAAAACGATAAAAGCGCACTCTAAAGTGCGCTTTTTTAATGTGAGCCCGATAGGATTCGAACCTATGACCGCCTCCTTAGAAGGGAGGTGCTCTATCCAACTGAGCTACGAGCCCATTCAAGAACAAATGTTCTGAATTTGTAAGACTACAAAACGAATTTCATACGTCTTACGGTCGGCAAATATACAATTTCTATTAAAACATTATAAATAAAATGTAAAAAAATTGTGCTTAAAATTTTATGTTTTTTTAGTGGATACAATAGCGTTTCCAAAACTCTTAATTACTAAGAAGTTACCTTATAACGCTCCACCATCATATTTGTATAAAATTTTAAATTTCCGTTTGATTTCTTATTAAAAATCATGAGACATGATTTGTTTCTTGCCATCTTAAAGCTCAAATTTATATAACGTTTCAGAACGATGCTCTCTATGGTACCAGTCATTATAGACTAAGTGTAGTTGGTCAACTTTAAAACTTCCAAAATTACGATTGCGATAGGAATCCAAAATAGACAGAAATTTATCGTGATGTTCTAAAGTGTCACTAAATCGAAAGACGGTGGCATGAGCAGTCTGAATCAGATAACGCTCGTCCATACTTTCTTTCAGATTTGCATTCCTAATATCTGTCCTAATTTTATTTCTGAGTAAATGTATACCCTGATCAGTAGGAAATCCTTGAATCAAGACACAGGATGGTGAAGCCGTTATTCCCTTGCAACATATTTGCATCTCCCCTGCATCTATGAGGCTTGTTTTTATAAGTTTTATATAATCCTGAAGGTTCAGAGTGGACTTGTCAAAACCTTCGTAACATGAAATGATGGATAGTAAGGTGATGTGAATATCAGTGTCGGGATAATAATATTGGTTTGGGGCTACAGTACGCAATTCCGTGAGAAACTTCTGAATTTCATTTTTGACGCTTTCAGGAGGCTTTATGATAAGAGATAAGCCAAACCGATCATCCTGATCGTTGTGAATATTATAATCAATGTCATAAGCCCCAGATTTGATCTTATGTACTGACGCTTTATACAGGTTAGTATAATGTTCCTGAAGATTCATGCGTATGTATTTGTATTAGTCCTAGGACATTTTAAGTATGATGATTTAATTAGCAGCTATCTTGAGGTTAATCCCTAAACCACAAAAAAAGTAGCGCCAACAAAGGCACTACTTTTAAATTTATAAAGAACATGTCCATTTATTTCACCAAGTCATAAGCCTGCTTGGCAATCTCCAGTTCTTCATTTGTGGGGATCACCAAGATCTTAACTTTCGAATCGGCATTATTAATTTCGCGTAGAATGTTAGAAGCTTGGTTATTTTTAGCTTCATCCATATGAATCCCAAAAACTTCCAAATGTTCACAGCATAGTTTCCGAATGGTATGTGAGTTTTCTCCAATTCCGGCCGTAAAAATTATGGCATCCAACCCATTCATCACCGCGACATATGCTCCTATATATTTTTTGATGCGATAAGTACTAATGGCCAAAGCGAGTTCACATTCCTTATTGCCATTCTCCGCTTCTGAAACAATATCTCTTAAATCCATCATCCCGGTTAGACCTAACATACCGCTTTTGTTGGTTAAAAGAGTTTTCACCTCGTCTAACGAATATTTTAAATGGTTTACCAAATGGAAAATAATCGCGTGGTCGATATCGCCACTTCTTGTGCCCATTACCAAACCATTGGACGGAGTAAACCCTAAACTGGTATCTAAGCTTTTACCGTCTTTAATGGCGGTCATGCTACAGCCGTTTCCTAAGTGAATGGAAATGATTTTAGATGATTTTTCGCCGAGATAGTCAATAGCTTTTTCCGATACATACTGATGGCTCGTGCCGTGAAATCCATACACCTGAATTTTATGATCCGTATACAATTCTTTGGGGATGGCATAGATTTTGGCCTTATCAGGAATGGTTTGATGGAATGCGGTATCGAAAACAACCACTTGTTTAGCTAAGGGAAAAATTTCTTCGGCCACGTAAATACCTTCAAGATTGCCTGGATTATGCAAGGGCGCCAATGCAGCGTATTCCTGTATTTTCTCCTTGACTTCCGTAGTAATCAAAGTCGTATCAGAAAATGAATTGCCACCGTGCACCACCCGATGCCCTACGGTCTCAATCTCGTTCGTATCGTTAATAACGCCTTTATCATCATCCATTAATAGCTCGACAATTTTATTCAGACCTTGTCGATGAGTTCTGATATTGTCAGGCAATTTTAAATTATGGGCGTTGGTTTTATAGTTTATTATGGCATCTTCATAGCCTATACGCTCCACCAATCCGCTACAGATTAGAGTTTCGGAAGGCATTTCCATTAATTGAAATTTGATGGATGAACTTCCAGAATTGATTATTAATATTTTCATTGAATTTAAATTTAGATCCCTTGAGCCTGAATGGCGGTTACGATTACCGTATTGTAGATATCATCCACTGTACAACCTCTACTCAAATCATTTACTGGTTTGTTTAACCCTTGAATTATAGGTCCAATGGCCAAAGCCTTAGTTTCGCGCTGAACGGCCTTGTAAGTGTTATTTCCAGTATTCAGGTCAGGGAATATAAACACATTGGCCTGTCCTGCCACTTCAGAATCTGGAAGCTTCAATTTACCCACAGTAGCGTCTACCGCTGCATCATACTGAATAGGACCTTCAACTTTTAAGTCAGGGCGTTTTTCTTTAACAATATTGGTAGCTTCACGAACGCGTTCAACATCTTCCCCTACTCCTGACGTACCAGAAGAATAGGACAACATGGCAATTTTAGGGTCAATTCCAAAAATTGTACTTGTCGCAGCAGATGAAATGGCAATGTCCGCCAATTGAATGGAATTCGGATTCGGATTGATGGCACAATCGCCGTACACTGAGACACGATCATCCAAACACATAAAAAATACGGAAGACACTATTGGAGCTTCAGGTTTGGTTTTAATAAACTGCAGGGCCGGAAGAATGGTGTGTTGCGTGGTATGTGCTGCACCGGAAACCATCCCGTCTGCATCGCCTTTATAAACCATCATCGTTCCAAAATAGGACACATCTTCCATTAAATCCTTGGCCATTGCCAAATTCACATTTTTGTGTTTTCTCAGTTCATATAAGGTTTCCGCATACGATTCAAAATGTTCTGATTCAATAGGATTGATGATTGTTATTTTGTCCAAATCCAATCCAATATCCAAGGTGTTTATCTTGGCATCAATTTGTTTTCTGTTTCCAAGCAGCGTGATGGTGACGACATCCAAATCCACAAGTCGTTTGGTAGCTCTTAAAATTCGTTCGTCATTTCCTTCCGGTAAAACGATATGTTTTTTGTTGGATTTGGCTCTTTGGAATAAATTGTACTGAAACATTCGCGGCGTTACACCATTGGTTTCAAACGTAATCAAACGCTCAATTAAAGGCTCGACATTGACGTACTTTTCAAATTCTTTGATAGACGTGGTGATTTTTTCGGTATTTTCAGCGTAAATCTGCGATTTGATATTCCCCAGTCGATTGGTTACTGAAAAGGTTCCGCCTTCCACCAATATAATTGGCACTACATCTGATAAGCCTTCAATTAGTTTGAGAATTGGTTCTTCAGGCATTAATCCGCCCGTGAGCACAATTCCTGAAATGGAAGGATAATTGTGAGAGATGTTCGCTTGCAATGCTCCCAAAATAATATCAGCGCGATCTCCAGGTGTAATTACCAGAGCATTCTCCTTTAAATGGATTAAATAATTACGCAACTGCATGGCGCCCACACTAAAATTACCTGCTTGATTATTGATAAACGCTTCTCCGAAGAGCACTTTAGCATCCAAAGTTTCTACAATTTCTTTTAGCGACGGATTTGCCAATATAGAATTTAACGGAATGGCGTTTACAATTACGCCGCTAGGTAGGTATTTCTCCAGTTCGGAGGTTACCAAGCCTAAGTTTTTTGGATCAATCTTATTGGCGATGACGGATAAGACTTCAACACCTTTATCTTTAAAAGAATCATATGCCATTTGCAGGTTACCCACTAATTGCTCCAGAGTTTTACCAACACCTCCTCCAATGATTATGGCCGGTACGCCAAGGTTTTTGGCAATGAGCACATTCATATCAAACTCCATAATGGAGCCTTCACCTATAAAACTAGAACCCTCTACGAGCACAAAATCGAAACGTTCTTCAAGGGTTTTGTATTTTTCTATAATCTTACCAATAATTTCATCATCCTTGTTTTCGTTTATTTTCTTAATGACCTCGCTTCTGGTATAAGCGTAGGCCTCTTCGAATTCAAGATCTAACTTAAAATAGGTAGACACGGTATTAATGTGGTTATCAATTTCGCCAGGTGCGAAGTTGTCAATAATTGGTCTGAAATACCCTACTTTGGCGGCTTTGCCAAGCAAAGATTGCATCAATCCGAGGGAGATGATCGATTTTCCAATATTAGGTTCAGTCGTGGCAATATAGATGCCTTTGTTTGATGTTTTTTTTGTCATAATGGGTACACAACGGTGATGTTAAAAAACTACTGAGTATATCAACAAAAATAAGGAATACATTCAGTAAAACAAGGGTTATGGTATATGACTTTGGTCATAGTTCAACACTATTAATTTTATAATCCAGATGTCTTTAAACGAATATCCCTTGATTTAAATTTATGGCTAATTGTTCGAGACAAATAGTGTTATGGGAAGATTTGTGCATGGGGAATGAGGTTTTTAAGGGCAGAGTGTTGGCTTATGGTGTTAGGATACAAAAATTAGATCCTTAATTTAATGTGGCAGTTAATTTATTTACACTTATCTAAGAAACATTTTAAGTGCCTCTGAAAAAAATATTTAAGAAATCTTCAGGAATCTCTATCTTTTAATTTTTGAAATAAAAAATAAAAATGATGATGAACTTGAGCTGTTGCTCTTAGTGTTAGGGTGAAAGAATGAACTCCGTTGATCCTGATTGTGGGTCGTTGCTCATTAAAAGCCTAAAACCGCAAAAAGCGGTTTTTAAGACTTTTTCATTTGTTTGCTTATGCGCAACTGCGTTGGCACCACCAGAAATGAAAAAAGCCTAACAAATCTCATGATTTGTTAGCCTTTTAGTGGTCGGGGTGGCAGGACTAATTTAATAATCGTAACACATTGTATGCTAAACTTTTAAAACACTATTAACTGTAGCTGTTCACCTGATTGTACACTAAAGTCGAAAAGAACTGTTGAAAAACAAATTTTGTTTGTCTTTGGTTTTGTAAAGATACAAATTGAGTTAAATGATATGAAAATAAATATTATATTTTATAGTGAGTTTTTGTAATTTTAAAAAAATTATTTGTATATCCGCAAACACTAATAATCGATAATTTTGACTATATTTAGTTAAAATAAAGGTATGAATATTTTTAGTTTTTCAGCAGAATTTAGTAGCGAAGAAGCTTGTCGTAACCATTTTAAGGAAGAGCGGGATAAAATTGGTGTGATATGTAAAAAGTGCTCACATACAGAACATTATTGGATAAAAAGCCAATGGAGTTATGAATGTAAACAATGTAGAAGTCGCACCTCCCTGCGTAGCGGAACGATAATGCAGAGCTCCAATCTATCCTTTTTGATCTGGTATAAAACTATGTTCCTGTTAACGGCGACAAAGAAAGGCTTTTCTTTTAAGGAGATACAACGTCAGTTGGGATTAAAACGTTATGAGCCGGTGTGGTCAATGGTTCATAAATTACGAAAGGCCATGAGAAATAGGGATGATAGATATACCCTGGAAGGCATGATAGAAATAGATGAAGGTTATTTTACCATAGAGGCATCAGAACATCAACATCAAACACAAAAGGCCGGACGTGGCAGTAAGACCAAATCTAATGTTATGATCATGGTCGAAAGCACAATCCTTGAAGATCTTGACACAGGTAAAGTAGAGCGTCAAGCCGATGGTACAGATGAAACCTTTAAAAACGCAATAGCCAATGAAGAAACTATTGTCTTTACGGATCAGAGCACATCCTACGTTAATATCGCTGATTATGTAGAGATACATATGAGTGAAAAATCGAACGAGACAACAACAAAAGAAACCCTTAAATGGGTACATATTGCAATTAGTAATGCCAAACGGAATTTTGCAGGCAATTATTACAAAATCAAGAAGAAATACCTACAATTATACCTAAATGAGTTTGT
>Ga0114916_1001027_pt1 | contig 16676 bp, 15 predicted proteins | sample MalvirAntarct_66_FD_83501 | JGI IMG/M metagenome (GOLD analysis project Ga0114916, IMG submission 83501) | Marine viral communities from the Global Malaspina Expedition - Malaspina viral metaG Antarct_66 | ecosystem: Environmental > Aquatic > Marine > Oceanic | place: West Anvers Island... | reverse complement strand
GAGCCGGAGCCCGATCCGGAGCGTTACCTGCAGACTGCAGAGACGACGGAAGAGGTTGTCGCCGAAGACGATCAGCCCGAAGGCGTTTCTTTCGGCTCGATGTCGGAAGAAGAGCTGCTCGCTGGCATCGAAGGACTTGTGCCGCCGGAAAAAAGCGACGACTATTAAGCATCTGGACGTGGCCTGACGATTTGCATGAATCGGCAGGCCAAGTGTCCGGAGGCCGATAGACAGCTGATGCTTTGCAATGCGCCGGTCGTTCGATTCGGCGCATTTTCTTGTTTTGGAGTGCCCATCAGATGATGCGTCAGTACGAGCTCGTGGAGCGCGTGCAAAAATACAAACCGGATGTCAACGAGGCCCTGCTGAACAAGGCTTACGTTTACGCCATGCAGAAACATGGCAAGCAGACGCGTGCGAGCGGGGACCCCTACATCTCCCACCCGCTGGAAGTTGCTGCCATCCTGACCGAGATGCGGCTTGATGAAGCCACCATCGCCGTGGCGCTGCTGCATGACACGATCGAGGATACTTCGGCCACGCGGGCGGAGATCGACGAGCTGTTCGGCGAGGATATCGGGCGGCTGGTGGAAGGGCTGACAAAGATCAAGAAACTCGATCTTGTCACCAAGCGGGCCAAGCAGGCGGAGAACCTGCGCAAGCTGCTGCTGGCGATCTCCGATGATGTGCGGGTGCTTCTGGTCAAGCTCGCCGACCGACTGCACAACATGCGGACGCTGGAGCATGTGCCGCCTGAAAAACGCGCCCGCATAGCCGAAGAAACCATGGATATCTATGCTCCGCTGGCCGGTCGGATGGGCATGCAGGAAATGCGCGAGGAGCTTGAAGAACTCGCCTTCAAGAACATCAACCAGGAGGCCTATGACACCGTCACCGGCAAGCTGGCGGAGCTGTCCGAGCGCAACCGGGACCTGATCCACACCATCGAGGACGAGCTTTCGGCGCTGTTCAAGCAGCAGGGCATGACGGCGCAGGTCAAGGGCCGGCAGAAAAAGGCCTATTCGGTGTTTCGCAAGATGCAGTCCAAGTCGCTGTCGTTCGAGCAGCTGTCCGACGTGTTCGGGTTCCGCATCATCGTCGACAGCGAGGCGGACTGTTACAGGGCGCTGGGCATCGTGCACATGCGCTGGTCGGTGGTGCCGGGACGTTTCAAGGACTACATCTCGACGCCGAAGCAGAATGATTACCGCTCGATCCACACCACCATCGTCGGTCCGTCACGGCAGCGCGTCGAGCTGCAGATCCGGACGCGCCGGATGCAGGCCGTGGCCGAGCGCGGCGTCGCGGCGCATACGCTCTACAAGGATGCAACGACCGGTGACGAGGCCGTTGTGCTCTCCAAGGATTCCAGAGCCTACTCGTGGCTGAGGCAAACCATCGAGGCATTGTCCGTTGGCGACAACCCCGAGGATTTTCTGGAGCACACCAAGCTCGAGCTGTTTCAGGACCAGGTGTTCTGCTTCACCCCGAAAGGTCAGCTCATCGCGCTGCCGCGCGGGGCGACCCCGATCGACTTCGCCTATGCGGTGCATACCGATATCGGCGACACCTGTGTCGGCTCCAAGATCAACGGCCGGATCATGCCGCTGGTGACACGGCTTGCCAATGGCGACGAGGTGGAGATCCTGCGGTCCGGCGTTCAGGTTCCGCCGCCGGCCTGGGAAGAAATCGTGGTGACCGGCAAGGCACGGGCGGCAATCCGGCGAGCCACCAAGGCGGCTGTGCGCAAGCAGTATTCCGGGCTCGGCATGCGGATCCTCGAGCGGACCTTCACGCGGGCGGGAAAACCGCTGTCGCGCGACGGGTTGAAGCCGGTCCTGCACCGGCTCGGGCACAAGGATGTCGAGGACGTGCTGACAGCGGTTGGCCGCGGCGAACTGGCGTCCGACGACGTGTTCCGCGCGGTCTACCCCAATCACCAGGAGGCCCGGGTATCGCCGCGCAAGCCGGCAGACGAAGGCTGGTTCAATCTGCGCAGCGCCGCCGGGCTCATTTTCAAACTTCCCGGTCTGGGCAAGACCCAGAAGTCATCGAAGGCTTCGCGGCGGATCGGTCCTGATCCTGACATGGCCGCAATGCCGATTCGCGGCATGGACGACAACTCGGTGGTCAAGTTCGGACCTGGCGGCGCGGTGCCTGGCGACCGCATTGTCGGTATTCTCGAAACCGGAGCGGGAATCACCATCTACCCGATCCAGTCGCCGGAGCTGACGAAATTCGATGACGAACCCAACCGCTGGGTCGATATCCGCTGGGACATCGACGAGAATAACAAGAACCGGTTCCCGGCGCGCATTCTTGTCACCGCGATCAATGCACCGGGCACTCTTGCGGAGGTTTCCCAGGCGATTGCAACCAGCGAGACCAACATCCAGAATTTGACCATGGTTCGGGTTGCAGCGGACTTTACCGAGATGCTGATTGATTTGCAGGTCTGGGATCTCAAGCACCTCAACCAGCTGATCACGCAATTGAAGGAACTTGGATCCGTATCGACCGTCGAGCGGATTTATCAGTAAGCTTGCGGCGGCGTGAAGGAGCGTGCGGATTGTCAGTCAGGCCTTTACCAGTTCTTCGCGGTTGTCTGGCAGGCTTGATCGGAATGACAAAGGATGAAAGGCGTTCTGGAAAATTTGTTGTCGGGTTGACTTAGAGCTGACACAAAAAGAGCGATATACGGACACGACATGCTGTTTCGTCGCCGAAGACCCGAAGGATTTTTTGACCGGTTGCGCACCGCGCTCTGGCCAAGGAGATCGTTTGTCCGGTCGTTCCAGTATTTCATCAAGCGGGTGCTGCGGCTCACGGCGACTCCGCACGCGATCGCGGCCGGTGTTGCGGCAGGGGTGTTCGCATCCTGGACGCCGCTGCTCGGGTTTCATTTCATCCTGGCCTTCGCGCTCTCCTACGTGCTTGCCGGCAACATGGTGGCTGCGGCATTGGGGACAGCCTTCGGCAATCCGCTCTCGTTTCCCTTCATCTGGGCGCTGACGCTCAAGGTCGGAAACATGCTGATCGGGGTCGAGACCGGTGTGCACCAGAAGCACGTCAATCTTGAAGCCCTGCTGCGTCACCTTGATGTCGGTCAATTGTGGGAGCCTGTACTCAAGCCGATGCTGATCGGGGCGATCCCGCCCGGTGTCATCACCGGCGTGGCAATCTATGTCCTCACCTACTGGGGTGTGCGGGCGTTTCAGACTCAGCGCAAATCCAGACTGGCGGCGCGGGCCAAGGCACGGCTTCGTGAACTGGCGGCGGCAAGAGCCGAGCGAACGGCGGACAGGGCAAACAGGGCGTGATCATCGGAATTGGCAGTGATCTGATTGACATCAGGCGGATCGAGAAGACACTCGAACGTCACGGCGAGCGTTTCATCCGGCGCTGCTTTACGGATGTCGAGCGGGCCAAGTCAGATCGCCGGGCCTTGCGTGCCGCCTCCTATGCCAAGCGATTCGCGGCGAAGGAGGCTTGCTCGAAGGCACTTGGAACGGGGTTGTCGAGAGGCGTGTTCTGGCGGGACATGGGCGTAGTGAACCTGCCGGGCGGCAAGCCCACCATGCAATTGACCGGCGGTGCCGCCGAGCGTCTCAAGGAGATGACCCCGGACGGCATGAGGTGCGCCATTCATCTGACCATAACCGATGACTACCCCCTGGCGCAGGCGTTCGTGATCATCGAGGCGCTTGGCCGGGACTGACGTCAACCCGGCGCTTCTACCGGAATCGAACTGTTTTGAACCGGCCGCGTGCGGCACAATGCGCGACATTGGCAAGCGGTGTTGCCCGGAACGTTGCAAACGGCTAGAGAAAGCGCTTCCGCGCCCTACCTTGAGGAACTCAACGCGTGTCAGATACAAAAAAAGACCAATCCGGCGGACTTTGGGAGAACATCAAGGTCCTCGTGCAGGCGCTGCTGCTTGCGGTGATCATCCGCACCCTGTTCTTCCAGCCGTTCAGCATTCCGTCGGGGTCGATGATGGAAACGCTGCTGGTCGGCGATTATCTGTTCGTGTCGAAATATTCCTACGGTTACACCAAGTACTCGATCCCGTTCTCGCCGGACCTGTTTTCCGGCCGGATCTGGAGCAGCGAGCCCGAGCGGGGTGATGTCGCCGTGTTCCGCCTGCCCAGCAACACCAAGATCGACTACATCAAGCGCGTCGTCGGGCTTCCTGGAGACCGTATCCAGGTCACCGACGGTCAGCTCTTCATCAATGGTGAAGCGGTCAAGCGGGAACTCGTCGGCAGCTATACGCCGGAAGGCCGCTACAGCCAGAGTACGGACGTGCCGGTCTACCGGGAAACTCTGCCCAACGGCGTGAGCTACACGACGCTCGATCTGACGCCGAACTCGCCGGGCGACAACACGCGCGAGTTCGTGGTTCCCGAAGGCCACTACTTCATGATGGGCGATAACCGCGACAATTCGCAGGACAGCCGGTTCGAGGTGGGCTATGTGCCGCTTGAAAACTTCATCGGCCGGGCAACGATCATCTTCTTCTCGATCGGCGAGGGCGCATCGCCGCTGGAAATCTGGAAATGGCCGACTGACCTCAGGTTGGACCGGTTTTTCAAATCTGCCCAGCGATGAAACGCGCGGCCAGGAAAGCAGCGGACATCGTCGCCCGGGTCGAGGAACGCATCGGCCACAGATTTGCCGATGCGGGCAGGCTCGAGCGGGCGTTGACGCACTCCAGCCTGCGCAATCCGTCGGGCGGAAACTACGAGCGGCTGGAGTTTCTTGGCGACCGGGTGCTCGGCCTGTGTGTGGCTGAACTGCTGTTTGACCATTTCCGCGACGCCAGCGAGGGCGAATTGTCGGTGCGTCTAAACCAGCTTGTCAGTGCGCAGACCTGCGGGGAGGTGGCCGACGAGCTTGGATTGCACGAGTTCATCCGCACCGGTGCAGATGTGAAGCAGGTGACCGACAAGCGGATGTTGAATGTGCGCGCCGATGTGGTCGAGTCCATCATTGCCGCGATCTATCTTGATGCTGGGCTCGAGGCCGCGCGGGGTTTCATCCACGCTCACTGGAAGGGGCGGGCCTTTGCGGAGGACGCCGCACGGCGCGACGCCAAGACCGAATTGCAGGAATGGGCCCATGCCCGTTACGGCGTGACCCCGGTTTACCGGGTGACCGACCGGTCCGGCCCCGACCATGAGCCGGTGTTCAAAGTGACTGTCGAGATTGAAGGGGCCAAGCCCGCCAGCGGCGTCAGCCGCTCCAAGCGTGCCGCCGAACAGGCCGCAGCGACCGCACTCCTCGAGCGCGAAGGCGTCTGGCAGGCAAATGCAGGAAAAGATGATGACTGATACACCTGAAACAGAGGCAAGCCCGGCGGAACCGCAGGGCCCGACCCGCTCCGGCTTCGTGGCGCTGATCGGCGCTCCGAATGCGGGAAAATCAACCCTGATGAACCAGCTTGTCGGCGCCAAGGACTCGATCGTCTCGCACACGGTGCAGACGACACGGGCGATCGTGCGCGGCATTGCCATTCACGACCGGACCCAGATCGTGTTCATCGACACGCCGGGCATCTTCACGCCGAAACGCCGGCTTGACCGGGCGATGGTGACGACTGCCTGGGGCGGCGCCAAGGATGGCGACCTGGTGCTGGTGCTGGTCGACGCCGAGCGCGGGATCAAGGGAGATGCCGAAGCGCTGCTCGATTCGCTTGCCGAGCGGCAGGGTCGGACGATCCTGGTGATCAACAAGATCGACCAGGTCAAGCGCGACACGCTCCTGGCCCTGACCGCGGCCATTCACGAGAAGGCCAGGTTCGACGAGACCTTCATGATCTCGGCACTCAACGGCTCGGGCTGCAAGGACCTGATGGATTACCTGGCGAAAACGCTGCCGGAAGGGCCATGGTACTATCCCGAAGACCAGATTTCCGACCTGCCGATGCGGCAGCTGGCGGCCGAGATCACCCGCGAAAAGCTGTTCCTGCGGCTGCATCAGGAACTGCCCTATGCCTCGCATGTCGAGACGGAAAGCTGGGAAGAGAAGAAGGACGGCTCGGTTCGCATCGAGCAGGTCATCTATGTCGAGCGCGAAAGCCAGAAGAAGATCGTGCTTGGCCACAAGGGAGAGACCATCAAGGCCATCGGCCAGGCATCGCGCAAGGAAATCTCCGAGATCCTTGAGCAGAAGGTGCACCTGTTCCTGTTCGTCAAGGTGCGCGAGAACTGGGGCAATGATCCCGAGCGATACCGCGAGATGGGACTTGAATTTCCGCATTAATGCATGTCGCGTTCAAATGTGTTTATTTGAACGATAACGTACATGCATCGATTCAAAGAGTTGCAGCAGCCTTTGCGCATCCCGGAGGATGCGCGGTGCTGTAAGCGGGCAAGGTCACGCGATGGAATGGCGAGACGAGGGAATCATACTGGGCCTGCGAAAGCACGGCGAGACCTCGGTTATCGCCGAGGTCATGACCAGGGCGCATGGCCGGCACCTCGGCATCGTGCGCGGCGGGCGTTCCAAGCGACTGCAGCCGGTGCTTCAACCGGGCAATTCGGTTGAACTGGTCTGGCGCGCCCGGCTTGACGAGCATCTCGGACAATACCAGGTCGAGCTGTTGAACGCGCGCGCCGGGCGGCTGATGGAAAGTGCGATCGGCGTGCACGGTGTGCAGGCCATGGCGGCGCTGTTGCGGCTGTTGCCGGAGCGCGATTCCCATCCGCGGCTGCACGATGCGTTCGCGATCATTCTCGACAGCCTGGATACGCCGCAGGAAGCCGGGGCGCTCTATGTCCGGTTCGAGCTCGCGGTGCTTGAAGACCTCGGCTTCGGGCTTGATCTGAGCACCTGTGCGGCCACCGGCGCCCATACCGATCTCATCTATGTCTCGCCCAAATCGGGACGAGCGGTGTCCGCCGAAGCCGGGGCACCTTGGGCTGACCGGATGCTGGCGCTGCCGGCGTTCCTGCCCGATCGCACCCAGGCCTGCACGAGCGCGGATATGCTCGACCAGGCGTTCAGGCTGACCGGCTATTTCCTCGGCCGGCACGTGTTCGAACCGCGCGGTGTCGAGCCGCCGATCAGCCGCGAGAGCTTTTGCGCGGCAGCCTTGCGGGCAATGCCGCAGGACCCACGCGTTTCCCTCTCACTTCAGGAACCAATTTCATGACCGATGACACCAACCAACGCGGCAACGGTCAGTTCACCGGCGTCGTGCCGCTTGATGTGGTTGCCATGGAAGGTGGCCTGTCGGTGATGCAGGGCATTCTCGAAGGTCGGCTGCCGGGCGCGGCCATGGCCAGGACGCTCAATTTCTGGCTGACAAAAGTCGAGGAAGGGTTGATCGTGTTCACCGGTACGCCGGGCGTCGACCATCTCAATCCGCTTGGCACGGTTCACGGGGGATGGGCGGCGACGATCATGGATTCCGCGCTCGCCTGCGCCGTGATGACGATGATCAAGCCAGGCGAGGGCTACACGACGGTGGAGTTCAAGCTCAACCTGACCCGGCCGATCCTGCCGGATATGGGTGAACTGGCCTGCGAGGGGCGTGTTGTGCACCGGGGCAAGACGATTGCCACTTCGGAGGCCTATCTCAGGGACAGCTCGGGCAAACTTCTGGCGCATGGCACGGAAACCTGCGCGATCTTCCCGATCGACAAGCTGATGCGCTGAGGGGTGTCACGCAGACGCGGGCAGGCCCGAACTCTACTCGCTTTCCTCGAGCACGATGCCGTATTTCTTGATCCGGGAATAGAGCGTCGTGGGTTTGATGCCCATCAGCTGTGCCGCGCCGTCTTCCCCGGAAACACGTCCGCCGCATCGTTTCAGGCAGGCGATAATGTTGCTGACCTGCAGGTCATGCATCTGTTGCTCCGTAAAAACGTCGGTCTGCTCAGCGCGGTTGTGTCCGCCGGTGCCCTTCTGCAGATCGAGGATCAGCTTTTCGCCGCGCGACAGGATGGCACCGCGTTCGACCACGTTCTGCAGCTCCCTGACATTGCCGGGCCAGTGGTAGTCCTGCAACTGGCGGATATTGGCTTTGGTGATCGTCGGTTTCTGCAGGTTCAGCCGCTCGCAGGCGACGGTAAGGAAGTGCTGGGTCAGTTCAGGGATGTCGGACAGGCGTTCGCGCAGGGGCTGGCACTCGATCGGAAACACGTTGAGATAGAAATAGAGATCCTGGCGCAGGGTTCCGTTCCTGATGCAGGCGGTGAGATCCTTGCTTGATGAAGCGATGACGCGGACATTGATCTTGCTGATGCGGTTGTCGCCCAGCCGTTCCAGCGATTCCTCCTGCAGGGTCTTGAGGATCTTTCCCTGAAGCTCGATCGGGATCTCCGAGACTTCGTCGAGATACAGGGTTCCGCCATTGGCGATTTCCAGCCTGCCGGTGCGATCATGCACCGCGCCCTGGAAGGCGCCGCGGACATGGCCGAAGAGCTCGCTTTCGAAAGTCGCGGGCGAGATGCCGGCGCAGTTGATGCGGATGATCGGGCGCCTGGCGCGCGAACTCGACTTGTGGATGGCCGAGGCAATCAGCGATTTGCCTGTGCCGCCCTCGCCGGTGATCAGCACATTGCTCTGGGTCCTGGCGACCAGTTCGATCTGCGCCAGTGTGCGCATGATGGCGGGTGAGGATCCGGCAAGATCGTAGTGCGAGCGGACATTGCGGATTTCTTCCTGCAGATACTCGTTTTCCTGTTCGAGCCGTTCGCGCAGGGCGTCGATCTGGTCCATTGCCGCGCGCAGCTTGCGTTCGTTCTCGCGCCGCTCCGAAACATCGCGGAAGATCACCACCGCGCCGGCCAGCACCTGCTGGTCGTAAATCGGGGTCGAGGTGTACTCCACTTGAATGGGCCGGCCATTCTTGTGCCAGAAGACCTCGTCCTCGACCCGATTGACCTGCTCATTGCGGAACGAATGGTAGATCGGGCATTCCCGCGAGGGGTATTTGCGGCCGTCGAGATGGTGATGGTGGATCATGGCGTGAATGTCCTCGCCCAGCAGATCCTCCTTGGTCCAGCCCAGCATCTCCTGGGCGGCCTTGTTGACGAAGGTGGTCTTGCCTTCGAGATTGATGCCGTAGATGCCTTCACCCGCGGCGTCGAGGATCAGGCGGTTCTCGTTTTCCATCTCCCGGAAGAAATCACGCGCCCGATCCCATTCCATCAGGCCCCTGGCGTGGAGATTGTGGGTGGAGACGTTCTGCGAGCGCGTTTCATAGGCCCCGATATCGATGATCTGCATTACGAGAAAGCTCGAGGCGTCATGGTTGATCGTGGTGCCGTGAATTTCCGTGGGGATTTCCTGTCCGTGAGCGTCAACCAGCGACAGGTCGCGGGTCCAGCTGGTCTTGTAGTGGTCAACCTTCTCCGTGAAGACGATCAGTTCAGGCAGACGGCCGGCCAGGAAGGCCGCGAAATCGCGACCACGCAATTCCTCTTCTGACAGTAGCTGCGAAGCGCTCTTGTTGGCCGCCACGATCACACCGCTGTGGGTGTCGACGGCGATGCAGGGCAGGATGCTCGATTGGACGTGGCTGAACAGTTTGCGGTGCGGATCTTCCATTCTCCATTAGTGCGCAGTGCAGCATGAAAAATCAACGAAATTTCGTAAATTACGAATATTCGTGATTTTTTGCATGGAGGCGAATTCAAATAAGTCAACAAAATCATAAGTATGGTGAAATCCTAGCAGACTCACAATTTTGCGGACTTCTGTGTTTGAGCCGTTAGTCTTGGGTCAGGAATTAGCGCAGGAGACCCCGATGACAGTAAAAAGTCTAAACGATCCCTTCTCGAGCAAGGCCGATCTGCGGCACGGCGCCAAGTGCGGATGCTCCGCTTGTGCACCGGCGTCCGGCATTCGCGAAGAAAGCACTCTGCAATCGAGCGACGAGATGATGGAGCGAGCGATCGAAAGCGCGATCGTCCGCTCGGTCTTCGGGCACTCGGACATCAGCCGCCGCTCCTTCATGGGCCTGGTTGGCGGCGGCGCCGCCGCAGCAGCGCTTGCGTCGGTGTTCCCGATCGACAAGGCGAAGGCGGCACTGCTCGACACGCTCGGCAAGCCGGAAAAGACCGACCTGAATATCGGCTTCGTGCCGATCACCTGTGCCACGCCGATCATCATGGCACAGCCGCTGGGCTTCTACGAGCGTTACGGCCTGAATGCGCAGGTGATTAAGACCGCCGGATGGGCGGTGGCGCGCGACAAGTCGCTGGCAGGCGAATACGACGCCAGCCACATGCTGACCCCGATGCCGCTGGCGATGACGCTGGGCGCCGGCTCGGTGGCCGAACCCTACATCATGCCCGCTGTCGAGAACATCAACGGCCAGGCCATCGTGCTGTCGAACGAGCACAAGGACAAGCGCGATCCAAAGCAGTGGAAGGGCTTCACCTTCGGCGTGCCGTTCGAGTATTCCATGCACAATTTCCTGCTTCGCTACTACGTCGCCGAGCACGGCCTCGACCCGGATGTCGACATCCAGATCCGTGTTGTGCCGCCGCCGGAAATGGTTGCCAACCTGCGCGCCGGAAACCTCGACGGTTACCTGTCGCCGGACCCGTTCAACCAGCGCGCGGTGTGGGAAAACATCGGCTTCATCCACATCCTGACCAAGGAGATCTGGGAAGGCCATCCCTGCTGCGCCTTTGCCGCGCCGCTGTCGTTTGCCACCGAGTTGCCCAACACCTACGGGGCGCTGCTCAAGGCCATCATCGATGCGACGCAGTACGCATCAAACCCCGACAACCGGAAAGAGATTTCGGCGGCGATCGCGCCCACCAACTACCTCAACCAGCCGGTCGAGGTCATCGAGCAGGTACTTACGGGAACCTACGCGGATGGTCTGGGCGAGGTGAAGCAGGTGCCCGACCGCATCGACTTCGACCCGTTCCCCTGGCACTCGATGGGCGTGTGGATCCTCACCCAGATGAAGCGTTGGGGCTATATCGAGGGTGACATCGACTACAAGGCGGTGGCCGAGCAGGTCTACCTCGCCTCCGATGCCCGCAAGATCATGACGGATCTCGGCTACGACGCCCCGGCGGAGAGCTACAAGTCGCACGTCATCATGGGCAAGACCTTCGATCCCGCGATGCCGGAAGACTACGTTTCGAGCTTTGCGATCAAAAAAGGCTGACGCATGACCGACATGTCCGTGAACAAGCGCGCGGCGATCCTTTCGTTCATCCTGCTGATCGGCGGCCTCCTTTTGTGGGAGGCCGCCATTCCAGGGCAGAAAGCGGTGGGAGAGCTGACAGAATATGAGCGGCTTACGGGGGGCGGGGCGCAGAAAGCTGGTGTACCGCCGCCGAGCCAGGTGCTGGAAAAGGCCTGGGAGCAGTTGAGCGACCCGTTTTACGATGCGGGTCCGAACGACAAGGGGATCGGCATCCAGATCGGCTATTCGATCTACCGCGTGCTGGCCGGGTACTTTCTGGCGGCACTGATCGCCATTCCGCTTGGCTTCCTCATCGGCATGTCGCCGGTCGCCTACAAGGCGCTCAATCCCTTCATCCAGGTTCTCAGGCCGATCTCGCCGCTGGCGTGGATGCCGCTGGCGCTGTTCATCATCCAGGACAGCGAGACCAGCGCGATCTTCGTGATCTTCATCTGCTCGATCTGGCCGATGCTGATCAACACCGCCTTCGGCGTTGCCGGGGTGCGCAAGGACTGGGTCAATGTCGCACGGACCCATGAACTCGGCGCCCTGCGCACCGCCTTCATGGTGATCCTGCCGGCGGCCGCTCCAACGATCGTGACCGGCATGCGCATCTCCATCGGCATTGCCTGGCTGGTGATCGTGGCTGCCGAGATGTTGGTCGGCGGCACCGGTATTGGCTACTACGTCTGGAACGAGTGGAACAATCTCGATCTGACCTCGGTCATCTTTTCCATCCTGATGATCGGCGTTGTCGGCATGGCACTCGACGCGATGTTCGGTGTCCTGCAGCGCTTTGTCGTCTACAGCGAATAGGAGAACCATCGTGACCACTCCTTTCTTGAGCGTTGAACGCCTGAGCCAGCGGTACCCGGACGGGGAGGGCGGCCAGACCACGATTTTCGAGAATGCCAGTTTCGGCATCGAGCGGGGCGAATTCGTCGTCATTCTCGGCCACTCGGGCTGCGGCAAGTCGACGATCATGAACATTCTTGCCGGACTGGCCGAGGCCAGCGAGGGCGTTGTCATCATGGATGGCAAGGAAGTTTCCGGGCCGAGCCTCGATCGCGGCGTGGTGTTCCAGAACTATTCGCTGCTGCCGTGGCTGAGCGCTCTCAAGAACGTGACGTTCGCCGTCGCGGCCCGTTATCCGGACTGGTCGAAGGACCAGGTTCTGAGCCACTCGAAGAAGCATCTTGAGATGGTCGGTCTGAGCGCGGATGTGTTCCACCGCAAGCCGAGCCAGCTGTCGGGCGGCATGCGCCAGCGGGTCTCTATCGCCCGGGCGTTTTCGATCAGTCCGAAGCTGCTGTTGCTGGACGAGCCGTTCGGCGCGCTCGATGCGCTCACGCGCGGCACCATTCAGGACGAGCTGCTGAAGGTCTGGGCGGGGACCAACCAGACCGTGTTCATGATCACCCACGATATCGACGAGGCAATCCTGCTGGCGGACCGCATCCTGCTGATGACCAACGGTCCCTACGCACGGGTGGCGGAATCCGTGGAGATCACCATCCCGCGGCCGCGCAACCGGATCGAGATCGTCGAGCATCCGAACTACTACGCGATCCGCAATCATCTGGTGCAGTTCCTTGGCAAACATTCGAAGGAACTCGCAGGACCGACCGATGCCGCCGAAAACCGGCCCGAGACGGTCCGCATCGACAAGACCGCGCCGGCCGCCCGGTCGCCCAAGAAATACGCCGTTTAACACCCTGAGCAGGAGACTTCATCATGGCCAAAATGATGACCAAGGAAGACGTGACCGAAATGATACTGTCTGCCAAGCGCACGACTGGCATGAAATGGGAGGAAATCGCCGAGAAGATCGGCATGTCGCCGGTATGGACGCATTCGGCCGCGATGGGCATGAACGCGATGCCGAAGGACAAGGCCGAGGCGATGGTCTCCGTGATGGGACTGCCGCAGGAGGCGGCGCTGGTGCTGCAGGAGTATCCCACCAAGATCTGGGAGCAGGCGGTGCCGACCGACCCCTGCGTCTACCGGCTCTACGAAATCGTTGGGGTCTATGGTCCGACAATCAAGACGCTGATCCAGGAGGAGTTCGGCGACGGCATCATGTCGGCGATCGATTTCGACATGCAGATCACCCGCGTGGCCAATCCCAAGGGCGACCGCGTGAAGATCGAGATGTCGGGCAAGTTCCTGGGCTACAATTCCTGGTAATGTCGCGCCCTCCCTTCCCGCCTTTCACCGAGCAGTCGGCGGTCCAAAAGATCAGGGCCGCCGAGGACGGCTGGAACGGTCGCGATCCGGCAAAGGTCGCGCTCGCCTACACGCCGGACAGCAGGTGGCGGAACCGGAGCGAGTTCATCAATGGGCGCAGCGAAATCGAGGCGTTTCTGACACGAAAGTGGGAAAAAGAACTCGAGTACCGGCTGATCAAGGAGCTGTGGGCGTATTCCGGCAACCGTATCGCGGTCCGATTTGCCTATGAGTGGCACGATGCGGCGGGGACCTGGTGCCGTTCCTATGGCAACGAGAACTGGGAATTCGACGAGGCGGGCTACATGATGACGCGGCACGCCAGCATCAATGATGTCGAGATCGCCGAAGCGGACCGGAAATTTCACTGGCCGCAGGGGCGGCGGCCGGATGAGCATCCGGGATTGACGGAACTCGGATTATAGACTCGCGCCGATCGATGGCCGACTGAACGACGAAGGGCGCCGCATGGGCGCCCTTCGCATTCCTAGTCTGGGGTAACTGATCAGGCCATGCCGATCTTGCCGCCGCCCTGTTTGGTGACGGCGACGACGGCCGGACGGACCGGCATGTCGTCGCGGAAATCGGGCCAGCGGGTGGCGGGCTGCTCATAGGTGGCGAGGCCTTCGTCACCGGGATGCTGAACCGCGAGGAACACGGTTTCGCCTGTTGGGTCGAACAGGGGACCGCACATCTCGGCGCCCACCGGAACCCGGAAGAACAGTTTCGAGGTGGCTCGCGCATCACCATCCGTATCGACGGCCCACAGACCATCGGTACGACCGGTGCGCTTCTCGGAATTGCCGTCTGTCGAGACCCATAGGCGTCCGTCGGCATCGATGGCGCAGTTGTCGGGCATGCCGAACCAGCCGTTGGTGGTGGTGGCGGAGGAGAAGCTGGCGCCGACTTCGGTGACTGACGGATCTCCGCATTTGAGCAGGATTTCCCAGGTGGATTTGGTGGAAGCGAAGTCGCCATCGGTCTCGCTGATTTCGATGATGTGGCCGAAGGCATTGTTGGCGCGCGGGTTGGCGGCGTTCTCGTCGCCTTCCTTGCGCCGGGTGTTGTTGGTCAGCATGCAATAGACCTTGCCGGTCATGGCGTTGGGCTGCACATCTTCGGGGCGGTCCATCCTGGTGGCGCCGAGAAGATCACCTGCGCGGCGGGCCTCGATCACCACGTCGGCCTGGCTCATGAAACCGTTGTCGGCATTGAGCGGGCCTTCGCCGTGAACCAGCGGCATCCAGTCAACGGTGCCGTCCGAATCGAAGCGCGCGACATAGAGGGTGCCATCGTCGAGCAGGTCCATGTTGGCTGCGCGGTCATTGGGGTTGTAGGCGGTGCTGGTGACAAACTTGTAGACATAGTCGAAGCGCTCGTCATCGCCGCAGTAGAACACCACGCGGCCATCCTTGTTAACAACGCTTTCAGCACCTTCGTGCTTCATGCGGCCAAGTGCCGTGCGCTTCTTCGGTACCGAGTTGGGGTCCATCGGATCGACTTCGACAACCCAGCCGAAGCGGTTGGGTTCATTGGGCTCCTTGGAGACATCGAAGCGGTCGTGATGCGTGCCCCAGTTGTACCAGCCGGCGGGAGCGCCGTAGCGCTTGTAGTTGACGGCTTCGGGATGGCCTTCCGGCAGTTCGCCGATGAAGTAGCCGTGGAAGTTTTCCTCGGCCATCAGCCATGTGCCCCAGGGCGTGACGCCGCCGGCGCAGTTGTTGAGCGTGCCGAACACCTTTGTGCCTGAAGGATCCGCCTTGGTCTTGAGGCGGTCGTGACCGGCGGCCGGACCGGTGAGCGCCATCTCGGTGCCGACGTGCAAACGGCGGTTCATCTTGCCGTCAAGAACAGGAATCCATTTGCCGTCCTGCTTGCGGATTTCGATGACGGTGCCACCGTGTGCGGCCATCTCGATGTCGACGATGTCCCTGGTGAACTCGCCCATCATCACCTTGTCCTTGCCTTCGCCATCCTTGCCGATGGTGGCCCAGTTGGGGAACATCAGCTCGGCATTGGTGTATTCGTGGTTGACCACCAGCAGGCCATGGTCGTCGGCACCATCGAGCGGAATGAAGCCGACATAATCGTTGTTGTAGCCAAACTGCTTCGACTGGCTTTCCGCCGTCTGGTTCATGGGGTCGAACTCTGGCGAGTCGGCGAAGACCTTGTCGCCCCAGCGCAGCAGAACATCGGCGTCATAGCCTTCGGCAACGTGATGGGTTTCATCGACGCCGGCCTCGACTTCGGAGAAGGAGAAGGCGCTCATGCCTTCGGCGCGCGCTTCATCCGCGATCATCAGCGCCAGCGGACTGACGGTCGTGGCAATGGCGGTGACGGCGAGCGAGCCGCCAAGGAAACCGCGGCGCGAGAAACGGCGGTTGATAATGTCGCCCATGGTGGGATTGCCTGACGGGTTGCGGCCGATATCTTCTTCCGCTTCGCGCAGTTCGGTGAGGTTGATGATTTCTTCATCTGGCTTGAACATGTCGTTCATGGCTTTCTCCATCGTGTTGGACTGACCCCGATGAATCCAAATGTACCAATTTGCGTAACGAGCTTATGACAGTTGACGCAGGATTGCAGCCTTCCTGTTTAGAAGCGGCGCGCATTGCAGCGCGCTCGCTGGCCTACCCGCGGTTCGTGCCGGCTCGGAGGAGTGGAAATGATGACACTGAGAATGGTCTTGCTGGGAAGCGCGGTCGGCCTTGCGCTCGGATGGCTGGCAGTCCCGGCAGCGGCAGGTGAACTGGAAGACTACCGGAGCGCGCTTGAAGAGTTTCTTGCGGAAAACGGACTTGCCGGCGGGACACTCTTTGTGCGGGGACCGGAAGCCGAGATCGAGGTTGTTGCCGGCATGGCCGAGACCGGGACCCGGCGGCCGGTGACACCGGATACGCGGTTCTACATAGCCTCCACCGGCAAGATGATGGTTGCCGCCGCGGTCCTCGCCCATGTCGAAAAGGGGGATCTCGATCTCGATGCCAGGGTCTGGCCGCTGGTTAGCGATCTGCCGGGTATTGATGCGCTTGAGGGGATTGGCGAAGTCACGCTTCGCCAGTTGCTCAATCATACCTCCGGTCTCGCAGATTATCTCGACGACAGTTTTGTGGGCGCTGCCCTGCTTGATATGAAGCGGCAGTGGAGCGAGGCCGAGGCCCTTGCCTTTGCCTATGGAGAACCTGCCTATGGCGAGCCCGGCGAGATTTTTGAGTACTCCAACAGCAATTATGTGCTGCTCGGCCATATTCTCAAAAGCCGATCTTCGGATCTGGAGGCCGCACTTCGGGAG
>Ga0114916_1001025_pt1 | contig 16689 bp, 14 predicted proteins | sample MalvirAntarct_66_FD_83501 | JGI IMG/M metagenome (GOLD analysis project Ga0114916, IMG submission 83501) | Marine viral communities from the Global Malaspina Expedition - Malaspina viral metaG Antarct_66 | ecosystem: Environmental > Aquatic > Marine > Oceanic | place: West Anvers Island... | reverse complement strand
CATTAATACTTAATGCTCAAGGTATTATTACGAATAACAACAATGATGCTACCACTAATATGGTTACTGATATAGAGCAGTTAAACTACTTCTCTCAGCAATTAAACACACCATTATCTCCATCGGAAATTAAGGTAACAAATACGGGAATATTCATTCAGCAAATTGGGAACAATAATTATGCTGATTTAACAACACAATCACATGTAAGCGATATTCAATTAAATCAATTTGGCAACAATAATAAGATTGACTTACAATTAAAAGCTGAGATCATAGATTATTCAATAACGCAGAATGGTAATAATAACACGCTACTAGAATACAATACCATTAATAACAAACAATTAATAGAACGCACCATAGAGCAAAACGGCAATGGGCAAAATTTAATAATAGAAGGTAATAATAGCATCGTTGATAAATTGAAAATAACTATGGAAAACGGTTCTCAAAGTTTAATTATCCGAAACATAAATTAACTACTAACCCCATTCGACCATGTTTCAACCACCCTACATCGCATGTATATTATTCTTAACAGTAATTACTGGTTTCGCACAAAGTAGTGATACAATACTAGCTGAAATATTAGTTCAACCTCAAGAAAATAACTTGGTTGCCATTACCGGAGTTGGCATCAATAATTCGCTACAAACAGAACAATTGCACTACACTTTAATTATACAGAAAAAAAGCCGTACCGGAAATACAAGCAATAACGAACAAAGAGGAACTTTTATCTTAGGCCCTCATTATAAAAAGACACTCTCCACAACGACCATTAATTTTGAGTCACGGGATCAAACTGAAATAACTTTGACCCTCTTTAATTCAAAGCATGTTCAAATAGCACAGCAACAAAGACTATTATCAGCTGAAGATAGTATAAAAAATTAGACATGCATTTCAATTGGCTATCCCTCTTATTCACAATTGCACTATGTGCTTTCCCCATTGAGATATTAGCACAGTTTAATAGTGAGGTTGAAGCACATATAAACTTAGAAACTGAGAATGTTCTAACCATCATCACTTTTTCCGCTTATAATAAATCTAGCCTAAAAAAGAGCTTAAGTTATAAAGCCTTAATAATGAAAAATGAAAAAGTAAATTCTTCACTTACCCAATTTGAAGATGAACAATACTTTGTTATAGAACCTGGGGAACAAAAAAACATTAGCAATGCCACCCTCGATTTAAGCAAAGGAGAGCGAACCATCATTTTTATTTTAATCTATGAAGATGAAAAAGTAATTGGTAAGGACCGTATTGTTATCAATGGTTTTGAAGGTGAAGATGAAATGAAGCCAAAGGTCATAACAAAAGATAACACTACCCCACTAAAAAAGAGCCATCAAGCAAAGGACATTGATATATTAAAAGGATTGGTTTTTGAAAATACCAAGACCAAACCAGGTAGGGATTTTTATCAAATGTTTTATTTGGCATACACTACCAATAACATCAACGGAAATAAGATTATTAAGGTCGATGAAGTACTAGCAATTGGGGGTAATACGCAGATTCAGATTTTTGCCGAGGATGATTTGGTGGTACAGTTTTTTTTAAATCCCCGTAGTTCCTACATCAAGGAAATGGTAGAACAATCGATTGCCCGAGTCAATTATTATTTTCAACAAAACCGAGCCATACGGCAAAACACAATCCAATATTAATTATGAAACAAACCTTACTCCTATTCATTTTTTTTGGTATATCGAGTTTCTGCCATTCACAGCAATTCGTATATACACCCAAGAATCCTAATTTTGGTGGTGAAACATTTAATTACCAATGGCTGTTGAGTTCTGCAAATTCTCAAAATTCATTTACGGCAGACACTAGTTTTGATAGCGGCCAATCTGAGCTAGAAAGTTTTCAAGAAAGTCTAAACAGACAATTACTTAGTGAACTAACCAGATCGGTTTTTGATTCTGAGCTTGGTGAAGGCTTGGAACCGGGAACGTTCAATGTAGGCAGCTTATTATTAGAAGTTTTTGAATCTGGCGAAGGACTGGTAATTAACATCCTCGATACCTCATCAGGTGAGCAAACACAAATTATTGTACCCAACTAACCAAAACTTCATGACATTATTTCGAAAGACTACTATAATTGCTGTGCTTATTCTTTTAAGTAGTTGCGGAGCTTATTATAACCAACCAGTTGCCCCTACTACATCAAGAATTGGAGAAACGACAACCGAATCCAAGTCATTAAAGAACTTACCCCTTCCTAGTGAGCCTATTGTGGTTGGCGTATATAATTTCAAGGATCAAACGGGTCAATACAAAAGTGTTGAAAATGCCAGTACTTTTAGTACGGCGGTTCCGCAGGGAGCTACGACAATGCTCATTAAAGCCTTGGAAGATTCAAAATGGTTCACACCTATTGAACGAGAAAATCTTTCAAATTTATTGAACGAGCGTAATATTATAAGATCGACCAGAAAAGAATATACCGGCGACCAAGGAAACAAACCTAATTTACCACCATTGCTCTATGCAGGTATCTTGTTGGAAGGAGGGATTATCTCCTATGATACAAATATTATAACAGGCGGTTATGGCGCCCGTTACTTCGGTGTTGGGGGCTCAACCCAGTATCGCCAAGATAGAATCACTATTTATTTACGAGCCGTTTCAACCTCTAATGGTAAAATTTTAAAGACGGTGTATGTTTCCAAAACGATTCTTTCCCAAGCCCTTGATGCCAGCCTATTTAAATATGTAAAATTTCAACGCTTGTTAGAGGTTGAAACGGGTATTACCAAAAACGAACCTATCCAATTGGCCATTCAAAATGCAATCGAAAATGCAGTAGAATCTCTTATCGTAGAAGGTGTCGAAGATCAACTCTGGAGTACATCTGAGGGTGCTGTAAAAAATGATTCTCTTGTTTCAATGTATAATCTGAGAAAAGCAGAAGAAGAATCAACAATACTATATGACCGTAGCCAGGCAAAAGAAGTTTTAAAAACAGGTTTTTCCACTTATGGGAATGCTCCTATATTTAATGGCGATTTCACAAACAAATCCATAGGTTTTGGGGGAGGCTTAAAATATAGCCTTTATCTATCTCCAAAATTCGATATCGGATTAAAAGGTGACTATTTCTATTTCAAAGGAGGTAAGGACTTTTACAAAGAATATATGACCGGAAATTTAACATTAGGGTATACATTTCTGCCTTTGGATAAATTAACACCATACATATATGGAGGTATAGGAGGGATTTTTGACATAAGGACACCTGACCCAGAGTTATCTGAAGACACTTCTGGCATTAATTTACAATATGGTGTTGCTTTTAAATACAATGTAGACCCAAACCTTTCAATTTTCTTGAATGCTGAAAATAATCATACCACGAGTGATGCCATAGATAATACTGTTAATGGCAAACGAGATGATTATTATTATAATATCAGCTTAGGAATGGAATTAAGATTTGGAAAAAAATTATAATAATCTAACTGAATAACGAATGGCCAATATTAAGAAAATCTATTACGTCACGGCACTCTTAACCTCCTTTTTATTTTTGTCTTGTGAAGAAGAAACCCTAGAAGACCAAACTTTCGGGTCACTAGAGGGTAAAGTTGTTTCCAATGGTAAAAACCTACCATTGGAGAATGTGAAAATAACTACTAATCCTGCATCCACCACTGTATTTACCGACGGCGAAGGCAATTTCAGCATTACTGATATTCAAATTGGAGATTACTCGGTACAAGCAGATAAAGATAATTTTCAAACCTCCTTTGAAGCTGCCAGCATTTATAATGGCAAATTGACCAATGTCATTTTTGAAATGGACAGTACTTCTGCCTCCAACTTACAACCCTTAGCACCTGAATTATTTTTCCCTGCCGATAAACAAATAAAAGTCGCCAACCCAGTACAATTCTTATGGTCCTCTTCTACCAATGATGCTGATGAAATTCACTACACCTTAGAATTAAGAAATGGGAATACCGGCGAAACTCAAATTTTTAATACTCTCGTTGATACAGTTTTGACAGTTGAAAATCTTTCGATAGGAACCACTTATTTTTGGCAAGTAACAGCCGATGACCAAGTTTCACCGCCGGCACAGAGTAAAATCAGTAATTTTCAACTAGAAGGTGTTGAAATGAACCGCTTTTTATATGTGAAAAGAATAGATGGCAATAACGTTATTTTCTCAGGTGGAGAACCTACCGACACTAACAATCTAGAAATAAATCAAAATGAAATACAACTAACGACTGCCAATGTAAATTCTTACAGACCTAAGGCACATAGATTGGCCGGTAAGATTGCCTTTATCAGGACAATCGGTGGAGAACCCCATATTTTCACAATGAATTTAGATGGTACCAATCAAAAACAATTGACACAAGAAATCTCAATAGCTGGTTTTAGACAAGATGAAATTGAATACACTTGGCATAATAATGGCGGATCTATATATTATTCGAATTTCAATAAATTATATGCTATTAATATTGATGGTTCTGGAACAAGGTTGGTATATGAAGCCTCTAATGATGAGTTTATCTCAGAGGTGGCCGCGAACCCATTAAATCAACAAGTAGTTATCAAACTAAATGATTCTAACGGATATAATGCTAAGCTAAGAATTGTAAATCCAGATTCTGGATTAGGTACTCAAACCATAATATCAGGTGTAACCGGTGCATTAGGAGGAATTGATTATTCTGTGAATGGCAATAAAATTTTATATACCAGAGATGTTTCAGGTTCCGAAAATGCCCAATATCGTCAATTAGATAGTCGAATTTTCGAATACGACATTAGCACAAATACTTCAACCGAAATTGATACCTATAAACCTACAGGATTTAATAATTTAGATGCTAAATACTCACCAAATGGTGGTTTTATTATCTTCACTTACACATCAAATGATGGGATATCAGAAAAAAGAATTGTGAGAAAACAGTTGGATGTTTTGGAGATTATAGACAACGAAGTATTATTTACAAATAGTTACATGCCTAATTGGGAATAGAGTGAATGTCTTCCCCGCATTTGAATAGCATTGCCGATCATCATTATTTTAGCCAAGAAAATATTCATATTTTCTTGGCTAATTATTTTGAATAGAATCATAATTATTACCCATTAGCTGTAAAACCCGGGTAGCAGGTCATACCACCATCAACGAATATCGTTGTACCATTGATATATTCCGACTCGTCTGAGGCCAACCAACTAGCCACACTACCGATATCATCTGGCACACCGATTTTCTTATAGGGAATTAATTTTAACATACCTTCCCTGCCTTCTTTCGTACTCCAAACGTCTTTATTGATATCTGTTTTTATGGCACCGGGCGCAATAGAATTACACCTAATTTTATCAGGTCCATATTCTTGACAAATGGTTTGCATCAACATCACCAGACCTCCTTTAGAGGCAGCATAATTCGCATGACCTGCCCATGGTATAACTTCATGAACTGAACTCATATGGATTATTTTTCCCAAAGACTTAGAAACTTTAGGCCTCATACCCCTTCTTTTAAACTCAAGTATGGCTTCCTTGGCACAGAGAAATTGTCCCGTTAAATTTACATCGATTACTCGCTGCCAATCCTTTAGTGGCATCTCATGCAAAGGATGGTCTAACTGCATTCCGGCATTTGCAACGCAAACATCGACAGTTCCGAATTCAGAAACAGATTTTTTAAACATGTCCTTGACTTCATTTTCTTTACTAACATCGCATTTAACCACAATAGCATTTCCGCAATCGGAGTTTTCACTAATCCAATGCGCAACTTCTTCAGCCTCCTCTTTACTTTTATGGTAATTGACCACAATATTAGCACCTTCCAAACCCATTGCTTTAGCTACAGCTTCGCCTATCCCATCACTAGAACCGGTCACGATACAGGTTTGTCCTTCCAATCTTCTATTTGGTTTTTGCATGATATTTTTTTATTGGATAAATTTAATTTTAGTTTTTGGTATTGATTATCCCTAAAGCTAAAACTTATAACCTACAATATGTATCGTAAGAGTTAAGACATACCCTTGGATAAGTGGCAATATGTATCTCGATGATTTAATCCAAGCTAATTTATTATATATTAAAGGACTACCACATGAGGTAATAACGTATTACTTCTAATATCATCAAGTAATTACACTATTTTCCATTGAAGAATATCATAATACCTATTACAACTAAAACAATGAAAATTGAAACGGTAACATCCACCCAAGTATAGCTACTCTTATTTTTGCTTTTCTCCTCTTCCGTAATGGTCCCGAATGTAAGATTAACAATCTGTTCTTTATTGGGTAATTCTGTCATTAAACTAACGACTACCATAAAAATCAAACAAAATAGAAAAAACCACGCTCCAAAACTTAAGAAGTTCATAGTACCTAGGTGGAAAAATAATCCGTTCGGATCCAAACTATCTTTTATCAATTCCAGCGAAATTCTAAAAAAAGCAACAATTATTCCCATAACCAAAGTAGCAAAGGCTCCCGTAGCATTAATTCTCTTATAAAAAATACCTAATAAAAAAACTGCTGTTATCGGAGGAGCAATGTAAGATTGTACACTCTGGAGGTACTCATATAAGACACCCGATATGTTTGCCATAATTGGAATCCAAATGATACCGATGATCACGACAAAAACAGTTGCAATCTGACCAGTTCTCACCAATTTCTTCTCTGGTGCATGGGGACGTAATTTCTTATAGACATCTACCGTAAAGAGTGTGGAGCATGAATTAAAAACCGATGCCAAAGAACTCATTAATGCAGCTAATAGCCCCGCTGCAACCAAACCTCGTAAGCCGGACGGCAACAAATTGCTCATTAAAACAGGAAACGCTTGGTCAGCGCTTTCCCACTCTAATTCGCCTCTCATCTTTAAGGTTAAGGCTATAACACCAGGTATCAAAAATAAGAAGACCGGTAAAAGTTTTAGTAAAGCTCCGAAGATGGTACCACGCCTACCCTCCTTGATATTCTTTGCGGTAAGAGTGCGTTGTACGATATATTGATCTGTACACCAATACCAAATACCGACAATCGTGCTCGTTATAAAAAGTGACGGCCAAGGAAAATCGGGATCCGTTGCCGGTCTCCACATATTAAAGTACTCCGGTCCTAATGTTTCAACCATACTTCCCCATCCACCAACTTTATCCAAACCAATAAATGTCAATACTGCAGCACCAATGACCAATAAGATGGCCTGTAATGTTTCGGTATAAACCACGGCGCGCATTCCTCCAAGTACCGTATAAAGCCCTGTTAAAACAACCGTAGCTATGGCCCCGGTCCAAAAATCTATTCCCAATAGAGCGGACACTACCACACCTCCGGCATAAATGGTAACAGATATTTTAGTGAGCACATAAGCAACTATCGAAAAGACCGACAATACCCATCTTGACCTTGAATCGAAACGTTTTTCCAAAAATTCAGGCATGGTAAATACTCCGCTACGGGCATAAAAAGGAAGAAAGACCCAACCTAACATTAGTACAACCCATGCATGTATTTCATAAATAAGCAAGGGCAATTTATTACTTGCACCCGTACCTGCTAAACCCACTACATGTTCAGAACCAATATTAGATGCAAAAATGGAAGCCCCCACCACAAACCAACCAACATTTCTACCAGCCAAAAAATAATCTTCGGTGTTGTTTTCCTTTTTTCTAATGACCCAAACGGCTACCCCTAAAAGCAATATAAAGTATAAAGAAATACTGACCCAATCAAACGTGTCAAGTTGCTGCATGAATCCTGTTTATTTAATGGAAAATTTAAAGGTAGTTTTAGTAGAATAGGTATCCCCTGGTCTTAAGGTTACGGTAGGAAAGTTTGGTTGGTTCGGAGAATCAGGATAGTGCTGTGTTTCAAAACAAAAGCCGCTTCTTTTTGAGTAAACCCCACCGATAGGGGCTGGCAGCGTTCCATTTAAAAAATTGCCTGTATAAAATTGCATACCAGGTTGATCGGTTAAAACTTCCATAAATCGACCTGACCCAATATGATGGGCCTTTGCGACAGAACGATACCCTTTCTCAGGATTATTGAGTACCCAGCAGTGGTCAAAACCTCCGCCTAATTTAATTTGTTCGTTTTCCGCATCAATTCCATCGTCTATTAATTTAATTTCCCTAAAGTCAAAGGGGGTACCTTCTACCGAAGCCATTTCTCCCGTTGGTATCAAGCTGCTATCTACTTCAACAAATTCATCGGCACTAATTTCAACCTTATGGTCAACTATTGACTGTGAAAAATCTCCCGATAAATTAAAATAGGAATGTTGGGTTAGGTTGACCACCGTTGTTTTGTCTGTGGTAGCTTCATAAAGAATATCTAAACTGTTGTCCGCATTCAAAGTATAGGTTACAAAAGTGATTAAATTCCCAGGAAAACCTTCCTCCATATCCTTACTCACATAACTAAGTTTTAATGAACCCATAGTATTTGACACCACTGTATCTTCAACATTCCAAACAACTTTATCAAATCCCTTTATACCCCCATGCAAATTATTTTCACCATTATTCTTTGCCAATATATATTCGGTACCGTTCAGATTGAATTTTCCTTTTGCTATTCTGTTGCCATAACGACCCACTAGAGCTCCAAAATAAGGATTAGATTTTTCGTATTGTTCCAAATTTTCAAAGCCCAGAACGATATTTTTGAGAGTACCTTCTTTATCTACCGTCTTTAAAGTCGTAATTCTACCCCCGTAGGTAATTATGTTTACTTCTATACCCCCATAATTTTTTAGCGTGAACTGCTTGACTTTTTCACCATTGGTCGTGGTACCATAATTTCTTTGCTCAATTCGTATCGGTTTTTCCATTCCTTTAGTTTCAAAATTTTCATCTTTTTTAGTACCCTCTTTACAGCTAGAATTCAATATTAAAATAAGAAAAAAGAACATGGCCGAAATACTGATCTCTATACTTCTCATACTATTCATTCTATACAATATTTATAATATAAAAAAACATTAACAATTTTCGTGTTAACAGCCTATTCAATTGCTTAATTGCTTAGATGTTTAAGATAATATAAAAGTGCTTTGAATAATATGAATGAGTGAAATAATAGATCACTAAAAACCCTTATTCAAGTATTTTTTATTTAAAGAAGTAATGAATGTATCTTTTTGAAATGTCAGTAGAGAGCCTTGAGGCATTATACAATAAAAAGGTATATCAATAAAAGTCGTTGAAAAAAATGCTTCTTCTAAAAATTACTTTCTTTACAATAGTTCGATGAAGACAAGGAAAAACGAAAAGCAGGGGTCCGACCATGTTTTATTGAATCTTGCTTTTTCGGGTAATAAAAACAGCCTTTAATTTCCATACGTTTATTGTATATTTAACAGTCTAATTACAATGAGCAAAAAAACTACTATTTACGACATTGCCAAGGAGCTAAATATTACAGCAGCTACCGTATCTAGAGCCTTAAACGATAACCCGCGTATTAGTAAAAAAACACGAGACCTTGTAATCACCACGGCAGCAAGATTGAATTACAAACAAAACAGGTTGGCCTTGGCGCTTAAAAGTGGTAAAAGTAAAAATGTGGGAGTGGTCGTCCCGTTTATCAACAGAAATTTTTTCTCCTCTGTCATTAGAGGTATTGAAGATGAATTATATCCAAAAGGATACCACGTAATCATCTCACAAACACATGAAGATAGAGATCGCGAACTTAAAATAATTCAAAATTTGTTAGATGCACAAGTGGAGGGTATTCTAATATCGACATGCTTTTCAAATAACGAGAGGGGAAATTTAGAACCGCTTTTAAAGAAGTCAACCCCCTTTATTTTTTTTGACAGAAGCCTAAGCTTTGCCAATATAAGCTCGGCAACAATCGATGATTACCAGGGAGGTTATGATGCTACCAAACACTTAATTGATCAAGGGTGCCAAAGAATTGCCCATTTCTATGTTGACCAACAAATCGAATTATACAAGAATCGACTTCAAGGGTACAAAGATGCTTTATCAAACAATGGAATAGATATTAACGAAGAATATATTATTGCTTTAAAAAGTGATGTAGAAGCCGGTAAAGAGGCTGCTGAAAAACTAATGAAATTAGCGGTTCCACCAGATGCCATTTTCTCCTCTACAGATTACGCTTTGTTAGGGGCGATAAAGCATTTACAAACATTATCGATTAAAATACCCGATGATTTTTGCGTGGTTGGTTTTAGTAATGAATCATTTACACAATACTTGGAACCGTCTATTAGTTCTGTCGACCAATCACCTGTTGAGATGGGCAAAATGGCGGCCAAGGTTTTCTTAGAACAAATGGTAAGTGGAGAATCTGGAAAACCTCCTAAAAACGTGGTATTACCAGCAAAATTAATTATTAGGAAATCTTCAACTAAATTGCAGCAAGAGTAAGATATATTCTTGCTTTAGAGAGACACTCCCCTTTTCCAAGGTATGAAATCATCCTGGCCCAAAATATCGGCCTTTGCCGCTATTTCACCACTGGCCACCTGTATCACATAATCCAAAATTTCCTCGCCCATATCTTGAATTGTTTTTTCTCCCCTAATAATAGCTCCAGTGTCTATATCAATAATATCTGGCATGCGTTCTGCTAGTATTGTATTTGATGAAACCTTCAGAACAGGAGCAATGGGATTGCCTGTGGGCGTACCCAACCCCGTGGTAAACACAACTATATTGGCACCCGACCCCACCATACCAGTTGTACTCTCAACATCATTGCCTGGTGTACAAAGTAAGTTTAGCCCTGGCTTGGTGACATACTCTCCATAGTCTAATATAGCCGTAATCGGTGAGGTACCTCCTTTTTTGGCAGCTCCTGCTGATTTCATGGCATCGGTGATTAAACCGTCTTTAATATTCCCTGGAGAAGGATTCATATCGAACCCTGACCCAGCTGCTTCAGCAGAAGCTTCATATGCTTTCATCAATGACATAAACCGATGTGCGTCCTCCTCGTCTACACATCTATTCACCAGCTCTTGTTCTACACCACATAATTCAGGGAATTCAGAAAGTATTGGAGACCCCCCTACGGCAGCAAGAATATCCGAAGCATACCCTAAAGCCGGATTCGCTGATATTCCTGAAAATCCGTCCGAACCTCCACATTCCAACCCCATTTTCAATTTAGAAATAGATGCTGGTTGTCGTTTAATGGCATTCGCCGCTTTTATTCCTTCAAACGAGTCCTTGATGATCATGTTCAACATATCGTCTACAGTACCCATCTGTTGCTGTTCATAAATAAGTACAGGTTTAGCAAGATTTGGATCTAACGCTCGCAAAGCATCTTTCAATATCTCTATTTGCAAATTCTGACAGCCTAAACTCAAAACTGTGGCACCTGCCACATTCGGATTTTTAACATATCCGGCCAGTAGTTTGGCTAACGTCTGGGAATCTTGTCGTATACCACCACAACCACCTTGATGGGTAATAAATTTAACAGATATATTATCAAATGTTTGTTCATTTTCTTTCTGTTGACCATCATTGAAATCAGCATCCTTTCCATTGATTAAATTGCGCAATAGTTGTCTTTGCTTCCGCTCCTTCCCCATAGAGAGTTCTTTTTCAAAAACCTCTTTTAAAACTTCAATATTTCTGTTTTCACAGAAAACCAATGGAAAAAACAACCAAACATTTTGGGTTCCAACCTGTCCATCCGGTCTATGATATCCCATAAAGGTTCTATTCTTCCAAGTGGAAATATCCGGTGAGTTCCATTTAACGAGCTCAGTCTTTCCTACGACTTTTCCGCTTTGATGTTTTACATTCTCGGTAGTTAATACATCTCCTCTTTTTATTGGCAATACCGTTCTACCTACCAACACCCCATACATATAAATTGGCTCATCAATTGAAAAATCGACAAATGCAATTTTGTGTTTTGCTTTCGTATCTGATAAAATAAGTACTTCTTCCCCGTGGTATTGTACATATTCACCTCGCACCAAATCGACCAAGGCGATCGCTACGTTGTCCTCTTTATGTACCTTAATTATTTTCTTCTGTGTAGCTTTGTCATTCATACTACCTTAATTTTGAAAAACCGCTTTCTATTCCGTATTCCTCGATTAACTCTAAAGTGGTAATTATGGCGTTTGTCAAACCTTTTACTTGGTTTAAATCTTGATCCCAATAGGTTTTCTTGGCCAATATTTGATGTACAATATCATTCAGTGAACTTAAACTCCAAATTTCGGCCATTTCCTTAACAATAATTGAATCATCATTTACAGGCATTTTTTGTTCTTTGTAGCTCCCTTTATAAAAGCGAATTAAACAAGCAAATGCAAATACTGTTTTGATAGGAAGGGTACCTCTATTGTTCAAATAATCCAATAAGCTTGGCAATACTCTCACCTTGAATTTAGAAATGGAGTTCAAAGCGATACTTGCCAACTGATGTTTTATAAATGGATTTCTAAAACGATCAAATACTTCCTCGGCAAAATCCACTAATTCATCCTTGTCCATATCTAAGGTCGGAAGTATTTCATCAAACACAAGGGAGCGAATAAATGGTCCTGTAAAACTTTCTTCTACAGTTTCTTTTACCGTTTCATTTCCATACAATAATGAAAATGGAACCATGGCGGTATGTGCACCATTTAGAATCCTTACTTTTCTTGTTCGATAAGGTTGCATGTCATCTACAATCTTAACATCTAAATCGGTTTTATGAAAAGGTAATTTTTCTTTGAGGGATTTATCGCCCTCGATTACCCATAAAAAAAAGGTTTCCGCAGTAACAAGTAAATCATCCTTATAATCCAATTGCCTATTATAGGCTTCAATTTCATTTTTCGGATAACCTGGCACTATTCTATCTACCAATGTATTATGGAAGGTGCACGAATTCATCACCCAATATTTAAACTCATCCGGTAGATTCCAAAGGGCAATATAGTCTAGTATTATTTCCTTTAAGGTATCTGAATTATGATTGATAAGTTCACAAGGTATAATGGTTAAACCTTTGTCCACTGCTCCCTCGAAATGGTTAAATCGTTCAAATAGTAGTCTTGTTAACTTAGCTGGAAAAGAACTTGGCGGTGACATGTCAAATTCATCTGATGCAGCATATGAAATACCAGCTTCGGTAGTATTCGAGATAATAAATTCTAATGCCGTTTCTTTGGCTAGATTCAAATACTCTTCAAAGTTAATATAGGGGTCAATGCCCGCAACAATATTTGTAATTAGCTCTTTATTCTCTATTGTCGTACCATTTTTAATTCCTTTTGTAAACAAAGTATAGAGACCATCTTGGTCGTTTAACATCGATACCATGCCTTTTTCAATAGGCTGAACAACAGCAATTCCCGCGTTGAAGGCAACCTCTTTATTCAAAATTTGAATAGCATATTCTACAAAAGCACGCAAAAAGTTTCCTTCGCCAAATTGGATTATTTTGATTGGCAAAGGTTTAGAAACAGTTCTATTTTTTCTACTTAATTTCTGCATGATTTATTGAAAATGTAAAATTTTATAAATCAAATAAACTTGGCAACCATAAACTTAACTGTGGAATATAGGTAACCAAGAAAAGTGCTATAATCATCGCAATGAACAAGGGCAACAAAGGCTTAAATACCTTTTCGATAGTAGTTTTTGCCACACCGACACCCACGAACAAAACGGAGCCAACCGGTGGCGAGCAAAGTCCAATACATAGATTTAAAACCATGATTATACCAAAATGCACAGGGTCAAGACCGAGCTTTGTCACGACTGGCAAAAATATGGGGGTAAAAATGAGTACTGCGGGTGTCATATCCATGAATATACCCACGAATAAAAGCAGTAAGTTGATGATGAGAAGAATAACAATTTTATTATCGCTTAAACTCAATAGTCCTGAACTAATGTCTTGTGGGATATTTTCATAGGAAAGCGCCCAAGACATACACATTGAAGAAGCTATCAACAGCATTACGATGGCCGTAGTCGCAGATGAATCTAATAAAATCTGCGGTAGTTTAGGCAACGTTATTTCCTTATAAACAAAGCCAAGAACCAAACTATACAAAACGGCAATGGCAGATGCTTCCGTGGCTGTAAAAACTCCCGTTACGATACCTCCAATCACCACCACCAACATAAAAAGGCTAGGCAATGCATCAATGAATGTTTTCCCGACTTGTTTCAGACTACTACGCTTCCCAACTTTATATTTTTTCTTTTTCGCCCAAAATGCCGCTACTATCATTAAGAATAGGCCTGTCATGATTCCAGGTATATATCCTGCCAAAAACAAAGCTGCAATAGAAGCACCACCACTCGCTAAGGAGTAAACGATTAAAACGTTGCTTGGCGGAATTATTAATCCAGTAGTCGCTGAAGTAATATTCACTGCAGCTCCAAATTCTTTAGAATATCCCTCTTTTTCCATTTCTGGCCCTAAAATACTTCCCATTGCCGAGGCCGAGGCCATTGCCGACCCTGCAATAGCACCCATCAACATAGCTGCTATTACATTAATCAAAGCCAATCCTCCCGGTAATGAACCCACCAATGTTTTAGCAAATGCAATAAGTCTATGGGCTATACCACCCTTGTTCATAAGTTCACCTGATAAAACAAAGAAGGGTATCGCCAAGAGGGCAAAACTATCCAGGCCAGTTGCCATTCGTTGTGATACGGTAGTAAAAGCAGGAATTGCAGGGATGCTGACCAACATTGTCAATAGCGAAGAAATAGCAATGCTCCATGCCACGGGTGTCCCAATAGACAATAACCCAATGAAGCTAATTACTAAAACGAGAATTGGTAAATACTCCATCATTTGTAAATATTTTTTAAGTCAGAAATTTTATAATACATAATCAATAGTCCGCTGATAGGAATAATTAGATAAACGATGGCCAATGGTAGTTGTAAGGCCGGGGATTGCTGCCCCAATACATAGGAGATATAGACCAAACGAGTGCCTCCAATAACGAAAGCAAAAAACACGAAGAGAATAATTAATGTAGTTACAATAATTTTCAATTTTTTTTGCGTCTTCTTGTTTTGTCGAAGGGGTAAAATATCAATGGCCACGTGCAAATTTCGTCCAGAAACATAGGCAGCTCCAAGCACCCCGATCCAAATCATGAGGAATCTTGCCAGTTCATCTGTAAAAGAGCTGGGATTTCCGGTCACATATCTCGTAAAAACTTGCCATAATACATTGATTACCATTACGGACATTATCAGTACCAATGTCTTGCCTAATACAGCATCTATCTTATTTCGCATAATTATTAGTTGGTTACTTGAATTTGTTGGATTAGTGGATATATTTCGTTATCATCTTTATACCCTTCGTAAATACCCTTTACTTTCTCGGCAAAAAGTTTTTTATCTGGTCGAATTATTTGAACACCTGCTTTTTGAACTTCTCTTAAGGCTTCTGCTTCAGCTTCGGCCCAAAGAATTCGTTGATATTTTACCGATTCCTTTACCGATTGATTCAACCATTTTTGTTCTTGTTCACTCAACTTGTTCCAGGCATAAGTTCCCACCAACAATACATCGGGTAGTACGGTATGCTCATCTAAGGAATAATACTTACAAACCTCATAATGTCTTGACAAATAAAAACTTGGTGGATTATTTTCGGCACCATCTACAACTCCTTGTTGTAATGATGTATACAATTCTCCCCAAGAAATAGGTGTAGGCGATCCTCCCAATGCCTTTACCATATTAACAGCTGTAGCACTTTCCATCACTCGAATTTTTTCACCTATTAAATCATCAGGTTTTTCGATAGGTTTATTCATTGTGTAAAAACTTCGACTACCAGCATCATAATACCCTAATCCCTTTAACCAATACTTTTCACCTTCGTTCAATAACATTTCCCCTATAGGCCCATCAAGTACCTTGAAAGAATGTTCACGGTCTCGAAACAAAAAAGGCAGCCCTAGAACTTTCATTTTAGGGGCAAAATTCTCTAAAACCCCAACCGATACTTTGGTCATATCCAAACTACCTATTTGTAAAAGTTCAAGGCCTTCACGTTCAGTGCCTAATTGTTGACTAGGGTATATTTCTAATTTTAATTTACCACCTGAGCGCTCGAATAAATCTTCACCCATTTTGACCATAGCCTTATGTACAGAATGACTGACATCCAAACCATGGCCTAGCCTTAAGGTTTTTGTTTTACTTTCCACTCCGCACCCATAGAAAGTCATGATAAAAATTAAAAGGGATAGAATTGTTTTACTTTTCATATGGTTCGTTCGGTCTTACAAGTGCATGGCTTTAGAAATTTCCACACGGGTAATTAATTTAAAAATTGAAATAATCTTTTGCATTATTGTAGCTAATGTCCTGGATGATCTTACCAATTAACTCGAAATCTTGAGGTAACTCGCCCCGCTCCATTTCTTGACCAAAAAGGTTACACACTATTCTCCTAAAATATTCATGCCTAGGATAGGATAAAAAACTTCTAGAATCTGTTAGCATGCCAATAAAGCAGCTAATCAATCCCATATTGGAAAGAGCATTCAGTTGCTAGGTCATTCCATCTTTTTGGACTAAAAACCACTAGCCTGAACAAAACAGCATTTTTCCTTTCACCTTGCCATCATTGTAGTTACCGGACATAATGTTAAATTCTTTATTATAACCCGGATT
>Ga0114916_1001022_pt1 | contig 16730 bp, 22 predicted proteins | sample MalvirAntarct_66_FD_83501 | JGI IMG/M metagenome (GOLD analysis project Ga0114916, IMG submission 83501) | Marine viral communities from the Global Malaspina Expedition - Malaspina viral metaG Antarct_66 | ecosystem: Environmental > Aquatic > Marine > Oceanic | place: West Anvers Island... | reverse complement strand
GCAACCGCCGGCGGTTGCCTAGCCTCGCAATACCTTGCCGCTTGGATGATTGCGCGCTTGGCGACCCTGCGTGACGCAGAAGAAGCCATTCACTACGTCGCGCCCGTCGGCGAGAAGGCTGAATACGTCCAGCGCGCGATGGCGGCGGTGACGCCGTTTTTGAACGTCGGAGAAACACGGGCTGCATAATCCATGGTCGTCCGCTTCTCACCCCTTTCACCCCTTTAAGACCTCCGCACAGTCCGCTGATCCCCAACCTTTCCAATAATTCACGCGGCAATCCAGCATCATCGCCCTACCCTACTCCAGGCTGAACGGTCGGAGGCGGGCATGGCGAAGCGGCGAGCGTTCCTGGCGGGCGGCCTGGCGGCCTGCGCCCTTTGCGGAACGGCCCTGGCTCAGGCAGCGCCGCCCATCACCGGTGGCGAGGTGGCCGGCGACTGGATGCTGAAGATCACGCCGGCCGAGCGGCAGGACCTCAACATCTCCTTCAAGTCCAAGAGCGGAAACCAGCTGGATTTCCCATTGACGGTCACGCCCCAGCCGCGCGGCCGGCTTTCGTGCGTCCTCGACGGGGATCCGGCGGACTGCCGCATAAGGGACGGCAAGCTGGTCGTCGTCATGGCCTCGGGCGGCGTGCGCATGACCTTCACCCTGACGGGTCGGTCGCGCGGCGGGTTCCAGGGCGACGCGAGTCTGAGGGTCCGTCTGCTCCCCATCGGCGGCCATATCGGCGCCGTGACCATGGCGCGCCGATCATAAGGGCCGGCGCGCGGACGGTCGGCGCAGGCGCCACCTATCCTAATTCCGCAGACATTCTGTCGACGAAACAACCGCCTGACTGAAAAATCCCGTCGCCACCCCCCGCCCTTCCCTGCGGGCCTATACTTCCGTCGTCGGCATTGGAAGGGAGGCTCATTCAGTTGCAGACTCTGGCGCCTCGCCCTGGGTTCGAGGGCTCCGCGCAATTTCGTCCCACCCCGATTTCAGACAATTCAGACTATTCAGACACTGTTTTTTCGCCGCACCGTCTGAAATCCCCTGCGACAATTGACAAAGATTGCCAAACTCCCATTCTGACCGGACAGGAGCAGACCCCATGGCGACGATGAACATCTCCCTGCCCGACCCGATGAAGGCCTGGGTCGAGGAACAGGCCAAATCAGGCCGCTACGCCAACGCCTCGGACGTCGTCCGTGACCTGATCCGCCGCGAACAGGTCAAGGCCGAGAAGATCGCCCATATGCAGCGATTGGTGGACGAGGCGCGCGCCGGCGGGATCAGCGAAAAGACCCCACGTGAGATCTTCGAGGAAGTCCGCGCCGAATTCGAAAGACGCAAGGGCGCGGCGTGACCCGCCTGCGGCTGAGCGAAGACGCCGAAGCGGATCTGCGCCTGATTTTCTGGCAGGGCCTGGAAATGTTCGGCGCCCGCCAGACCGAAACCTATATTTCAGGCTTGGAAGACCAGTTGCAGCAGTTGCTCCTGTTCCCCGATACGGGCCGGTTGCACACGGATATCCAGCCGCCCGTCAGGGTTCAGCCCTATGGCGCTCACGTCATCATCTACGAACACATCGACGACATCGTCGCAGTCCTCCGCATCCGCAGCGCACGCGAGGACTGGACGGCCTCACCTCTGGGAAGCGACTGGCCATGACCCACCCCATCCACATCGGCGTCGGCGGCTGGACCTTCGAACCTTGGCGCGGGGTCTTCTATCCCGAGGGTCTGGTGCAGAAGCGCGAGCTGGAATACGCGGCGTCGAAACTGACCAGCATCGAGATCAACGGCACCTATTATTCGACCTTCAAACCCGACTCCTGGCGCAAATGGCGCGACGAGACGCCGGACGGTTTCGTCTTCTCGGTCAAGGCCAGCCGCTACTGCACCAATCGCAAGATCCTGTCGGACGGCGGCGAGAGTTTCGAGAAATTCCTGTCCCAGGGCCTGACCGAACTGGGCGACAAGCTGGGCCCGATCAACTGGCAGTTCATGACATGAATTATCATTGTTCAACCACCCTTCGAGGGTGATCGACCCTGACTAAATAGTGGATGACATCCACCTATATCGGCCGCCGGAACGGCAAGCTCACGATCCAATCGACCTTTGTGAAACCCCGCGAAGGCAAACGCCCCTACCTCTTCGCCGTCTGCCTTTGCGACTGCGGCAAGACCAAGGAAATGAACGTCACCACCTTCCCGTTCGCCAAAAGCTGCGGATGCGCGAAGGCGGCTGACCCGAACACGAAATCAAAGACCCGCATCTATTCGGTGTGGTCAAACATGATCAGCCGAACAACCAAGCCGAAGCATCCTCATTTCGACAACTACGGTGGCCGTGGGATCACACCCGATCCTGACTGGATGATTTTCGAGAACTTCAAAGCGTGGGCGGAAGCGAACGGCTACGCCGATCATTTGAGCCTCGAACGGCTGGATAATGACCAAGGCTATGGTCCATCGAACTGCGTTTGGATTCGCCGGTGCGAGCAAAACAAGAACCGCCGCGCCAACAAAATGAACCAGACGAAGGCGGACGCTCTGCGGGCGGACTACGCCGGAGGTTCGATTTCGATGACGGCTCTGGCTGAACGATATGGGATCAGCCAGTCGTTGGTCTCCAACATCATCAACGGGGTGACTTGGAAGGCTCCCCCGCCCATCTGCCCATGTTGTGGAAAGTGAGAACGGATTAGGAACGTCGTCCTGACGAATCGGTTATGACCGCCGTGGGTCGATGGCGTCGATGACTGAGTTTCGAGGATGGGTTTCAACCCGCGCTATCGCATGTGGACGCGCGAGAACTGGATGGGTCACGCGCCGACCATCTACGACATGTCGCGCCGAGGCTGGAGCCTGACGCTCCACTGTAATCGGTGTCGGTTCGCCACGAACGCCGACGTAGACAAGATCATCCGGCTAAAGGGTCGGAGCTATTCACCGTGGGGCCGGTCGGCCAAATGCCCGGCCCTGCATTGCGGCGGCCGGATGCGTCTGCGGGCTTATGCGCCGGGGCCTAATGAGACCATCGACATTTAGTGTTTCGGTTCTTCCACCTGACCGGCGATCATCCGGTTGGACTCTTTGAGCGCGGCGGCGACATCGACCATCGCTTGAAGCGAGGCGAGGTAGAGGTTGTCGCGCTGGATGAAGCCTTCGGAGACGTAGGCGTCTGTCATGATCGACCCGACCTTGGTCTTGAGACCGACAGCCTTCATCATTTCGTGGATCAATTCGGCTTGCTTCACGGCAGTCCGCTTTAGGTGATCCTCTTCCATTTCTGGTGTGGGTCGTTGGAAGACCAATTTCAGATAGGCTTCACGCGCCGCCATGACGGCGGGACAGTCGTTGAACTCGACCTCGATCAGGTTCACCGCCGCGTTGTAGGTGCCGTCGCCACCGAGGCGGCGAGTGGTCATCACCGCTCGAAGGATTTGTAGGCGGCTATCGTGGGTCCGCCTTTTCTCTTCAAGCCACCGGGTGATGAAGATCGCGACCATCGGCCCGGCGAAGACCCCGATTAGGGTCAGCCACTCGAAGAGCTTGAGGCCAAGGAAGAGGTGATCGGCGGACGGTGCGGTGGTGTTCATGAACCAACGATACCAGACGATTCCCGCGAATCACCAACTGTAGGTTTAGGCCAGTTCGAAGTGAGGCCGGTCAGGCTTCGACCAGTCGGCTCCGGCGACGATGCGGACACCTTCGGCCAGCGCGGCTTGTTTCATCGCGCTCTCGATAGCCTTGAACTTCGGGATCGAGTTCCAATCGACGGGGAACGGGACCAGATCGACCGCGTGGCCGTAGCCGGATTTCTGGACGAAATGGTTCGACTTGAGGGTCCACGTCACCTTCGGACCCGGAGCCGTGCGGCCTTGGGCGTAGAGTTGTCGCTGACGCTCCGGGGTGCGGACGCCTTCGGTGACAAGGAAGTCTTGTTGGGTGATCTGGATCGCCCGTTTGACGACGCGGACCATGTTGGGGTGGACACCCTTGGCCACGAACTCGGCGAAGAGGTCTTCGTAGGCTTGGGCGATCTCCATGGGAGTGTCGGCGTGGCTCATTTCGCCACCGCCTTCCTGACGATCTGGACGACGTTGGCGCCAGCGATGGCCAGAGCCACGGCGCCATAGGCCAGAAGGGTCACGCCAGCGGCCCGGAGGCCGATGGTCAGGATCAGGGTGTTGTCCAGAGCGAGACCGGCCAGAGCCGTCAGGACGGTCGCCCCTCCGATGCTGAAGAGTGCGTCACGGGCGTCCTTGATCATTGGCCGCCCTTCGGCTTGCGCGATGCGCGAGCCTTGGTCACCTTCGCCGCTTCCACGTTCGCCGTAGCCTTGGCGATGGTCTCGCGGATGCTTTCGCGAAGGCCCGGCTCCGGCTGGTCCGCTGCGATCTGGTCAAGGGTCGTGGCCAGATCAGCCAGACCGGTCTTCTCGATAATCGCCTCCAGAGCGTCCAGACGAACGCCAAGGTCGATCTTGGCTTGGGAGAGATCAGCGTGGGTCGGCCGGGTGACCATGCGGGCCGAGAGGGCGGTGACCGCCGAGGTGGAAGCCTTGCCTTGAAGCTCGCGCTCCAGTCGGGCGAGGATGCCGGGGAGGTTTTTGATGACGTGAATATAGTTTCGCATGAATATTTTCTCCAGAAATGAAAATGGACCGGAAGCTCTGCCAAGCCATCCGGTCCATTTTCCTCCATCCCTCTAAGGCTGGAGTGTTCTGGTGAAAGATGGCAGTCTTTCGAATCTCATCTTTATTTAGTCAGGGAGATCGGACGCCTGTTCATAAGGGCGATTTTTCGCGATTTTTTCAGATTGGCTAAGTATCGACTTCGGAACCGAGTATCGGGCGACGTTCTGCTTTTGTGGGTTCGCAGATGAAAAACCCCCCTCGAACGGCACGTCCTAATAAGGCTCTATTAGGAAAACCCTTTCAAGGGGGGTTTTAGTATCGACCAAACGCGCAAATTCGCGATTTCTCGCGATTAATATCGCATCACCTGAAGCGGGTTGCTAAATATAGGTCGTGGTGGACAAGACCGGGAGTCATGAACCGGTCTCGTCTTAAACAGGTCGAGACACGTCCACCACATACAACCTGACCTGTTGACCTTGTGATGAACGAATACTTCAAACCCCTTTTCGGGCAATACTACGCCCCACGTCTGACCAAGCGCGAACTGAACCAGTTCGAAGCCGCGCTTGACGCGCCCACCACGCAATTCCTCGACACGATCCTCAAGCCGATGGCTTACGATCCCGAGGGGCGGTCCTACTTGAGCATCGACCACACCATGAAGACCGAAGGTCGGCCGCACTATGTGGCGCGCGATCTGGTCAACGGTGACGCCGATTGGTCGTATTTCAACGTCTTCACGAACGCTCTTCGGGTCGCTCTGCCGACCGATGACGACTTCAACCACCCGTCCGACCGGGTGGTCATGGGTCCGTTCCAAATCCTGACGTTCGAATACGACTCCAAGGCTCTGTCGTTTTTCCAACATCAGTTGTCGTGGTTCCGCATCCCGACGAACGGCAAAAAGGCCATGGACGCACCTATCGGCCAGTTCGTCCGTCACCTTCGCTCGCGCTACGTCGATTTCGTCGGCCTGAACGTCACCTATTCCGGCAACAAGAGCTTCCACTACCACTTCGCGTTCTCCACCCACGTTCTGGCCAGCCGCGTGGAAAACGCCACGTCGCTCCGCTACGGCTTTCACAAAGCGTGGGAGACGTTGGCCGCCGACATGGCGGGGTTCGCTCCCCTGAACATTCCAGAGACCGAACGACCCGACCCCGCCGTCAGGTTCTCGGAGCATTTCCGCCGCCTTCCGGGCGGTCTGCGTCTGGTTGGCTCCAACCAGTTCTTCGGCGTCCCCGAAGGGACTCCGATGCCCCAACTGACCATGTGGGAGAGTGTCACAACGCGCGCGGCGCCCGGCGCCAAAGCGTCGCTCTTTGACCCTGCGAACTTCACTTTGGCCACCCTCCCGGTGGCTCAACGCAAAGGCTCCAGCGCACCGGTGTCGTTCACCCGTGGATCGGACGAAAGCGCATATTGCGAAGAGAAGATGCGAGCGATTTTCGACGGCGAAGACGTGTGGCCGCGCTTCGAAGGTTTCGTCCATGTCCGTGGCGAGCTTCGCGCCCATTTCACGAACTCGCTCTCCGACAAAAAACCTCAGTCCTACATGGGGGAGGGTTTCCGCACCGTCATGATCCAAGGCGACAACCCGTTGTTCCTGACGAACGACGATAGTGGCCGGAAGATGCCGCGCCTTCCCAAGCCTCTCGGCGAAATGATCACGCTCTGGACCGAGGAATACCGCCAACGGTTCATGGCGCCCGGCGGACGCGAGCGCACCGATCTGGAGCAAGCCTTCGCAGAGGATGCGAAGGATCGTGTGACGGCCATGGCGGCGATTGGTCAGGTGCTGGACACGCTGATCACGTCCGACATCGGTCAACCAGCCGCTCACTTCATGTCGGCGCCGGAGGGTATCTCCAAGAGCCGGAGCCTGATCGCCAACACGCCACGCTTCCAGAAGCTCTTGGAAGAGAATGGCCTTCCGCCCCTGATCATGTTCGCATTCGGCAACTACGACATGGCCAAGGAAAAAGCGGTCGAGTTTGAGGCCGCGCACCCTGCGCCACGCTTTGGAATGAGTTTCAAACCGCTGGTCGTGCCGTCGTTTTCGCGGCTCTACAAAGAGACGTGCGCCAAGCTCAAGGTGAAGGAAATCACCATGGAGGTGGCGTGTGGTCTCAGAGCCAAGTCGGTGAACGATGCGATCCGCGATCACCAACCGGAGGTCATCAACGAGATGCGCCGGTTCTATCGCGGTCTTCACGCGAAGATGGCCGGGAAGCGTCCGGTCCTTTTCACCGTCCACGACGTGGCTCACGACTGGATCAAGACCACCCAAACCCGTCTGATGTTCGCGCCGTCCTATTGGAACACGTCATTGGATGACAACGCGCGTCGCATGGCCGCGCGCGAGGACACCAAGCTTGGTCTTCTGATCCACGATGAAGTGTCGGCCGAGAACCTGACGCTGGCGCATCGCGCCGAAACAGTCGCGTGGGTCCGCGAAGGATCGTCTCGCCGCGCTTCGGGCCGCCCTGCCAGTGAAAGCCGAACGATGCTCCACCTGAACGATGCCCCCGACGACTATCTGGCGAACTGCCAATACGCCGGTTCGTATTTCTACGCCGACGCCACTCGGATCACTTTCCTAACCGTGAGTGACCGATATTTTGGCTGGTATGACGACGGTCCTGACCAATGGATTTACGATCTCGAAGCGTTGCCAAACGACGTGATTTTCGGCCTCGACGACGACCGCCGCCCCCAACGGATCATCGCCCCGGTTGTTGAGTGGATGTTCAGCGAACAAATCCGTCACAAGGCTTTCTATTTGGATCAGCCGGATGATCGCGCCATCGCGATCAGGTTCGACAACCCGTTTGACGCCCTCCGAGCGATCAATCTTTTTCCAGAGAGGATCGCGAAGCGGAAGTTTTGGGTGTGGACCGGCGAGCGCGAGATTTTCGACATTAAGGCCACTCCCCACACCGTGATGACCGCCGACCGCGAAACGGGAGAGGCATGGTGTGCCGATCAGGCTACGGGATATTGGCGCGTCACCGAGAACCAAACCCTCGCCGGTGATCAGACCGTTTCGGTCGATGGAGGGGTGGTTGTGGCAACCGGTCGAATGGCCACCAGCGACTGGACTTTTCATTTCGAAAAGGATCGCGACGCCGCGCTCTTCAAGCTGTTCTGGTGTTGATCTAACGTCGTCCCCTGAAAAGGGGGCGACCATGATCCGCATCATCACCACGACGCTGGCCTTGGCGATGGCCACGCCGTCGTTGGCTCAAGAGAACATCATTCCGGGGATCAGGCTTGGTCAGAGCGAAGCCGAGGCTCAAGCCATCTTCCGAGGTGTCCGAAACGATATCCGGGGCGGTCGGCCCGGCGCCGCCATCATTTTCCGGGGAGGCGATCACCTCGCGCTCTGCAACGGTCGGGTGACCAGTATCAGCCGGAAGGTCGGATCAGACCTCCACGCTTTCACCGACATGGTGGAGGACCAGATAGGACAGCTTGGCGATCCCATCATGATCCCCCGGCATATCCGCACGGGGGACGGTGAGATCAGCACTCTCGGAGCCGAGTGGTCGTTCAGCGACAACCGCGTCTACAAAATCTCGATGCTCTACACGCGGGGCGAAATGGACGTGACCGAGAGCATGTCTCAACTCGGTCATGAGTGTTGAAAAATATCGTCGCCAGACCCTCGGTTTGGTAGATTGGGTTGTCGGGGAGTTTTTGATCTTTCGACCCGACATTCACTGAACCACTCACGTCCAAGAACGGCCCGCTGGCTTTATCCCGGCGGGCCTTTCCTCATTCCAGCGAGCGTTTGATCGCGTCGGAGAGTTCGACATAGCGGGCCGGGGCGTTGGTCATCGGCAAGGCGAACACCAGACCATCAGGGCCGTGGACCTCGAAAACGAAGTCCGTTTGATGGGCGAAGAAATCATCCATCATGTCGATGAACTCCGGCTTCAAACCGTAGGTGGCCGACCCGTTGTGGTCGTCCATAACCTGACATGAGAATTTGATCTGGGTCGCCCCGGCGACAAAGCGGAAGACGCCCCATTTGTTGTTCCAGCCGGGTCCGAAGCCGGGGATGACGATGATCGTGAAGAGCCGCTTCCGCTGGAAGAACTGCCGCTTGTGTTTCCAGTTGAAGAGGACGTTCAGCTTGCCTTCGTCGGTGGCGTAGGTGAACCGGCTCTCGACGGTGTGGTTCTCGCGCCTCCAGCCGGTCGCGGTCATCCACCTAAATCATCGTCACTTTCGCCCACGTCGAAGACATTTCCAGATCGGCGCGGGTGATCGGCCGCTTGTCGTCCACGTCCAGTTCTACAAACACTTCGTCGTTGATCAGCCAGCCCTTGCCTTGGCTCAGAACGTAGAGGCCACCGTCGAACGGGATGATTGCGTCGTAGAGGCTCAAGAGCATCGAGTTGGCCTTCGCCCGCGTCCGGTAGAGGTCGTCGTCCGCCGTCGCCTCCGTGATCGCGTCCATCCATTTGGCTGCTTCCTCCACCGCATCCTGACCAGACAGTCGGGCTTGGTGTTTCAGCGTCGTTCGAAGGTCTTCAATGGCCTTGTCCAGTTCCATCGCCTCGGCCTCACGCTGGCGAAGGCGGGTCCGGGTCGTGGTCAGATCGTCGCCCTTTTGAGCCTCTTCGATGGTGTCGTTGAGGTTGTCGATCTTGCGCTGGACGGTTTCGCGCGCGGCGATCTTGTTGTTCAGATCAGTCATGTCTGGAAGAACCGGCGTCTCTTCCATCCGGGCCGTCATGAGGAAGGTCGTCAGACGGTCCTCAACCTCCGAACAAAGGTAAGTCGTGGTGTTGTCGCATTGGTGTTTCCGGTTGGCCTGATAGCAGCGGAGAGACCGCACCCGCGCCGAGTTCGGGTGATTGGTCACGATCAGCGTCCCGCCGCATTTCTCGCATTTGCCGAGTCCTTGGATCAGGTTCGGGAAGGTCTTCCCCTTGCGGCCAGCCCCGCCCCCGCGCTTGTTCCTCATGGCGATCATCGCTTGGGCGCGGTCGAAGGTCTCAACGTCGATGACCTTCGGATAGTAATCGGGGATCGGGTCGCCATCCGGCTTCCGCAACATGCGCTGGTGAGCGCGCTGGCTGGTCAGGGTCGGTTGGTAGAACCCCATCACCGAAGGTGACCGGAGGATGGTCAGGACATAACCTTGGTGCCAGCCGTCCGATGTTCCCGTGAAGGTCTCCACCTTGTCGTTGTTCAGCCGTTGAGCGATGGCGGTGATCCCAAGACCGTCGTTGCATTCGGAGAAGATGCGCCGGATCACTTCGGCTTTCTGGCGATCCAGATCGAAGTCTTTCTTCACCGGATTCCAGATCGTCCACGCCGGTCCTCGGCTGGAGAGTTTCTTTCCGTTCTTGCGGGCTTCCTCGCGTTTCGCCGCCCACGCAATGGCGACTTTCCGCTGACGTTCCTTATTCTCCCGGTGAGCGGCCGAAAGCATCATCAAGGCCCGCATCAAATCCATGGCGGACGATTGGGCGTGGTAGGTCTCACCATCGACCAGCGTCACCACCTTGACGTGGCGACGTGTGATCGAGGTCAGAAGGTGGAGGGCTTCGGTCTCGGCTTCGCGGGTCAGGCGCGAGAATTCATCGACCAGAAGATAGTCGCCCGGCCGGATCGTCCCGGCCTCGATCATCGAGAGAAGGACGCCGAGTTTGCCGGTGTCCCGGTGCGTCCCGCGATAGGCCGACACGCCATGGTCTTGGAAGGTCGGGTCGAACTCTACGTCGGGGTTATTGGCCGACCACTCCAGAGCCGCCGCAAGCTGACGGCGTAGTCCATCCCCTTTGAGTTGGGCGCGCGAACTGATTCGGCTGTAGGCGTAAGCCTTGGGTTTCGTGGACATAATCTCTCATAACATGGCTGCAACATAGGTAAGGCATGTTATGGGGACGAAGAAGTTCGACCCCGAGGATTTCGAGGGCTTCCTGAAACTACTGCCCCCGGAGAAGGACGGCATCCGCCTGCGTCACGCCCTGGAGGTCCGCAACCCGAGCTTCGCCACCGAGCAGTTCTACGACCTGGCCCGCAAATACGGCGTCGCCATCGTCTACGCCGTCGATGACGAGGAGCCGACCTGGCCCCAGATCGACGAGGCGACCGCCGACTTTACCTATGCCCGGCTGATGTCCAGCCGCGAGGACGAGCCCACCGGCATGACCGCCGCCGAACTGTCCGCCGTCGCCGACCAAGCCAAGGCCTGGGCCGAACGCGGCGAGGTCTTCGCCTATTTCATCTCGGGGGCCAAGGTGCGGAACCCGGCGGCCGCCCAGGCGCTGATCGCCCAGTTGAAATGACGCGCGCCGCCTTGCGACCGGTCACGCCGGGCCACATCTGCCCCCCACGCCCCACCGCCTGCCCGAAAGCCTGAAGGACCTCCCATGCCGATCGCCACACGCGCCTTCGCCGCGACCGCCGCCGACAAGCCCCTGACCCCCTACAGCTTCGAACGGCGCGATCCCGGCCCCGACGACGTACTGATCGACATCAAATACTGCGGCATCTGCCATTCCGACCTGCACATGGCCCGCAGCGAGACCGGCCAGGCCCAGTACCCGCTGGTGCCCGGTCACGAGATCGCCGGCGTGGTGGCGGCCGTCGGCTCGAACGTCACCCGCTTCAAGGAAGGCGACCGCGTCGGCGTCGGCTGTATGGTCGACAGCTGCCGCGAATGTTCGTCGTGCCAGGAAGGGCTGGAGCAGTATTGCGTGCCCGGGTTCACCGGCACCTACGGCGGCAAGGACAGGAAGGGCGGCACGGCCGAGACCATCACCCAGGGCGGCTATTCCGACCACATCACCGTCGATCAGCATTTCGTCCTGTCCATCCCCGACAGCCTGCCGCTGGACGTCGCCGCCCCCCTGCTGTGCGCCGGCGTCACCACCTATTCGCCGCTGAAGACCTGGGGCGTCGGACCGGGATCCAAGGTCGCGGTCATCGGCCTGGGCGGTCTGGGCCATATGGCGGTCAAGCTGGCGGCGGCCATGGGCGCCGAGGTCACGGTCCTGTCCACCTCGGACCGCAAGAAGGCCGACGCCGAGCGGATGGGCGCCAAGCATTTCCTGATCAACTCGGACAAGGCGGCGATGAAGGCCGCGGCCGAGAGCTTCGACCTGATCATCAACACCGTCTCGGCCACGCACGAGATCTCCAGCCAGGTCCAGCTGCTGGCGCGTGACGGGACCATGGTCATGCTGGGCCTGACCACCGAGGGCCTGCCGGTGTTCGCCGTGCCCCTGCTGTGGCGTCGTCGCCGCATCGCCGGCTCCCTGATCGGCGGCATCGCCGAAACCCAGGAGATGCTGAACTTCTGCGCCGAACACGGCATCGCCTGCGACATCGAGACCATCGCCCCCGACCAGATCAACGAAGCCTATGAGCGGATGCTGAAGTCCGACGTCCGCTACCGCTTCGTCATCGACATGGAAAAGCTGGCGGCCTGATCCGTGCGACATCAAGCCCGGTTTCCCCCGCGGAAATCGGGCTTGCCTGCGGCCGAGGCGTCGCTACACCTTTAACCACGGTCCGCAGCAGACGGACCAAAGGGACAAGGAAACGATCATGGCGCGTGTGGCATTCGTGACCGGCGGCACCCGAGGCATCGGCAGGGCGATCGTCCAGCGCCTCAGCGAGGACGGCGTTCGCGTCGCCGCCGGCTATTCCGGCAATGACGAAGCCGCCCAGGCCACGGCCAGGGCCACCGGCTGTTTCGTAGTGAAGGGCAATGTCGGCAGCTTCGAAGACTGCGCGCGCGCGGTGCAGGAGGTCGAAGCCGAGCTGGGTCCGGTCGACATCCTGGTCAACAACGCCGGCATCACCCGCGACGGCTTCTTCCACAAGATGAGCCATGACCAGTGGTCCGACGTGATCCGGGTGAACATGGACAGCGTCTTCAACACCACCCGCCAGGTCATCAACGGCATGCGCGACCGCGGCCACGGCCGGATCGTCAACATCTCCTCGATCAACGGCCAGAAGGGCCAGGTGGGCCAGACCAACTATTCCGCCGCCAAGGCCGGGATGATCGGCTTCACCAAGGCCCTGGCCCTGGAGAACGCCCGCAAGGGCGTGACCGTCAACTGCATCGCCCCCGGCTATATCGACACCGAGATGGTCGGCGCCATGGACCCCAAGGTGCTGGAATCCATCGTGGCCCAGATCCCCGTGGGCCGCCTGGGCAAGGGCGAGGAGATCGCCGACATGGTGTCCTGGCTGGTGGGCGAGCGTGCTGGATATGTCACAGGCTGCACCCTGTCTCTGAACGGCGGTCAGTACCTGGTCGGGTGAAGCGGCTTCGCCCAAAATCCGCCGCGTGACGGTTTCATCCACAGTCTCATGAAGTTGACGGAAACGGACTGGGCGAAAAAGTCGCCTCGCGTGACCGCGATGGCCCTGGCGGCCGTCGTGACCGTGGGTCTGTCCGTGGCTGCGCCTGCGGTCCTGCCCTCAGACTGCCACGCCCAGTCGCGCCGCAACCTGCCGCCCTCGGCCCGCTATGTGGCCGGCACGGGACAGGGGTTCGTGCTGGACGTGACCGGGTCGCGCCCCCTGCTGCGGTTCGACCGTTCGACCGAGATCTGGGTGCTGCGTCCCGCCCCCGCCCCGCGCGGCGACATCGTCTATCGCAACGACAACGGCGACCAGGTGCTGCGCGTCACGGCCGACGGCGGCATGACCCTGTACACCACCACGGCGCCCCAGGGCTCGCCCGTCTCGCCGTCGGGCGAGGCCGCGCCCCTGCTGGCCCCGGCCCTGACGGCCGTCCAGCTGTGGAACTACATCATCCGCCAGAGCGACCGGGCCAGCCGCGCCCTGGGCCGACTGGTGGTCGTGGACGTGGACATTCAGCCCGGCTCGGAAGCCGTGGCCGCCGACGCCCTGTCGACCGCCGTGGACGCCATCGCCCGCATGGCCCGATCACCGGCCCTGCGCCGCGAGGCGGACAAGATCCGCCGCATCGAGATCGTCGATCAGGGCCGGGGCCCCCAGGCGACCTTCTCACGCGGCGTCCTGCGCATCGTGATCATGCCGCGCGCCGGCGTGGCCGGCCGGCCGTCCTCGGCCCTGATCGTCCGCGTGGTCGCGGACGACGTCCTCAGCCGCTGAAGCCGTCCTTTGCGGCCCGCCGCGCGGCGAACTGGGCCGCATCGACCGCCGTCAGGAACGGATTGAACCGCCGCTCCGTCCCGATCGTCGTCGGCACGGTGGGCTCGCCCCGCGCCCGCGCCGCAAAGATCGCCTCGGCATGGGCCCGGGTCTCGGGCCGGTCGTCCAGGGTCAGGGTGAAACGCGCGTTCGAGGCCGTATATTCGTGGGCGCACCAGATCACGGTCGCCTCGGGCCAGGCGGCCAGGGCCTGAAGACTGGCCCACATCTGCTCCGGCGTCCCCTCGAACAACCGGCCGCAGCCCAGGGCGAACAGGGTGTCGCCGACGAAGGCCAGTTGGTTCTCGACCGAGCGGAAGACCACATGGCCCAGCGTATGGCCGGGCGTGGCCGTGACCTCGAACCGCGTCTCGCCGACCATCACCACGTCGCCGTCCGCGACCACCCGGTCCAGCGGCGCGACGCGGCGCACCTCCTCCGGCCCCACGATCTCGCAGCCCGTCTCGGCCTTCAGCCGTTCGTTGCCCTCGGTGTGATCCGGGTGCCAGTGGGTGTTCAGGATCAGGTCCAGCCGCCCCCAGCCCAGGGCCTCCAACTCTTGCAGGATTCGCTCCGCATCCGGCGTGTCCACCGCCGCGACCACGCCGGTCGCCGTATCGCGGATCAGGAAGCCGTAATTGTCGCTGCGGCACGGAAACAGGTGAACATCCAGGGTCATGACGTCATTCTAGCAGGACGGCTCCGGCGGGCCTATGGTGGACCCCATGCGGCGCAGCATCGACGAGCTTCGAACCTTCTACGGCGAGCCGACCGGGGCCCTGGTGCGCCGCCTGCTGGCCCGGCGCCTGGACGACGCCTGGGGCGAGGCCCCCGACTGCGACGTTCTGGGCGTCGGCTACGCCACGCCCTGGCTGGACGCCTTCGTCGGCGCCCGCCGCGTGGTCGCCGCCATGCCGAGCGGCCAGGGCGTCGAACACTGGCCCAGCGTGGGGCGCAACCGCACCCTTCTGGTCGACGACCGCCGCCTGCCCTTCGCCGCCGGGTCGTTCGACCGCATCCTGCTGGTCCACGCCCTGGAAGAGGCCGACGATCCCGCCGCCCTGCTGCTGGAGGCGGTGCGCGCCCTGGCCCCCACCGGGCGCATCATCCTGGCGGCGGCGGCGCGCGGCGGCCTGTGGGCGCGGGCCGAGAACACCCCCTTCGGCCACGGCCGCCCCTTCACCCGGGGCCAGCTGGAGCGGCTGGTGCGCGAGGCGGGGCTGGAGCCGGCGGCCTGGTCCCAGACCCTGTATGTCCCGCCCTGGACGCCGCTGCTGCCCCTGGCCGACGGTTTCGAACAGGTCGGGCGGCGCATCGCGCCGAACACCGCGGGCGTGATCCTGCTGGAGGCGTCGCGACAGGCCTATGCGCGCATCCGTCCCAGCGGCCTGGCCCAGCGCGTTCCGGCCCGGCCGGCGCTGACGCCCCAGCCCGCCGCCTCGACCTCCTCCCCGACGCCCCGTCCGCACCCCTGACAGGGAGTTGAGATCGTCCCATCTGTTCGTCGGACGCGAACGGCCTTATGGCGAGCCTCATGCATCGACTGATCCTCATGCGGCACGCCCAGGCGGAGGCCTCCAGCCCGTCCGGCGGCGACGAAGCCCGCCCCCTGTCCAACACCGGACGCAAGGAGGCCGTGCGGATGGGCCAGACCCTGGCCGAGCGCGGTTTGAAGCCCGACCTGGCCCTGGTCTCGTCCGCCGTCCGTACGCGCCAGACCTGGGACCAGATGCATGACGCCTTCGGCGACGTCGAAGTCCGCCACGAACCGCGCCTGTACAATGCGCCGTCCGACGTGCTGCGTCGCTTCGTCGAGTCCTGCGAGGACGAGGCCGGCTGCCTGATGCTGCTGGCCCATAATCCCGGCGTCCATGTGCTGGCCACCGAATACCTGTCCGAAAGCGCGGCCTCGCCGGCCATTCTGGACCGTCTGGCCGGGGGTTTCCCGACCGCCGCCGCCGCCCTGTTCACCGTCGATGTCGCGGGGCGCTGCGTCTTCGAAGGCTTCCTGACTCCGCGCGACCTGGGGGTCGCATGACCGGGACCGCCTACAAGATCCTCGCCGCCGAGGAATGGCGCGCCGCCGTGGCCGAGGGCCGTTACGAAGGCTCCGCCGTCGATCTGGCGGACGGCTACATCCACATGTCCACCGGCGAGCAACTGGTCGAGACCGCGCGCCGCCATTACGCGGGCCGCGACGATCTGATGCTGCTGACGGTCGATCTGGCGCGGTTCGGCGCGGATCTGGTGTGGGAGCCGTCGCGCGGCGGCGACCTGTTCCCGCATCTGTACGCGCCCCTGCCCGTCGCCGCCGTCACCGCCGTGCGCGCCCTCTCGGTCGCCGAGGACGGAGCCATGCTGTTCGAGGATCCGGCATGAGCCTGCTGGCCGACTGGGGCGCCGCCGCCCTTCGCCGCCTCGATCCCGAGACCGCCCACCAGGTGGCGATCAAGGGCCTGGCCCTCGCCCCCCTTCCCGCCCCGGCGGCCGACGATCCGATCCTGCATACGACGCTGGCGGGGCTCGCCCTGCCCAATCCCGTCGGCCTGGCCGCCGGCCTGGACAAGAACGGCGAGGCCCTGCGCGGCCTGTCGCGGCTGGGCTTCGGTTTCGTCGAATGCGGCTCGGTCACGCCCCGCCCGCAGCCCGGCAATCTCAAGCCCCGCCTGTTCCGCCTGACCGAGGACCGGGCGATCATCAACCGGATGGGCTTCAACAATGAAGGCCTGGAGGCCTTCGCCGCCCGTCTGGATCGCCGCCCCACGGACGTGGTCGTCGGCGCCAACCTGGGCGCCAACAAGGATACGGAAGACAAGGCCGCCGACTATGTCGCAGGCCTGCAGCGGCTGGCCGGCCGCGCCTCCTATTTCACCGTCAACATCTCCTCGCCCAACACGCCCGGTCTGCGCGCCCTGCAAGGGCGTGAACAGCTGGACGATC
>Ga0114916_1001019_pt1 | contig 16749 bp, 16 predicted proteins | sample MalvirAntarct_66_FD_83501 | JGI IMG/M metagenome (GOLD analysis project Ga0114916, IMG submission 83501) | Marine viral communities from the Global Malaspina Expedition - Malaspina viral metaG Antarct_66 | ecosystem: Environmental > Aquatic > Marine > Oceanic | place: West Anvers Island... | reverse complement strand
GTTGGAAAAGGATTAATATATATATCACCAAGTTTTTTATGATCTTCCGGATAGTAATGAACTCTTAAAACATCTGAACCGCCTTCAACGTTAACGTAAAATTTACTTATACTCCCTTTTTCGTTATGACTTATTTTAAAATAGCCATTATCATCTGTAATGAAGTCAAGTACGATTCCAGGTCCAGATAAAGCATCATAAGTTCTTATCGAACCCTCTTTATTTGCTGCTGGGGTATTGCAACCTGACATGAGCCTCCCCTCGATAGTGAGACTTTTGTTCTTGCTTTTCTCACATGAGACTAAGAGCAATACTACGAATATATAATTTATTAATTTTTTCATGATTTCCTTGTTTTAATGAATAATTAATCGAATGGTTTCCCGCTCGGATGCGGTGTAAACGTTTACTAAATACATACCGCTTTCCAAATGGCCTATCTCCAAAGGCATAGTGTTGGCACCTTCTGCCAAATTTTTTAGCTCAAATGCCTTTTTACCGCTTACTTCGAAAATTTGAACACCAACCTCGTCTTCACTTAAAAAATCATATTCAAGCATGACTCCTTCGCCATAAGTAGGGTTTGGATAAAGCCTGGCATAGATTTCTTTTTGTCGGGACAAGGTGTCTTTTGGCGAATCAGTATCAGGAATACTATAACTTTTACCTGCCGCATAATCTTCCACACAAATAGCCATAAACGTAGGGTCAAAATCCCAGTCACCCGAAAAATTATTGTTGTAAACAAAACCAAGGCCTGAAGGACTATTCGTAGGGTCTGTTTTAAATAATGCAAAACCATTTGAATTAATAAGAAAAGGATTTTCTTTCGAGTATATACCATCGTATTCTGGTATTGTAATAATTTGGGAGGGATACTCATAATAAGGGTTCCGTTCATTCACCAACATATCATACTGCGTTTGAAAAGTGGCCTCTCTATTCAACGTCCAATTTTCTAAATACATTTGTTCGTCACCAATTTCGAGACACATTAAAGAACGTTTTACTTCACAGTTAGTAACGAGATCTGCATCATAATATGCGTAGCTGTAGTTTTTCGCAATGTTAGGGTCATTTATGTTAATCTCTTCAGCTAGGCAATTCGGTGCCGCTTGCCCCGTTACGTTGTATATCAACGGATCATTATATTCATTGCTATGACTGTGATTTCTAGGGTAATCATCATGGGCATACCCTATAATCACATCAAAAGGTGTTCTGCTCAATTTGTCATTAATGTTTTCGTTCTTGATATTGTGATTGAGCGGTAGGTTTAATCCGTTACCATAATCCAGTGCAGATTGTAAAGGGACAAAGCCAAAGTGTGTTCCGTTGGAGCATAAGTCCATATCCACATTTAAACTCGAAAAACCGTTCCATCCAATATGCCCATTACTAAAGGCACAGCCATTAATAATATTTGTGTTCCATGAAGCCAAATTAAATAGCCAAAATCCACTTAATTTAAACTGGCTATCTGAAAAATAGTCATCAACGTTTTCACCAACCGAATATATCCCGGCAGCAGAGGTGCAGTATGGTTTAGCATTCACTGCATACTGGTTGTCGGCAAACATTGGCAAATAGTTCGTCTGAACCCCTATACCAAACCAATAAACGTCTAATGTATGAAAATACCTACCATTGGAGGCATGAAAAACAAGCCCTGAACCATTGGGGTTCGTATTTAAGTTAAATTTAATAACAGCAATGTGGTTTTTTAAACAAAACAAGGGGGGTAAAGAATGAATTTTTCATAATGTTAAGTATTGGTTTCATACAAATTTAATAAAATTCATGACTTTTCCAAACAAAACGCTTGTTTTTCAAGGGGTTGTTTTAATCAAGGGCTGTTCAACGCGCTGCTTTTGAATTTAAATCTAGATAGCATGAGATTTCCTTTTTTACCTTACAGATCAGTCAAAAGCTTGCAAGTGAAACATTCTTTTCTAAATAAGGTTAGCAACAAACTGAAATCTTGGATAAAGCTTGGGCTCTTCTCTTTTCCGGTTTTCTAGTTGTGTTTTTCGATTAGAACAATCGTTTTCAAAAATTATGTCAGGACTATATATCTGCTGCTTTATTATACGAGAATACTATTTTACTTTTGTTTTGGAGAAAAACCTTCTATAAATAGGTTGCGTTTTCTTTTTTTTCGTTTATTTTACAACGAATTTGAAACGTTTTTACTAAAATTCAGTAAACCGATTTGAATTATTACATTTTAATTTTACGCTTTTATGGACAAACTGATTGCCCAATTTCCAAAACATATATCTGATGCTATTGATATTGCTAAAAATGCAACTTTACATCTTAATAATTCAACACAATTTGAAAATGTAGTTATCTGTGGAATGGGTGGATCTGGTATTGGAGGTAGGCTAGTTGCGCAATGGTTTGCCGACAGTGCTAAAACACCTATAATATCGGTTCAAAGTTATGATCTTCCGGCTTTCGTAAATGAAAAAACTTTAGTCATTGGTTCCTCTTATTCTGGAAATACTGAAGAGACAATTTCTGCCATTCATCAGGCGCATAAAAAAAATGCAACGATTGCAGGGGTGTGTTCCGGAGGGGAACTATATAAGTTTTGCAAGGAGAATAACTACGACTGCATTAAGGTTCCTGGAGGAAACCCACCAAGAAGTATGCTGGCTTTTTCTGTAATTCAATTGGTTCATATTTTATCAAAAGCTGGAATCATTAAAAATGATGCTTTAAAGGAAATTGATCATTGTAGACACTTACTCAACACAGAACTTCTTCCAATCAAACAAGAAGCTAAAAAGTTGGCAGAGTTTATTCACAATAAACAGTGCATCATTTATACAAGTGCAAATCTGGAAGCGGTGGCTATTAGAGCACGTCAACAATTCAATGAAAACAGTAAAATTCTTTGCTGGCATCATGTTTTCCCAGAAATGAATCACAATGAACTCGTTGGATGGGGCGGAGGAAATGAGACACTCGCACCAGTTTACTTACTTTCGTCGTTTCTTTCAGAGCGTAATCAGCTAAGAGCAGGTTTGAGTATGGAAATCATGTCTAAAAAAACACCTCACCTCTTAAAAATAGATGGAAAAGGAAACTCCCTGATTGAAGAGTCCTTTTACTTTATTCACATCGTCGATTGGGCATCAATATATCTAGCAGAACTTAATGGTGTAGATCCAATTGAAATCAAAGTAATCGATTATTTAAAAGACTCGCTCAGCAAATCTTAAAAGAATGCCGGCTCAAGTAATTTTTAAGGATTTAGGTCAAATTGATTATAAGGAAGCTTGGGATTTCCAAGAAAAACTTTTTAAATCAACTATTGACTTAAAAATTCTCAAACGCGATGGTAAATCTGAAGAGACAACCAAAAACTACTTGTTGTTTTGTGAGCATCCTCATGTTTACACATTAGGAAAAAGCGGAAAGCCTGAACATCTTCTTATGAGCGAAGATCGCTTGGCTGAAATAAACGCAACTTACTATAAAATTAATCGTGGGGGCGACATCACTTATCACGGTCCCGGACAAATTGTAGCTTATCCTATATTTGATTTAGAAAGTTATTTTTTTACAGATATTCACAAGTATATGCGATTACTTGAAGAGGCTGTTATTCAAACTTTACTTGAATACGGAATAGAAAGCGGTCGTGTGGATGGACTCACCGGAGTGTGGATTGACGGCAACACACCAAATGAAAGAAAAATCTGTGCTATGGGAGTAAAATCATCTCGTTGGGTAACTATGCATGGAATTGGTTTTAATATCAACACTGATTTATCTTATTTTAATCATATCGTTCCTTGCGGAATAGAGGATAAAAGTGTAACTTCACTTCAAAAGGAACTTGGTAGGCAGATAGATATCCAAGAAGTAAAAGAAAAATTAAAAAAACACTTTGCACAACAGTTCTATGTCGAATACACCACATAAAAAGAAATCTTCTTTATTTCGAAAAATCTTTCGAGCCTCCGTCATATTCTTATTTCTTATCATTGTTGCCGCTAATTTATTTATTCTTATTTCAGGAAGAACGTATCTATACAAGGGCATAAAAGAAACCTATCTATCAGGGAAATCTGGCCCGGGTATATATGACTCTGTTGTTTTTCCAACGAGAAAGGCGAATAAATCTCAATTTACTTCCCCCTGGAGTTTTGCAGAAGATCAGGAAAAGTTAACACAAGATGAAAAAGACTTTTTATCTCAAATTAAAACCACTTCTTTTCTAGTCGTTAAAGACGGTAAAATTATTCACGAGTCTTATTACGGAAAACATACAGAAAACACAAAAAGCAATACTTTTTCAGCAGCCAAAAGCTTTATTGGTTTGATGATTGGCATCGCTATAGATCAAGGTCATATTGATAGTTTTGACGATCCAATCACTGATTATCTTCCTTTTTCAATTCCTAATGATTCTTTGGTTACTATTCGACATCTTCTCACTATGTCCAGCGGACTAAACTGGGTTGAAAGTGGCGCAAACCCGCTTTCACATAATGCCGAAGCCTATTACGGAAGTGATTTGCCGGAAATTATGAGCAGCGTTTCTTTTGACGGAAAGCCAGGAAAAGAATTTGTTTACAAAAGTGGAAATAGCCAATTACTCGGAATTATTTTAGAAAATGCAGTGGGAATGACAGCCACTGAATTTCTTGAACTACAGGTTTGGAGTAAAATCAATACTGAAAACGATCTACTGTGGAGCCTCGACCATGAAGGCGGTATGGAAAAATCTTTCTGTTGTATTTATGGCACTTCAAGAGATTACGCCAAAATAGGTCAGCTGATTTTAAACGAAGGAAACTGGAACGGTAAACAAATCATTTCAAAAGAAACATTAAAAACCCTGCTGGAGCCAATAAACGAAGAAGAGCGTTTGTACGGAATGCATTTTTGGAGATATGAAGATTTAGAACACCCAATTGTTTATGCGCGAGGAATTTTAGGTCAGTATATTATTGTTATTCCTTCATTAAACACAGTGGTAGTGAGAACTGGGCATGAGAGATTGGATAAATACATGGTACCAAAAGCAAAAATCAATGATTCTGAATATATTGCCAAAAATCAACATAAAATTATGCACCCTTTAGATCTTTTTCAATACATTTCCATTACTAAAAGAATGGTTAAATAAATTTTGCGTTGAGTTTATGAAAGAAGAGTTAAAAGGACCAAAAGTTACGGATGTCTCTGTAGCAGTAGTTCAAGAATTAGGAGAAGAAAATACACTTGTCTACAATGTTTATATCATCAATCAAAAAGATGTAAAGCTGGAAGGTGTATTAGTGACCTCATCTGGTTACGCTACAGCTCAAAAAACGCAAGAACAAGTCATTACTTCAACTTTAAGAAAATCGCTGGGAGATGTTGAACCAAATTCTGTTCAGAAAATCGAACCAATTATGGAAGATCTTTTTGGACTTAACAATGAGTATTGGGTGAGCTTTTGGATAGATAACAAAATGTACGACAAGAAATATATTTTTCTTTCTGAAACAATCAAGGAAGAGTATTTTGTGAAAATTCCTATTTTGAATAAGAAGGGGGTTTTGATTAGTTAGTTATTTGAATTCTAACACTTCATTCGAAGTAACGTCAGACAAATAAATAATGCGGTTTTCGAAAGTCAATTTTAACTGTCACTTCGATTATCCTCCCTCTGTGTCCTTGCACTAACGCTTAGTCTTCGAAAGCAGTGCTTTCTCTTCTCCAAAGGGAGAGGCGCTGAAAATTGCTATACCTTTCCAGAAGTAGATTTGTTGTAAATAGAGTTATACTTATTTTCATTAGCGAATGTTCTTGTTTCCCTCTTCGGGAGAGGGATTAAGGGAGAGGACTCTTTAGGGCTAAGTTATAAATGAATAGCTTATGACTATTTTCAGATTATCAACATATAATAAAAACACATTAATGGTATCTGAGCGAAAGATTTTTTCATCTTTTATCGAACATTAGTGATTTGTAAATGAAGCAGAGTTAAGAATCTTAGTTCAAAACCTTCTCAAGCACAACCTTCAATTCTTCCAAATTGCTTTTCTCAAGTATTTCAATTGAAGAGCATCCTTTGTCCTCAAGATAAAGTGCAGTTGAATCACCCCAAGCGATTATTTTTTGGCTTTTATCGATGCTGTTTTTTTTCAAGAAAGCTTCGACATTAGATGGACTCGTGAACACAAGTATTTCGGGCGGGTCTTTCAACTCTTTTGGTTCTAACAATGTTTCATAGACAACTAGATCAACGCACTGATCGCGATCCAAGTACTTTTGAACTGATTTCTTCGATCTTGACGATTGCGGAAAGAGCACTTTTTGATCACCGACTGCAGCTTTAAACGCCTTTGCAACTTCTTTTGGTTTACCACTTTGTATTCCCGTAAAGTGTACACTATATCCTTGTTGGTAAATAAAACTAGCTGTTGATTTACCAATAGCTCCAATAAATTTGCTGCTAGTCAATTCAACTTTATCTAAAAAAAACAGCACAGAACGAGGACTCGTAAAAAAAACAGCACCGTACTCTTCTTCTTTAGGGATTGGAAAAACTTTGGACTTAAAAGATATCATAGGAACAGCACACAGTTCTAAAGTCTTTTCCCTAATAAAGTTTATGAAGTCTAAGTCGTCAACTTCTTTAGATATAAAAATTGTCATTACAAAGATTTCAATTCATCAACGATATGGCTGGCGATGTCTTCGCTTTGATTTGTGTGATAAGTTTTGAATGTAGCGCCGTGTTTCCAGTCTTTTGCAAATGCGACATGTACTTCTTCATCATTAGGGCAGTACACACCAAGCGGTAACTGACACCCACCATTCAATAGCTTTAAAACACGTCTTTCTGTTCCAGTTCTATTTTGAACTTGAGTATCGTTTAACTGCTCTAAAACTTTTGCTAATTCTTTATCTTCTTCTCGAATTTGTAATCCTAAAACTCCTTGTGCCGGAGCGGGAATAAATACTGTTGGATCTAAAGTTGAAACATGTAAATCTGATAAATCTAATTCCAATCTTTTTACTCCAGCCAATGCCAACAGAATAGCATCATAATTTCCTTCGCGGAGTTTATTTATTCGAGTGGGAACATTTCCTCTTAAATCTTTTATTTCAAGATCGTCTCTGAAATGCAAAAGTTGCGACTTTCTGCGCGCTGAAGAGGTTCCAACTATTGGGTTTTTCTTTAAACCTAATGGAAGAGAAGTATCAACAGCTTCTTTTCGCATCAACATCAATTCAGAAGGATCTTCACGAGAAGAAACGGCTGCAATGACTAATCCATCTGGAGAAGTTGTTTCTAAATCTTTATGTGAGTGAACCGCTAAATCAATCGATTTGTCAAGTAGAGCTGCTTCAATTTCCTTTGTAAAAAAACCTTTTCCCTCCATTTTATCGAAACTCAAGTGCTGAATTCGGTCTCCTTGCGTTGAAATGATTTTTATTTCTGTTGGTTGTCCAGCTTTTTCGAGTTCATCTTTTACAAAGTTTGCTTGCCACAAGGCTAAGTCACTCCCTCTGGAACCGATAATAATTTTATTCATTTTTTGAGTAATATTTCTTTCGCCATTTTCATGGGAACACTGATGTATTTTTTCTCGAGATAGTCGATAATTTTTTCCATCGTTTCTTTCGATTGCGAATCCAATCCTTCCATCTCCTTCGCAAAAACGTGTTGTAGCGCTGTAGATTTGATTTCCTTCACTTTCTGTGGAATTTCACTCATCGCTAATTCCACCTGACGCTCTTTGTGTAATCTTTTATAAACTAATACCGCTTCGTCTATAATTTCTTCGACATGAATGATTTCACGTGCTCGTTCTTCTAAGTTTTTGGAAGATATTTTCTGTAATCGATCGACAGAAATGTAATCTATCACATGTTTATTTACCACCGCTTGATCTAAATCGTTCGGTATCGCTAAGTCGATGATAATTTTAGAATCTTCTTCTCCTTGAAGTAAGTTTGTGTAAATTTCTTCCGTAATAATACTGTTTTCAGCACCCGTACAGGTGATTAAGACATCAAACCCTTTATCATAATTCTTGAGATCTGTCAAAGGATAAGCATCGCCTTTTAATTGTTCTGCTAAGGTTTCTGCCTTCGATAAAGTCCTGTTGAATACCGCAAAGTTCGTAAAGCCATGTTTTCTGAGAAAGCGACTCATGTTGGTATTTGTCACCCCTGCTCCAACGACTAAAAAGCGTGCGTCCAATGGCACATCTTTACTTTTGAGTGTGTGATAAGCAAGAGAAACCACCGATACTGGTCGTTGTGCAATATTCGTTTCTGTATAAATTCTTTTTGCCGTTTCAATCGTATGGCGAATCAACAAACGGATATTATCGCCTGTGATTCCGAATCCTTTGCAAAGTTGGAATGATTTGCGAACTTGCGTAATGATTTCACGCTCACCAATGATCATGGAATCAATGGATGAAGTAACTTTGATCATGTGTTCAACGGCTTCTTCTCCTTCGTAATGTTCGACATTTGAAGTAAACAGATCAATGCTTTCTTCAGTAAATTCAGGATATAATTCAGCCAAAAATTCACCAATTTGTTGATCATCCATTTCTTTGTTGGTGTGAAAAACAAATTCAACGCGATTACAAGTAGAAAGAAACATCAACTCGTTCAAACCAAATTGATTTTTTAACGTCGTCAGTCTATCCTTTTGATTATCAGGAGCAATATGCAGCCATCCAATTTGGTTGACTTCCAACTGGCGGTGCGTAAATGCGAATATGTGAATGTTTTCCACTTAATTTATCCTCTTTCCTATTGCAAAGATGCGGAAAACCTCGATTTTGATTGTCATAAAACTGTCAGTTTTCTTTATTTAGAATCTATCTAAAGAAGTGGTGTTTTATACTTTTGATTGGGCGAATTTTATATTGATGTGCTGGACTTATAAAGTAATATTCAAGTTATAGATAAAGTTCATGTCGGAGCAAAGTATTACGCCCCTTCAGGGCTATAGACCAATCCTTAGTGTAATAATTATTTAGTTTGTTAATGCACATGAAAATAAAATAAAGAGAAAGAAGTAAGTAAACTTAAAGAGCCCCGAAGGGGTTAAATATATCAACGATGGATGAAGTCCATCGTATAAGAAAACAATTAAACATTAAAAGCCCTGAAAGGGCGCAATATCATAACATTGGGCGAAGCCCGATGATTCCAAGTCTGACCCCACGCTCTCCAAGCCCTGAAAGGGCGTAATATCAACACGAAGCACATTATAGCAAAAATTTAAAATGAAAGAAAACTTCACATAGTTCTCATAGGAAATCCTCCAGCACATTAAAACAAAGTTAGCCTAGTTCATCTAAAAAAATCAGTTGCTATTTATCTACAAATTTTTAACTTTGGAATCAACAAAAATCAAAATTCATGAGTGTTTCAGAAGCAGTTAATCAAGGAGACGTAAAATATTCAATCGATGATAAAGGAATTGCAACAATTGTATTCCATCACCCTTTAAGTAATTCGCTGCCCGGTAAAGTATTGAAAAAACTGGCGAATACAATCACAGAACTCGGTGAAAATGACGACGCAAAAGTGATTGTTATTAAGTCTGAAGGGGAACGCGCTTTTTGTGCTGGAGCAAGCTTTGATGAATTGATTTCAATTAAAGATTTAGATACTGGTAAAAAATTCTTCATGGGCTTTGCCAATGTGATTAACGCTTGTAGAGAATGTCCAAAATTTATTATTGGTCGTGTGCAAGGAAAAACTGTTGGCGGTGGTGTTGGACTTGCTAGCGCAGTGGATTATTGTTACGCAACTCGTTATTCAGCAATCAAATTATCAGAATTAGCAATTGGTATCGGGCCATTTGTTGTGGGGCCAGCAGTAGAACGAAAAGTTGGAACATCTGCTATGAGTCAGTTAGCAATTAATGCAACCGAATGGAGAAGTGCTGATTGGGCAAAAGAAAAAGGGCTTTATGCTGATGTTTTTGACACGGTTGAAGAAATGGACAAAGACATTGATGCAATTGCGAATCGTTTGGCAGACTCAAATCCTGAGGCAATGCGTTTGTTGAAAAAAGTGTTTTGGGAAGGAACTGAGAATTGGGATCAATTATTATCTGATCGTGCAGCACTAAGTGGTGAATTAGTTCTTTCTGATTTTACTGTGAATGCGATTAACGCTTTTAAGAAAAAGTAGGTTTTTACTCCTCTTCTTCCAACACGTCAGGGTTTTCTACCAGATTGCCATCGGGATATACTGTTTTGGTTGATTTATAATAGATAAAACTCACCAAAGCCGCACCAATATCTGCGATTGGAAACGACATCCAAATTCCGTTTATACCAAAGTAAATTGGCAAAATAAGCACTAGTGGAATTAGAAATATTCCTTGTTTTGTTAGTGCCAAAAACAAAGCAGGTAATGCTCGACCAATTGCTTGGAAATAAGCACTGATAATTAAACTCACTGCAAGAAGTGGCGTTGCTAAAAACACTGTTCGGATAACTGGTGTTGTTCCTTCAATCAACGTTGTATTTGTAGTAAAAAGATTTGCGATTTCCGCGGCAAAAACCATTAGAACTATAAAAATCATAATTGAAAAAGCTGAAGCCCATCCAATAGATAATCGAACGATTCTATTTACACGTTCTTTTAGTTTAGCGCCAAAATTATACCCTACAATTGGCACAAATCCCTGCGTGATACCCAGAACAGGGAAGTTGGCAAACATCAATACCCGGTTTACAATTCCATAAATGGAAAGCCCTTGTTCTCCGCCATAATAGAACAATGAATTATTTAAAACCGTTGCCAAAATACTGATTACACCTTGTCTTGCTAGAGTCACAGCGCCTAGGGCACTAATTTCGCGCATGATTCCAAAATCTGGAATGAAATACTTTTTATTGAATTTAAGGTGTGACTTTCCTCTCAAAAAGTGTAATAAAGTAAATGTTGCACTCGCCATGTATGAGATTGTAGTAGCCCAGGCGGCACCTTCCATTCCCCAATCAAGTGCGATTATAAATATTGGGTCTAAAATCAAATTGGCTACAGCAGGGACAATCATCGCGTACATGGCTACTCTGGGAAACCCTTCAGAGCGAATGACGTTGTTACTCATCATTGCCCAGGCCAAGAAGGGTACACCAACCAGCACAATTTTAAAATAGGTTTCCGCAGGAGCTTTAATATCACCTTTGCCTCCAAAGAGCGCGATAACCTCATCCATAAAAAAAGCGCCGACAAAAACAAAAATAACAGCCAGCGTTACAGTCATTAAAACCTGATTCCCAAAGGTTGTTAAAGCTCTTTCATTATTCTTTCCTCCAAGAGATCTGGATAAAACGGATGCTCCACCAACACCAATCGACATACCTATACTCGAGATTAAAAAGGTGATTGGTAAAACAACTGTTATGGCTCCTATTCCAGCAGCACCAACATATCGACCAACAAAAATAGTGTCAACAATGGCGTAAAGTGACATCACTAAAATTCCAACAGAAGCAGGAAAGGCCTGCTCTCTCAAAAGTTTACCCAAAGGTGCTGTTCCGAACTTTTCTGTGGATTTCATTACCGCTTTTTAACAAGACTCTAGCAAAATTGTTGTGCTGAAATGACAAATAACGCAATTTTTAATGGTTTTTTATTGGTCCACTGATTTTAGTTGAAAAATATAATGTGTTCCCGTATCATCAATTTTTCTTTCGTAAACACCCTCCAGCTGTTCTGTAAATACTTCAATCAATTGAAGTCCAAATGAAGAATCCTTTGCTTTTTCTTTCCACTCACCATTATCACTATATTTCATCTCAAAAAACACCCCTTCTTTGCGCCTAATTTGCAATGAGATTTTTCCTCCCTTCTCAAATGCGTGTTTTAGAGAGTTTGAAACTAGTTCGTTTATAATTAGCGCTAACGGAACAATCGTTTTTGAACCAATTTTTTCAATATCTGCTGTAACTTGGTAATCAATATTGCTCCTGGTAACATTTGTTTTAATCAAATCTCCAACTAGCGTGTTTAAATAATCAACGATATCAATATTCACTAATGATTCCTTTTCATACATTTTTTTGTGAATTAAGGACATCGCCATAATTCTGCTAATAGCTTCGTCAAAACTCTCCTTAAGATCAGACTTTTTTAATTCGCTCGACTGAATGCGAAGTAAACTAATGATCACTTGTAAATTATTTTTTACACGGTGATGTATTTCTTGCAGAAGCACCGTTTTTTCTTCATTTTGCTTTTCAACCACACGTTTTTCTTTTTGGAGCGCCTCGAAAGCCTTTTTTTTGTGTTTTTCAGCATAATTATTCACCAAACTGAACTGAAACATTATAAAACCTATTAAAAACATTGAAAAAGCAAACTCAATCGACATAATAAAAACATGAAGACTATTGATTTTTAAACGAAGCTGAATAGTGTTTTCAAATAAAAGATTGAAATAGAAAAAATAAAGAAGGGCATTTACGGTTAAAAACGCAACACCCCATTTGTTTCCCAAGGTAAAGAAGGCAAGAAGTACAATTACAACCATCCATAGACTTTCAATTATGTGAAGTGCATTGTTAATGAAAACCACAGATAAAATAATAATTAAAGAAGCCCCTATACTGATCAGAATTGAAACAAGTTTATATGTTCTACTTTTATACATATATGCCAAACACAGCAACACTAAAGATAACACTCCGAAATAGTAAGGATAAAATCTGTCGTCTGCAGCAAATGTAATTATCGTCATTGCAGCAATAACAATAGAAAACATAACTCCAACACGCCAAGTCAAAGCAAACCTTGCTTTATCATAAAAATCACCATGCTCCGATTTTGGAACTCTCAGGTATTTAATCAAGTCTTGCATCTATTCAATCTAATCTTTAAAAATACGGTCCTCTCCGTAAAAAGCTGGAGACTGATTAGAAATAACCTTCATTGTATTATTGGACGTAACTTTAACACTATGCCATGTTTGTTTGGGTATGAAGATAACATCCCCTTCTTTTATAGAGAAAGTAGTGTCTTCGAAATAAAAAAGACCTTCTCCTTCAAGAACATAAACAGATTCACTATGGTTTTCGTGCTTGTGAGTGCGTACAGTGTCTTTTACCCAAATAATAAACTGCGTGGCAAGGTCGTCGCCGTCAATTTTGTGAACATAAATGTTCTCGAAGTCTTTGCTTGGAGTTATGCTACCCGTTGATTGAACGGATTGAGAAATACTCACATTGACTAAGAAAGTCAAGGTAAATAGTAGTAATAGTTTCATCCAAAGATTGTTTAGCGTTTGTACAAATCTACAAAATTAGCTCTTCAGAATATTCAAAATAACAAATCAAAAATAAGTTTAAATGATAATGATTTGTTTTCTAGTGAAATAGCAAACAATCATTTTTAATTCAAAAGGAAGGCTCTTTAAATAGATGAGATTTGATACAAATCAGATGGTTTTTCAAGATTATATAAAAAGCCTCAGTTAATTTGGGACAAAAAATTATGTAAATTTGTCTTGGTAATTTAAACAAGAGAACAAAGAACATCTATGAAAATAAAAAACATGAAGTTCGGCACAAAAGCCATTCATGCAGGTGTTGAACCCGATCCAGCAACAGGGGCGATAATGACTCCGATATATCAAACAACAACATATGTTCAAGAAAAAGTTGGTCAACACAAAGGGTACGCATATTCAAGAACTTTAAATCCAACTCGTCATACACTTGAAAAAGCACTGGCAGAGTTAGAGAATGCTAAGTATGGTGCTTGCTTCGGAAGTGGGCTTGCAGCAATTGACTGTGTCATGAAAATGTTAAAACCTGGAGATGAGGTGATCACTACAAACGATTTGTACGGTGGTTCTTACAGAATATTTACAGGGATTTTTGAACAATTTGGAATTAAATTTCATTTTGTAAACATGAACAGCTTAGAAACTGTTAAGACTAAAATAAACGATAACACAAAGTTAATTTGGGCCGAAACACCGACGAATCCAATGATGAACATAATTGATATTGAAGCTTTAGCTAAAATTGCTAAAGAAAACAATGTCTTACTCGGTGTGGATAATACGTTTGCAACTCCTTATTTGCAAAACCCAATGGATTTAGGGGCAGATATTGTGATGCACTCTGTAACAAAATATCTTGGAGGTCACTCTGATGTTGTTATGGGAGCTCTAGTGACTTCAAATAAAGAGATTGCTGATGAAATTTATCGAATTCAAAATAGCTCAGGAGGAATTACAGGGCCAATGGATTCATTTTTAGTACTTCGCGGACTTAAAACACTACACTTAAGGATGCAAAGACATTGTGAAAATGGCGAAAAAGTTGCGTTTTTTTTAAAAGACCACCCAAAAATTGAGAATGTTTATTGGCCAGGTTTTGAAAACCATCCAAATCACGAAATTGCGAAAAAACAAATGCGTGGATTTGGAGGAATGATTTCATTTTCTTTAAAAGGAAATCAAATGTCTGAAGCACACGCTATAATGGAAAAATTTAAAGTTTTTTCATTAGCAGAGTCTCTAGGTGGCGTAGAATCATTAACTTGTCACCCTGCGACAATGACTCATGCTGCTATTCCTCCGAACGATAGAGAAGCATCCGGAATTGTTGACTCATTGATTCGTTTGAGCATTGGTGTGGAAGATGCTGAAGATTTAATTAACGACTTAAAACAAGCATTAGCTTAAAATATAACTCATGGGATTTAGTAAATTTGCGGTAATAGGAGTTGGTAAATATGGTTCAACCATAGCGCTGCGTCTTGCAGAAAGAGGTGCTCAAGTATTTGCTTTTGATAATTCTGAAGAAAAAATTGAAAACATCAAAGGTGAAGTTGCTTTTGCCGTTACATTAGATTCAACAGATTCAAAGGCGCTGTCTTCCCAAAATATTAATGAAATGGATGCCGTGGTTGTTGCCATAGGTGAAAACTTTGAAGCAACGGTGCTTACTTCCGTGCACTTACTAGATTTGGGAGTGAAAAGGGTAATTGCCCGTGCAAGTGGAACTGACCAAAGACTTATTTTAGAGAAAATTGGAGTAAAAGAAATTCTTACCCCTGAAGATGAGGTGGCCTTTGTAATTAGAGAAAAACTCCTCAATCCGTCAATTTTATCTTTCCTTCAGTTACCCGATGACTATGAGATAGCAGAAATAAAACCTCCAAAAGGAACTTTGAACAGATCTATAGAGGATATTGATTTTAGAAATAAATATCAGTTGACGCTGGTTACTATGAAACGAGAATACGATATTAAGAAAAAAGGGCAATACGAGGTCGAACAACACGTTATTGGTGTACCCAACAGCGACACTGTTATAGAGTCTCGTGACACCCTTGTGGTTTTCGGGACTGCAAAACATGTACAGCGTTTTATTGATGTAAACGAAGCTTAAAATGTATATTATTACTGGAACGTCTACAGGAATTGGAAGAGCATTAGCTGTTCACTTTTTAAAAAAAGGTGAGCGTGTGCTTGGAATTTCTCGTAGAAACGACATAAAACATGATAATTTTATTTTCGTAAAATGTGATTTTACAGAAAGACAACAAATGCATGATTTGGATTTGTCACCTTATTTTGAGGAGGCAAATTATCCAATTACACTCATAAATAATGCTGGTGTTTTAGGGGATATCAAACGCTCGCATGAGGTGACGCTTACTCATTATGCAGACTTAAGTATGGTGAATATTGTTGCTCCTCAGTTTTTGTGTAGTTACGTTCTTCAATCTGTAGGTTTTGACAATGTTAAAGCAATCGTAAACATGAGCTCTGGTGCCGGAAGCAGACCTGTACCTTCTTGGGCGGCTTACTGTGCCTCAAAAGCTGCAATTAATTTGTTTTCTGAAACGTTGGCTGCTGAGATTGAAGAATTAAATAAACCGACGAAAGTTTATAGTGTTGCACCAGGCGTTGTAGATACAAACATGCAAAAATATATACGGAGTAGTGAAGACAGAAATTTCTCAGCCAAACAAAACTTTGTGGATCTTTATGAAAATGAGGAACTGCGCTCTCCAGAAGAAGTAGCTGAATTGTTAGACACTTTTTTGGAAGAAAATCATCACGACGTAATAACTCGGATTTAAGTTATTTTTGCTTAACAGATGGAGGCAATTCACCTTTATATCTTGAACATGGAACTTTAGTTGATTGACAAGGTAACTTTCTATTAACTGATATAGCGTTTTCATTTTTATCACCTACCACTATAACCGCGTTTGGTTTGGCGAAAAACTGTTTTAAGCAGTTTGTATCAATAGCCGTTTGATAAGATGTTTCCTTACCATATCTTTTTAGCAGATCATTATAAGTTGAAAGGTCCTTTTTATTCTCAAAGACAATACTATAAGTCCCCTCGGGCAAACTAGTTTCCACATGACCAGAGTCGTTAGTCATCAATTGATAATCTATTTCATTTTTAATATTATTCGAATCTCCTTTTCTAAGGTACAATTTAACATTGGGGGCAGGGCTCGGAGTATTTAATTCTTTGAGTACTTCCTCTGTTGGACTAACTCCACCGCAGTAAGCCTGAGTCGTTGTAGCAAGTATCTCTACATGAAACTTTTCTGCTTGGTTTTCTGAATTATCAACTTCTTTTGAGTTTGAACAAGCCAACAACAGACCTAATGTGCCAACTAAAATAAATTTCAACATAATTTTACTTATTTAATATCATGAGTCTTTGATAAATGATTAACAGCACTCAAGTAGAGCTAGAGCAATCGGTTTATCTC
>Ga0114916_1001018_pt1 | contig 16765 bp, 14 predicted proteins | sample MalvirAntarct_66_FD_83501 | JGI IMG/M metagenome (GOLD analysis project Ga0114916, IMG submission 83501) | Marine viral communities from the Global Malaspina Expedition - Malaspina viral metaG Antarct_66 | ecosystem: Environmental > Aquatic > Marine > Oceanic | place: West Anvers Island... | reverse complement strand
TTGCCGATCTCGGTGGAGCCGGTGAACGAGACAGCGCGAACCCGCTTGTCTTTCATCCATGGTTCAACAACAACCGGCGCAACGCCGGTCACGACATTGAATGCACCTTCCGGGAAGCCGGCGCGTTCGGCAAGCTCGGCCAGCGCCAGCGCCGAATAGGGTGTTTCAGCTGCGGGATGAGCGATAACGGTGCATCCCGCAGCCAGTGCTGCACTGGCCTTGCGGGTGAGCATGGCTGAAGGGAAATTCCACGGCGTGATCAGGGCTGCAACGCCCACAGGCTCGCGCCAGATCTCGACTTCGGCGTCAGGCAGGTGCGAGGTCACGCTTTCGATGTTCGGCCGCTTGGCTTCCTCGGCGAAAAACTCCACGAAGGACGCAGCGTACTCGATCTCGCCATGCGCTTCCGAGATTGGCTTGCCCTGCTCCAGCACCATGATCCGCGCCAGGTCTTCGCTGTTTTCACGGATCAGTTCAAACCAGCGCCGGAGGATTATCGAACGCTGCTGCGGCAGCATGGCGGACCAGATGGCAAAGGCGGTTTCCGCGGCATCAACTGCGCCAGCGCTGTCAATGGCGGGCAGGCTTGCAACATCACCGAGATGGCTGCCATCGGCAGGATTGATCACGGCAATTGTCCCTGACTTCGCGCCGGCCGTCCAGCGGCCGCCAATATAGGAAAAGCCGCGAAACAGCGCCGGATCGGTCAGATCAAGCGGTGTTGCGTCAAAGGTTGATGATCCGGCTCGCGGGGGATTTGTGCTCTGATGTGCCATGCCCGATGCTAGCGGCTGAGATCCAGAGGATTCCTCTGATGTGTCGGCTCCCGACAGGCGGTTCGTCCAAATCTTGTCAGGCGAGGCGTCAATCTACCCCCGGTTCCAGCCCCATCAGAATTTCAAAGGCCGGGCTTGCCGAGTATTTCACCGGCTTGGTGACGATGTAGGTGAAATAGCGCGCCAGCCCCGCGCCGCGGCCAAGCAGATCGTCGATTAACCGTTGATAGCTGTCGATATCTCGGGTGATGATGTGCAGGAGATAATCAAAGCCGCCGCCCAGCGCCCAGCAGGATAGGATTTCATCATATGATTCAACGGCTTGCTCAAATGCCTGAAAGGTCGCCGCGCGGTGGTTTTCAAGCTCTGCCATGACAAAAACCGAGACTTGAGGCGCCACGGATCTGAGCTCGATCTCCGCCTTGTAGCCTGAAATGATGCCCGCTTTTTCCAGCCGGCTCAACCGTTCCCAGCATGGTGTGGCACTGAGATTGACCCTTTTTGCGAGCTCGGTTTTCGATATCCGGCCCTCCCGAGAAAGGATTGCAAGGATCTTGATATCACGGTCATCGAGCTTGAATTGGGTCATGACGGAGACTTTTGAGCCAGCGCCGTGGGGTTGTCAATTTCCGGGATTACGGTCAACAATACTTCATGACAATTTGGCCTCCAGAATCCCCATGTTTAAACCTCCCTGTCGGTAAATCCCTTGCGAAATCAAGGGTTCACGTGGGCGGCTCTGGCCATTTGCGTCCTTCCTATCCCGGTTTCCGGTGAGGCGGCATGAGCACGGCGCAGCCCTTTGTTGAACTTGCGGATATTGAAGTGGCGCGCTCCGCTATCGCGGCAACCGTGCGGCGAACACCGGTCAATAAATCACCATCTCTCTCCGACTTACTGGGTTGCCCGGTACACCTGAAACTGGAACACACCCAGATCACCGGCAGCTTCAAGCTGCGAGGCGCGACAAATGCCGTGGTCTCTCTGCCTGATGATGTCAAACGCTGTGGCGTGGTGGCCGTTTCGACCGGAAATCATGGGCGGGGGCTCGCTTATGCCGCCAAAGCGGCAGGTGTCCGTTGCATGATTTCGATGTCGCGCCTTGTGCCGCAGGCCAAAATTGACGGCATTATCGCGCAAGGGGCCGAGGTGCGGATCATCGGCAGCTCACAGGACGAGGCGCAGGAAGATGTGGCCCGGCTGGCTCGGGACGAGGGAATGGCGGTGGTTCCGCCCTTCGATCATCGCGCCGTCATTGCAGGCCAGGGTACGCTGGGGCTGGAGTTGCTGGAGCAGGTGCCGGATGTCGCAACCGTTCTGGTGCCATTATCCGGCGGCGGATTGATTTCGGGCGTCGCCGCTGCACTCAAGGCCATGCGCCCGGATGTCAGGATCATCGGCATATCGATGGAGCGCGGGCCTGCGATGCACGAATGCCTCAAGGCAGGAAGGCCGGTGCTGGTTGAGGAACTGGCGACGCTGGCGGATTCGCTCGGCGGCGGGATCGGGCTCGGCAATCAGCTGACCTTCGCCATGACAAGAGACCTGGTCGATGATGTCGTTCTGGTGAGCGAAGCAGAAATCGCTGCCGGTATACGGCACATCTATTGGCAGGAACGCCAGATCGTCGAGGGTGCAGGCGCCGTCGGCGTGGCGGCTTTGCTTTCGCGCAAGATAGAGAGCGTCGGTCCGGTGGCTGCCATCCTCAGCGGCGGCAATATCGATATGAAACAGCATCATCGCATCATATCCGGCGAAGATGTTGATGTGACCCAAGAGGCAGCGTGACATGAGCAACATCAAGATCCTGACCGAGGCGGATTTACGCGGCCTGGTGAAGCTGGATCTTGATGTCATAGAGTGTGTCGAGCAGGCTTTTGCCGCATTGGCCACCGGCGATGTGGTGATGCCGCCGATCCTGTCCATGGCGATTGCGCCGTTCAACGGCGAAGTTGACGTGAAAACCGCGTTCGTGCCCGGTATCGACAGTTTTGCGATCAAGATCTCTCCGGGCTTTTTCGACAACCCCAAAATTGGCCTGCCGAGCACATCCGGATTGATGGTGTTGCTTTCGGCAAGGACCGGAATGCTCGAGGCTTTGCTGCTCGACAATGGCTATCTCACCGATGTCCGCACGGCTGCGGCCGGTGCGGTTGCTGCGCGGCATCTTGCGCGTGCCGACGCTTAACATGCCTTCATCCTCGGGGCAGGCTGCCAGGCCCGGTTGCAACTCAAGTCGCTGTGCCTGGGTCGTCCGATCAGGACCGCCACGATCTGGGCACGGGACGCCGTTAAAGCGCATACAGTGGCGGCGGAGCTTTCACAGGAGCTCGGGTTTGATGTGAGAGCCGTTCAGGATGCTGGCGCGGCGGTCAGCGGCGCTGACGTGATTGTCACCACCACACCTGCGACAAGCCCGGTGCTTGAGGCAGCGTGGCTGCGGCCCGGTCAACACGTGACCGCAATGGGGTCGGATCAGGAGCACAAGAACGAAATCGATCCCGCCTGTTTCTCAAAGGCTGATCTCTATGTCCCCGACCGCCTGTCGCAGACACGAACCCTGGGCGAATTGCGCAGCGCCATCGCGGCAGGCCAGATCCCCGCCGAGACCGACTTTGCCGAACTCGGCGCCATCGTCTCCGGCGCCGTACCCGGGCGCACCGCGCCCGACCAGATCACCATCGCGGACCTCACCGGAACCGGTGTTCAGGACACCGCCATCGCCACCCACGCCCGACAGCGTGCTTCACATGCCGGACTCGGCACCAACTTCGAGAGCTGAAACATGGCCGAAATCGACACATTCCGATTCACCGACGCCGAATACGAGACCCGCCTGTCGCGGGTGAGGGCCGCGATGGAGGCCAAGGGGATCGACACGCTGATCACCTCGGATCCGTCCAACATGGCATGGCTTACCGGTTACGATGGCTGGTCTTTCTATGTCCATCAATCCGTCATCATAGGACCCTCCGGCGACCCGATCTGGTTCGGGCGCGAACAGGACGCCCAGGGCGCGCTGCGCACGGTCTGGATGAACGAGCCGGACCTGATCGGGTATCCCGACTATTTCGTGCAATCGGACGAGCGTCACCCGATGGAATATCTCGCCGCCAAGCTGACCGAGCGGGGGTGGCACATCGGCCGGATTGGCGTGGAGATGGATAATTACTGGTTCTCCGCCAAGGGATTCCAGTCGCTGAGCGCCGGGCTGCCCAACGAGCTGGTCGACGTCACCAACCTCGTCAACTGGTTGCGTGGCCCGAAATCTCCGGCGGAACTCGCCCGGATGCGCAAAGCCGGCAAGATCGTCGAGAGGATGCATGCGCGTATCGCCGAAAAGATCGAGCCGGGCATGCGCAAGTGCGATCTGGTGGCCGAAATATACGATGCCTCGCTGCGCTACGACGAGGAGTGGGGCTTTGGCGGCGATTACCCGGCGATCGTGCCGCTGCTGCCATCGGGCGCGGATGCCGCCGCGCCCCATCTGACCTGGGACGACAAGAAGATGGTGACCGGCGAGGGCACCTTCTTCGAGATCGCCGGCTGTTTCCGCCGCTACCACTGTCCGCTGTCGCGCACCATCTTCCTCGGCAAGCCGACACAGCAGTTCCTCGACGCGGAAAAGGCCGTGCTTGAAGGCATGGAGGCCGGATTGGAGGCCGCAAAGGCCGGAAACCTGTGCGAGGATATCGCAATCGCCTTTTTCAGCGTGCTTCAGAAGTACGACATCGTGAAGAACAACCGCACTGGCTATCCCATCGGTCTGTCCTATCCGCCGGACTGGGGCGAGCGGACCTGTTCGCTGCGCCCGGGCGACCGGACGGTGTTGAAGCCTGGGATGACGTTCCACTTCATGACCGGCCTCTGGATGGAGGGCATGGGTTTCGAGATCACCGAGAGCATCGCGATTGGCGAAACCGGCCCCGAATGCCTGTCGAACGTGCCCCGCAAGATGCTCGTGAAGGATTGATGCGAGATGAGCGGCAATCCCATCACCTCCACAATCCCGCTCGACGAGGACGGCGAACATCATGGTTTTCTGAGACTGCCCTACAGCCGTGACGATTCGGCCTGGGGGTCCGTGATGATCCCGATAACGGTGATCAAGAATGGCGTTGGCCCCAGCGCATTGTTGACCGGCGCCAATCACGGCGATGAGTATGAAGGTCCGATCGCGCTCATGGACCTGGCGATGAGCCTGAAAGCGGGCGACATTGAAGGCCGGGTGATCATCCTGCCGGCCATGAACTATCCGGCGTTTCGGGCAGGAACGCGTACATCGCCGATTGACCGGGGCAACATGAACCGGTCCTTTCCAGGCTCGCCAAGCGGCACCGTGACGGAGAAGATCGCGGACTACATCCAGACAGTTCTGCTGCCGGAGGCGAGCATCGTGCTCGATTTCCATTCAGGTGGCAGGACGCTGGACTTCATTCCTTTCGCATCGGCGCATGTGCTCGAAAACAAGGAGCAGCAGGCAGCCTGTGTGGCTGCCGTGGAAGCCTTCAACGCACCCTACTCGATGATCATGCTCGAGATCGACAATGTCGGCATGTATGACACCAGTGTCGAGGATCAGGGCAAGACCTTCGTCACCACGGAACTCGGCGGTGGCGGCAGCTCGACGGCACGCTCCAATGCCATCGCCAAGAAAGGCGTGCGCAACGTGCTCAAGCATGCCGGGATCATGAAGGGGGAACTCGAAATGGCTCCCTCGGTGATGCTCGACATGCCGGATGATGATTGCTTCGTTTTCTCTCACGATGACGGGATGATCGAAGCAGTGAAGGACCTCGGCGAGGAGGTGGAGAAAGGCGAAATTGTTGCCCGTGTCTGGCCTGTCGACCGGACCGGCAGAGCCCCTCTGGAGTATCGGGCCAGGCGCTCGGGCATCCTTGCGTCACGGCATTTCCCGGGCCTGGTGAAAGCCGGCGACTGCATGGCGGTGATCGCCGTCAAGGTCTAGACGCGGCAAAGCGATCTCGGGGAACAGACCCCCAAACAGAAGAGGCCCGCCATATGTCTGGCGAGCCCTTGTGTTGGGAAGGCTTCAGTTTTGCGGGTAATCTTCGCCCTAGCCGATGCGGGCGGCGATGCTCTTGACCTTGCAATAGCTCTTGAGGCCTTCGAGACCCTTCTCGCGGCCGAAACCCGACTGCCTGTTGCCACCGAAGGGCACTTCGATGCCGCCGGCAAAGTACTCGTTGATGTAGACCTGACCGGCATCGATGTCGCGGGCGAGCTGGTGGGCTCTCGTGAAATTGCCGGTGAAGACCCCGGCCACCAGTCCGAAGCGGGTGCAATTGGCCAGTTGCAACGCATGTTCGCAATTGTCGGCTTTCTGGACGGTGAGGACCGGGCCGAAAATCTCCTCCTGCACAAGTTCATCCTCGGCAGGCCGATTGGCAACGATCGTGGGTTCCATGAAATAGCCCTTGCCGGTTTCGGGATCGCTCGATGCCTTGCCGCCGCAGATGAATTCCGCGCCGCGTTCCCGCGCCCGGTCGAGAAAGCCTGTGATTTTTTCCTGCTGCATGGCCGAATTGACGGGTCCCATGTCGGGTGAGCGAAGGCCGTGGCCGAGTGAAATTGCCTCTGCCCTTCGGCCGAGCGCTTCGACAAAGCGGTCGTGAATTCCGGCTTCGATCACCAGCCGGGATCCTGCTGAGCAGATCTGACCGGCATGCTCGAAAATGGCACCTGCGACATTGGCGATGGTGCTTTCGAAATCGCAGTCATCGAGCACGACAACAGGCGACTTGCCGCCGAGCTCCATCACCGAGCGGGTGACGTTTTCGGCGCAGGCGCGCATGACGCTGGCGCCGGTGGTCACCGAACCGGTGAAGGTGACATGGTCGATGCCGCTGTGGGAAACCAGCGGGGCGCCGACCTCGATGCCGGTTCCGGTCACGACATTGCAAACGCCGGCGGGCAGTCCGGCCTCAAAAAGCAGTTCGGCCAGCAGCAAGGCGGTGAATGGTGTCTGTTCGGCGGGTTTGGCAACCACCGTGCAGCTGGCGGCAAGCGCCGGGGCCATGCCGCGGGCGGCGGTCGAGATCGGGAAATTCCATGGAATGATGTGAGCGGTGACGCCAACAGGCTCGAACTGGCTGTAGCCGACATAGTCCGAAGGCAGCGGGAAAGTGCTTCCCTCCAGCTTGTCGCATGCGCCTGCGTAGTACTCAAAAGTTCTCGCTGCACCGGAGACATCCCCCCGGGCCTCGGAAATTGGCTTGCCGCTGTCGAGGCATTCGACAATGGCAAGCCGTTCCGAGTTGCGGCGGATCAGCTCTGCGGTGCGGGCGAGAATGCGTCCACGTTCGGCAGGCGGCGTGCGGCGCCAGAGAGCGAACGCCTTGCGCGCGCTGGAGACGGCGTCAGCGACATCATCAACGTCGCCGCGGGCGAAATCCGCGAAACTTTCGCCGCGTCCTGGATCCTCGCTTGGCATGGAGCGCCCGGCGCGCGGAGCGCGAAAACCGCCATCGATGAAGTGGCCAGCGGGCAGGCGCAGTCCACTGGCGTCGTTGATATAGGCGAGGAGGCTGTCGGGTTTTGTGAGCATGTGTCAGGCTCCCAATGAGCTGATCTGGTGTTTGGATTGCTCGAGCCAGGCCGGGCTGACCTCGACGCCCCAGCCGGGCGCGTCTGTTACCGTCGCCTTGCCATCGATGATGGCGTAGGGGGTTTCGACGAACAGGCCGTCCTGCCAGGGATAGTAGTCCTCGCCCTCGATCGAGAACTCGAGATACTTGCCGGCATTGGGGATGGCGCGCAGCATGTGCATGGTGAACAGGGTGACCATCGACCAGTTGGCGCAGTGGGGCGTGCAGGGCAGGCCGGCCTTGTGCGCCATGTCCGCCACCCGCAAAGTACGGGTCAGGCCGCCGAGATAACAGATGTCGGGCTGGACGATGTCGACCGCCTTCATGTCGATCATCCAGCGCCAGTTCGGAAGCTCGCAATCCTGTTCGCCGCCGGTGACATCGATGGGCAGTGCAGACAGTGCTTCGGTGACCTGCCTGGTCTGCTCGTATTCCCAGTAGGGGCAGGGCTCCTCGAAATGGCTGATGCCGTTGTCGATCAGCATTTTTCCGATCTCGATGGCCTGGGCCGGCGAATAGCAGGAATTGGCGTCGACCAGCAGCGCGACGCTGTCATCCATCGCTCTGCGCATGGTCGGAACGATTTCCTCGGTTCGTCCGGGCCATTCATCCTTGCCGCGACCGACTTCGGCGCCGATGCGGAACTTGAAAGCGTCAAAGCCGAATTCGTCGCGCAGTCGGCTCAGCCGCGTGGCCTCATCCTTCGGGGTGATGTCGCGTTTCATGGAAGAACCATAGGCGCGGATGGCTCCCGGTGTGCCGCCGATCAGTTCACAGACCGGCTTGCCTGCGATCCTGCCACGCAAGTCCCAAAGCGCCGTGTCGAGGCCGCCAAGTGCACGCTTGAGATAGGAGCCGGGAAACTTGTGCTCCTTCTCGGGGATCAGATCCACCAAGTAATCGATGTCGATCGCCGACTGGCCAAGCGCGTAGGGCGCCACCTGCCTGTGCACGATCTGCGCTGTGATGTCGGCGTAATAGGGGGCGACCTGGCCCCAGCCGATGTCGCCGGTGTCGGTCGTGACCTTGACGAAGCAGACGAACTCGTTGGTGAAGGTTTCAATGTGGGTGATTTTCATGTGGTGTCATTCCATGCCGCAATTTTTGGGAAACCGTAGCGGGTCGATTGGACTTACGATAAGGTCCAATCTCGCAAAGCTTCCAGACCAATTTCGGCTGCCATGAGAGGCTGTTCATGAAAACCAAGGCCGGAGCAATCCTCTCCTCGATCCGGATCGACAGAAGCCTGGACCGGAAAATCAGCGTGCAGCTCTACATGGGGCTGCGCGATATCATCCTGTCTGGCGGGCTCAATGGTGGGGAGCGGTTGCCGGCAACCCGGACCCTGGCTTCCGAACTGGGGGTTTCGCGAACCACGGCGCTCGATGCGGTTAGCCGGCTCATTTCAGAAGGGTTGCTGGAATCCCGGATCGGAGCGGGCACCTTCGTCAGCCACACGATGACCGGGCGTACACCGGTCAAGCCTCAAGCAGCCAAGATCGATGCGGAGCGGGCACCACGCTTGTCACCCTCGACGGTGCGTGCGCGGGCGATGTTTGCAGAACGGCGGCGGCTGCCGCACAAGTCGCAGGCTTTCGTCACGGCGCTGCCGGCTCTGCATGCTTTTCCGATGGCGCAGTGGGCGCGGCTTTCTGCCCGGCACCTGCGATCCGACCGGGACGCGGTGATGGGCTACGGCAATCCCTACGGTCTGCCGCGGTTGCGGGCGGCGATTGCCACCCATCTCAATGCCAGCCGGGGGATCCAGTGTGATCCCGAACAGGTCTTCGTGGTCGGCGGTGCGCAACAGGCGTTCTCGCTGATCGGCGGCATGCTGCTCGACAGGGGAGAGAAGGTCTGGTTCGAGAATCCGGGCGCGATAGGTGCACGCAATGCTTTCATCTCGTGCGGTGCCGAACTGGTCCCGGTGCCCGTCGATGATGAAGGGATCGTGGTCGCGGATGGTCTGGAAAGGGCTCCGGATTTCCGGCTGGCCTTTGTCACGCCTTCGCACCAACAGCCGTTGAGCAAGGTGCTGAGCCTCTCCCGACGGCTGGCGCTGCTGGATGCGGCTGACCGCGCGGATGCGTTCATTGTCGAGGATGATTATGACGGCGACTTCTACTTCGGCGACCAGCCGCTGCCCACTCTCAAGAGCATCGATACCAACGGCAGGGTGATCTATGTCGGCACGTTCTCCAAGACCCTGTTTCCCTCCTTGCGACTTGGGTTTCTCGTGGCGCCGGCCAGCATGGTGGAGGCAATGTCAACGATCTTCTCCGCGGCGCTCAGCGGCGTTCCGACCTGGCCGCAGGCCATTGTCGCCGATTTCATCGACGAGGGGCATTTCGCCACGCATATCAGAACCATGCGCCAGCACTACAAGCAGCGCCATGAAATCCTCCACACCCATGCCCGGCAGCTCGAGCCGCACATGCTTGTCCAGCGGGCATCCGCCGGTTTTCATACGGTCGGGTACCTCACCGATCCCGGGTGCAGCGAAGAGGCTTTTGTCCGGGAGGCGAATGCCGCAGGATTGACGCTGTCGGGTATTGGCCGGTACTGCCTTGCTCCGATCAACCGCAAGGGCGTGGTCATCGGCTATGGCGCGGCCAGCGAGACCGAGATCCGCCAGGGCATGGACGTGCTGGCACAGCTGTTTGGCGCAGCGGTCTGAAGATGGCCGGGGATGCGTCCTTATCTTGTCCGGAGAAGCTGTGGACATTCAAGGATTTGTGGTGGCCACCAGCGAGGCGGGCTGTCACAAATTGGTATGATAAAATATCTATAATGGATATGCGGTGCAGTCCAATGAGGGGCTACGCTTCGTTTCATCTGCGCGGGTTATAAACAATAATGCGCCGATATTCAGAGGGTTCAAAGGGAGATCAACATGATCATGAAACTAGCAATTGCCGGGCTTCTGGCCACGACCGTGATGGCCACCGCGCCGGCGCAGGCCGAAACCCTGCGTCTCCTGACATGGGGCTCCTATGCTCCTGACGAGCTGGTGAAAAAGTTCGAGGAAAAATATCCCGACATTACCGTCGAGGTGACGTTCTCGAACAACGAGGAAATGATCGCCAAGCTGCGCGCCACCGGTGGTGCCGGGTTCGACCTGGCCCAGCCGAGCCATGACCGCATCTACGCGGTTCAGCAGGAATACAATATCTACAAGCCGCTCGATCTGTCCAAGATCAACACGGATGCCATGCAGGCCAAGCTGCTTGACGGCGTCAAGGCCAACACCACGATCGACGGCGAAGTCTATGCTGTTCCGCATCAGTGGGGCACATCCGGTCTGATGGCCAACAAGACGATGGCGCCGGACGTGAAGGCCTGGGGCGATCTTTGCGACCCGCAATACGCGGGCAAGACCTCCATGCGCCTGCGCCGCACGATCCTCCTGGGAATGGCGTTTGACATGGGCGAAGACCCGTTTGCGGCCTATGCCGATCTCGACAAGTACCAGGAGATTCTGGACAAGGTCGCCGACAAGCTGATCTCGTGCAAGGACAACCTCAAGGCCTACTGGAAGGGCGGTGACGACCTTTCGGCGATGATGATGTCGGGCGAAATCGTAGCCTCGGAAACCTGGGATTCGACTGCCTACAAGCTCTATGGCGAGAACAAGGACATTGTCTTCGTGCCACCGAAGACCGGTGCTCTGGCCTGGATCGACACCTTTGCCATCCCGCGCAAGGGCGAAGCCGATGATGCCGCCTACAAGTGGATCAACTTCGTGCTCGAGCCCGAGAACGTGAAGACGATGTCGGCCAGCACCGGCGCGATTGCCGCTGTCGAAGGCGGCAAGGACCTGCTTCCGGATGACAAGAAGGCTGCCGTCAATGCCGCCTTCACCGAAGAGGACATCAACAATCTGAAGTTCTTTGCCAACATCCCGGCAGGTGTCGAGGACATGGAAGGCAAGACGCTTGAGAAGATCAAGGCTGCCACCGGCTCCGAGTAAGCCCGGTCTGCCATCTTCGACTGATTGAGACCGAGTGCGGCTGCGCAGCCAGTTTGTGTAGCCGCACTTCAAATTCCAAAGACCTGACATGACACACTGCACTGGGTACTCGATGCAATCAAACACCGAGAACGATCTGGAATGCATCCAGATCAAGAAGCACTTCGGCTCGGTGCGGGCCGTGGATGACGTCTCTTTCGAGATTCCGAAGGGCTCCTTCTTTTCGATCCTGGGCCCGTCGGGATGTGGCAAGACCACATTGATGCGGATGATTGCAGGTTTTGAGTCGCCGACATCCGGAGACATCCGGATCAAGGGCAAATCGGTCATCGGGACGCGGCCGAACCGGCGTAACGTCAAGATGGTGTTTCAGCACCTGGCGTTGTTTCCGATGATGAATGTCTATGAGAACATCGCCTACGGCCTGCGCTGCGCGGGTGCTTCCAAGGACGTCATCCGCACCAAGGTGCATGACGTTCTCGAACGCATCTCCCTGCCCGATGTCGCAAATCGCGAGATCACACAGCTCTCCGGTGGCCAGAAGCAGCGCATCGCGATTGCCCGCTGCATGGTGCTGGACCCGGATGTGCTGCTGCTTGACGAGCCGCTCGGTGCGCTGGATCTCAAACTGCGCGAAGCCATGAAGATCGAGCTGAAGCTCTTGCAGCACCAGTTCGACACCACCTTCGTCTACATCACCCACGACCAGTCGGAAGCACTGGTCATGTCCGACAATGTGGCGATCATGAACGAGGGCAAGTTTGTCCAGATCGGAACGCCGCAGGAGCTTTATCACAATCCGTCTGCCGCTTTCGTTGCGGGGTTTGTCGGTGACACCAACCGCTGGGCCGGAAAGGTAACCCGCGTCGAGGGCAATACGGTCGAGGTGGAAACCGAGGCTGGCCTGGCGATGCGTGGATCGGTTCGTGGCGCCGGCGCACCGGGGATCGGCGACAAGGTCAGTGCTTTCGTCCGGCCCGAGTTCATCACGGCCGAGAAAGCAGGCGGCTCTGCCGCTCAGTCCGGAAATGGTCAGAACGTGATCGAGGGCAAGGTCGACAGTATTCTTTTCAACGGCGCCAATAGCCGGGTTCTGGTCCGCGACGGCGCCGGCGAGTTGATCGAGGCCGACGTGGTTCTGACTGGCGGAGCGCAGGACCTGAGGCCGAAGGATGACGTCACGCTTTCATGGTCGCCGGAACAGACCATGAGCTTCAAGGCTTGAGGGTGGCACGATGATGCAAAGAGATATCAAGCGTCTGTCGCTGATCTTGCTGTTTGCGCCCTTCGCGCTGTGGATCCTGCTGCTCATCATCCTGCCGCATCTCGGGATGTTCTATATTTCTCTGCGGGAAAAGGTCGGGCCCCGGATGTATGAGTTCGGGCTTGAGAACTACATCAATTTCTTCACCGAACCGATCTACTGGAACACGCTGATCCGCACCGGATCGATGTCGTTGCTGGTCACTGCGCTGGCGCTGCTGCTGGGCTTTCCGATCGCCTACTACATCGCCAAGATCGCCGGCAACCGCACCCGTGGCGCGCTTTTCCTGATGTGCCTGATCCCGCTGTGGGTGAGCGATCTCATCCGCGCCTTCGGCTGGATCCTGCTGTTGAGGGAAACCGGCATCATTTCAAGCAGCCTGCAGTGGGCCGGACTGATCAACACGCCGATCGAGTTCCTCTACAACGATGCCACGGTGATCATGGGGCTGGTCTATACGGTTATCCTGTTCATGATCGTGCCATTGGTCTCGACGCTGGACGGCATGGACGATGCGATGATTGAAGCCGGTTACAATCTCGGCGGCAATGGACCGACCGTGCTCAGGCGGATCATCATTCCGTATGCCATGCCCGGTATCGTTTCGGGCTGCATCGTCGTGTTCATGCTGACCGCGGGCAGTTACCTGACGCCGATCCTCCTGGGCGGCAAGAATTCGAGCTGGTTCACCGAGCAGATCTACGACCAGTTCATTACCCGCTACAACTGGGAATCGGGTGCTGCGTTCGGCTTCCTGCTGCTGGCCTTCACATCGCTGGTGGTCTGGGGCGGCCTCAAGCTCTCCGGCCAGACACTCAACAGCACGGTGGCGCGAAGCTGATGGCTATCAAACCGAACACCGCCTTTCTCGCCAGCTACCGGATCTACGTTGGCCTGTTCTTTGTGTTTCTGGCAGCGCCGCTGGTTGCCGCAGGCGTTTTCGCCTTCAATGACTCGCTGTTCCCGTCGCTGCCATGGCAGGGCTTCACGCTCGATTGGTTTTTCAACGATTCAGAGCCGAAACTTGGCATGTTCCACGACCGGCGACTGCTGCGCGGACTTTACTACTCCTTCGTGATCGCCAGCTTCGTGTCGCTGCTTTCCGTCTTTGTCGGAACCTGCAACGCCTTCCTGTTCGTTCGCTGCAAATTCCCGGCCAAGGATTTCTTCTATATCATGATGGTGTTGCCGCTGGTCATTCCCGGCGTCATTCTCGGTATCTCGATCCTGCTGCTGGCCAGCAACATCGCCAATGGCGCGGAAGAAGCCCTGTCGCTTGATCTGGATTTTCTGCGCCCGGGCATCGTGCTGGTGGTGCTGGGCCAGTTCTCGTTCATCACCACGATCACGTCGCTGGTGATCATCGCCCGGCTGCGCAAGTTCGACGCGTCGATGGAAGAGGCTGCCTACAATCTCGGCGCAAGCCGGGCGCGGGTGCTCAGGACGATCACGCTGCCGTTCCTGTTTCCGGCGATGGCTGCGGCAGGGATTGTCGCCTTCCTGGTTTCCTTCGAGAACTTCAACACGACGTTGTTCCTCGTTGGCTCGGAAGCACCGCTGACGATCACCATGTATGATCGCATGGTCAAGGTTGGCTCGACACCCGTGCTCAATGCGGTCTCGTTCTTCCTGATGGTCGGTTCGGCGCTGCTGGCGCTGGTTTCGATCCTGGTGCAACGCGACAAACCCCAAACCTGAGCCTGATGACCAAAGAGTGGCGCACCCCGTGAAGACCCATGACTTCGTGATTGTCGGCGCCGGCTCGGCAGGATGCGTGCTGGCCAACCGGCTAAGCGAGAACGGCAGATATTCGGTACTGCTGCTCGAAGCGGGCGGCCATGACCGCAATTTCAAGATCTTCATGCCGATCGGTTACGGCATGGCCTTTTACGACAAGCGGATCAACTGGATGTACCGGTCCGAGCCCGATCCCGGCACCGACAATCGTGTGAGCTACTGGCCGCGCGGCAAGGTGATCGGCGGGTCGTCATCGATCAATGCCATGGTCTATATCCGCGGCCATCCTGGCGACTTCGATGACTGGGCGGCGATAGGCAATCCCGGCTGGGGCTGGGCAGACGTGCTGCCCTATTTCAAGAAAAGCGAAACCAGTGACCAGGGCGAAACCGAGTGGCGCGGCGGCAGCGGCCCTCTCTATGTTTCGACGATGGAGCGGGACCTGCATCCCACCTGCCGGAACTTCATCCGGGCAGGGGAAGAGTGCGGGCTGAACTACAATGCCGATTTCAATGCGGCTACCAATGAGGGCATCGGTCTTTACCAGAATACCGCCCGGGGCGGCTTCCGGATGTCGGCGGCGCGGGCCTATCTGCATCCTGCGCGCCGTCGGCCGAATCTTGCGGTCATATCACGCGCTCACGCAACCAGGGTCCTTTTCGAAGGTAACCGCGCTTCTGGCGTGGAATATGTCCGTAATGGAAAGACCGAACGGGTCTATGCGGGACGGGAGGTGATTGTATCAGGAGGCGCTGTCAACTCGCCGCAACTCTTGATGCTGTCCGGGGTCGGTTCGGCGGAAACACTCAAACAGCATGGCATTGAGGTCGTGCATGACCAGCCAAATGTCGGCCAGCACCTGCAGGACCATCTGTGCATCGACCACACCTACAAGGCCAGGGTCAAGACGCTTAACGACGACCTGAGGCCGCTCATCGGAAAGCTGCGCCATGGCATCAACTATGTTCTCAGGCGCAGGGGACCTCTATCGCTCGGGGTGAACCAGGCAGGCGGCTTCATCCGGACGCGGCCGGAGCTCGAGCGCCCGAACATGCAGCTCTATTTCTCGCCGGTAAGCTATACCAAGGCGCCGCCGGGCAAACGTCCGTTGATGAGCCCGGACCCATTCTCCGGTGTGATCATGGGGACGCAGCCGACACGGCCGACCAGCCGGGGTCATCTGGGGCTGAAGTCGTCCGATCCGTTCGATGCGCCGGCGATCCACCCGAATTACCTGTCGACCAACCACGACGTTGCCGAACAGCTGGAAGGCGCCCGCTTCTTGCGCCGGCTTGCCGATTCTCCGGCGTTTGCGGAAATCCTGGATGAGGAAATCCGCCCGGGACGCCAGGTGGAGACCGACGAGGAGATGATCGCCGACATCCGGGAACGGGCGGGTACCGTGTTCCATCCGGTGAGTACTTGCCGAATGGGTGCCAGTGCCGCAGACAATGTCGTCAGCCCGAGGCTTAAGGTGCACGGGCTTGAAAACCTTCGGGTGATCGATGCATCGGTCTTTCCGACCGTGACATCGGGCAACACCAACGCGCCGACAATCATGGTGGCGGAAAAGGGCGCCGACATGATCCTCTCCGACCATGCAGGAACATAAGATGGCAAAGCCGAGCGATTGTTTCACTCCCGATTTCAAGCCCGCACCCTACTGGTGGGATGCAAGCCCGCGGCAGCCCGATGACATGGCGAAGTCGCCGGCGACCGCGGATGTGCTGATCATCGGGTCGGGCTACACCGGCCTGCATGCAGCGGTACAAACCGCGCGCGCGGGACTTGAGACGGTCGTTGTCGATGCGGAAGCAGCGGGCTTCGGGTGCAGCACCCGCAATGGCGGGCAGATCTCCACCAGCGTCAAGCCGTCGTTCTCCACGCTCAAGCGGCGATATGGCGAGGCTCGCGCGGTTGCCATCCTGAAGGAAGGTCAGGCCTCGCTCGATCATGTGGCCCGGTTCGTGGCCGAAGAAAAGATCGATTGTGATTTTGGAGTGGTTGGCCGCTTCCACGGGGCACACACCGCCGGACAGTATGACAAGCTGGCGAAGGATTGCGAGAGCCGGCATCCAGGATTCGAGACCGGCGCCTTCATGGTGCCGCGTGGCAGCCAGCACCGGGAACTCGGCACGGACGCCTATCATGGCGGGGTCGTCTTTCCGAAGCATGCGAGTATCGATCCCGGCAAGTATCATGTGGGGCTTCTTGGCGTGGCAAAGGCGGCAGGCGCCAGCATCATCAGCCAGTGCCGGGTGAATGATCTCGAGCGGTCAGCCCAAGGATTTGAAGTCTCGACCGACAAGGGGCGGGTCCGCGCCAACAAGGTAATCATCGCCACCAATGGCTACACGGGGCCCTGGTCGGTCGAGACTTCAAATCCTTGGGCTGACCGCTCGAGATCATT